>Ga0180223_1000564_pt1 | contig 43657 bp, 35 predicted proteins | sample eDN5th30CKraftOP_FD_151337 | JGI IMG/M metagenome (GOLD analysis project Ga0180223, IMG submission 151337) | Enriched Organic Plus compost microbial communities from Emeryville, California, USA - eDNA 5th pass 30_C Kraft OP (version 2) (version 2) ... | reverse complement strand
GGCATAGACCTGATCTGGTTCGGCGTGCTGCTGGCGGTCAACATGCAGACGTCCTTCATGCATCCGCCCTTCGGCTTCGCCCTGTTCTACCTGCGCTCTGTGGCGCCCAAGGAAGACTACAAGGACAAGGTCACGGGCAAGCTCATTCCGAAGGTCACCACCGGCCAGATCTACTGGGGGTCGGTGCCCTTCATCTGCATTCAGCTGATCATGGTGGCCATCGTGCTGCTGTTCCCGGGCCTGGTCACGCATTACAAGGATGGCGCGACGGGCGTGGATCCCAGCTCGGTGCAGATCAACATCCAGAGCGACTACGGGTCGGGCGGCGTGTACGGCAGCGACAACGCCATGCCGACGTTCGAGTAGCCAGGACGGCATCGCCGCTTCCGCAGGAGCGGCGCTGTCCCGGCAGCGGCTTGGGGCCTGTAGCCCTTTTGGCGGCGGCAGGCCCTGGGTACACTGCGGGCATGCGCCGCATGCTGAAAAGGAAGGAAAATGCCGCTGAAAGACTGGTTGGCCGCGTCTGTCATCATCGTGGCCTGGGGTGTGAACTTCGTGGTGATCAAGGTGGGGTTGACCGAAATCCCGCCTTTTTTATTGGGCGGGCTGCGTTTCCTGCTGGTTGCCCTGGCGGTGCTCTTCGTCAAGCGTCCGGCCGTGTCGTGGCCTGTGCTGTTCCTGTTCGGCATCACGCTCAGTTTCGGCCAGTTCGCTTTCCTGTTCACGGCCATGACGGTCGGCATGTCGGCGGGGCTGGCGTCCATCATCCTGCAGTCGCAGGCCTTCTTTACCGTGCTGCTTGCCGCGCTGCTTCTGGGCGAGCGCGTGCGCGCCCGCAACGTGCTGGGCATGTCCGTGGCCGCCGTGGGGCTGGGCATGATAGAGCAGGGCTCGCACGGAGGCAACGTCACCCTGCTGGGGTTTGTGCTGACGCTGGCCGCGGCGTTCAACTGGGCCTGCGGCAATATCGTGGTCAAGTACGCGGGCAAGGTGGACATGCTCCGGCTGGTGGTATGGGGGGCGCTGGTGCCGCCCATACCTTTCTTCATCCTGTCCTGGCTGTTCGAAGGCCCCGACGCCATACGCCAGAGCCTGCAGGGCATGACCTGGGTGGGGGCGGGTTCGCTCATTTACCTGGCCCTGATGGCGACGACGCTGGGCTATGTGCTCTGGGGCAAGCTGCTGGGCCGGCATCCGGTAGGCAAGGTGGCGCCCCTGAGCCTGCTGGTGCCCGTGGTGGGGCTTGTTTCCGCGGCGCTGCTGTTGGACGAGGGGCTTGGCGAAATCCAATGGGTGGGCGGCGCCGTCGCGCTGGCCGGGCTGGCGATGAACATGTTCGGCCTGCCGCTGGGCGGCGGGCGCAAGGCCTTGCGGTAAAATCCGCCAGGCAGCGTTTGTTGCGTTTTCCTCTCTCTTTCCCATTGGAACGAAACATGAAATTTGATCAGGCGGGCGTCGATGCACTCATGGAAATTACCCAGCGTCCGGAGCTGGTTTTCGTGCGCGGCGAGGGTTCCTGGCTCGAAGACCACAATGGCAAGCGCTACCTGGACTTCATCCAGGGCTGGGCGGTCAACTGCCTGGGGCATTGCCCGCCGGCCATCGTGCAGGCCCTGGCCGTCCAGTCGGCGCGGCTGATCAACCCTTCGCCGGCCTTCTACAACCAGCCCGCCATGGATCTGGCCAAGCGTCTGACGGACGCCTCGTGCTTCGACCGCGTGTTCTTCGCCAACAGCGGCGCCGAAGCCAACGAGGGCGCCATCAAGCTGGCGCGCAAATGGGGCCGCGTGCATCGCGACGGCGCCTACAAGATCATCACTTTCGACCATGGCTTCCATGGCCGCACGCTGGCGACCATGTCGGCATCGGGCAAGCCGGGCTGGGACACGATTTTCGCGCCGCAGGTGCCGGGCTTTCCCAAGGCCACGCTGAACGACCTTGAGTCCGTGCGCGCCCTCATCGACGACCAGACCGTGGCCGTCATGCTGGAGCCTGTGCAGGGCGAGGCCGGCGTACTGCCCGCCACGAATGAATTCATGCGCGCGCTGCGCCGGCTGACGCAAGAACGCGGCCTGCTGCTGATCGTCGACGAAGTGCAGACCGGCATGAGCCGCACGGGCACGCTGTTCGCATACCAGCATTCGGGCATCGAGCCGGACATCATGACGCTTGCCAAGGGCATAGGCGGCGGCGCGCCCCTGGCGGCGCTGTGCGCGCGCGAAGACGTCTGCGCGTTCGAGCATGGCGACCAGGGCGGCACCTACAACGGCAACCCGCTGATGGCGGCGGTCGGCATCGCGGTATTCGACGCGGTCAGCGCGCCGGCCTTCCTGGATGCCGTCAACGAGAGGGCCTTGCAGCTGTCCACCGGCCTGCAGGCATTGTCGGCCAAGTGGGACATGCAGGGCGAGCGCGGCGTGGGCCTGCTGCGCGCGCTGAAGCTGGGCCGCGGCGAAGGTGGCGCCATCGTCCAGGCCGCGCGCGACCGCAAGCCCGAAGGCCTGCTGCTGAACGCCCCCCGGCCCGACCTGCTGCGCTTCATGCCGGCCCTGAACGTCAGCGCCGACGAAGTCGACCTGATGCTGTCCTGGCTGGACGAAATCATCGCCCAGGTGCGTAGATAGCCGTTTTTCCCCGGGTGCCGGCAAACTTTTCCCGTTCTTAGGACAAGTGGCGGTATGTAGGGTACCGCCGCTTGCCCGGCTAGTGCCGCGTCTTGGCCTGCTGGCGCCACTGGTGCAGCAGCGGCTCGGTATAGCCGTTGGGCTGCTCCAGGCCCTTGAACACCAGGTCGCAGGCAGCCCTGAACGCGATCGACGCCTCGAAGTCAGGCGCCATGGGCCGATACAGGGGATCCGCCTCGTTCTGCTTGTCCACCACCGCCGCCATGCGCTCCAGCGTCTGCCGGACCTGTTCGCGCGTGGCAATGCCGTGGCGCAGCCAGTTGGCCATGTGCTGGCTGGAAATGCGCAGGGTGGCGCGGTCTTCCATCAGTCCCACATTGTGGATGTCGGGCACCTTGGAGCATCCCACGCCCTGGTCGATCCAGCGCACGACGTAGCCCAGGATGCCCTGCGCGTTGTTGTCGAGTTCTTGCTGGATTTCTTCGGCCGTCCAGTTGGCATCGGCGGCCACTGGTATGGTCAGGATCTTCTCGAGCAAAGGTTCGGACTTGCCTTCCATGCCGCGCTGGATCTCCTGCACGTCCACCTGGTGGTAGTGCAGCGCATGCAGCGTCGCGGCCGTGGGCGAGGGCACCCAAGCCGTGTTGCCGCCGGCCTTCAATTGGCCGATTTTCTGGGCCAGCATGTCCGCCATCAGATCGGGCATGGCCCACATGCCCTTGCCGATTTGCGCGCGCCCGCGCAAGCCGCATTCCAGGCCGGTCTGCACATTGTTGCGCTCGTAGGCGTCTATCCACACGCTGCGCTTCATGTCGCCCTTGCGCACCATGGGGCCGGCTTCCATCGACGTGTGGATTTCGTCGCCCGTGCGGTCCAGAAACCCCGTGTTGATGAAGGCCACGCGGTCGGCGGCCTGGGCGATGCAGGCCTTCAGGTTGACACTGGTGCGGCGCTCTTCGTCCATGATGCCGATTTTCAGCGTATTGGGCGCCAGTCCCAGCATTGTCTCGACCCTGCCGAACAGTTTGACCGCGAACGCCACTTCATCGGGCCCGTGCATCTTGGGCTTGACGATGTAGACGGAGCCCTGGCGCGAGTTGCCCTTGCGCCGCAGGTCGTGCATGGCGATCAGGGACGTGACGACCGCGTCGAGAATGCCCTCGGGCAGCTCGCGGCCGCTTTCGTCCAGCACCGCCGGATTGGTCATGAGGTGGCCGACATTGCGCACCAGCATCAGCGAGCGCCCGGCCAGCGTCCGGCTGTTGCCCTGCAGGTCCGTGTACTGGCGGTCTGGATTCAGCTTGCGCGTGAACGTCTGGCCGTTCTTGGCGACCTCCTCGGCAAGCGTCCCCCGCATCAGCCCCAGCCAGTTGCGGTAGGCAAGCACCTTGTCCTGCGCATCCACGGTGGCCACCGAGTCTTCGCAGTCCATGATGGTGGTCAGGGCGGCCTCCATCAACACGTCCTTGACCCCGGCCTTGTCCTGGCGGCCGATAGGATGAGAGGCGTCGATCTGGATCTCGAAATGCAGGCCGTGGTGGCGGAACACCAGCGCTTCGGGCGCCGCGGGCTGGCCGCGGTAGCCCAGCAGCAGCCCGGGGTCGGCCAGCGTGGAGGCGGCGCCGCCAGCCAGCTGCACGGACAGCCTGCCGTCCTGGACGGCATAGGACCGGGCGTCGGCATGCGAGCCCTGGGCAAGCGGTATGCTCTGGTCCAGGAAGCGGCGCGCGAAGGCGATGACCTTGTCGCCCCGCGCCGGGTTGTAGCCCCCGGCGCGCGTGGCGCCATCCATTTCGCCGATGGCGTCGGTGCCGTACAGAGCGTCGTACAGGCTGCCCCAGCGTGCGTTGGCGGCGTTCAGCGCATAGCGCGCGTTGGTGACGGGCACCACCAGCTGGGGCCCCGCCTGCAGGGTGAATTCGGCGTCCAGATTGCGCGCATTGGCCGCGACCCGGGCGGGGGCGTCGCGCAGGTAGCCGATGCGCGTCAGAAAAGCCTGGTAGGCCTCGAAGTCCCTGATGGGGCCGGGGTGGGCCCGGTGCCAGGCGTCCAGTTCGCCCTGGAGGCGGTCGCGCTCATCCAGCAGGGCACGGTTGCGGGGGGCGAGTTCATGCATGATCTCGTCCAGGCCCGTCCAGAACGCATCGGACGTCACGCCGGTGCCGGGCAGCGCTTCGGTCTCGATGAAGTCGTGCAGCGCCGCGGCGACCTGCATCCGCTTGCAGCGTTTTCGTTCTGTCATGGCAAATCCTTGTGCAATGGTTCAAAAGACAATAATGTTCACCGTATGGCAATAGAGGCCGGCTAGCATAGGCAGTAGTATGGCTTGCGGCCCGGGCGCGCTCAACCGCGCGCAGGTTAAAGCACTTGGTACAAAAAGTATGGTAATGCCCCAGTTTTGCCATCATTATTGTCACAGCGTGTCATAAGGAGCAGGCGACATGAAGGCTCAACCCAAACTCATAGGCGCGCCCTCGGCACTGTTGCTGCTGGAGGGCTGGTCGGCGGCCGAGTCCCGCGATGCGATACAAAAAACCTTTATTTTCAAGAACTTCAACGAGGCGTTCGGCTTCATGGCCTGCGTCGCCATGCAGGCCGAGAAACTAGACCACCACCCGGAGTGGCACAATGTCTACAACCGGGTCGAGGTGACCTTGACGACGCACGATGCCAGAGGGGTGACTGAGCGCGACATCGCCCTGGCCTCGTTCATGGACAGCCTGGCTTAGGGCCGTCGGCACTAAAAGGGCAGCCGCCCGCCCGGCGCGCCGCATGGATGGAGACTATGCACGATTTCCCCGGCTTTGCCGGCCCCACGATCAGCCCGGAACACATTCCCTTCGAGGGGTTCCGCGATGCGCAGGCGGCGGTCGCCCGCCTGACCGAGATATACGCCCGCAACACGGCCTTCATCAAATCGGCTTTCGCCGACTATGCCCATGGCAAATTTGCGGCCGGGCAGCGCATCCGGGCCTGCTATCCGGCCGTGCGCATCAAGGTGCTGACCTACCAAGAGGTCGACAGCCGCCTGTCGTACGGCCATGTGGTCGAACCGGGCACCTACATGACCACCGTGACCCAGCCCGTGCTGTACGCCAGCTACCTGCGCGAGCAGATCGGGCTGCTGCTGGAAAACCATGGCGTGCCGGTGGAGATCGGCGAGTCCGACGTGCCCATCCCCCTGCACTTCGCCTTCGCCGACGGCGATTACGTGGAGGGCGCATGCCCCGAGGCGCTGGGCGAGACCCTGCGGGACCATTTCGACGTGCCCAACCTGAAGGTCACCGACGATGCCATCGTCAATGGCACCTGGCAGGGCCGGCCCGGCGCGCCGGTGCCGCTGGCGCCTTTCACCGCGCCGCGCGTCGACTATTCCCTGCACAGGCTGCAGCACTACACGGCCACCGCGCCCCGGCATTTCCAGAACTTCGTCCTCTTCACCAACTACCAGTTCTACATAGACGAGTTCTGCCAGTGGGCGCGCGAAATGCTTGCCAGGGGGGAAGGCGGCTATTCGGCGCTGGTCGAACCGGGCAATGTCGTCACCCGGCGCGGCACGCCTGTGGAGCAGACCGGCCCGGCGCTCAGCCGCATGCCGCAAATGCCTTCTTACCACCTGGTGCGTGACAACCATTCCGGCATCACCCTCATCAACATCGGCGTGGGGCCCTCCAACGCCAAGACCATTACCGACCACGTCGCCGTGCTGCGCCCCTCGGCCTGGCTGATGCTGGGCCATTGCGCCGGGCTGCGCGCCACTCAGCGGCTGGGCGACTACGTGCTGGCCCATGGCTATGTGCGCCAGGACCACGTGCTGGACGACGACCTGCCGCTGTGGGTTCCCGTGCCGCCGCTGGCGGAGATCCAGGTCGCCCTGGAAGAAGCCGTGGCCGAAGTCTCGGGGCTGTCGGGATGGGAGCTCAAGCGCATCATGCGCACCGGCACGGTCGCCAGCACGGACAACCGCAACTGGGAATTGCGCGACCACGACGAGCCTGTGCAGCGCCTGTCGCAGTCGCGCGCCATCGCCCTGGACATGGAGTCGGCCATCATCGCCGCCAACGGTTTCCGCTTCCGCGTGCCTTACGGCACGCTGCTGTGCGTGTCGGACAAGCCGCTGCACGGCGAACTGAAGCTGCCCGGCATGGCCAGCGACTTCTATCGCCGGCAGGTGGGACAGCATCTGCACATCGGCATCCGCGCCCTGGAGCGCCTGCGCGGGATGCCGCCGGCGCGCCTGCATTCGCGCAAGCTGCGCAGCTTCCTGGAGACGGCGTTCCAGTAGGGCGCCGCAGGGTTCTAAAGGGGCCGGGCGCGCATGCCATGCCTGCATGGGGCGCCCCGGCCGAAAGACGGCCAGCGCATTTTTGGTTCAAGTGCTTGCAGAGTGCCGCCACTTGACCGGCTGAAGAACACAAACAAAGGCTCCGCTCTGTAAGCACTTCAGCCCAAAATGCTCTAGTCTTTCTTCTTGTTTTTTTTCTTTTTGCCGGCCTTGCCTTTCTTCTTGGGCAGGGCCAGCATGGTCCCCCGGCACTTGGGGCTGCCGCACAGGCACAGATACTGCCCTTTCAGCTTCTTGGTGATCTTGCCGTCCATGATCAGGCCGTAGTCATAGAACAGCTCGTCGCCCTGCGCTATGTCGCGCAGCGCGACGATGTGCACCCGGGTGCCGCTGGCGTTTTCCTGGGCTTCGCAGTTGGGGTCGCAGGCATGGTTGATCCAGCGCGCGTCGTTGCCCCGGTCGCCGCCGTCGATGACCTTGCCCGAACTCAGCGCAAAGAAAAACGTATGGAATGGGTCGTCGGGGTTGGTGGGATGCCGTTCATCGGCCTGCTCGGGCGTGATGCGCCGGCCGCCGTATTCCAGGATGCGTGTGCCTTGCGGGATGTCGCGGGCCGCGAAGACGCCGTTGCCGTGCAGGGACGAACGCCGCACGGAGTGCCAGAGTGTGGGGTTTTTGCTCATGGTGCGTCAGAACGGCGGGTCGGTATCGTCATCGTCGATGGTTGAGGCGGGGGCCGCGGTCTTGGACGCCGTCTTGCGCGCGGGGGATTTCGCGGCCGCTTTCTTGGCCGGGGCCTTGCCCGCGGCGGCCTTGGCGGCTTTCTTGGCGGCCGTTTTTGTGGCTGTCTTGGCAGCGGTCTTGGCGGCGGTTTTCGCCGCCGCCTTCTTGGCGGGCGCGGCTTTTTTGGCGGCGCCCTTGGCACCGGGTTTTTCAGGGCGCGGCTCGAATTCGAAGCCTATCTTGCCATTGGGCTGCTTGACCAGGAAGGCCTTGAACTTGCGGTTGGTGCGGCTGGAAACAAAGCCATCCAGCAGGTCGGTCTTGCCCTCGGCCAGCAGTTTGGATATCTGTTCCGGCGTGATTTCCTGCTGCAGGATGATCTTGCCCGAGCGGAAGTCGCAGCTTTTGTCCGGGCCCACCGATTTTTCGCACACGTAGTTCATGCCATGCTCGAAGACGCGGTGGCCGCACTTGGGGCACGGACCCAGCGCCGTCTGGCCCGAGAAGTCGACGGGCTCGGCGTTGTCCTCGTCGTTCTGGCCGAAGTCGAATTCCAGCTTGTAGTCGTCGGTGATGCGCAGCAGGGCGGAAAACGGCCGGCCCATCTTGCTGATGAAGCCTGTAAGAGGCCCCAGCGTGCGCTGGCGAAGCAGTTCCTCGACTTCGGGGATTTCAAACGTGCGTCCGCCCGGATGCTTGCCTATGGAAAAGTCGCACTGGGTGCAGGCATAGCGGCGGTAGTTTTCTTTGACCACGCCGCCGCATTTGGGGCAGGGCGTCTGCAGGGTGGCATAGTCGCCCGGCACGGTGTCGCGTTCGTATTCCTTGGCGCGCTTGACGATGATCTGCGTCATCTGCGCGATTTCGCGCATGAAGGCGTCGCGGTCCAGCTGGCGCTGCTCGATCTGCTTGAGGCGGTGTTCCCACTCGCCGGTCAGTTCGGGCGAGGTCAGTTCGTTGACGCCCAGCCCCGACAGCAGGGTCATCAGCTGGCGCGCCTTTGCGCTGGGCACCAGCTCGCGGCCTTCGCGCCGCAGATAGCCTTCGTTGAGCAGGCCTTCGATGATGGCCGCGCGCGTGGCGGGAGTGCCCAGGCCGCGCTCGGACATGGCCTCGCGCAGGGCCTCGTCGTCCACCAGCTTGCCGGCGCCTTCCATGGCCGACAGCAGCGTGGCTTCTGTGTAGCGCGCGGGCGGCTTGGTGGCCAGTTCGCGCGCTTCGATCTCATCCGTCTTGACGGTTTCGCCGTCGGCCACGGCCACCAGGGTGGTGTCGTCGCCCTGGGCCTCGCGGCCGTAGATGGCCAGCCAGCCCGGCGAGACCAGCACCTTGCCTTCGGTCTTGAAATGATGGCCCGAAACCTCGGTGATGCGGGTGGTGACGCGGAATTCGGCTGCGGGGAAGAACACGGCCAGGAAGCGCCGCGCCACCAGTTCGTATATCTTGCCTTCTGCGTCGCTGAGGTCGCGCGGGATCTGCAGCGTGGGAATGATGGCGAAGTGGTCCGACACCTTCTTGTTGTCGAAGATGCGCTTGTTGGGCTTGATCCAGTCGGACCGGCCCAACTGCTCGGCGAAGGGCTTGACGCTGGCGGCGGCCGACGAGCCGCCTTCGGCCAGGGCCTGCACGGTGTTGCGCACGGTGGGCAGGTAGTCTTCGGGCAGATAGCGCGAGTCGGTGCGCGGATAGGTCAGCGCCTTGTGGCGTTCGTACAGGGTCTGCGCCAGCGCCAGCGTGGTCTTGGCCGAGAAGCCGAAGCGCGAGTTGGCCTCGCGCTGCAACGATGTAAGGTCGAACAGGGCCGGCGACATCTGGGTGGAGGGCTTGGACTCCTCGGTGACCTTGCCGGGCTGCTCGCGGCAGGCCGCCACGATGGTCTGGGCGGCCGTCCTGGACCACAGGCGTGAATCGCGCTGTTCGGGGTCCTGTTCGGTTCTCTTGAAGTTGGGATCGAACCAGCGGCCGTTGTAGAAGCCCGCCGCGGCCACGAAGGTGGCATGGACTTCCCAGTAGTCGCGCGACACGAAGCGGCGGATGCGTTCTTCGCGCTCATTGACGATGGCCAGGGTAGGGGTCTGCACGCGCCCCACCGGCGTCTTGAAAAAACCGCCGTCCTTGCTGTTGAAGGCCGTCATGGCGCGCGTGCCGTTGATGCCCACCAGCCAGTCGGCCTCGGCCCGCGAGCGGGCGGCCGCCTCCAGCGGCTTCAGGGATTCATCGTCGCGCAGCTCGGCGAAGGCGTCGCGGATGGCCGTCTGTGTCATGGAACGCAGCCACAGGCGCTTGACGGGCTTTTTGACGCCCGCATACTGCACGATGTAGCGGAAGATGAGTTCACCCTCGCGTCCCGCGTCACAGGCGTTGATGACGGTGTCGACGTCCTTGCGCTTGAGCAGCTTGACCAGCAGCTTGAGGCGTTCGGCGGATTTCTTGTCGGTGGGGCCCAGCTCGAACTTGGGGGGGATGACCGGCAGGTGGGTGAAGCTCCATTTGCCGCGCACGGGATCATTGGGCGCGACCAGGCTCAGCAGATGGCCGATGCTGGACGCCAGCACGTAGCGATCGCTTTCGAAGTAGTCGCCTTCCCGGGTGAAACCGCCCAGGGCTCGGGAAATGTCCAGGGCGACCGAGGGCTTCTCGGCGATGATCAACGATTTAGTCATGTAGTTCCAGTGGCCGGATTCTATCGGCAATAGCGCGGATCATACGAGGGGACAAACGCAGTGCGCAAGTGGAAACGTCAATAAAATGACGCCGCGTGTCCCGGGCCCGCCGCTGGGATGCGGCGGCGAACATATGAACCGTGGCCCAATATATCAAAAAATGTTGAAGCGCTCGGCCCAGGCTGGAATGGCGGCGCGCCAAAATGCCTCGATGTCGCCGTCATGGGCGATATCGGCGAAGCCCAACCAGCGCCATGCGCGCTCCAGCGCACGCACCGGCCGCGCGCTGTCCAGGGCGGGAGCGTGGTTCTGCTTGGACAGCTTGTGGCCGTGCTCGTCCAGCACCAGCGGCACGTGCATGACGCGTGGAGAGCGCAGCCCCAGGGCGCGGGCCAGGAGCAACTGGCGGGCGGTCGACCCCAGCAGGTCGGCGCCGCGCACAATGTCGGTGACGCCCTGGTCGCCGTCGTCCACCACCACGGCGAGCTGATAGGCCCACAGGCCGTCGGCGCGCCGGATGATGAAGTCCCCCACGCTGGCGGCCACGTCCTGCTGTCCAGGCCCCAGCCAGCGGTCCTGGAAATGCACCACCCCCCGCGGCACCCGGAAGCGCCAGGACCGTATGCTGCGGCCGGGCGCGATGCCGCGGCTGCAGGTGCCGGGGTAGGCGCGGCTGCCCAGCTCCTGACGCGTGCAGGCGCAGCCGTACACCAGGTCAGCGGCCTTCAGCCGGTTGAAGGCGGCCTGGTACAGGGCCTGGCGCCGCGACTGCCACACTGGGGGCTCGTCCCAGCGCATGCCCAGCGCCTGCAGCTGGTTCATGATGAGCTGGTCGGCGCCGGCCGCCACGCGCGGCGTGTCGATGTCCTCGATGCGCAGCAGCCAGCGGCCCTGGTGCGCGCGCGCATCCAGGTAGCTGGCCATGGCGGCGGCCAGCGAGCCGTCGTGCAGGGGGCCGCTGGGACTGGGCGCAAAGCGCCCCACATAGCCGCGCGGGGCGCGAGGAGGGGTGGGCTGCATGGGCGCAATGGGGCCGCCGGCTGCGGCGGCCGCCCTTCAAGGGTTGGCGGGTTCTAGTGCGACAGCCGTGCGCGGTCGTCGTTGAGCAGCTCTTCGAGCACCAGGTGGTCGACCTCGGCCTCCTGGCTCCAGAGCACCATGAGGGCGATGATTTTTATTTTTTCGAGCGGCATGGGCGATTCGTCCGCCGCTTGGGCGCGTTCGATGAGGATTTCGCGCAGGGCGGCCGGCAGCACGCCCGAGCTTTCGAGAAAGCTGATGAAGCCGATGGCCTCGGTGCCCAGCGCCTGGTATTCCTGCGCGGTGTAGACGCGATGGCTGTTGCCCTGCGGGGCCTGGGCCAGCTGCACGCATTGCTCGGTGGTTTGCGCCAGCCCATACAGCCACCCCAGCGCCTCGTCTATGTCGTCGTGTTCGAAACCGACGGCGGCAAGCTTGTGCGCCAGTACATCCGCGTCAGGGCATGACTGCGGCGTGTAATAGTTTTCGAATAGATAGACCAGTATGTCGAACATAGGCGTTGCGGTTGCCCTTTACAGAAGTCAACGGATAAAAGAGGTTAACCGGTAAAGTCAAAAATGACTGTACGCCGATTTGTCCATGGTAGCAACTTGCGTTTCGGGGTATTTTCAAGTATTGACAGCGGGCACGGAATTTCGTTCACATTGCCGCGACAGAGCGCTGGCGGGGGCCTCCCCCGCCGCGGCGCATCGCGCCGTCAGAGCATTTCGATGGCCATGGCCACGGCTTCGCCGCCGCCGATGCACAGTGTGGCGATGCCGCGCTTGCCGCCCGTTTTGCGCAGGGCGCCCGTCAGGGTGGTGAGCAGGCGCGCGCCCGAGGCGCCGATGGGGTGGCCCAGGGCCGTGGCGCCGCCATGGATGTTGACCTTGGCGTGGTCCAGCTTCAGTTCGGCCATGGCGGCCATGGTGACCACCGCGAAAGCCTCGTTGATTTCGTACACGTCCACGTCGTCGGCCGTCCAGCCGGTCTTGGCCAGCAGCTTTTGCAGCGCGCCCACGGGGGCGGTGGTGAACCATTCGGGTTCCTGCGAGTGTTGGCTGTGGGCCACGACGCGCGCCAGCGGCGTGACGCCCAGCCTGGCGGCGGTGGATTCGCGCATCAGCACCATGGCCGCCGCGCCGTCCGAGATGGACGACGAATTGGCTGCCGTGACAGTGCCGTCTTTCTTGAAGGCGGGCTTCAGGGTGGGGATTTTTTCGGGCATGGCCTTGGCGGGGCCTTCGTCGGTGTCTATCACCGTGTCGCCCTTGCGGCCCGCCACCGTGACGGGCGCGATTTCCCACTTGAAGCTGCCGTCTTCGGTGGCCTGGCGGGCCCGGCGCAGGGACTCCAGCGAGAAAGCGTCCTGTTGTTCGCGGCTGAAGCTGTACTTGCCGGCGCAGCTTTCGGCGAAGACGCCCATGGCGGTGCCCCGCTGGTAGGCGTCTTCGAGCCCGTCCAGCGCCATGTGGTCGTAGACGGTGGAGTGGCCGTAGCGGTAGCCCTGGCGGCCGCGCAGCAGCAGGTAGGGCGCGTTGCTCATGCTTTCCTGGCCGCCGGCGACGATGACGTCGGCGCTTTCGGCCTTGAGCAGGTCATGGGCGAACATGGCCGCCTTCAGGCCCGAACCGCAGACCTTGTGGATGGTGGTGCAGCCCACGCCCTGGGGCAGGCCCGCGCCCAGCGCCGCCTGGCGGGCCGGCGCCTGGCCCTGGCCCGCCTGCAGCACATTGCCCATGATGACTTCGTCGACGGCGTCGGCCGGGATGCCGGCGCGCTCGACGGCCGCCTTGATGGCGACGGCGCCCAGCTGGTGGGCGGCCAGGCCCGACAGGCTGCCCATCATGCCCCCCATGGGGGTGCGCGCGACGGAAACGAGAACGATGGGGTCCGACATGGTTTGCTCCTTGGTTACCTTTTGATGCTTATAGAGAATTGAAAGCGGCGAGTGCGGGGCGCGAAGGCGGAATCAGCCTGCGTTCGTCGTCATAGGGAAAAATGTCTTCGATGCGCCCCTGTGCGGCCCGGTCCCGGCAGGCTTGCCACCATCGGGCGTCCAGCAGGCAGGCGTGGTGTTTCAGGAAAGCCTGCCGCACGCGGGGGTCGCCCAGCAGGAAATGGCCGAATTCTTCCGGGAAAACGTCGTTCGCCCCCACGGGGTACCACGGCTCGGCCGACATTTCGGCTTCTTCGTAGGGGGCGGGCGGGATGTGGCGGAAGTTCATTTCGGTCATGCGCTGGATCTCGTCGTAATCATAGAATACAACACGCCCAAGCCGCGTGACGCCGAAGTTCTTGAACAGCATGTCGCCCGGAAAGATGTTGGCGGCGGCCAGCTCGCGTATGGCGTCGCCATAGCGCTTGACGGCAAGCTCCAGCGCGGCGTCCGGGGCGCGCGCAAGGTACAGGTTCAGCGGCGTCATGCGCCTTTCGATGTAGACGTGCCGCAATATGACCGTGTCGCCGGTTTCTTCGAGCAGGCTGGGCACCTGTTCGCGCAGTTCCGCCAGCAGGGCGGCGGAAAACCTGGCGCGAGGCAGCGCCACCTGCGAGTATTCCCAGGTGTCGGCCATGCGCCCCACGCGGTCGTGCATCTTGACCATCTGGTATTTGCGCCGCACGGTGGCGCCGTCCATGCCGGGCTTGGCGATGCGGTCGCGGATCATCTTGAATACATAGGGGTAGGACGGCAGCGTGAACACCGCCATCACCAGGCCTCTGATGCCCGGCGCCACGTCGAAGGCGTCGCGCGAGTGGGTCAGGTGGTGCAGGAAGTCGCGATAGAACAGGGTCTTGCCCTGCTTCTGCAGCCCGAGGGTGGTGTAGATTTCGGCCTTGGGCTTGCTGGGCAGCAGGGTGGTCAGGAAGTTGACGTAGGCCGAGGGCGCCTCCATGTCGACCAGGAAATAGGCTCGGGTGAAGCTGAACAAGGTGCTCAGGTCGTCCTGCGCATGCAGCAGGGCATCCAGCACGATATGGCCGGACGGCCTGCGCAGCAGGGCGATGGCGAAGGGGTGTATGGCCCCGTGGTTGACCAGGCGGCCCACCACGTAGGCCCCCTTGTTGCGGAAGAACAGCGAATTGAGCACCTGTATCTGGCAGTCCGGCGCGATGGGCTGGACGGCCTGGGGCGAAAGCGCCTGGCGCAGCTGGCGCACGGCCTTGCGGGCCAGCCGGCGCGCGTCGGCCGGCAGGTCGGCGAAGGGGGCCGCCAGGCCGAAGTCGGCCATCAGCCGGACCAGCGACGCGCGCAGCCCTTCGGCGGCGGGGTAGTAGACGCGATACGAGGGCAGCCGGCTGTCGATGTAGTCGGTGGCCACGGCAGGCCGCACGAACAGGAAGTCGTTGTGGAAATAATCGCGGTGCAGGATGCGGCAGGACACCGAATTGAAGAACGTCTCGGCGCATTCGGGCTGCCTGTGCCCGGCCAGCAACCCGGTATAGGCCGTCTTGGCCGCCTGCCAGAACTCCAGCTGCCCGGGGGTCAGGTCTTTTTGTGCGCTGGCGCCGGCCGGGCTGGCCTGGCTGCCCTTCAGGGCGGTGTTCAGGGTGGCCGAACATTCGCGCACGCGGCTGGCGTAGTACTCGATGCGCTCGCGCGACAACTGCTGCATGGCACGCCAGTCGCCTGATTCGAACAGGGACTTGGCGCGCTGGGCGCCATAGCGGAACAGGGCATAGTGGCGATCGAAGCCTTCCAGTATGAGGTGTGCCACGTCGTGGGGGGACAGGCCTTGCCGTGCCACCGGTTCGATGTGCTGATGGTCTGCGGCCGGTATCATGGCTGCCTCGCGAGTATGCCCACGCGCCGCGCCGGGGCGGGTCCCAAAGAGCGTTTATAGTACGCCAGGGCCGGCCGGCGCCACAAGGACGGACGTCCCCGGCCCGGCGCTTCGCCGGACGTCCGGGCGCCCAGGTATGTAAACTAGGCAATTGCAGTCCAGTACGGAGATACTTTTGATGAACCCTAACGAACAGAAGCTGACGTACCCCTGGGGCGATGCATTGCCCGAACCCGGCCGCGCAATCGTCGTGGGCGACGGGGTGCGTTGGATTCGCATGCCGCTGCCTTTTGCGCTGGATCACATCAACCTGTGGCTGCTGCGCGATGAAATCGAGGGGCGGCAAGGATGGACGGTGGTCGATTGCGGCGTGTCGCGCGACGAGGTCAAGGCATTGTGGGAACAGGTGTTCGAGCACGAACTGGACGGGCTGCCCGTGCTGCGCGTGATCGCCACCCACATGCATCCGGACCACCTGGGCCTGGCCGACTGGCTGTGCCGGCGCTGGGGCGCGCCCCTGTGGATCACCATGACCGAATACGTGACGGGCAGGCTGTGGTCCCGCCCGCCCGTGGGCAATATGGCCGAGGGCGGCGTCAGCGGCCAGGCGGCGGTGGACCACTTTATTCGCCATGGGCTGGTCGACCCCGAGGCGCAGGAACAGATCCGCCAGCGCGGAAAATACTATCCCAGCCTGGTGCCGGACGTGCCGGCGCGCTTCCGGCGCATCATGGACGGCGACCGCATCGCCATAGGCGGCCGCGAGTGGCGTGTCATCGTGGGCTACGGCCATTCGCCCGAGCATGCCTCGCTGTATTGCGACACACTGCAGCTGCTGATTTCCGGCGACATGGTGCTGCCGCGCATTTCCACCAACATCAGCGTGTTCGACTTCGAGCCCGAGGCCAATCCGCTGCCGCTGTACCTGAAGTCGCTGCGCCACTATGACGGGCTGCCCGAGGAAACCCTGGTGCTGCCCTCGCATGGCCGGCCGTTCAAGGGCCTGCACGAGCGCATCGCGCAACAGTGCACGCACCACGCCGAAAGGCTGGACGAAGTGCTCACCGCCTGTCGCGCGGGCGAGTGCTCGGCGGCCGATATCGTGCCCATCATGTTCAAGCGCAAGCTGGACTCGCACCAGCTGACCTTCGCCATGGGCGAAGCCCTGGCCCACCTGCACGCCCTGTTCTACGAGGGCCAGTTGTCCAGGCGGGAAGAGAACGGCGTCGTGCGCTTCAAGGCGGTGGACGGCTGACCAGGCGCCTGCCGCCCGCTTCCCTGAGGGTCGCGGGGGCGGCGATGCCGGCAGCCCCTAGAGCATGACAGGCTCGTCCGGCAGATCGTTCAGGCCGGCCTCGCCGGGCGGGGCCGGCGCGCAATGGCGGGCGCAGACCTGCTCGATGGCGTCCACGGCCGCCAGCAGGCCCTCGATGTAGTCGCCGCGCCGCAGGCGCGCCTGCAATTGGCCGCAGACGGCCTGCCAGTCGGCGTCGGGCGCGGCCACGCCGCGGTCGGCGATGATCTCGATGTGGTGGCGGTCCAGCGCAAGATACAGCAGCACGCCGCTGTTGCGGGGCGTGTCCCATACCCGCAGGCGGCCGAACACCTCCAGCGCCCGCGCATGGCTGTCGCGTTCGTGGGCGGGGGACACGGCCTCGATGGCCACCATAAGCTCGCCGACGTGGCCGCGCTCGCTGTCGCGTATCCGCTCTGCCACGCGCTGCAATACGTCGGCGGTGAAGTGCCTGCGGCGCAGCAGATGGCCTTCCAGGGTGGCCCAGCCGGTCAATGTCTTCCAGGTGCCGCTTTTCAAGCGCAAGGTCTTCTCCTGTTTTGCGGCGGGTTGCCGCGTGTGCGCGCCAGCCTACCAACTGCCCGAGGCCCCGCCCCCGCCGCTGGAGCCGCCGCCTCCGCCGAAGCCTCCGCCGCCAAAACCGCCGCGGCCGCCGAACCCTCCGCTGCCGAAGCCGCCGCCCAGCGTGCCGCCGATGACGCCGCCGCGGCGCGAGGCGCGCGCAACGCCGCCCCCGGCGCTGCGCGCGCGTGCCGCCATGCTGAGCAGAAAGGCCGCCATGCCGGCCAGGATGGCGAAGACGATGCTGCCGAACAGCATGTAGACGAACACGGCGGCGACGAAGACCGCGAAAACGGGCGGCATGAGGGCGGCCATGATGGCCAGCGGCGCCAGCATGACGCCCAGCGAACCGGAGTCGCCGTCCGCGTCGGCCGCCGTCTTGGGCGGCGGCAGGTCTTCGCCCTCTACCAGCTTGGCCAGGCTGTCCACGCCTGCCGCGATGCCGCCCGCGAAATCGCCTTGCTGGAACAGCGGCGTGACTTGCTCGCGGATGATGCGGCTGGCCATCAAGTCGGGCACGGCGCCTTCCAGGCCATAGCCGACTTCGATGCGCATGCGCCGGTCATTCTTGGCCACAACGAAAAGAATGCCGTCGTCCACCTCTTTGCGGCCCAGCTTCCATTGTTCGAATGCGCGCACGGCGTACTGGTCTATGGTTTCGTCGCCAGTGGTGGGCACCATCAGCACGGCGATCTGGGCGCCCTTGCGCTGTTCCAGGTCGGCCAGCGTCTTGGCAAGGCTGGTGCGGGTGGGGGCGTCGAGGGTCTGCGTGGTGTCCACGACGCGGGCGTCCAGGGGCGGCACGGCGGCCTGCTGGGCATGCGCAGGAAGGGCCAGGCACAGCAGCAGCGCCAGCCAGGCCCAGGCCAAACGGTGGGCATGGCCGCGCCGCCAGAAAGAGCGCAGCGCCGTCGACCCGTGCCCCGTCAAGCTGGCCATCGACGCCTCGCCGATGCGCAAGATGGTGCGCCGGGCTGCGGCGCGCGCTGCGCAAATGGACGCGAACGGAAAAAGATCGGTGAACCCTGCGGTCATGGCGGCCCTTTCCTGCATGGGGGGCGGGCGCTTGCGCCGGCCCGGGATATGTGGCGCGCGGCGCCGGAGGCTAGCCCGCGTTACCCGCGGCGGGGACGTCGAACTTGACCTCGGGGTCGCGCCTGATTTCGTCCTGCCTGTCCACGCCGTAGTTGTCGATGGTCTTGTAGCCGAAGATCTTGGCGGTGATCAGGGTGGGGAACTGCCGTATGGCCAGATTGTAGGCCTGCACCGCCTGGACGTAGCGTCCGCGTTCGGTGGCGATGCGGTTCTCGGTGCCCTCGAGCTGGGCCATCAAGTCGCGGAACAGGCCGTCGCTTTTGAGCTGAGGGTAGTTTTCGGACACCGCGATCAGCCGCGACAGCGCCGAGGAAAGCTGGTTCTGGGCCTGGGCGAAGCGCTCCATGGCCTGCGGATTGTCCAGATCGTTGACGTTGACCTGGACGCTGCCGACCTTGGCGCGCGCCTCGGTGACCTCGGTGAGCACGGTGCGCTCGTTCACCATATAGGCGTTGACCGAATTGACCAGCTTGGGCACGAGTTCGGCGCGGCGCTCGTATTGATTGAGGGTTTGCGACCAGGATGCCTTGACCTGCTCGTCCAGGCGCTGGATTTCGTTGTAGCCGCAGCCCGACAGAACAAGACTGATGAGAGGCGTCAATACAAGCAGAAGGAGTCGTTTCATGGCCACGCTCTGAATCATAATGGACAGCTTGAGATTAAAGCAGGTTCAGGCGCGCTTGCCAATTCGGCCCCCACGCGCACCGCGCCCGGCGCGGTGCGCGTGGGGGCCGCTGGGCGCTAACGGTTTTGCGTAAAGACGTCTATCAGGGCGGGCCGTCCCTGCTTGACTTCCTGTACGGCCCGGCGCAGGGCCGCCTCCAGGTCTTCAGTCCGCGTGATGGGCCCTTCGGCATGCACGTTCATCGACTTGGCCATGGTGGCGAAATCCACCGCGGGGTTTTCGATGCGCGTGCCCTGCGCGGCGTTTTCCACCGGGCGGGAGCGGTGCGCGGCGATCTTCTCGCCATGCTCTTCCGAGTTGTAGTAGCTGCGGTTGTTGACCATGATGGTCAGCAGGGGGATGTCGTGGTGCGCAGCCGTCCATAGCGCGGTGGGCGTGAACAGGAAGTCGCCGTCGCCCTGCAGGTTGATGCACAGCCGGTCGGGATAGGCCAGGGTGGCGCCCAGCGACGAGCCCATGCCGTAGCCCAGGCCGCCGCCGCTGTATTTGCCCATGTACTGGTCGGCGCGGCTGATGTCCCACAGGCGCTTGACCCAGCCGTTGGCCGTGCCGTTGGTCAGCAGCCACGGTTCGTCCTTGATGACGTCCCACACGATGGCCGCCAGCGAGGACAGCGCAATGGGCTGTTCGCCGCGTTGGGCCTGCGCCTTCTCGCGCCATTTGGCGCGCATCTGTTCGTTGCGGCCTTCCCATTTCTTGCCGCGCTGGTCCACTTTTTTTTGCGCCTCGGGGTTGTCCCTCAGCAGGCTTGCGCAGCATTCCACCAGGGCGGGCACGAAGTTCTCGGTGTCGGCGGCGATGGCGTCGTCGGTCGCCTGCACGCGCCGGAAATCGTGGCTCCAGCTGCGCACCGCATAGCCGTCCAGCGTGACGTGCGCGATGCGCGTGCCCGGCTTGTACATGGGGCATGTTTCGCGGGTCAGGCGGTCCACCGTGTGCAGGGCGCCATACAGGTCCATGGCGTCCAGCGCCAGCACGAAGTCCGCCTCGCCCAGCACGTCGGAGGCGGCCTCGGACAGACACATCGGATGACGGGTGGGGAAGTTGTGCCGGTTGCCCTGGTCCAGCACAGGCGTGTTCAGCAGCTCGGCCAGCTGGACCAATGCGTTGTAGGCCTCGGGCGAACGGCCCAGGCGGTCGGCCACGATGGCGGGGTATTGCGCATCGATCAGCGCCTGGGCGATGCGCCGCAACGTCTGGGGCGATGCGGCGGGCGGCTCGGGCGGCTGGAACTTGGCCGGATCGGGCAGGGCGGGGAATTCGGTGCATTCTGCCTCCTGGATCTGGGCGTCGTAGCAGATGTAGACCGGGCCCTGCGGATGGGTCATGGCCGTCTGGTAGGCCCGCGCGAATGATTCGGGCGTGCTTTCCAGGTCGTCCGGCTGGTCGTCCCACTTGACGAAGTCGCGCACCAGATTGCCCTGCACCAGGGCGGTATGGACCCAGTCGCTGCCGGGACGCCGCTTGGTGTAGGACATGGGCCCCGTGCCGCCCAGCAGGATGATGGGGATGCGGTCGCACCATGCGTTGTAGATGGCCATGGTCGCGTGCTGCAGGCCCACCACGTTGTGCAGGATGGCGGCCATGGGTTTGCCGGTCGCCCGCGCATAGCCGTGCGCGATGGCCACCGAGATCTCCTCGTGCATGCACTCCAGGAACTCGGGCTTTTTGTTGCCCAGGTAGTTCACCAGCGAATCATGGATGCCGCGGAAGGAGGCCCCCGGGTTGAAGGCCGCATACGGCAGATCGTACTGGCGCAGTATGTCGACGATGAAGTCGGAGCCGTAGCGGCGCGGGGTCAAACGTTTTTCTGAATCAGAAGCCATGCTGTTCCTTAATACGCGACATTGATATTTTTGACTTGTGTGTAGCTGAGCAGCTCGTCCAGGGAGTGTTCGCGTCCGATGCCGCTGTCCTTGAAGCCGCCGAAGGGAGCGCCCTTGAAGCGCTTTCCGCCATGGCCGTTGATCCAGACATAGCCGGACTCGACGGCATCGGCCATGCGCAGCCCGGTGCTGATGTCATTGGTCCAGATGTTGGCGCACAGTCCGTAGTCCGAATCATTGACCTCGCGCAGCATGGTGGCCTCGTCGTCCCACTCGATGACGCTCATGACGGGTCCGAAGATCTCCTCGCGCTCGATCTTCATGCCGTGGCGCACCTGGTCGAAGATGGTCACGTCCACGAAGCAGCCCTTCTGCAGGTCCTTGCCCGGGGCATGTCCGCCGCCGCGTACCACGCGCGCGCCCTCGTCGCGCCCGGCCTGGATGTAGCCCATGACGCGCTCGTAGTGGCGCCGGGTGACCACGGGCCCCATCTTGGTGGCCTCCAGCTCTGGCAGCCCGATGACGATTTTGTTGGTCAGTGCCAGCACGGCGTCCATGAAGTCGTTCTTGATGGACTTGTGCACGAACACGCGCGAGTTCGATCCGCAGGACTGTCCCTGGGAGACGGTGAAGTTCATGCCGGCCACGGCCGCGGCGGCCACCTTCTGGATGTCCACGTCGGGGTAGATGATGAGCGGGTTCTTGCCGCCGAGTTCCAGGCTCAGGTTCTTGATGCCGGCGGTCTGGGTGATGGCCTTGCCGGTCTGTACGCTGCCGGTAAAGGCGATGCGTCGCACGTCCTTGTGGGCCACGAGGGCGCCGCCGCAGGTGGGCCCGTCGCCGGTGACGATGTTGACCACGCCGGGGGGGAAGCACTGCTGCACGAGCTTGCCCAGCCACAGTGCGGACAGGGGGGTCTGGTCGGCCGGCTTGAGGACGACGCAGTTGCCGGCCATGAGGGCCGGGGCGATCTTGCCTGCGCCAAAGGAGATGGGGTGGTTGAAGGGGATGATGCGCCCGACCACGCCATAGGGCTGGGGGCGGGTGTAGTCCAGTCCGCCGCCCGGGGTGGGGATGGTCTGTCCCTTGATCTCCATGCCCAGTCCGGCGAAGAAGTCGTGCAGGGAGGCGCCTTTCTTGGCGTCCTCGACCATGGCCAGGAAGGGGTTGCCGCTGTCGATGGCGTCGAGCATGCCCAGTTCGCGTGCCTGGGCGCGCACGGCGTTGGCGAACTGTCGGCAGTACTTGGCGCGCTCGTCCACGTGCAGGTCGCGCCAGGCGGGAAAGGCGGCCTTGCCGGACTGGACGGCGCGCTCGATGTCGTCGGCGTTGCCGGCCGGGACCTGGGCGATCTGTTCGTCGTAGGCCGGGTTGATGGACGCCATGCGCTGGCCCGAGGCGCTGTCGACCCACTTGTTGTCGATGAGCATCTTCCAGCCCTGGGTCTCTTCCTCGGCCCGGCGCAGTACTTCCACAGCAAACGTATCAGTCAGTGTCACTATGCTTTCTCCAGTTCAATCAATACGACAAATCAACATACCGGGCATCGGGGCCGCGCTCGCGGTGCCGCGGTCATGCGCGGTCAAGGCCGCTGGCCCTGGGTGAACGCCGCGTCGAACGACGCTTCCCATTTGTCCACTTCGTCCAGGGCGGCCACGGGGTCGGCCAGCACCAGGCGCATGTCGGGCAGCGGCGAGGGGAGCTTGCGGTTGGCCGGCACGTAATCCATGTCGGCGAACAGCTTCTGCGCGCCGTCGGCCGACAGCATGTATTCGTAGAACAGCAGCGCGGCGTTGGGATGCGGCGCATGCCTGGCGATGCCGATGCCGTTGGCGCGCGCAATGACCGGCTGCAGGACGAACCAGTCTATGGGCGCGCCTTTTTCCTTGGCGGCTTTGGGCATGTGGCTGTACACCGTCAGGCCCAGGGGCACTTCGCCGGCGGCAACCATATTGTTCAGCAGCGAATAGCCATAGCGTTGCGACATGCCGTTGCGCGCGGTGATGTCCCGGAACAGCTTTTCGCCCTTGGCTTCACCCATTTGCTTCAGGACCGCCGCATACCAGAGCCATGCTTCGCTTTCTATGCCCAGCTTGCCTTTCCATTTGGGGTCCAGCAGGTCTTCGTACGACTTGGGCAGGTCTTCTTTCTTGATCTTGTCGGTGTTGTAGGCCTGCACGTACACCTGCAGGACGGTGGAGGCCCATTCGCGGTGCGCCGGCACGGCGCCTTCGATCAGTTCGCTGAACAGCGGCGACTGGACGGGCTGCAGGATGTTTTCGCGGTGCAGGGCTTCCAGCTGTGGGGAGCCGAAATGGAAAGCGTCGGCCTCGAAGCGCCCAGCGGCCGCCTCGGTGACGGCGCGCTGCAGCACCCTGCTTGTGCCGGCCCGCCATACATTGACCTTGATGCCGTACTTCTTCTCGAAAGGCCCGATCAGCGGGCGAAGATTTTTTTCGACCAGGGTGGTGTACAGGGTCAGCGTGCCTTCCTTCTTGGCTGCCTGCTCGACCTTCTGGGCGCGATCGGGGCCTTCGTACTGCAGCAGAGACACGTCGGCGGCGAATGCCGGCAGTGTCGCGGCCAGCATGGCCGACGCGCACACTGCGCGCCGGAGGTGGCGTACCAATTTCATAGATGCCATTCCTTAGTAGTGTTCATACGGTTGAGGGGCCAGGCGGGCCCGCGCAAGAAATGTCATGGCGCATCCTTCTTGACGAAGGTTTCGTCGAACAGCTTGTTCCATTTGCCCACTTCATCCAGCACGGTTGTGGCTTCCACCAGCTTGAGCTTCATGCCGGGGGGAAGGGGCGAAGGCACCTTGGTGTTGGTAGGCACATAATCCATGGACGCGAAAATCTTCTGGCCCTCGGTCGAGGACAGCATGTATTCATAGAACAGCAGCGCGGCGTTGGGGTGCTTCGCATGCTTGGCGATGGCCACGCCGTTGGCTCGCGCGATTGTCGGCTCGATGGAGAACGAATCCACCGGCGCCCCTTTTCTCTTGGCGGCCAGCGGCATATGGCTGTATATCGTCAACGCGAGGGGAACCTCTCCCGCGGCAACCATGTTGTTCAGGAGCGAAGTGCCTTGCCGGACGGAAATTTCGCTTTGATTGGCAATGTCGCGAAAGAGCTTCACACCCTTTTCTTCTCCCATGCTGCCCACCAAGGTGGCATACCATGGCCACGCTTTCGCTTCGATTCCCAGCTTGCCCTTCCATTTGGGGTCCAGCAGGTCTTCGTAGCTTTTGGGCAGATCTTTCTTCTTGACGAGATTTGTGTTGTAGGCCTGCACATAGACCTGCAGGATGGTCGGCGCCCATTCGCGATGTTCCGGCACCATGCCCTCCCTCAGCTCGGCAAGCACGGGCGACTGCACGGGCGCAAGCAGCTTTTCGCGATGCAGGGCTTCCAGTTCCGGAGAGCCGAAATGAAGCGCGTCGACTTCAAACCTTCCGGCTTTGGCTTCTGTGACCACCCGTTGCAGCAGGCGGGTCTGGCCAGCGCGCCACACATTGATCTTGACGCCATACTTTTTTTCAAACGGATCGATGAGCCGCTGCAGGTTTTTTTCCACCAGGCTGGTGTACAGCATCAGCGAACCTTCCTTCTTGGCCGCCTGCACGATTTTTTTCATCCTGTCAGGGCCATCGTAATTCAGCAGTGATGTGTCCGCCTTCTGGGCCACGGCGGGCAGCCCCAGCGAGGCGGCGGCCACGGCCGCGCCCAGACGCATAATCAGTTTCGACCAACTCATATATTCCTCCTTTGGAATTACAGATGGCTACCTGCTTGTCTCTTGCGTTATTCGAGTGCTGCGTGTTTCGCGTTCGTTCTTTTATATGGACCGCGATTCCATATTCATATAGATGATATAGACTGAGACTTCGGGCGTCAATAAAAATCGGCCCTTGCCGCGCCGGCGGCGGCCTTTCTTTTGTGGCCGTCCGCGGCTGGGTTACAATGGGGTTCTGCGCCGAGCCAATCAGCGCAGCCACGGGCCCCTCGCCTGTTTTTATGGCCGTACCGGCCGCTAACTTTTTCCCGTCCGCCTAGATTGGTGTCTCTCGACTCGAGCGATAGGCAGTCGCTGGAGTTGCTTCTTGAATACTCAGATTTCCTTTGCCGCCCTCGGGCTGGCGGAACCCCTTTTGCGTGCCGTCGCCGAAACAGGCTATACCTCGCCCACCCCCATCCAGGCCCAGGCCATTCCCCAGGTGCTGCAGGGCGGCGACCTGCTGGCCGCTGCGCAGACCGGCACGGGCAAGACGGCGGGCTTCACCCTGCCCATTCTGCATAGGCTGATGCAGTCGCCCCTGAAGGGGCAGAAGGCCGGCCGGCCGCGGTGCCTCATCCTGACCCCGACGCGTGAACTGACCGCGCAAGTCGAGGGGTCTGTGCGCACCTACGGCAAGTATGCGTCGCTGCGGTCCATGGTGATGTTCGGCGGCGTCAACATCAATCCCCAGATCGGTGCCCTGCGCAAGCCGGTGGACATCCTCGTGGCCACGCCGGGCCGGCTGCTGGATCACGCGCAGCAGAAGACCATCGACCTTTCGGGGGTGGAAATCCTGGTGCTGGACGAGGCCGATCGCATGCTGGACATGGGCTTCATCCGCGATATCCGGCGCATTCTGGCCCTGCTGCCCAAGGCGCGGCAGAACCTGCTGTTCTCGGCCACGTTCTCGGACGAGATCCGCGAGCTGTCCAAGGGCGTGCTGAACAACCCCATCGAAATCTCGGTGGCGCGCCGCAATACCGCATCCGAGCTGGTCAGCCAAAGCCTGGTCATGACCGAGCAGTCGCACAAGCGCGACCTGCTCAGTTTCATCATCCGCGAAAGCGGCTGGCACCAGGTGCTGGTCTTCACGCGCACCAAGCACGGCGCCAACCGCCTGGCCGAAAAACTGGTCAAGGACGGCCTGTCGGCGGCGGCCATCCACGGCAATAAAAGCCAGGCAGCGCGTACCCGCGCGCTGGCGGGCTTCAAAGAGGGCAAGGTGGCGGTGCTGGTGGCCACCGACATCGCCGCGCGCGGCATCGACATCGACAACCTGCCCCATGTGGTCAATTTCGAGCTGCCCAATGTGCCCGAGGACTATGTGCACCGCATAGGCCGCACGGGCCGCGCGGGCAGCGAGGGTTCGGCGCTGTCCCTGGTGGATTCGTCCGAAATCAAATACCTGGGCGCCATCGAAAGGCTGATCAAGAAGCCCATTGCGCGCACATCCATCCAGGGCTGGTCTCCTTCCATGGTCAAGCCCGACACCTCGCCGCCCCGTCCCCCGCTGCCCCCCAGGGGCTCGCGCGCGCCGGGCGGCGCCAGGCCGCAGGGCCGCGGTGGCAACGGACGCGGCGGCGCGTCCCGCCCGCAGCCGGCCTCGAACAGTTCGGGCCGGTCGTCGTCGTCCGGCAACGGCGCCCGCGCGGGAGGCCGCCCGCGCGCAACGCGCCCCTAGCGCCTTTTAGTGTCAACAGGCCCCTGGCGCCTTACCACGCTGCAAGAATCCATCCATGAGCATTGCCACCGAAGTTCCGCGACGACGTACCTTCGCCATCATTTCCCACCCCGACGCGGGCAAGACGACGCTGACCGAAAAGCTGCTGCTGTTCGCGGGCGCCATCCAGATAGCGGGCAGCGTCAAGGCCCGCAAGGCCAGCCGCCATGCGTCCTCCGACTGGATGGAAATAGAAAAGCAGCGCGGCATCTCGGTGGCCTCGTCCGTCATGCAGATGGAATACCGCGATTGCGTCATCAACCTGCTTGATACGCCCGGACACCAGGACTTCTCCGAAGACACCTACCGGGTGCTGACGGCAGTGGATGCGGCGCTGATGGTGCTGGACGCCGCCAACGGCGTCGAGCCGCAGACCATACGCCTGCTGCAGGTGTGCCGCGCGCGCAATACGCCCATCATCACCTTCATCAACAAGCTGGACCGCGAAGTGCGCGAGCCGCTGGACCTGCTTTCGGAAATCGAATCCCACCTGGGCATGGACGCCGTGCCGCTGTCGTGGCCGGTGGGCATGGGCCGCTCCTTCGGCGGCGTGTTCGACATCCGCATGGACCGGATGCGCGTGTTCAAGGCCGGCCAAGAACGGCGCGGCAACGGCGACGAAATCATCGAAGGACGGGGCAACCCGGCCATCGCCTCGCGTTTCGGCGAGGCTTTCGCCAAGGCCAATGACGAAATCGAACTGATCGGCGAGGCTTCGCCGGCCTTCGATCGCCAGGCGTTCCTGGAGGGCCGGCAGACCCCCGTGTTCTTCGGTTCTGCCATCAACAACTTCGGCGTCCAGGAAGTGCTGGACGCCTTGGTTGATTTTGCGCCGCAGCCCGGCCCCCGCCATGCGCTGCAGCGCATGGTGGAACCCGAAGAACCCAAGTTCAGCGGCGTGGTCTTCAAGGTGCAGGCCAATATGGACCCGGCGCACCGCGACCGCGTGGCCTTCGTGCGAGTCAGCTCCGGCCGCTTCCAGCGCGGCATGCGCCTGAAGGTGGCGCGATCCGGCAAGGAAATCCGGCCCAACAACGTGGTGTCCTTTCTGTCGCAGCGGCGCGAACTGGTGGAAGAAGCCTATGCCGGCGACATCATCGGCATTCCCAACCACGGCGTGCTGCATCTGGGAGACGTGCTCACCGAGGGCGAGAACCTTCAGTTCACGGGGCTGCCCTTTTTTGCGCCCGAGCTTTTCCAGTCGGTGGAGGTCAAAGACCCGCTGCGCATCAAGCAGCTGCGCATCGGCCTGACCCAGCTTGGCGAAGAAGGCGCCATCCAGGTGTTCCGCCCGGTTGCCGCCGGCGGCGCGCTGCTGCTGGGCGCCGTCGGACAGCTGCAGTTCGAGGTGGTGGCCCATCGGCTCAAGACCGAATACGGCGTGGAGGCGCGCATGGCGCCGTCCCGCTACAGTCTGGCGCGCTGGGTCACGGCCAAGAATCCCAAAGACCTGGCCAAGTTCATGGATGCCAACGCCGCGAACATCGCCCACGACGTCGTGGACGCCGTGGCTTTCCTGGCCAGCTCGCCCGCGCAGCTGCGCGTCGCGCAGGAGCTGTATCCCGGCGTGGCGTTCCACGCCATGCGCGAACATGGCGGCCAGGTGTTCGGGCAGTCCTAGTACGGGCTCTTGCGCCGCCCAGAGCGCCGAAGGTGGTCACTTCGACGCCGCGATTGCGCACATCGCCATTGGGGGGCGGTATCGGGAGGCGCCTGGAACACTCCCGGTGCCCGTTCGTCGCCGGCCCAATAAACGCTTACACTTCTGCCCGTGCCTAACGTTTTATACTAAGTTGCACATTTACACGAAGGACCAGAATGTCTTGGCGTTTGATTTTTGTAATTTTGCTGGTGGCCGCCGGCGCCTCGGCCTGGGGCGGGCTGCAGCTGGGCAACTGGCTGGTGGCCCACGGCCCCACGGTTGCCGTTACGCCGGAGCGCCCCGAGCTGTCCACGGTACCGGTGCTGGATGCGAACGGCCGGCCTTATGTGGCCCAGCCCCCCCAGCCGCTGGTGGACGGGCGCATGGCCATTCCCGAGGCCCCGCCGCAAATCGCCTGGGAAATCCCTGACCACTCGCTGGACGAAACCAAGTCCAACCAAGTCATCGCCGTGGCCACCACGCCCATTACCATGGTCGAGGCGCAACAGATTGCGACGGGCGGCAACCAGACGCTTACGGGTATCGCCGATGTGGGCGACCTGATTTCGTCCGGAGGAAGCGGGAAGCGGCCGGCCGGGCAGCCGGTGCAGCCCATCGAGCCGGCGCCCGAGCCCATGCCTGTGGCCAAGCCGGCGCCGGCGGGCAATATCGGCGCCTGGCAGGCCAGCTTGCGGCAGGACCTGCAGGCTTGCAGCGTCGAAAGCTTTTTCGACCGTCCCAGCTGCCAATGGGCCGCGCGCAATAAATACTGCACCCCCAACAATGCCTGGGGCAAGGTAGAAGACTGTCCCGCCCGAAGCTATTAGCGCCGTGTCCGTCTGATTCGTCCCAAAGGCCGGATGCCCGGCTTGCCCCGCGGGACGCGAATTGCCTGCCGCGGCAGCGTGTTGCTGTCGCGACGCCTCGCAGCGCCGCCTGGCGAGTCCTGGCGCTGCTGCGTTTCAGCCCGACTTATTCGTGTTCCATTTGGGACTGCAGGTAGTTCTGCAGGCCCACCTTGTCGACCAGCTCGATCTGGGTTTCCAGCCAGTCGATGTGCTCTTCGGTGTCGTCCAGGATGTCCTGGAACAAGTCCCGCGACACGTAGTCCCGCACGGATTCGCAGTACGCCATGGCTTCCTTGACGGTTTCCTGGGCGCCGACTTCCAGCTTGAGGTCACAGGACAGGATCTCGGGGACGTTTTCGCCTATCAGCAGCTTGTGCAGGTCCTGCAGATTCGGCAGGCCGTCCAGCATGAAGATGCGCTCGATGAGGCGGTCGGCGTGTTTCATTTCGCCGATGGATTCATCGTACTCGTGCTTGCCCAGTTTGTTCAGGCCCCAGTGGTTCAGCATGCGGGCATGCAGGAAATACTGATTGATGGCGGTAAGTTCGTTCTTCAGCTGTTTGTTCAGATGCTGAATGACTATGGGATCGCCCTTCATGGCGTGGTTCTCCTGGTGGATGCCGGCCAGCCATGCCGCTGGCCCGGACCGATAGTGATCAAGGTGCTAGCCTAACATGGCGGGCAGCCTTTTTCAGCATGCGGCGGGCCTTGCCGCCCCAGGAAAAACCGCGTGAATACAAGGCCTTAGCTAAATAGGAATGAGTTTGCTTGTCGCAACCAGTCCATTCGGAATCACGTTTGGACCGGGCTTGCCGCGCCTTGGCATGGCGCAAATTGACAGTAACAAAAGATGACAACGAGGAAAAGCAAAAGGCGGAAATCGCGGGGAAAAGCGCTGCGGGATTTTTGTAATTATTTGTAATAACGCAGGGCCCGGCGTTGCCCGAGGGCACCGGAGGCGGTGTCAGGCGCGGCGGGCGACCTCGACCACCATGGTGGTCGAGACCGTGGCGTCGTTGGCGGCATCCTCGACAAGAGCGCCCAGCGAGGGCGCGGGCAGATGCCCCGCATAGCGGCCGCCGGGCAGGTATTCGGCTGCGGTCTCAGCGCAGCGTCCGCAGCACGACGCGACACCCAGCTCGAACTGGAGGTCGGACATGGTGTAAGCCCCGTCGGCAACGGCTGCCTGGACCTGGCGCTCGGTGATTGCGTTACATATACAAATGAACATGAGAACAATTATTATCTAGCTGCCCAAAAAAAGCAATGCGCATCTTGGCGTTTTTTATGTCTGTATATGTCGGGGGGAGCTGCCGCCGGCGCGACCCGAGGCAAAAGGCGCCTCTGGGGTGCTATGCCAGCCGCCCCAGTTGGGCCCGCGCCCGGCGCAGCGAAGCCGGCTGTATACCCGCGGCCTCGCGGTACTTGGCCACGGTGCGGCGCGCGATCACCACACCCTGCTCGGCCAGCTTGATGGCGATCTGGTTGTCGGACAGGGGCTTGGCCGAAGGCTCGGCCGCGACGAGCTCCTGGATGAGGGCGCGCACCGCGGTGGCCGAGGTGGCATCGCCGTCGTCGGTGCCCAGCGCGGTGCCGAAAAAGTATTTCAGTTCGAATACGCCCCACGGCGTCTGGGCGTATTTCTGCTTGGTGGCGCGCGATACGGTGGATTCGTGCATGTCCAGTTCCTGGGCGATGTCGCGCAGCACCAGGGGGCGCATGGCCTGGACGCCGGACTCGAAGAAGGCCTGCTGGTGCCGTATGACGGCCCGGGCCACCCGCAAGATGGTGTCGAATCGCTGATTGACGCTTTTGACCAGGCCATGGGCCTGCTGCGCCTGTTTGTGCAGCATGGCTTGCGGATCGTCCTGCTCGTCCCGGGCCGGGCTGCGTGTTTCTTCGCCGGCATCATCGGCGGCGCCTTCCTGGGCCGGACCGGCGGCGCGGCGGGCATGCTGCCGGATCAGCTGTTCGTAGGCGGTGTTGACCCGGAGCCTGGGCATGACCGCCGGATTCAGGAAGGCGTCCCAGCGCTTGTTCACCTTGCGTACGATGACTTCGGGGTTGATGTAGTCGGCTACGCTGGTCGCCCAGCCCCGGCCAGGCTTGGGGTTCAACCGCAGCAGCAACTGGTGCGCGGCGCGCAGTGTTTCTTGCGAGCATTCCAGCGCCTGGCGAAGGCGCGCCAGATTGCCCGTCGCCAGCAGGCCCAGGTGCTGCCGCGCCAGCGTGCGTGCGCACGCCAGCACTTCGGGGGGCGTGTCGCCCTGGTGCTGGCGCAACTGCAGCGTCAGACAATCGCTGAGCGAGGTGGCGCCCACGCCGGGGGGGTCGAACGACTGCAGCAGGCGCAGCGCCGCCTGCAGTTCGTCCTCTTCGATCATGAGCTCGGCGGGCAGGATTGTCGCGATTTCTTCCAGGGGCGTGGATAGGTAGCCGTTTTCGTCCAGCTCTTCGATGAGCAGCAAAACCAGGGCATGGTCGCGCGGCGTGGTGCGGGTCAGTTGCAGCTGGTCCGCCAAGTGTTGTTGCAGCGATGTGGCCTGGCTGGCTTCGGGACGGGCGAAATCGTCGTCGCCGCTGGCCTGGCCGCGGCTGGCCGATGCCGCCATGGGGTCGGCGTCCAGCGGCGCCTGCATGGCCCCGGCTTCCGTGACGGCCCCATCGGTGTCATACTCTTCCTCACGCTCTAGCAAGGGGTTTTCCAGCAGCGCCTGCGCCACTTCTTGGTCGAGCTCCAGCGCCGAAAACTGCAGAAACCGTATCGATTGCTGCAGTTGCGGCGTCAGCGCAAGTTGCTGATGTTGACGAAGCTCGATAGATTGGCGCGATTGCATAGGTAAAATAGTTTGCATGAAACCGAACCCGACACTCCAGCCTACTGCCCGCGATTCCGCGATATTGCGCAGCACCCTGCTGAAGCTGACTGCCACGCAAAAAATCGTTTGTACCGTGGTGGTCGCCGTGGTGGCCTTGGTATGGTACGACCTGCTCAACCGCCTCATCGCCTTCGGCGACAGGATCGATTACTCGGGCCTGCACGTGCTGGGCGTCCAGGCCGTTGAATTCCTGCAGCGCTACAACCCATTTTTCTGGTGGGCCGTCGTCGTGCTCTGCACGCTAATTATTGCCTATTTTCTGTATGGGTTCGTACAAGGCAGCCAGCGGCGCGTGAAAAAAAAGCTGGTGCAGGCCGACACCTTCACTGAACTCATCGAACAGTTGTCCGACCCCGCAAAAGAAGTGCTGCGTTGGGCCTGGCACGACCGCAGCCATCCCGTGACCGTTGGGGTTTTGCAACGCACCGCCGCCGAGCTGCGCAGCGGCCGCGCCGGCAAAATCGAGCTTTCACGTCAGCACGCCGCGCTGCTGGACGGCTGAAAACCCCGGCATCGGGCGGGCAAGGGCCTTGTCCCGGCGCGCCAGTCTTGCGCCGCAGCGCAAAATGTGGTTGACTATAGGCATGAAACGCGCAGACAAACCCCTCTGTATCGCTGCCGGCGGCCACGCTGCCGGCATTGCTGCGGGTTTCGAAACGCCTCTGGCCGCCCGCGCGCGCGCTTCTTCCTCCCTTCTGGCTTTCTCGCTATCGCTGCTGCTACCGACCGGTTGCCGAGCCTAGTGTCATGTGGCCGTTCGGCAGCCTGTTCGCCACGCCGAAATTCTTTCATTATCAACGTTTTACACTACCGTATTAAAATCGGGATAATCGCGTCGCCCACCGGGTCCGATACGCGTTGATAATGCCGCCAGACGAATCCAGCAAGAAATAGGTGTTTTATGCTTTCCAACCCATCCGACAAATATCGTCCGTTTGTCCCGTTCGCGCGCGAGTTCTCCGAGCGCACGTGGCCCAGCAAACGCATCACCCAGCCGCCCATCTGGATGAGCACCGACCTGCGCGACGGCAACCAGTCGCTCATTGAGCCCATGAGCGTCGAGCGCAAGCTGCGGTTTTTCGAGCAACTGGTCAAGATCGGTTTCAAGGAAATCGAAGTGGGTTTTCCGTCGGCCTCGCAAACGGATTTCGACTTCGTGCGCAAGCTGGTCGATGAAAAGCGCATCCCGGACGACATCACCATCATCGTGCTGACGCAGTCGCGCGAAGACCTCATCAAGCGCACCGTCGAGGCGGCGGCCGGCGCCCGCCAGGCCATCGTCCACCTGTACAACGCCTGCGCCCCCGCGTTCCGCAAGATCGTGTTCAACATGAGCAAGGACGAGGTGCGGCAATTGGCCGTCAATGGCACCAGGCTGGTCAAGCAGCACACGTCGGCCCACCCGGAAACTTGCTGGCGCTATGAGTACTCGCCCGAAGTCTTCAGCACCACCGAGCCGGAATTCGCGCTGGAGGTCTGCAACGCGGTGGCCGAGGCGTGGCAGCCCACGGTCGAGTCCAAGATCATCTTCAACCTGCCGGCCACCATCGAGGCCACCACGCCCAATCTGTACGCCGACCAGATCGAATGGATGCACAAGAACCTGAAGCAGCGCGATCGCATCGTGCTCAGCGTGCATCCGCACAATGACCGCGGCACCGCCGTCGCGGCGGCCGAGTTCGCGGTCATGGCCGGGGCCGACCGCATCGAGGGCTGCCTGTTCGGCAATGGCGAGCGCACTGGCAACGTGGACCTGGTCACGCTGGCGCTCAACCTGTATACGCAGGGCATTCATCCGGGCCTGGACTTCTCGGACATCGACGAAGTGCGCCGCTGCGTGGAGTACTGCAACCAGTTGCCCGTGCATCCGCGCCATCCCTATGCGGGCGACCTGGTCTTCACGGCTTTCTCGGGCTCGCACCAGGACGCCATCAAAAAAGGCTTTGCGCAGCAAAAGCCCGACACCCTGTGGGAAGTTCCCTATTTGCCGATCGACCCGGCCGACCTGGGCCGCAGCTACGATGCGGTCATCCGCGTCAACAGCCAGTCGGGCAAGGGCGGCGTGTCGTATCTGCTTGAACAGGAGCACGGCCTGGTGCTGCCCCGCCGCCTGCAGATCGAGTTCAGCCGCGCCATCCAGCGCGTTACCGACGAGACGGGCTCCGAGGTCACGGCCGACGCGGTGTATGGCTTGTTCAGCAAGGAATACCTGGAACTCGAATCGCCCTGGAAGCTGGTCCGCCACCGCATCTCGGGCAATCCCGACGCCAAGGCGGGGCATCAGTTCGCCATCGAGGTCGAGCTTCAGCACAAAGGCCAGGCGCGCCACCTGGCCGGCGAGGGCGACGGTGCCATCTCGGCCTTCGTCAATGCGCTGGATCAGGACATCCGCATCATGGACTATCACGAGCACGCCATAGGCACGGGCGCGGACACCAAGGCGGCCTCCTACGTCGAATTGCGGGTGGGCGATTCGGCTACCGGCTTTGGCGTAGGCGTCAACCCCGACATCGTCACCGCATCGTTCCTGGCCATACTCAGCGCGGTCAACCGCCATGAACTGGCCCGCCAGCCCGAACAGGCGCAAGCCGTGGCCGTCTGAGCGCATCGCTTCCGAACGCGCGGCCCCTTCGGGCCGCGCAAGCGCAAAAGCAAAAAACCGGGTGCCGCCAGGCCCCGGTTTTTTGCTTGCCGGCTTCTTGAAAAAGCCCCTGCCGGATGTCTACCAGCTGGGCGCGGGCTCCCAGGTGACGTCGGCCTTGTGCTCCTGGGCCAGCCTCAGCATGGCCAGCAGCGGAAAGGCACGCTGGCGGAAGCTGACTGGCTGAGAGATGGGATGCTGGCGGTTGTCGTTGTCGTCGTCGCTCTCGATGTATTCCGGGCCCTGGTCTTCGGCGATGGCGCGTTCGATGCCGGCGATGGCCGCGGCCAGTTGTTCCTGCGTGATCACGCCGCGCTCGGGAAGCGTATCGGCATAGGGCTTTCCGGCGGCCTTCAGGATGGGCAGCGCATGCTGCGCGAACATCAGGACTTCGGCCGCGGGCTTGGAATGGAAGAGAACTAGCATAGTCGGTTTCCCTCAATAGACGAATCATTACACTACTCTAACTGCCCGAGGCTGCCAAGCCGCACTATTCTCGTTCCCGGTTTCATTGGAGCGAGTCATGGCGCGCCGCCTGGCATGCATTGCCGCATTGTTGCTTTTTCCTTTCTGCACGGCCCGGGCGCAAGGCGTGTGCCCGCCGTCCTCGCTTGGCCATCCCTGCTCGCCGGGCGGGGTGGCCAGCCAGGCGGGGGATGAACCCGCGCTCAATCCGGGCGCGGGCAACCCCATCCATCTGGCCACGGGCAACAAGCACCAGCGCGATGTCGACCTGCCCGCCAGCCCCACGTCGCCCCTGCTGGTGCTGGAGCGCCACTACAACTCGCTCGACCCGCGTGTGTCCGCACTGGGACGGGGCTGGACGCTGGCCTACGATACCCGGCTGTATTCCGTGGCGGGCAGAGTGCAGGTCGTGCAGGCCGACGGCAGCCGGGTGGTGTTCGGCCAGACCGACGGCATGCCTTTGCGCACTCGGCATGGCATCCTGAGCCGGGACGGCGCGCAGTGGGTCTGGACCTGGCCCACCGGCCACAGCCTGCGCTTCGACGGCGAAGGCCGGCTGGTGCGCGTCTCGGCCGCACCGCCGTCCGGGGCGTCGCTGGACATCTTGCGCCATGCCGGGCCGGGGCCGCTGCGGGGCGCCATCGCGCAGGTCATGGCGCAAGACGGCGCTGCGCTGCGGTTCGGCTATCGCGTCAGCGGCAAACAGGCATACATTCAGCATGCCGACAGCCCGCTGGGCCGTTTCCAGTACGAGTACGACGAAACCGCGGGCGCCGCGCGCCTGGCCGCCGTCATACGTCCCGATGGCATGCGGCGGCGCTACCTGTACGAGCCCGTGCGCCAGTCGGGCAATGCATTCCATCTTACCGGCATCGAAATCGTGTCGGCGGACGGCCGGCACAAGCTGCGCACCCATACATGGGCCTACGATGCGCGGGGCCGGGCCGTGATGTTCGCCGCCGGCGAGCCGGATGCGCAAAAGGGGCGCATCCATGTCGAATACCATGGCATGCCGGCGCCGGGGCGGGACGGCCTGACCATCATCACCACCCCCGACGGCCGTCAGACCCGCATGCATATGGGCGTGCGCGCCGGCCGCCATGTGCTGCTGCGGGCGAGCGGCGCGCCTTGCGCGGGCTGCGCCGCCCCCGGAAGTCTTGCGGACTATGACGATGCGGGCAGGCTGGCATCGATCAATGGCGTCGGCTTGCAGCGTGATGCCTCGGGACGCATCCGCGCCGTGACGCCGGCGGCGTCCGGCTGGCCCGGCCTGGCGCTCGGCTACGACACGGCGGGACGGCGCTCGTGGTGGACGTCGCGCCTTACGGGCACCGAACGCATGCAGTTTGACGCGCGGGGCCGGCCGGCGCGGCGCATCTTTGCCAATGGGGATCAATGGGAATACCAATACGACGCGGCGGGGCGGCCTGCGCGGCTTGTCGCAAGCAATGCGCACGCCGTGACGCAGACACGGCTGGCCTGGCGGGGCGGGCTGCTGTCGGCGGTCCGGCATCCGCATGAAAACGAGACGCGCCGCTACGACGCGCAGGGCCGCCTGATCCAGCGCCGCGTGACGCGGCCCGGGACGGCGGACATGCCCGCCTACAGCCATGTCGAGCGTTTCGAATACGACGACAGGCATCGCCTGGCCGTCCATCACCTGCCCGAGGGCGGGGCGCTGCTTTATCAATGGGGGCGGGGCGACGCGCTGCTGCGCGTCGATTGGCGCGACGCGCGGGGCGTCGTACATAACGTCGTGCAGGGCGCGCCGCCGCTGGCGGGCTATCGCTACGGAAACGGCCTGTGGCTGCACACCGTACGCAGGCGCGGCCATGCCGGCATATTGGCGCTGCGCGATGGCGCCGCGCACGTCTGGCTGCAATTCGTGGATTATGATGCGCAAGGCCGCGTGCGGCGTGAAGCGCATTTCATGCCTGCGCTGCATCGCCGCCAGGATTGGCGCTATGCCTATGACGGGCAATCGCGCATGGGGGTGGCCGCGCCGGAGCCCGGCCCGGCTGTGTCGGAGCGCGCGGCAAATGAAAGGCCGGACGCCGAAGCGCCGGATACGCAGCGGCCCGCCCTGCAATGGCATGCCTGGAGCGCCGACGGCGCCGCCGCCGCGCTGCGCACGCGGGGGCGCGATTTGCGGCCCGAAGCCCGGCGCGACGCCAGTGGGCTGCCTGTCTCGTTTCAGGGCTGGCGGCTGTCTTACGGCCCCGACCGCAGGCTGCAGCGGGCGGCGCGTCAGGGCGCCGCCGCGTCCTACCGCCACAATGCCTTCGGCCATCGCATTTCGGCGCATACGCCGACTGAGGACATTCTGTATTTCCATCTGGGCAACAGGCTGGTCGCCGAATCGCGCAGGCCGCGGGGGGTGGCCCGGCGCGCGCGCGCGCCCGGCATCACCCGCCGCTATGTCTATGCGCACCATGCGCCGGTGGGCATGATCGACTATACGCAAGATGGCGGCACGCTGTACGCCATCCATGCCGACTTGATCGGCGCGCCGCGCATGGTGACCGACGATTCGCGCCGCCTGCGCTGGGCGGCGGCCTACAGCCCCACCGGCAAGGCGGTGCAGGTGGCGGGCGACCTGGCGCTGGACCTGCGCCTGCCGGGCCAGGTGCTGGACGCCACCACCGGTTGGCATGACAACCTGCTGCGCACCTACAGTCCCGATTTTGGCCAGTACCTGGAGCCCGATCCACTGGGCCCCCTGCCAGGCGGCCAGGCCCTGGGCTACGCCGGCCAGCAGCCTAGGCGCTACGCGGACCCGCTCGGCCTGCTGCTGTTCGCCTTCGACGGCACGCGCCAGAACGCCGCCACCGGCAGCAATATATGGAAGCTCAGCCAGCGCTACCAGGACGGCCAGGTGTTCTATCGCACCGGGCCGGGCAATCCGTATTTTGCCGACTGGGACGCGGTTGTGGCCCATACGGCCTCCGCCATCGTCGAGGCACAGTGGCAGTCTTTGCTGGACGAACTGGGCGGCGCCTTTCCGAGCGCCGCGCAGACCATTCCCGTGGACATCATCGGCTATTCACGAGGGGCGGCGCTGGCGCGCCATTTCGGCAATCTCATCGCCCGGCAGACGGACCAGGGGCTGTTTTCCTATACCGATGCGCAGCGCGGGCTGGTCACGGCCTGCATAGACCTGCGCTTCATGGGCCTGTTCGACACCGTGGCCCAGTTCGGATTGAACGGCGCCCTGAACGACCAGTTCGACCTGGGCATCTCGGCCGCATGGGCATGGGTGGCCCATGCCGTGGCGCTGCAGGAGCGGCGCTGGCTTTTTCCCCTGGTGGCCGCGGCGGACGCGGGCCAGGCCAATGTCGTCGAGGCGCCGTTCATCGGCGCCCATGCCGACATCGGCGGCGGGGTGTTTCCCGGCGAGCCCGGCAGCGGCGATCCGGGCGACTTGTCGGACGTGGCCTTGAACTGGATGCTGTGGCAGGCGCGCGCCGCATCCCTGCGTTTCAGCGCGGGCGACCCACAGCAGGGCGTGGTGACCAGGCCGGTGCTGCATGACCAGCGGGCGGCCCTTGCGCGGTCGGTGCAGGACGGCGACAGGCGTGTCGACGGGTCGGACGGCGCCAAGCTGCTGGACTACCAGGACGACCACGCCAGGCTGGGCCGTGAGCAGCGCGAGGCGACCGAAGCCCTGATCCGGCGCTACGACGATTGGCGCAGCAGCGAATCCAACGAAGTCGGCATGGTAGACATGGAAGCCTATGCCCGCTGGCTGCGCGACGAACTGGGCTGGCTGGCTCCGCCCGCGTAGGAGAAAATCACGCTATTATCTATACCTTCTTCGCGCCACGGGCGCGGCGCGCTGCGGGATGCGGGCTCGTCCGTCGGCCGCATGGACCCGCCGCCCCATTTTATCTATCGTCTTATGCTTTCTGGGCAACAACAACATCTTATTTCGCTGATTCGCGCCGCCGTGGCGCAAGCCGTTCCCGAAGCCTCGCCCACCATCCTGCTGGAGCGCCCCAAGGTCGCCAGCCACGGCGACATCGCCACCAATGTGGCGATGCAGCTGGCCAAGGCCGCCAGGCGCAATCCGCGCGAACTGGCGCAACAGATCGTGCAGGCCCTGCTGGCGCAGGAGGGGGCCGGCGAGCTGATCGCTTCGGCCGAAGTGGCGGGGCCCGGTTTCATCAACCTGCGTCTGGCCCTGGCCGCCCACCAGGCGGTCCTGGCCGCGATATGGAGCGAAGGCGAAAAATACGGCGTGTCCTGCGCCACCCACGAGAAAATCCTGGTGGAGTTCGTCTCGGCCAACCCCACCGGGCCGCTGCACGTGGGCCATGCCCGGCAGGCCGCCCTGGGCGATTCCCTGTGCAGGCTGTTCAGCGCCCAGGGCTGCGACGTCACGCGCGAGTTCTACTATAACGACGCGGGAAACCAGATCGACAACCTGGCCATCAGCGTGCAGGCGCGCGCCAAGGGCGTGGCGCCCGATGCGCCGGAGTTCCCCGCGGACGGCTACAAGGGCGACTACATCCTGGACATCGCGCGCGATTTTCTGGCGGGCGCCACCGTCCAGGCCGCCGACGGCGAGTCGGTGACGGCCACCGGCAATCTGGACAGCCTGGACGACATCCGCCGCTTCGCGGTGGCCTATCTGCGCCGCGAACAAGACCTCGACCTGCAGGCCTTCGGCCTGAAGTTCGACAATTTCTACCTGGAAAGCTCGCTGTATTCCAGCGGCCGGGTCGAGAAAACCGTCCAGGCGCTGGTCGCCGCGGGCCATACGTATGAGCGCGACGGCGCGCTGTGGCTGCGCACGACAGAGCTCGGCACCGGCGACGACAAGGACCGCGTCATGCGCAAGTCCGAAGGCGGCTATACCTATTTCGTGCCTGACGTGGCCTACCATGTGGCCAAATGGGAGCGGGGCTTTCATCGCGCCATCAATATCCAGGGCAGCGACCATCACGGCACCGTGGCGCGGGTGCGCGCGGGCCTGCAGGGGCTGGGGCTGGGCATTCCCAAGGATTTTCCCGCCTATATCCTGCACAAGATGGTCAAGGTGGTGCGCAATGGCGCCGAGGTCAAGATATCCAAGCGGGCGGGCAGCTACGTCACCATGCGCGACCTCATCGACTGGGTGGGCCAGGACGCGGTGCGCTTCTTCCTGATCCAGCGGCGCGCCGATTCGGAGTTTGTCTTCGACATCGACCTGGCCTTGTCCAAGAGCGAGGAAAACCCGGTTTACTATATACAATACGCGCATGCGCGCATCTGTTCCATGCTGGCCCAGTCGCAGCAGGTGGCGGACCGAGTCGGCGAGGCCGACATCGCCAGGCTGGCCGCGCCCACCGAACTTGCGCTGATGCAGCGCCTGGCCGAGTATCCGGCCGTCATCGCTCAGGCCGCCAACGAGCTTGCGCCCCATCTCGTGGCCTTCTGGCTGCGCGACTGCGCCGCCGACTTCCATGCCTGGTACAACGCCGAGCGTGTCCTGGTGGACGACGAGGGGCTCAAACTGGCCCGGCTGCGCCTGGCCCATGCCACCCGGCAGGTGCTGGCCGGCGGCCTGCAATTATTGGGGGTTTCGGCTCCCGAAAGGATGTAAACGCTGATATGGCACGCTCCAGCCGCAAATCGTCGAGCCCCAAGCGGGGCGGCACGTTGTTCGGTCTGCTGGCCGGGCTGATCATCGGCCTGGCCGCCGCGGCGGCCGTGGCGTATTTCGTCACCCAGGTGCCCATGCCTTTTGTGGACAAGGCCAGCCGCGACCCCGCCCAGACTCTGCTGCCCGAAGTGCGCGACGCGCCCGATCCCAACATAGGCCTGTACGGACGCGACAGCCCGGCGGGCACCAGCCCGACAGGCCCCACGGCCACTGCGCCGGCGCCGCTGCCCGATGCTCCGCAGGGCGACAAGCCGCCCGCGTCCATGTCCGACGACATCGGCGCCTTGCTGGCCACGCTGGGCGCGCCGGACGCATCCAAGGCGCCTGCCGCCGCGCAGTCCAAGCCGCCTGCCGCCACGGCGCCAGCGGCTCCGGCTGCGCCCCAGGCGTCCAAGCCGACCGGCACGCAGACCACCTACTATCTGCAGGCGGGCGCTTTTCGCGCGGCCGGCGACGCCGATGCCGTCAAGGCGCAAGTCCTGATGCTGGGCCTGCCGGCGCAGGTGCAGCCGGCCCAGGTCAACGGGGGCACGGTGTATCGCGTGCGGGTCGGGCCTTTCAAGGGCATAGACGAGATGAACCGTTCGCGCGTGCGCCTCGGTGAAGCCAAGATAGAATCGTCGGTGGTGCGCCCATAAGGCCATCCGGGGGCGGTGGCCCCCGTCGCGGCTTGCCGCCGGTGTGAACTTCCCGCCTTTGTCATTGTCTCAACCGCTACGTTCGTCCAGGATACCGATATGTCGCTCAAATTCGCACTAGTACGTACTTTTGCCATTGCCGCGCTGGGCATGGCCGCTTTGCTGCCCCCGGCCCAGGCCCAATCCTCCCAGCGGCATGCGGTGGTTGATCCCGCCCAGCCTTCCGACACGCCGGGCAAGACCGAGGTGCTGGAATTTTTCGCCTATAGCTGCCCGCACTGCGCCGCCATGGAGCCCATGGTCGAAAAATGGACCAAGGGCCTGCCCGAGAACGTCGTGTTCAAGCCCGTGCCCGTTGCCTTCAATGCCAGCATGGCCGATCTGCAGAAGCTGTACTATTCGCTGGAAAGCCTGGACCGCCTGGACCTGCATCCGGCCGTGTTCAGGGCGATTCACCAAGAGCACAAGCGCATTTACGATGCCAAGGCCATCGCCGACTGGGTCGTCGAGCAGGGTGTGGACCGCGCCAAGTTCGAGGCGGTGTTCAATTCATTCGGGGTCCAGTCGAAAGTCACGCGTGCCGACGAGCTGGCCCGGAACTACAATATCGAAGGCACGCCCAGCCTGGCGGTGGGCGGCAAGTATGTCGTGTCGCCGTCCATGACCAACAGCTATCAGGGCACCATCGACGAGGCCCAGGCCCTGCTGGATTCCCTGGGCAAGTAGCCGCTGTCTTTCAGTTGTCGTCTTTTCCGTGGGGCCGGCCGGCAAGGCCGGCCTTTTCGTATCCGCTGGCTCAGCCCTTGGCGCGGTCCAGCGCCTGGGCCAGGTCGGCGACCAGGTCCTGCGCGGCCTCCAGCCCCGCATGCAGGCGGACCACGGCATTGTCGCCGCCGGTCCAGTAGCCATGCACGGCCAGGGCTGAGGGCTCCACCCACTGCACCAGGCTTTCGAAGCCCCCCCACGAGAAGCCGATGCTGAAGAGTTCCAGCGCATCGACGAAGCGTCGCGCCTGGCTTTGGTCGAGCTTGAGTTCCACCGCCAGCATGCCGTTGGACCCGCTGCAGTCGCGCTGCCATAGCGCATGGCCGGGATCGGCCGGATAGGCGGGGTGGTACAGGCGGGCGGTTTCGGGCCGGCCTGCCAGGAATTCGCACACCGCCAGGGCATTGTGCGCATGCTGGCGCATCCGCAGCGGCAGGGTCCGCACGCCGCGCAGAGCCAGCCAGGCATCGTCGGCGCTGACCGAATAGCCCATGGCGTAATGGGTTTCGTTGAGCCGGCGCGCGAGGGCGGGGTCGTTTGCCATCACGGCGCCCAGCATCAGGTCGGAGTGTCCGCCGATATATTTGGTGCCTGCCACCACGGAGACGTCCGCTCCCAGGTCCAGCGGGCGGTAGACATAGCCCGCGCCCCAGGTGTTGTCGTCCACCAGCACCAGGCCATGCCGGCGGGCGAAGGCCGATAGCGCGGGGATGTCCAGCATTTCGAACAGCAGCGAGCCGGGCGATTCGACATACAGCATCCTGGTATTGGGCCGCAGGCATTGCGCCAGCGCATCGGGGGCGGCGCGGCAGTAGGTGACCTCGATGCCCAGGCGGCCAAGCACGGTCTTGTCCAGGTAGCGTACCGGGCCGTAGGCGCAGTCGGCCACCAGCACATGGTCGCCCGCGTTCAGCAGCGCCAGCATGGCCAGGGTGATGCCTGACAGGCCCGAGGGCGCCAGAAAGGCCCGCTGCGCGCCTTCCAGGTCGCAAAACACCTGTTCCAGCGCGGCGTGCGTGTCCATGCCGGCGCGGCCGTAGGTGGCGGCCCGTTCGCCGCGCATGCGTTCGTCGGTGGCGCGATCCAGGGCGTCCAGATTGGCGAAGCGCACGGTGCTGGTGCGCATGGAGGGCAGGGCGACGGGGGCGGACTGGGTTTTGGGATTAAACTCGGCAATGCCCGAATGGAGCAGCAGGGTTTCCAGGTGCGAAGAACGGGTGCGGGACATGGTGTGCCAGGAAAATAATGAAGAAGGACGCCGGACGCGCATTGGCTCCAAGGCCCCTTAAAACTACCACATATTCTCATGCTCACTTATCAGATCGCCCTGTCTTTTTTCGGAATCGCCGTGTTGCTGGCGCTGGCGCCGGGGCCGGATAATCTTTTCGTGCTGATGCAGGCAGCGCTGTGGGGGCGCGAGTCGGGGATGATTGTGGTGCTGGGCCTGTGCGCCGGCCTGGTGGCGCATACGGCGGCCGTGGCGGTGGGGCTGGCGGCCGTGTTCGCCGCCTCGGTAACGGCTTTCACGGTGCTGAAGCTGGCGGGCGCGGCGTATCTGGTCTATCTGGCCTGGGGCGCGTTCACCGCGCGCGCAACGACCGCAGAAGGCACGCGGCCGCCGCGGCTGTCGCGCGGGGCGCTGTTCCGGCGCGGCATCGTGATGAATCTCACCAATCCCAAGGTGTCGCTGTTTTTCCTGGCGTTTCTGCCCCAGTTCACCTCGCCGGCGCGCGGCTCGGTGGCCCTGCAGACGTTGAGCCTGGGCGGGCTGTTCATGCTGGCGACGCTGCTGGTGTTCGGCTGCATCGCGTTTTTTTCTGGAGCGTTCGGGGAAATGATGCAAGGGTCGCAGCGGGCGCAGCGGCTGTTGAACCGGGTGGCGGGGGTGGTGTTCGTGGGATTGGCGGTGAAGCTGGCGTTGGCCAGCCGGTGATGGGGCGTTACCTGATAGATACGGCCACGGGGTGTCCTGGGCGGTTATGCTCTTTCTAACACGGCCACAGGGTGTGTGGGCCGGGCAAATCCGGTCGGTCGGCCGGTTCGGCGCCTGCGCGCCTCACACCGCGTCGTCCCG
>Ga0180223_1000562_pt1 | contig 43757 bp, 42 predicted proteins | sample eDN5th30CKraftOP_FD_151337 | JGI IMG/M metagenome (GOLD analysis project Ga0180223, IMG submission 151337) | Enriched Organic Plus compost microbial communities from Emeryville, California, USA - eDNA 5th pass 30_C Kraft OP (version 2) (version 2) ... | reverse complement strand
AGGCGCAGGGCCCGGCGCCGCGCCGCCTGGCGCCTGTCTTCTCGACCACCGAGAAGCTCATCGTCATCGGCGCCTCCACGGGCGGCACCGAGGCGATCCGCCAGGTGCTGGAGCCCATGCCCGCCAACAGTCCGGCCATATTGATCACCCAGCATATGCCGGCGGGCTTCACGCGCTCTTTCGTGCAGCGCCTGGACGGGCTGTGCGCGGTGCAGGTGCACGAAGCCGAGGACGGCCAGCGCGTGCTGCCCGGCCATGTATACCTGGCGCCCGGCGGCATCGCCCACATGAAGCTCGCCCGCTCGGGGGCCAACTATGTGGTCAGGCTGGACTCCAGCGAGCCGGTGAACCGCCATCGGCCTTCCGTGGACGTGCTGTTCAGTTCGGTGGCCCAGGTGGCGGGCAAGAACGCCGTGGGCTGCCTGCTGACGGGCATGGGCAAGGACGGCGCCCTGGGCCTGCTGGCCATGAAGCAGGCCGGCGCCGACACCTATGCCCAGGACGAGGCCACCTGCGTGGTGTTCGGCATGCCGCGCGAGGCATTGCATATCGGCGCCGCCGACCAGGCCGTTCCGCTGCCCGAGATCAGCGAGCGCCTGCTGAAAAGCGCCGGGTCGTACGGCCACCGGGTCTAGGGCCTTTTTAGTGTTGACAGGCCCTGGGCCTGCCGGTGGACAGGGCGACCGATTCCATGACTATTCATTATTTGGAGAGTGTTAAGTGGTACAGAAAACCATAAAAATCCTGGTGGTCGACGATTTCCCCACAATGCGTCGCATCATCAAGAACCTGCTCAAAGACCTGGGCTTCGAAAACGTGGACGAGGCCGAGGACGGCGCCATGGCCCTGGAGAAGCTGCGCAACGGCAGTTTCGAGTTCGTGGTGTCGGACTGGAACATGCCCAATATGGACGGACTGGTGATGCTGCAGCACATCCGGGCCGATGCCGCGCTGGCCAAGCTTCCGGTGCTGATGGTGACCGCCGAGGCCAAGAAAGAGAACATCATCGCCGCCGCGCAGGCGGGGGCCAACGGCTATGTCGTCAAGCCTTTCACCGCGGCGACGCTGGAAGAGAAGCTGAACAAGATCTTCGAGAAAATCGATCCATAGGAAGGGAAAGGGTATGAATACGTCGGCACAGGCTTCGGACAAGAACAGCGGGGGACAGCCCGAAGACCTCATACTGAGAATCGCGCAGTTGACGCGCATGCTGCGGGAAAGCATGCGCGAACTGGGCCTGGACCACGCCATCAAGCAGGCGGCCGAGGCCATCCCCGACGCCCGCGACCGGCTGGACTATGTCGCGCGCATGACCGAGCAGGCGGCCAATCGCGTGCTGAACGCCGCCGAGGCGATACAGCCCCTGCAGGAAGACATGCAGCGCCAGGCGCGCGAGCTGGACGGCCGCTGGCAGCAATGGTTCGACCATCCCGTCGAACTGGACCAGGCGCGCGAACTGGTCGACGACACCAGGGCGCTGCTGCGGGACGTTCCGGCCAAGGCACAGAGTTCGCTGGACAAGCTGATGGAAATCATCATGGCCCAGGATTTCCAGGACCTGACCGGCCAGGTCATCATGCGCATGCTGGGGGTCATCGGCGCCATTGAGAACGAGCTCGTGCAGGTGCTGATAGACAACGTTCCCAAAGAAAAACGCGACGATGCGGCAACACTGCTGAATGGCCCTCAGGTCAATGCCGAGGGCAAGGCGGACGTGGTGACCAGCCAGGACCAGGTGGACGATCTGCTGGCCAGCCTGGGCCTGTAGAAGGGGCGGCAAGCGGGCGCGAGCCCGCGCATGGGGGTGTTTTTGCCGCCGGGTCTTCCCGGGGCAAAAGCGCTTGCGACGGGCTTGCGCCGGGGCGCATGGCGTGCCTTCCGGCAGCGACGATGAGGAGGCTTCATGAAGCAAGACAATCGGCGGCAAGGCAGGCGGCGCACAGTGGGGTTGTTCCGCCTGCTGCGCAAGATCACGCGCGGCAAGGCGACGTTCGCCGACAAAGCCTGGACGCTCAGTCCGGCGGCCTGGCCGCTATTCCGCCTGCTGGCGGTGGTGCGCAAGGGGCTGGTCGGCATGCGTGAAGCCTGCATAGACATTGCCCTGAACACGGCGCGGCTGCACGCGCGGGCCCAGGCATGCCGGCAGATGGCGCTGACGCAAAGCAGTGAGGCGCTGGCCTTGGCGGCCAGCGGCGGGCAGATAGAGGCCCTTTCGGATGCGACCTCTGCCAGCGTGAACGAAATTGCCCAGACCTGTGGCGCGCAGCTGCAGGCGGCCAACAGGACGCGCGCGCAGCTGGACGAACTGCAGCAGCGCGTGAACCGGGTGGCGCTGCAGATGGAAGTCTTCTCCGGCGTCGTGGCTCAGCTGAGCCAGCGCGCCCAGTCCGTGGACGATACCAGCCGCCTCATCAAGGACATCGCCTTGCAGACGCACCTGCTGGCCCTGAACGCCGGCGTCGAGGCGGCCCGCGCGGGGGAGGCCGGCCGTGGCTTCGCGGTGGTCGCCACCGAGGTCGGCAAGCTGGCCGAGCGCGTCAATGCCGCCACGGGGGAAATCGTGCGGCACGCAGGCGAGATACTGGGGCTGGTGGCCGATACGCGGGACAAGACGGTTGACATCCACAGGGACATGGCGGCGTCCGACACCATGGTGGCCGGCTGCGGCCGCGACTTTCAGCAGTTCGTGGCCGATTTCGAGCGCATGGACGGGCAGATGGCCGAGGTGGCGCAGAATGTATCCCAGGTCAGCGCCACCAATCATGGCATGACCCAGGCCATCGCCCGCATTGCGGCGCTGAGCGGACAAGTGCAGGCCGGCATGGCCGACATGGCTGGCCAGGTGGACCAGGTGCGGGGCAAGTGCGAAAGCCTCCAGCAGCAGTTGGCCGCCTTGCGCACAGGGGGCACGGCTTTTGACCAGCTTACCGACATATTGCGCGCTCTACGTTCTGCTTGCATGCGCTTGCTGCGTCAGGCCGGCGCGCAGGGGGCGGATATCTTCGACCAGGAGTACAGACTTATTCCCGGCAGCAATCCCCCGCGCTACCACACCAGCTACGACACCATGCTCGAAGTTGATCTGCAGCGTTTGCTGGACAAGGTGCTGGCGCAAATTCCGGGGGGGCTGTTTGCCCTGTTGATGGACCGCAACGGCTATTGTCCGACGCACAACAGCCGCTATTGCGGCGAGCCGACGGGAGATGCGGCATGGGACAATGCGCATGTCCGGCACAAACGTATTTTCGTCAACGACCTGAGCGTGGCTTCCATGCGCAACCCGAAAGGCGTGCTGTGCCAGACTTACATGCGCGATACGGGCGATATTGCCACTGACTTGTCCCTTCCGCTGGACATCGACGGACGGCGCTGGGGAGCGGTGCGCCTCGGCGTGGACTATCGGGAGTTCGACAGGCTGGCACGCGCCTGAGGCCCGGGCGCCGCGGCCAAACAGGCTGGCTGCGGCGCCCCGCCGCATGGGGCGGGGCTGCTCAGGCGGCCGATGCGCCCTGCAGGGCGCGGATGCGGGTCTCGATGGGCGGGTGGGTGGCGAACAGCGCGCCCAGCGAGCCTGCGCCGGAAATGCCCGATGCCTCGAAGGCCCTGGGCAGCTCGCCGGGCTGCATGCCGCCCAGGCGTGCCAGCGCGCGGATCATGGGCTCGCGCGAGCCCAGCAGGCGGGCCGAGCCCGAGTCGGCGCGGAACTCGCGCTGGCGCGAGAACCAGGCCACGATAATGGAGGCCAGGATGCCGAAGATGATCTCACAGACGAACACCGTGGCGTAGTAGCCCATGCCGACGCCCCGGTCGTTCTTGAGCACTGCGCGGTCGATGAAATACCCGACCACCCGCGCCAGGAAGATCACGAAGGTGTTGACCACGCCCTGGATCAGGGTAAGGGTGATCATGTCGCCATTGGCCACGTGCGCCACTTCGTGGCCCAGCACCGCGGCGACTTCGTCTTCGGTCATGCCCTCAAGCAGGCCGGTGGACACCGCCACCAGCGCATTGTTCTTGAAGGCGCCCGTGGCGAAGGCGTTGGGTTCGCCCTGGTAGATGGCGACCTCGGGGTGGCCGATGCCGGCCCGGTCGGCCAGTTGATGGACGGTGTCCACCAGCCAGGCCTCGCGGGCATTGGCGGGCGCCTGCGGATCGATGACGCGCGCGCCGGTGCTCTGCTTGGCCATCCATTTGCTCATCAGCAGCGAGATGACGGACCCCGTGAAGCCCACCAGGGCCGAGAAGACCAGCAGCTGGCTCAGGTCCAGGCCGTTGGCGTTCAGGTAGCGCCCGACCCCCAGTATGCTCATGGTGATGCTGAGCACCAGCATGACGGCGAGGTTGGTGGCCAGGAACAGGAATATGCGTTTCATATGATGTGATTCCCCGTTAAGCGAACTGTTGTGTCGATGGCGGTAAGTATATGGGGGCGGGAAGGCGGCAGTTAAAGAGGGGGCGGCGAAAATACCTCGCGCCTTGCCGGCGGGCGCCTGCCGGCCCGCATAAAAGCCCCGCCTGGGCGGGGTATAGTAGCGTTTTTCCAGGTGAACCGGGTTTCGGAAGGGCGAGATGCAGTCTCTGTGGATGTTGCTGGCTTGCGCCATGTTCGCGGTCATGAGTGCGTGCATCAAAACTGCGGCAGATTTCGGCGCATCGCTGCCGCAGATCGTGCTGTTTCGCGGCTTTCCCTCGGTGCTTCTGCTGCTGGCCTGGGCGCGCCTGAGCCACCGGACCATAGCGCCGCCCAGCTGGAAGCTGCACCTGTGGCGCAATATCGCCGGCATCGGGGCCATGTGGCTGGGTTTTTATGCCTTGTCGCGCCTGCCGCTGCCCACCGCCGTCAGCCTCAATTACACTTCGCCGCTGTTCATCGCCGGATGGATGCTGCTGGCGGGAGGCAGCCAGCGCGACCTGCTGCGCATCGTGGCGGTGGCGCTGGGTTTTCTGGGCGTCGTCTGTGTGCTGCGGCCCAGCATCGAGCACGCGCATTTCCTGGCCGGCCTGCTGGGCCTGTGCGGCGGGGCGGCGAGCGCCGTGGCCATGATGCAGGTGCGCCAGCTGGGCCGCGTGGGCGAGCCCGAATGGCGCACGGTGCTGATTTTTTCGTGCTGCGTCTGCCTGTCCAGCCTTGCCGGACTGGCGGCGGGGGGCTGGAACACGCTGGCCGGCCAGGCGTGGCTGGGCCTGGTGGGTCTGGGCACGTCGGGCCTGGTCGGGCAGTTGGCCATGACGCGCGCCTTCGGTTCGGGGTCCACGCTGTTGACGGCGGCGTTCCAGTACACCACCATTGTGTTCGCGGCGGTGCTGGGTCTGGTTTTCTGGGGCGACCGGCCCGACGCCATGGCCTGGTCGGGCATGGGTCTGATCATCGCCGCGGGCCTGCTGTCCACCTGGCGGACCTATGCCGAAAACCGCCGCAAGGCGCGCGCCTAGTGTATGTCGACACAAAAAGGCTCCCCGCCAGCCCTGTGCCGGGCGGCGCGGCGGCCCTTGCCCATCGGCAGGCCTGGGGCGCCTTGGCTTGAATCAGGAGTTGTCCATATGTATACGATGCTTGTAAGCGCAGAGCAATTGCGCCAAGGCCTGAAGGCGCAAGAGCCCTGGCTGATATTCGACGTGCGCCACGATCTGGCCGACCACGATGCCGGCCGCCGGAATTACGAAGAAGGCCATATCCCCGGCGCGTTGTACCTGGACCACGAGCGCCAGCTGTCCGCGCCGCGCACGGGCCGCAACGGACGCCATCCTTTGCCGGCCCTGCGGGACTTCGCGGGGCTGATGCGCACCCAGGGCCTGGCCCCCGGCACCCAGGTGGCCGTCTATGACGCCAGCGGCGGGATGTTCGCCGCCCATCTGTGGTGGATGCTGCGCTGGCTGGGGCACGAAAAGGCGGCGGTGCTGGACGGCGGCTGGCAGGCCTGGCTGCAGGCGGGCGGCGAGGCGCAGCGCGGCCCGAATACGGCGCCGGGCCGGGATCGCGGGGCTCTGGATCCGGCGCCGGGCATGCCGCAAGCGGACGCAGGGGGGGCCTCTTTGCCCGAGGGCGGGGCATGCGTGCCCGCCATGCCCACCGTGGATGCCGACACGGTGCTGGCCAACATAGGCCAGCCCGTCTTCAAGGTGGTGGATGCGCGTGCGCCGGAGCGCTTTCGCGGCGAGACCGAGCCCATGGATCCCGTGGCCGGCCATATTCCGGGCGCGCTGAACCGGCCCAACTCATTGAACCTGGCGCCGGACGGGCGCTTCAAGCCCGCCGCGCAATTGCGCGGGGAGTTCACGGCTCTGCTGGGCGACACGGCGCCTGGCCAGGTGGTGCATCAATGCGGCTCGGGCATCACCGCCAGCCACAATCTGTTTGCGATGGAACTGGCGGACCTGCGGGGTTCGGTGCTGTACCCGGGGTCATGGAGCGAATGGTGCAGCGACCCGGCCCGCCCCGTGGCCACGGGCGGATAGCAGGGGGGAGGCAAGGCAAGACGCCCCCGGACGGACCGCCAAGGCGGGGTTGCCAAGCCCAGGCACGGCGGCCGCGATGCCGGGGCCGCCCGGACACGGTCAGGCCGGCTGGCCCGCCATCATGCGCCGGTACCAGGCATGGAAGTGCAGCATGCCGTCTTCCATGGGCGACTGGTAGGGCCCGGACTCGTTGGCGCCGCGCTGCATCAGCGCCTTGCGGCCCGCGTCCATGCGCTCGGCGATCTCGTCGTCCTCGACGGCGGTTTCCATGTAGGCCGCGCGCTGGGCCTGGACGAAGCCGCGCTCGAAGGCGGCGATTTCCTCGGGATAGTAGAACTCGACCACATTGACGGTTTTCTGCGGGCTGACCGGATGCAGGGTCGAAAGCACCGCCACGTGGGGATACAGCTCGATCATGTGCGTGGGGAAATACGTCACCCATACAGCCCCGAAGTCGGGCGCGTCGCCCGCGCGGAATTCCAGCAGGCGGTCGTGCCACTGTTTGTAGACCTCGCTGCCGGGCTGGGCCAGGGCGTTGTGCACGCCCACGCGCTGCAGGCTGTACCAGTCGGAAAACTCCCAACTGAGGTCGTCGCAGGTGACGAAGCGCCCCAGCCCCGGATGGAAGGGGCCGACGTGGTAGTCCTCGAGGTAGACCTCGATGAACGTCTTCCAGTTGTAGTTGCACTCGTGGATTTCGACATGGTCCAGCACATAGTCGGCCAGGTCGAACTCGGGGCGCCCGAACAGCGCCGCCATGTCGCGGGCCGGGTCGCGCGGGCCTTCGAACAGCAGGCCGTGGCAGTTCTTCAGTGTGAATTTCTGCAGGTTCATGCACGGCGTTTCGGGAAACTGCGGCGCGCCCAGCAGCTCGCCCTGCCTGCTGTAGGTCCAGCGGTGCACGGGGCAGACAATGTTGCCCCCGGTTTCGCGCAGATTGCCGCCGGCGGACTTGCCGGTCGAGTCGAAGCCCAGCATGACGGCCTGACGGTGGCGGCACACATTGGAAAGCAGCTCGACGCCCTGCGGGTTGCGCACCAGCACGCGGCCGGCGTTTTCGTGCGCCAGCGTGCGCCAGTCGCCGACTTCCGGGACCAGCTTTTCGTGCCCCACGTACAGGGCCGAATTCTTGAAAATCAATGATTGTTCGCGAGCAAAGATCGCATCGTCAAAATAGCTGTCGACGGATAATTGCGTTTGCGCCAGCGCGAATTGCGCTTCCCGACCAATGTCGGTCATGGAGTCCTCCCCCCGCGTCGTCAAGAACCAGGAAAGCCCCCTTGGCGCCGCAAACCCGCGGCCCCGGCAGATGCGGTGCCCGCAAAGACGCCGGCGCCGGTGGAGCGGGCCTGCGCGCAAGCAAGCCTGTATTTGCCAGCCAGCAAGGCAAAACCTGGTGCGAAGAAAAAAACGGCTTGGCCGATGAAAATAAACCGCTGAAACATTCAATTGTACCCTAGTTTTTTCTTTATAAAACAAGACCTCGCGCGCCGGGGCGGGGGCGCCGGGCCGCATCTCGTACAATTCGGGATATTGCGGAATCGACGCGGCATTGCCGAATTTTTTGGAAAATCATCATGGTGGACAACAACAAGGCGCCCGGCCCCGGACAGGACGCGGCCGGGCAGGCGCTGCCCCAGGACTTCGAGACCGCGCTGGCGCAGCTGGAAAGCCTGGTCGCGCAAATGGAAAACGGCTCGCTGCCGCTGGACCAGTCCCTGGCGGCATACGAAAAAGGCGTCGAACTGGCCAAGATATGCCAGCGGCTGCTGGACACGGCCGAGCAGCAGGTCAAGGTGCTGCAGGGCAATCTGCTCAAACCCATGGACGATGCCAGTGATGGGGAATAGCCATGGGCGCGCCTGATTTCGCCGCCTGGCTGGCTGCCCGCGTCCGGCACACGGAAGCCGTGCTCGACAATGCGCTGCCCGAAGCCTCGGCGGCCCCCGAGACGCTGCACCAGGCGATGCGCTACGCGGTGCTGGGCGGCGGCAAGCGCATCCGCGCCGCCCTGGTCTACGCCGCGGGCGAGGCTTGCGTGCCGTCCGGCGCGACGGTATCGTCGGCGCAGGGCCTGGCGCTGGACCACGCCGCCGCCGCCGTGGAGCTCATCCACGCGTATTCGCTGGTGCACGATGACCTGCCCTGCATGGACGACGACGCGCTGCGGCGGGGGCGGCCCACCGTGCACGTGCAGTTCGACGAGGCCACCGCCATGCTGGCGGGCGACGCGCTGCAGCCGCTGGCGTTCGAGCTGCTGGCGCAGATGCCCATCGCGCCGGCGCTGGTGGTGCAGGCGGTGGAGCTTCTGGCGCGCTGCGCCGGCAGCATGGGCATGGCCGGCGGACAGGCCATAGACTGCGCCAGCGTGGGCAAGGTGCTTACGCGCGACCAACTGCAGACCATGCACGGCATGAAGACCGGCGCCATGCTGCAGGCCAGCGTGCTGCTGGGAGGCGTCGTCGCCGGCGCCAGCTCCACGGTGCGCCAGGGCCTGGAAGCCTACGCCGACGCCGTCGGCCTGGCTTTCCAGGTAGTGGACGACGTGCTCGACGTGGTGGCCGACACGGCCACGCTGGGCAAGACGGCGGGCAAGGACGCGGCGGGCAACAAGCCCACCTATGTGTCGCTGCTGGGCCTGGACGGCTCGCGCGAGCTGCTGCGCGCGCTGCGGGACGAAGCGCGCGCCGCGCTGCTGCCGCTGGGGCCGTCGGGCACACGGCTTGCCGAACTGGCCGACTTCATCGTCGGCCGCAACTGTTGATTACCTTCCTTACGTTCCTTACCTTGAACCTGCCGCCGGGCTGCCGCTATTATTCCGTATGACTTCTGTTTCCCTCGAACAAATCCGCTCGCCGGCCGACCTCAAGCCGCTGGACCGCAGGCAGCTCAAGGAAGTCGCGGCGCAGTTGCGCGAGTTCGTGCTGCAGTCGGTCTCCAGGACCGGCGGCCATTTGTCGTCCAACCTGGGCACTGTCGAGCTCACCCTGGCCCTGCACTACGTGTTCAACACGCCCGAAGACCCCATCGTATGGGACGTCGGCCACCAGTCCTATCCGCACAAAATCCTTACCGGGCGCCGCGACGACATGGCCCGGCTGCGCCAGCAGGACGGCATTTCAGGCTTCCCCCGGCGCAGCGAGTCGCCCTATGACGCCTTCGGCACGGCCCATTCCTCCACGTCCATCTCGGCGGCGCTGGGCATGGCGGTGGCCGCGCGCAACCTGGGCCTGCAGCGCCAGCACATCGCCGTCATCGGCGATGGCGCCATGACCGCCGGCATGGCCTTCGAGGCGCTGAACAACGCCGGCGTGACGCCGGACATCAATATGCTGGTGGTGCTGAACGACAACGACATGTCGATCTCGCCGCCGGTGGGGGCGCTGAACCACTATTTCGCCCGGCTGCTTTCGGGCCGCTTCTATGCGGCGGCCAAGAACGTGGGCCGCGCGGTGCTGCAGCACATGCCGCCTGTGCTCGAGCTGGCGCGCCGCTTCGAGGGGCATGCCAAGGGCATGGTGTCGCCCGCCACGCTGTTCGAGGAACTGGGCTTCAACTATGTCGGCCCCATCGACGGCCACGACCTGGATGCGCTGATCCCCACGCTGGAAAACCTGCGCGCCCTGGACGGCCTGCAATTCCTGCACGTCGTCACCAAGAAGGGCCAGGGCTACAAGCTGGCAGAGGCCGACCCGGTGCTGTATCACGGTCCGGGCAAGTTCGACCCGTCGGTGGGCATACAGAAGCCCGCCGCTCCGGCGCGGCAGACTTTCACCCAGGTGTTCGGGCGCTGGCTGTGCGACATGGCCGAGACCGACGATCGCCTGGTGGGCATCACGCCCGCCATGCGCGAGGGCAGCGGCCTGGTGGAGTTCCACAAGCGCTTTCCCGCGCGCTATTTCGACGTGGGCATCGCCGAACAGCACGCGGTCACGTTCGCGGCCGGACTGGCCTGCGACGGCCTCAAGCCCGTGGTGGCCATTTATTCCACGTTCATGCAGCGCGGCTACGACCAGTTCATCCACGACGTGGCCCTGCAGAACCTGGACGTCACCTTCGCGCTGGACCGCGCCGGCCTGGTGGGCGCCGACGGCGCCACCCACGCAGGCAACTATGACATCGCCTTCCTGCGCTGCGTGCCCAACATGGTGGTGGCCGCGCCCTCGGACGAGAACGAAGCGCGCCTGCTGTTGAGCACCTGTTATCACCATCCCGGGCCGGCCTCGGTGCGCTATCCGCGCGGGGCGGGGCGGGGCGCCGAAGTCACGGCGGGGCTGGAGACCGTTCCCGTGGGCAAGGGCCGGGTGCTGCGCGAGGGCAAGGGCATCGCCATCCTGGGCTTCGGCACGCTGGTGCCCGCGGCGCTCGAGGCGGCGCAGGCGCTGGACGCCACGCTGGCCGACATGCGTTTCGTCAAGCCGCTGGACACCGAACTTCTGCGGCGGCTGGCCGAGACGCACAAAGCCTTCGTCACCGTCGAAGAGGCATGCATCATGGGCGGGGCCGGCAGCGCGGTGCTGGAATATTTCAGTGCCCAGGCCATCGAGCGGCCCTTGCTGCAGCTGGGGCTGCCCGATCGCTTCATCGATCATGGCGAGCAGGCGGCGCTGCTGCAGCAGCTTGGCCTGGACGCGGCCGGCATCGAGGCCTCCATCCGCGCCCGCTTCGGCCCGCCGCCGGCGACGGGCTCGTAAGGCTGCCTTCGGCTTTTGCCGGACGTCGTGCCATGCCCCTCTACGGCCTCTTGGCGGCCGCAATCTCATGCTCTTGTTAGGGCTTTAAGGACATTCGCGGCTAAACTGTCCGATAATGAGGAGTTATTCACTTTCGTGGGCCGGGCTCGCCAGCCCGGCTGATCAGGTTGGATTATGAATTCTGTCACCGATTCCGCAGTCGCCATGCCTGACGTGCAAAGCAGCGTCGATACCCGCCACATGCCCATACAGCGTGTGGGCGTTCGCGGCGTGCGGCATCCCATGCTGCTTGCCGGGCCCCAGGGGCCGCTGCCCACCGTGGCCAACTGGGAACTCACCGTGGCGCTGCCCGCCGAGGAAAAAGGCACGCACATGTCGCGCTTCGTCGCGCTGCTGGAGCAGCACCGCGGCACCCCCATGACGCCGGCGCTCTTTTGCCAGATGGCGCGCGACATGCTGCCGCTGCTCAACGCCCAGCAGGGCGACATCCAGGCCGTGTTTCCCTATTTCATGGAAAAAGCGGCGCCGGTGTCGGGCGTGACCAGCCTGCTGGACTACGAAGTCACCTGGTTCGCCAAAGCGGCGCTGCAGGCAGGGGTGCAGTTCGAGCTTACCGTGCAGGTGCCGGTCACCAGCCTGTGCCCGTGTTCCAAGGCCATCTCCGACTACGGCGCGCACAACCAGCGTTCGCACGTCACGGTCAACGTGACGCTGGACGACCCCGCCGCGCTGGACGTGCCCGCCTTCATCCGCTCCATCGAGCAGCAGGCGTCGTGTGAACTGTGGGGCCTGCTCAAGCGCACGGACGAAAAATTCGTCACCGAACGCGCCTACGAAAACCCCAAATTTGTCGAGGACCTGGTGCGCGACGTGGCCGTACAGGTCCAGTCTGTTGCGGGTGTGCAACGCTTTCGAGTACAGGCCGAAAACTTCGAATCCATCCACAACCACTCCGCCTACGCGGTGGTCGAAGGCTGACGCAGCAAGGTGCGATGCACGCCCCGACGGCCGCAGCCCGCCTGCGCCGTTTGCAAGGCGTCCCCGGTGGCGGCCTCTGGCCAGCCCTGCGCCCCGGGCCAAAATTGGCTGGCCAGCCTTGAAGCGTGGTATCATTTACTGTTTTCTTGCTCGACACGCAAGCCTTGTATCCCAACGGGGGGGCTTTGCGTGCGGGCTAACCCTTCTGGCGGTCGTTCCCAGACCCGTTCCGGTTGTTCCGAACTGGTCGCTCCGAACCCGTGGGCATGGGCGGGCCGCCAAAAGACATCCACAAGGAGTATGTAGTCATGCGCCACTACGAAGTAGTGTTTATCGTGCATCCCGATCAAAGCGAGCAGGTGCCCGCCATGATCGAACGCTATCAGTCGCTGGTCACCGGCGAAGGCGGCAAGGTGCACCGTCTCGAAGACTGGGGCCGCCGCCAGCTGGCCTATCCCATCCAGAAACTCGTCAAAGCCCATTACGTCTGCATGAACATCGAATGCGGCCAGGCTACGCTGGACGAGCTGGAGCATTCTTTCCGCTATAACGATGCCGTGCTGCGCCACCTGGTCATCAAGACCAAGAAGGCCGACGCCGCGCCGTCCATCATGATGAAATCGGTCGAGCGCGAGGAGGCCCGCAAGGCCAGCTCCGAGTCCACCGCCAGTTCGGAATCCTCGGAGTAATCGGCCGTCAGCGGGACACCGGTGTGAATCAGCTTGCATTGACGGCAAGGGTACTCGAAGTCAAGCCCCTGCGCTATACGCCGGCCGGCTTGCCGGCCCTGGAAATGCAGCTGGAACACGAGTCCGAGGTCATCGAGGCCGGCGTGGCCCGCCGCATCAGCATGGTGGTTTCCGCAGTGGCGCTGGGCGATGTGGCCTTGTTGCTGGCGGACACACCGCTGGGCGCGGCGCTGTCGCTGCATGGCTTCGTGGCCCCGACCCGAAAAGGGTCCGGCAGGCTGGTGGTCCACATACAGCGGGCGAGCCGGCTGGAGGCGGGCGGCGACGGAATCGTCGTATAGCGCCGCCGGCAGGCAACCTGAATCGCGCGAGCCCTGGTCGGCTCGATGCATCGTAAATACTGGGTTGGGGCAGGCCCCAACCACATTTTCGCAAGAGGCACATTATGGCTTTCTTTAAAAAAGGCAAAGAAAAACGCAAGTTCACGCAGCAGAACCCGCTGTTCAAGCGCCGCAAGTTCTGCCGTTTCACCGCCGCCGGCGTCGAACAGATCGACTACAAGGATCTGGACACCCTGCGCGACTTCATCCAGGAAAACGGCAAGATCATTCCCGCGCGCCTGACGGGCACCAAGGCCCACTACCAGCGCCAGCTCGACACGGCCATCAAGCGCGCGCGCTTCCTGGCACTGTTGCCTTACACCGACAACCATAAATAATCGGGGTTATCGTCATGCAAGTCATTCTGCTCGAAAAAGTAGTCAACCTGGGTAACCTCGGTGAAGTTGTGCGCGTGCGCGACGGCTATGCCCGCAACTACCTGATCCCTCAGAAGATCGCCCGCCGCGCCACGGATGCCGCCCTCAAGGAATTCGAAGCGCGCCGCGCCGAAATCGAAAAAGTCCAGGCCGAGAAACTGGCTGCCGCCCAGGCCACGGGCGCCAGGCTCAACGGCCTGACGCTCAAGATTTCCCAGAAAGCCGGCGTCGACGGCCGCCTGTTTGGCTCGGTGACCACCATGGACATCGCCGAAGCGCTGGGCGCCCAGGGTTTCGAGGGCATCCAGAAGTCGCAGGTCCGTCTGGCCGACGGCGCCATCAAGGCAGTGGGCGAGTTCCCCGTCCAGGTCGTGCTGCACGCTGACGTAACGGTCGACATCACCCTGCAAGTGCAAGGCGAGATGGCCTGACGCACGGCGCCGGCGTGGTACATTGGCCGTCTTGGCCGTGCACCGCGCCCAGCCGTTACAAAAGCCGGTGCAAGCCGGCTTTTTTATTTGCCAGGGCACCGCCGCGCGCTGTCAATGCAGTGGCGTTGCGGCGTTGCCGCCACTGCCTGGGCATTGCCCTGGCATCGCGTTGTCATGCCCTGCCATGGGCCGCAAGGCAGAAAAAGCACTCCGGAGCGACTGATTTTGGACACCAAGAAACCCTCGGGCGACCCACAGCTGGATTACCTGCGCGTCCCGCCGCACTCGGTCGAGGCCGAGCAGTCGGTGCTGGGCGGCCTGCTGCTGGACAATGCCGCATGGGACAGAATCACCGACGTGCTGGGCGAAGAGGACTTCTACCGCTTCGACCATAAAATCATCTGGCAGCACATCAACCGCCTGATCGGGCTGGCCAGGCCGGCCGACGTCGTCACGGTCTACGAATCGCTGGCCAGCGCCGGCAAGGGCGAGGAAGTCGGCGGCCTGGCCTACCTGAATGCGCTGGCCCACAACACCCCGTCGGCGGCCAACATCCGCCGCTACGCAGAGATCGTGCGCGAGCGGTCCATGCTGCGCAAGCTGGTGTCGGTGGCCGACGAAATTTCCGCCGCCGCCTTCAACCCCCGGGGCAAAGAGGCCCGGCAGTTGCTGGACGAGGCGGAGTCGCGCGTCTTCCAGATCGCCCAGGAAGGTTCGCGCGGCGCGGCGGGCTTCCAGGAAATCCAGCCCTTGCTGACCCAGGTGGTGGAGCGCATCGACGAACTCTACCATCGCGAGGGCGACTCCGACATCACCGGCGTGCCCACGGGCTTCACCGACCTGGACCGCATGACTTCCGGCCTGCAGCCGGGCGACCTCATCATCGTGGCGGGGCGCCCCTCCATGGGCAAGACCTCGTTTTCCATGAACATCGGCGAGCACGTGGCCATCGAGCAGGGCCTGCCGGTGGCCGTGTTTTCCATGGAAATGGGCGCAGTGCAGCTGGCTATGCGCATGGTGGGCTCGGTGGGCATGCTGGACCAGCACCGCATGCGCACCGGCAAGCTCACGGCCGATGACTGGCCGCGCCTGACGCACGCCGTGCAGCAGGTGCAGGAGGCCCAGATCTACATCGACGAGACGCCGGCGCTCAGCTCGATGGAGGTGCGCGCCAGGGCGCGCCGCCTGGCGCGCCAGTGCGGCCAGCTGGGGCTGATCATCATCGACTATATGCAGCTGATGTCGGCCAATTCGGCGGGCGAGAACCGGGCCACCGAAATCTCCGAAATCAGCCGTTCGCTGAAAGGCCTGGCCAAAGAACTGAACTGCCCCCTGATCGCCCTGTCGCAGCTGAACCGCAGCCTGGAGCAGCGCCCCAACAAGCGTCCCGTCATGAGCGACCTGCGCGAATCGGGCGCCATCGAGCAGGACGCCGACCTGATCCTGTTCATCTACCGCGACGAGGTCTACAACCCCGACTCGCCCGACAAGGGCACGGCCGAGATCATCGTGGGCAAGCAGCGCAACGGCCCCATCGGCAGCGTGCGGCTGACTTTCCAGGGCGCCAGCACGCGCTTCCTGAACTTCACGTCGGGGATGTAGGGCTTCAGGCGCGCGCCGGCTGCGCACGCCGCGCATACGCGCCGGCAATGACGGCGCACACGATCAGCTGTATCTGGTGGAACATCATCAGCGGCAGCACGACAAAGCCCACCGCATGCGCGGCGAACAGGATGTTGGCCATGGGCACGCCCGTGGCCAGGCTTTTCTTGGAGCCGCAGAAAAGCAGGGTGATGCGGTCTTCCAGGCTGAAGCCCATCAGGCGCCCCAGCGCCACGGACACCCCCATCACCGCCGCCAGCAGCAGCGTGCACACCAGCGCCAATGCCGCCAGGGCGCCCAGGGGGATGCGGGCCCACAGACCCTCGATGACGGCGGCCGAAAAAGCCGTGTAGACCACCAACAGGATAGACCCTTGGTCCAGGTGCTTGAGCATGGCATTGTGGCGCAGCACCCAGTTGCCTATCCAGGGCCGGACCAGATGGCCCGCCACGAAGGGCAGCAGCAATTGCACGACGATCTTGCCGATGGCGTCCAGGTGCAGCGGGGCGCCTTGCGAGCCGGCTTCGGCCAGCACCAGGCCGGCCAGCGCCGGCGTCACGAATACCCCCAGCATGCTCGAGGCCGAGGCGCTGCATATGGCGGCGGGCACGTTGCCGCGCGCCATGGACGTGAAGGCGATGGCCGATTGCACCGTGGCCGGCAGGCAGCACAGGAACAGCACGCCGATGTACAGTTCGTGGGGAATGAGGCGCGACGCCAGCGGCCCGCCCGCCATGCCCAGCAGGGGGAAGGCGACAAAAGTGAGGGCAAAGATGCAGGCATGCAGCCGCCAGTGCGCCATGCCCGACACGATGGCGTCGCGCGACAGGCGGGCGCCGTGCATGAAGAACAGCATGGCGATGGCCAGGCTGGTCAGCCATCCGAACAGGTCGGCCCCCAGGCCGCGCACGGGCAGCAGGCTGGCGGCAAGGACCGCGCACAGCAGCTTCAGCAGAAAAGGGTCGATGCGCAGCTTCGGCAAATCAGGCTCGCGCAGAGGTGTCGGCGGGGGTCATGGCCAGGGCCAGGTCATAGGCGGCGCGCAGCGAGGCCGGGTCGGCGATGCCGCGCCCCGCGATGTCGAAGGCTGTGCCGTGGTCCACGCTGGTGCGCACGAAAGGCAGGCCCACCGTGACGTTGACGCCCTCGTCCACGCCCATGTACTTGACGGGAATCAGGCCCTGGTCGTGGTACTGGGCCACGACGATGTCGAACTCGCCGCGCCGGGCGCGCATGAAGATGGTGTCGCCCGGCCAGGGGCCGCTGGCGTCTATGCCTTCGGCACGGGCCTGGCCGATCGCGGGCTCGATCACCCGGATTTCCTCGAGTCCGAAGCGGCCGCTTTCGCCCGCGTGGGGGTTCAGCCCCGCCACGGCCACCCTGGGATGGCGCACGCCGGCCTGCAGGCAGGCCTGGTGTGCCAGGCGGATGGTGGCCAGTTCGGCCTGCGGCGTGATGCGCGCGCTGACCTCGGCCAGACCCATGTGTATGGTCACCAGGATGACCCGCAGCTCTTTGTTGGCCAGCATCATGGCGTAGTGTTCGGTGCCGGTGCGCTCGGCCAGGATCTCGGTGTGGCCGGGGTAATCGGCCCCGCCGGCATGCATGGCCTCTTTGTTGAGCGGGGCGGTGACGATGGCGCGCAGCCTGCCGGCGCAGGCGTCGTCGATGGCATGGCACAGGTATTCGTAGGCGCCGCGGCCCGCCTGGGCGCTGAGGCGCCCCGGGGCCAGGTCGGCCGGCAGCGCCTGCCAGCGGTTCAGCACCTGGATGAGCCCCGGCTCGTGCTTGGCCAGGACGGCGTCTTCCAGGGGCTGGATGCGCACCGCGCCGGACAGCCCCAGCCAGCCGGCCGTGGCGCGCAGAACGCCCGCGTCGCCATACACCACGGTGCGTTCCGGCAGGCCGGCATGGAACAGCTTGACCACGATTTCGGGGCCGATGCCCGCCGCGTCGCCCAGTGTGATGCCCACGGCAGGGCGCCGCGCCGGGGGGGCGCCGCGCCCTGCCGCCGTGTCGCCGATGGATGGCCGTTCCGCCAAGGCTAGAGCGCCTCGCTGGCGTAGTCGGCCAGGCGCGAGCGTTCGCCGCGCTGCAGGGTGATGTGCCCGGCGTGCGGCCAGCCCTTGAACCGGTCGACCACATAGGTCAGGCCCGAACTGCCTTCCGTGAGGTAGGGGGTGTCGATCTGCGCGATATTGCCCAGGCAGACGATTTTGGTGCCGGGGCCGGCGCGCGTGACCAGGGTCTTCATCTGCTTGGGCGTCAGGTTCTGGGCCTCGTCGATGATGAGGTATTTGTTCAGGAAGGTGCGGCCGCGCATGAAGTTCATGGACTTGACCTTGATGCGCGAGCGGATGAGCTCCATGGTGGCGCTCTTGGACCATTCTCCGCTGCCCGTGGCGGCGATGTCGCCATTGCCGGCGCCCAGGTGCAGCACCTCCAGGTTGTCCTCCAGCGCGCCCATCCAGGGCAGCATTTTTTCTTCTTCGGTGCCGGGCAGAAAACCGATGTCGTCGCCCACCGGCACGGTGGCGCGGGTGATGATGATTTCGTTGTAGCGCTTGGTTTCCAATGTCTGGGTCAGGCCTGCCGCCAGCGCCAGCAGGGTCTTGCCTGTGCCCGCCTGGCCCAGCAGCGAGACGAAGTCGCAGTCTGGGTTCATCAGCAGGTTCAGCGCGAAGTTCTGCTCGCGGTTGCGCGCGGTGATGCCCCACACATTGTTCTTGCCGTGGCTGTAGTCGCGCAGGGTGGCCAGCACGGCGCTTTTGCCGCTGACTTCCCTGACCTGGGCGTACAGGGGCAGTTCGCCCTCGAAGTAGACGAATTCATTGACGATGAATTCGGTGCACAGCGGGCCCTTGACGCGGTAGTAGGTGGTGCCTCCCTGCTGCCAGGACTCGACGTCCTTGCCGTGCTTCTGCCAGAAATTCTCGGGCAGGGGCATCACGCCGTCGTACAGCAGGTCGGAGTCGTCCAGGACGTGGTCGTTGTAGTAGTCCTCGGCGTGCAGTCCCAGCGACAGCGCCTTCAGGCGCATGTTGATGTCCTTGGACACCAGGATGACCTGCCGCTTGGGATGCATGGCCTGCAGGGCGTGCACGACCTGCAGGATGACGTTGTCGGCCTTGCCCGCCGGCAGTTCTATGGGCAGTTCGGACGACAGGGCGGTGGTCTGGAAATGCAGGTTGCCCAGCGCCTCCTGGTTGCCCAGGGCGTCCAGCATCATGCCTTTGCCGACGTCCTCGGTGGCGCTGACCAGGCCGTCCAGCGAACGGCTGACCTGGCGGGCATTGCGCGATACTTCGGACATGCCTTTTTTCTGGTGGTCGAGCTCTTCGAGCACGATCATGGGCAGGAAGATGTCGTGTTCCTCGAACTTGAACAGCGAATTGGAGTCGTGCAGCAGCACGTTGGTGTCCAGCACGAACAGCTTGCGGCGGGCCACCGGCAGGCGGGCTTTTTTCTTGCCTTTGGGGCTTACGACGGCCAGGCGGGGCGTTTCGGCCGGCGCCGGCGCAGTTGCCTTCGGTGGCGTCTCTGTGCGGGAGACGGGCGCCTGGGGAGGGGCTGTCCGGACTTCGTCGGCGTCGGGAAGGTCGTCGGCGAGGGTAAGCAGGGTTCCCAGGCGGGTAGGCAACTTTGGTAGCGGCATGGAAGGGATAGCTCCTGAAGAAGATGAAGTGGCGTCGGGGCCTGCGACGCGCGATCCAGCCGTCAGCGCGCGGCGCGCACTGCCTGCAGGACTTCGTCGACGTGCCCCGGGACACGCACGCCGCGCCATTCCTTCACCAACACGCCTTTCGGGTCGATGAGGAAAGTGCTGCGCTCGATGCCCCGCACCTGTTTACCGTACATGTTTTTCAGTTTCATGACCCCGAACAGCTCGCACAGGGTTTCGTCCGGATCGGAGGCGAGGGCGAAGGGCAGGTCCTGCTTGCCGGTGAAGTTGGCGTGCGACTTGAGCGAGTCGCGCGACACGCCGATGATCTGGCAGCCGGCCTGCTGGAATTCGGCGTAGCTGTCGCGAAAGCCCTGGGCTTCGGTGGTACAGCCGGGGGTGCTGTCCTTGGGATAGAAGTAAAGCACGGTCCAGCGGCCTTTGAGATCGGCCGCGCCCAGTTCGCCCTGGGTGGTGTTGGCGGTGAAATCGGGCAGGGGCTGCCCCACGGTGGCTTGTGTCATTGCATAGGCTCCAGCGGCAGCAGGGCGGCGACCACGCGGCGCCCTTCGGCCATCAAGATGTTGTAGGTGCGCGCCGCCGCCTGGGTGCTCATGGCTTCGACGCCTATGCCCAGGTCCAGCAGCCCCTGCACGACCCGCGGCGCCAGCAGGCGCTGCGACGAGCCGGTGCCCACCAGCAGCACCTCGGGGGCGTCGGGAGGGCGCGCGGCAGGGGTGTCGTCCAGGAAAGCCATGGGGTCCGGGGCGGCCTGTGCCAGGCCGGCGGCCCGGTGCAGCGCGTCGGCGCTGATGTCGTCCACGGCGCCGACTTCCCAGCGCCGTATGTCGCCTTCCGGGCCAAAGCAGACGGCGTGACGGTAAACGACGGTATTGATTTCGATGTAATCCTTTCCGTACGCCGTGACGGTATTCAGCGCGGGATTGGATTCGGACTGTAGCTGCACTAAAAAACTCCCATGGTCATGTCGATCATAGCGCAAACGGCGCGCCCTGCGCAGCGTGGGTGCAACGGCCGGCCTTGCGCCGCTTTGCCGGTTTTTTCCTATCGTTTAAACTAACTGGTTATTTTCACCCCTTTTGTAATCCAGGGCGGCATCAAGGGTTCTTGCCAGGAGTTCCTGCCAGGACCCCGCCGAGACGCCTGCCCGCTGATATTGCCCGCCAAGGCCCGCTTTTCCAGGAACCGACCAGGACCCCATCATGACGAACTTTCCCCGTATCGAGCGCCTGCCGCCGTATGTGTTCAATATTACCGGCGAGCTGAAGATGGAGGCGCGGCGGCGTGGGGATGACATCGTCGACATGTCCATGGGCAATCCCGACGGCCCCACCCCCAAGCACATCGTGGACAAGCTCGTCGAAGTCGCCAACCGGACCGACACCCACGGCTACTCGGTTTCCAAGGGCATACCGCGCCTGCGCCGTGCCATCTCGACCTGGTACGAACGCCGCTACGGCGTCCGCATAGACCCCGATTCCGAGGCCATCGTCACCATCGGCTCCAAAGAAGGCCTGGCGCACCTGATGCTGGCCACCCTGGACCGTGGCGACACCGTGCTGGTGCCCAATCCCAGCTACCCCATCCACATCTACGGCGCGGTCATCGCGGGCGCCAACATCCGTTCCGTGCCCATGGTGCCGGGGCTGGACTTCTTTGAGGAAATCGAGCGCGCGGTGCGCGAAAGCATACCCAAGCCCAAGATGATGATCCTGGGCTTTCCCAGCAACCCCACGGCCCAATGCGTGGATCTGTCCTTCTTCGAGCGGATCGTGGCGCTGGCCAAAGAGCACAGCATCCTCGTCGTGCACGACCTGGCCTACGCGGACATCTGTTTCGACGGCTATGTGGCGCCTTCCATCATGCAGGTCGAGGGCGCCCGCGACGTCGCGGTGGAGTTCTTCACCATGAGCAAAAGCTACAACATGGCGGGCTGGCGCATCGGCTTCATGGTGGGCAATCGCGAGCTCGTCAATGCGCTGGCGCGCATCAAGAGCTACCACGACTACGGCACTTTCACGCCCATCCAGGTGGCGGCCATTGCCGCGCTGGAAGGCCCGCAAGAAGGCGTGGCCCACGTCGTCGAGCAGTACCGCAACCGCCGCGACGTGCTGGCCAAGGGCCTGCACGAGGCCGGCTGGATGGTCGACGTGCCCAAGGCCTCCATGTATATCTGGGCCAGGATCCCCGAGTTCTATCAAAAGCTGGGCTCGCTGGAGTTCGCCAAGAAGCTGCTGGCGCAGGCCAAGGTGGCGGTGTCGCCGGGCATCGGCTTCGGCGAATACGGCGATGACTATGTGCGTTTCGCGCTCATCGAAAACGAGCAGCGCATCCGCCAGGCGGTGCGCGGCATAAAAGAAATGTTCCGCAAGGACGGATTGAGCAAATGAGTTCTCTCAAAGTTGGTTTGCTGGGCCTGGGCGTGGTGGGCGGCGGCACTTGGAAAGTGCTGACCGGCAACGCTCAGGAAATCTCACGCCGGGCGGGGCGCGGCATCGAAGTTGTCGCCGCCGCGGTGCGCGACCTCGAAAAGGCGTGCGGCCTGGTGGGCGACACGGTGCGCCTGACGCAGGACGGCATGCAGGTGGTGCGCGACCCCGAAATCGATGTCGTGGTCGAGGTCGTCGGCGGCGATACCGTTGCCCGCGAATGGATTATGGAAGCCATTGCCCAGGGCAAGCACGTGGTCACGGCCAACAAGGCGCTGCTGGCCAGGCATGGCAACGAAATCTTCGCGGCGGCGCGGGCCCAGGGCGTGATGGTGGCCTTCGAGGCCGCGGTGGCCGGCGGCATCCCGGTCATCAAGGCCATACGCGAGGGGCTGGCCGCCAACCGCATCCAGTGGCTGGCGGGCATCATCAACGGCACCACCAATTTCATACTGTCCGAGATGCGTTTGCGCGGCCTGTCCTTCCATGAGGCCCTGGCCGAGGCCCAACTGCTGGGCTATGCCGAGGCGGATCCCACCTTCGACGTCGAGGGCGTGGACGCGGCGCACAAGCTCACGCTGCTGGCCTCGCTGGCCTTCGGCATCCCGGTGCAATTCAACAAGACGCACGCCGAAGGCATTTCCACGCTGGCCCGCGAGGACATCGCCCACGCCGAGCGCCTGGGCTACCGCATCAAGCTGCTGGCCATCACGCGCCGCAGCGAGCGCGGCATCGAACTGCGCGTGCATCCCACCCTGATCCCGGCCGAGCGCCTGCTGGCCAATGTCGAGGGCGCCATGAACGCCGTGCTGGTCAGCGGCGACGTCGTGGGCCCCACGCTTTACTATGGCCAGGGCGCCGGCGAGCTGCCCACGGCCTCGGCCGTGGTGGCCGACCTGGTCGACGTGGCGCGCATGCAGGCCGCTCCGGCGGACCACCAGGTGCCGCACCTGGGGTTTCGCGCCGATGCCATCGACGACGCGCCCGTCATGCCCATGGACGACGTCGTGTCGTCCTACTACCTGCGCCTGCGCGTCGAGGATCGTCCCGGCGTGCTGGCCGACCTGGCGCGCATCCTGGCCGACGCCAGCATTTCCATCGGCTCCATGTTCCAGGAACCCCATGGCGACGCCGATGCCGACATCATCTTCCTGTCGCACGAGGCGCGCGAGGGCAATGTCAACGACGCCCTCCGGAAAATCCAGGGCCTGCCCTTCGTGAAATCCAAGGTGACGCGCCTGCGCATGGAGAACCTGCTATGAAGTACCTGTCCACCCGGGGCGGGATGGCGCCGCTGCCGTTTTGCGCCATCCTGCTGGAAGGCCTGGCGCCCGACGGCGGCCTGGCGCTGCCCGAGTCCTTTCCCCAGGTGTCCGCCCAGACGCTGGAAGCCTGGCGCGCCCTGGACTATCCCGCCCTGGCCACCGAGGTGCTGTCGCTTTTCATCGACGACATTCCCCGCGACGACCTGGCCCGCCTGACGCATGCCGCCTATGCGCCCGGCGTGTTCGATGCGGCCGACGTGGTGCCGCTCAAGCCCCTGTACGGCCAGACCAGCCTGCTGGGCCTGTCGCAGGGCCCCACGCTGGCCTTCAAGGACATGGCCATGCAGTTCCTGGGGCAGGTGTTCGAATACGTGCTGGACAAGCGCCAGGTCACGCTGAACATTCTGGGCGCGACCTCCGGCGATACGGGCTCGGCCGCCGAATACGCGCTGCGCGGCAAGAAGGGCATCGCGGTCTTCATGCTGTCGCCCCATGGCCGCATGAGCGACTTCCAGCGCGCCCAGATGTATTCGCTGCAGGACCCCAACATCCACAACCTGGCGCTCAAGGGCGTGTTCGACGAATGTCAGGACATCGTCAAGGCGCTGGCGGGCGACCTGGACTTCAAGTCGGCCTACCGGCTGGGCGCCGTCAATTCCATCAACTGGGCGCGCATCGCGGCGCAGGTGGTGTATTACTTCTGGGGCTGGCTGCGCGCCACCTCGCAGTCCGGACAGCAGGTGTCGTTCGCCGTGCCTTCGGGCAACTTCGGCAACATCCTGTCGGGCCACATCGCGCGCGAGATGGGGCTGCCCATCCGCCGCCTGGTATTGGCCACCAACGAAAACAATGTGCTCGAAGAGTTTTTCCGCACGGGTGTATACCGACCCCGGTCGGCCGCGCAGACCTACGCCACGTCCAGCCCCTCCATGGACATTTCCCGCGCTTCCAATTTCGAGCGTTTCGTGTTCGACCTGATGGGCCGCGATCCGGACCGGGTGGCGCAGCTGTGGAAGCAACTGGCGCAGCAGGGCGAGTTCGACCTCAGCGAACTGCGGCCGCAGTTCGAGTCGCGCTATGGCTTCGTGGGCGGCATCAGCACCCATGCCGATCGCCTGCAAACCATCAAGTCGGTGTATGACCGCAGCGGCACGCTGATCGATCCGCACACGGCCGACGCGGTCAAGGTGGCGGCCGCCCATGCCGAGCCCGGTGTGCCCATGCTGGTGCTCGAAACGGCGCTGCCCGCAAAGTTCGGCGAAACCATCCAGGAGGCCATCGGCCAGCCTGCGCCGGTGCCCGGGCACCTGAAGGACCTGGCCGGCCTGCCGCAGCGGGTGCGGGTCATGGATTGCGACGTTGCGCAGGTGCGCGACTACATCAAGGCCCACGCCGCGGCTTGACTCTGGGCCGGCCCGCATCCGGTCCGGACCTGGATTGGATTTGGACCCGGATCCGCCCAGGTCCGGGTCCGGGAAGTCCAACGCGCGCCATATGCCGTGCCGATTGGCTGGAGGAATCTTCTTATGCTGACACTGGGAAATTTTTTTGCGGTCGGCCTGGGCGCGGCGCTGGGCGCCGTGGCGCGCTGGCTGCTGGGCATATGGCTCAATCATGCGGCCTCCACGCTGCCCTGGGGCACCCTCATGGCCAACCTGGCGGGCGCCTACCTCATCGGCCTGGCCCTGGGCTGCTTCCTGCTCTTTCCCGAGACGCCGGCGTGGATGCGGCTGCTGGTGACGACCGGCTTCCTGGGCGGCCTGACGACCTTCTCAACCTTCTCGGCCGAAACCGTGGGGCTGCTGGAGCGAGGCGAGTTCCTGCTGGCCCTGGGCTATGCGGGGTTGAGCCTGCTCGGCGCGCTGGCGCTTACCGGCCTGGGGATGTGGACCGCGCACGCGCTGCGGTGATTTTCAGGTTTCTGCGGCCTTCGCGGGCGATATGGCATCCAGCGTCCGCGCCGCCTGCAGGCCGCTGCGCACGGCGCCTTCCAGCACGGCCGGATAGCCGGTGTCTGTCCAGTCGCCGGCCACGTAGATATGCCTCCATGGCGTGGCGTTGGAGGGGCGCTGCAGGCCGGGTACGGCGGCGAAGGTGGCGCGTTTTTCGGTGATCAGCTCGTAGTTGCGCACCGACGGCATGCGGGCCGTGCCCGACGCCTGCCCGGCAATCTGCGCCAGGACGCCCCGGACGATCTGGTCTTCGCCTTGATTGCGCAGGTCCACCGCGTTGCTGATCACGACATTCACCCGGCTGGCCGCCGGCGCTTGCCGCATGAATACATTGCAGTGGAACAGCCATTGGCCGAAGTGCCCGTCCCGGGGCGCGTCGGCCAGCATCAGCATGGGGTGGGGCATGTCCCACCGCGCCGACAAGTCCAGCGTCAGGGTGGCGATGGGCAGGGGCTGGAAGGCGTCGAGCATGGCCAGGTATTCGCGTGCGCCCTCGGTTTCGGGAAGCCGGCCCAGCAGGCGGCGGGCGGGCTGGATATTGGTGGCGAGGACCGCCGCATCGAAGGGCTGGCCGTCCACCAGCACGCGCCGGCCGTTCGCTGGGTGTTGCCCACCCGCCGGTGCGGCACGCCGATCGCCCGCTGGCACTTGTTGCCCATCCACCGGCATACACTGATCGTCGCTCGCGCCATTGTCCAGTGTGTGCTTATGAAGAACATCGAGCGCTTCCAGGCGGCGAACGGCATGCCCGCGCATGATGCGTATGCCGGCCGGCAGCTGCTCGGGCCACAGCGTGGACAGGTCCACGCGCGAAACCAGCACTCTGCACGCGCGCGGGCCCGCGCCCAGGCTGTCGCGCAGCACGTTGGCGAACAGTTGCGCGCAGGCGCGGGCCGGCGGCGTATTCATGCTGGCCAGGCAAAGCGGCTCCCAGAAGTGGCGGATCAGACGTGGCGATTGTCCGCCGTCCTCCAGCCACTGGGCGACGGTTTGGCCTCCCGCGATTTTCCAGCCGCGCCGGGACAGGCCGGACATCAGCGCGGCAAGCCGCAGTTTTTCGGGCCAGTCCACGCCGCGTGCACGCAGCAGGGCGGCGGGCAGGGCCAGCGGGCCGGGCAGATCGGGCACGCGCAGTGCGAAACGCCGGTCGGCGGACAGCAGGGCCAGCGACATGCGGTACAGCAAATGGCGGGTATCGAGGCCGAGGTCGCGCATCAGCGCCAGGGTTTCGCCATAGGCACCCAGCATGATGTGCTGGCCGTTGTCTATGGTGGCGTCCAGGCGCTGCGAATGTACGCCGCGGGCGCGTCCGCCAAGTGTGTGCCCGGCTTCGAAGACCGTAACATCGTGCCCCATCCGGTGCAGACGGAAGGCCGTGCTCAGCCCCGCCCAGCCCGCGCCGATGACGGCGGCCCGCATCGCGCTAAGGCCTTTGGGCGCCAGCGGGGCGGATGCGCCTGACCAGGCTGCGTCCGCCGCCGACCCAGGTCTTCCAGGCCAGCCAGAACTTGCGTATGGGGGTCAGCGAGATGCGCTGCTCCAGCACATGCCATCGGTCGCGCTCGATCTCGTCGAGCAGGGCGTGGTAGATGGCCGCCATGGCCAGCCCGGGCCGCTGTGCGCGGCGATCGGCTTCGGGCAGCGCCGCCAGCGCCTCGCGGTAGAACTGGCGGGCGCGGTCGGCCTGGAAGCGCATCAGCTGCTCGAAGCGGTCGGAGTGCTGGCTGTTGAGGATTTCCGAAGCCTTGACGTCGAAGCGCTGAAGTTCGTCCACGGGCAGGTAGATGCGCCCGCGGCGCGCGTCGTCTCCCACGTCGCGGATGATGTTGGTGAGCTGGAAGGCCAGGCCGAGCTTTTCGGCATACACCAGGGTTTCGTCGCGGGTATAGCCGAACACGCCGGCCGACAGTTCGCCCACCACCCCGGCCGCGTGCCAGCAGTATTTGCGCAGGCCAGGCCAGTCCAGGTAGCGGCTCTGGTCCAGGTCCATTTCCATGCCCGCGATGACGGCGTGCATGCGCTCGGGCGTGATGCGGCTGGATTCCAGCAAGGGGGCCAGCGCCTGGGTGACGGGATGGCTGGCCTTGCCCGCGAACATGTCGTCCACCTGCTGGTGCCACCAGGCCAGCTTGGCGCGCGCCACGGACGGGTCGCTGCATTCGTCGACGACGTCGTCGACCTCGCGGCAGAAGGCATACAGGGCGGTGATGGCCCTGCGGCGCTCCTGCGGCAGGAAGAGGAAGGAATAATAGAAGCTGGAGCCGCTTTTGGCGGCCTTGTTCTGGCAGTAGTCGTCGGGGCTCATGGAATGGATGCAAACCTGGGGTCGGGGCGCAGCGCGCGCCATGCAAGCAAGGCCCAGTCCCGCCTGCGCAGCGTCGGGCGGTGTCTGAACATGTCGTAGTGTAATTGTTCCAGGCGCTCCAGGATGTGCAGGCCGCCGTGCGTCACCAGGCGCAGCTCCAGGCCGATGCGTCCCGGAAGGCGGCGCGACAGCGGCAGGCCCGACAGCAGCAGTTCGCGGGCCTGCCGCACTTGGACCCGCATCAGCGCCTGCCACGCGGCATCGCAGCGCCCCTGGGCGATGTGGTCTTCGCCCACGCCGTGCCGCGCCATGCCGTTCTGCGGCAGATAGATGCGCGACTTGCGCCAGTCTACGGCGACGTCCTGCCAGAAATTGGTCAGTTGCAGGCCGGTGCATACGTCGTTGGAAAGCCGTATGTTCGCGGGTGTGGCGGCCCGGTACAGGTGCAGCATCAGCAGGCCTACGGGGTTGGCCGAGCGCGAGCAGTAGTCCAGCAGCGCTTCGTCGTCGGCATAGCGCTGCGTGGCCACGTCCTGCTCGAAAGCCGACAGCAGGTCGAAGAATGGCCGCAGGGGCAGGCCGAAATCGGCAATGCTGCGAGCCAGCGGCTGGAACACGGCACGCAGCGGATCATCCGGCATGAAGTCGACGCGGCCCTCCTGTATGCGCAGCAGCCTGTCGCGGTAAGCCTGCAGCTTGCGCAGCCGCAGGGCCGGCGAGTCGTCGCCCTCGTCGGCGATGTCGTCCGCGCTGCGGGCGAAATGGTAAATGTGCGTAACGGGGGCCCGCAGCCTGGCGGGCAGAAGCAGCGAAGCGACGGGGAAGTTTTCGTAATGATCTACGGCCATGTCAGCAATGCGGCAGGCAGGCGCCGGCCCGCGGCGGGCCCTGGCTGGGCCGGATGCGCGTTTCGCATCGGGCGCCCACATGGATTAGACTTTCGCTATTAGGGGAGAGTTATGCCACGTCCAATTTCGGCTTCGATTTCGTTGCCGTCTTTAACCCACAATCTGGCGGTCGTCGCCGAGCAGTTGAACACCATAAGCAGTCAACACAACAGGCCGTCCCCCCGCATATGGGCGGTCATCAAGGCCAATGCCTATGGCCACGGAATACACAACGCGGTACAGGCTTTCGGGCAGGCCCAGGGCCTGGCCATGCTGGACCTGGACGAGGCCGTGCGCTGCCGCGAAGCGGGCTGGTCCGGGCCCATACTGCTGCTCGAAGGTTTTTTCTCTTTCGCCGACATCCAGGCCATACGCGATTATAGGTTATCGGCCACGCTGCATTGCCAGGAGCAGCTGGACATGCTGGCGGCTGCGCCTGCCGGCCCGGCGTTCGACGCGCTGGTCAAGCTCAACACGGGCATGAACCGCCTGGGGTTTGCGCCGGCGCGCTATGCGGCGGCGTACCGGCAGGCGCTCAATCTGGCCGGCCGCGGCGCGCTGGCCGGCGTGGGCAAGATGACCCACTTCGCCCGGGCCGACGACAGCGTGGCCGTCACCGACGAGCAGATGCGCGTGTTCGACGAGGCCGTGCGGGGGCTGCCGGGGCCGGCCAGCCTGTGCAATTCGGCCGCCACGCTCACGCCCCGGCGCTGGCTGGCGGTGGATGCAGAAGTCCAGCAGTGGGTACGGCCCGGCATCTGCCTGTATGGCTCGTCGCCCTTTGCGGGCCAGCCGGCATCCGACCTGGGGCTGCGGCCCGCCATGACGCTGAGCTCGCAAATCATCGGCGTGCAGCGGGTGCCCGCCGGCGGCGGCGTGGGCTATGGCCATGCATTCGTGGCGCCCTTCGACATGACCGTGGGCGTCGTGGCCTGCGGCTATGCCGACGGCTATCCCCGCCATGCGCCCAACGGCACGCCGGTGACCGTGGACGGCAAGGCCACCCGGCTGCTGGGGCGGGTCTCCATGGACATGCTCATCGTCGACCTGACGCCCGTGCCGGGCGCGGGCGTGGGCGCCCCGGTGGTGCTGTGGGGCGAGGGCGGACCCTCGGTGGACCAGGTCGCCCATGCTGCGGGAACCATCGGATACGAGCTATTATGTGCGGTAGCCGCCCGCGTGCCCAAGGTGGTGGTATCCACCGAGCCGCCCCGTTAGCGCCCGTGGCGCCGGTGGCCGGAAACATCTCCGGGAAAATATCCGGAAAAATCGGACAAAGCCGCGAAAGCAGACCCGCAAACGCAGACCCGCAAACGCCCAACGATCCGAAGACCCGCGAAGACCCGTGTAAAGGAAAACAACCGTGAAAGACAAATGCGTGCTGGTTACAGGAGCCACCAAGGGCATAGGCTGGGCGATCAGCCAGCGGCTGGCCGACCAGGGCTGCCACGTGGTGGGCCTGGCCCGCCATACGCAGGACATCGACTTTCCGGGCTATCTGTATTCCTGCGACTTGACCAACGCGGGCGAAACCGAGGACATCCTGCGCGTCATCCGCGAAAAATACCCGGTGGACGCCATTGTCAACAACGTCGGCATGGTTCGGCCCGAACCGCTGGGCGAGGTGGACCTGGCTTCGCTGTACAGCGTGTACGACCTGAATGTGCGGGTGGCGGTGCAGGTGACTCAGGCCTTCGTCGCCTCCATGAAGGCGCGCCAGGAAGGCCGCATCGTCAATATCTGCAGCCGCGCGGCGCTGGGCTCGCCCAGCCGCACCAGCTATTCGGCCGCCAAGAGCGCGCTGATCGGCTGTACCAAGACCTGGGCATTGGAACTGGCCGAATACGGCATCACCGTCAATGCGGTGTCGCCCGGCCCGATCGATACCGAGCTTTTCCGCGCCGCCAGCCCGGTGGGCAGTGAGGCCGAGAAGCGGGCGCTGGCTTCCATCCCCATGGGGCGGCTGGGCCAGCCCGCCGACGTCGCCGCGGCGGTCAGCTTTCTGTTGTCGCCCGAGGCGGGCTTCATTACAGGCCAGGTGCTGGGCGTGGATGGCGGCGGCAGCCTGGTCAGCCGTTGACGCGAAAGGCCCGCGCTTTGGCTGGCATGCCGTCTCACGAGGGATATTCGCCGCGCATCGTGCCCGGCTTGTCCTGGCGGCGAAGTCTGGGTTGATGGCGTCCGGCGTGGCGGCGCCCGACGCGACGGCGCCCGGTTAAACTTGCCGTATGGCTAAATTGAAAACTTCGTTCGTGTGCAGCGAATGCGGCGGCGCCTGCCCCAAATGGGAAGGCAAATGCCCGCATTGCGGCGCATGGAACACACTCGTCGAAACCGCGGCGCCGTCGGCCGCCCACCGGTTCGCGCCGCTGGCCGGCGCCAGCCCCGTGCGCACGCTGGCCGAGATCGAGGCGCGCGAACTGCCGCGCCAGCCGTCGGGCATCCCCGAGTTCGACCGAGTGCTGGGCGGCGGGCTGGTGACAGGCGCTGTGGTGCTCATCGGCGGCGATCCGGGCATCGGCAAGTCCACGCTGCTGCTGCAGGCGCTGGTGTCGCTGTCGCGGGCCATTCCCGTGCTGTACGTGACGGGCGAAGAATCGGCCGAGCAGGTGGCTTTGCGCGCCCGTCGGCTGGAACTGGCCACGGGCGAGGTTCAGCTGCTGGCCGAGATCCGCCTGGAGGCCATCATGGCGGCCCTGAACGAACAGCGGCCGCGCGTGGCGGTCATCGATTCCATCCAGACGCTGTATTCCAGCGAGCTCAGCGCCGCGCCGGGCTCGGTGTCGCAAGTGCGCGAATGCGCGGCACAGCTTACACGGCTGGCCAAACAGACCGGCACCTCCATCGTGCTGATCGGCCACGTCACCAAAGACGGCGCGCTGGCCGGCCCGCGCGTGCTGGAGCACATTGTCGACACCGTGCTGTATTTCGAGGGGGACACGCATTCGTCCTTCCGCCTGGTGCGGGCATTCAAGAACCGTTTCGGCGCTGTCAACGAGCTGGGCGTGTTCGCCATGACCGACCGCGGCCTGCGCGGCGTCAGCAACCCGTCGGCGCTGTTCCTGTCGCAGCACGACCAGCAGGTGGCGGGCTCCTGCGTCATGGCCACCCAGGAGGGCACGCGTCCGCTGCTGGTGGAAATCCAGGCGCTGGTGGACGGCGCCCACGTGCCCAATCCGCGCAGGCTGTCCGTGGGCCTGGAAAGCACGCGCCTGGCCATGCTGCTGGCGGTGCTGCACCGGCATGCCGGCGTGGCCACTTTCGATCAGGACGTATTCGTCAACGCGGTGGGCGGGGTCAAGATCACGGAACCGGCGGCCGATTTGCCGGTGCTGCTGGCCATCATGTCGTCCCTGCGCAACAAGCCCTTGCCCAAGGGGCTGGTGGTGTTCGGCGAAGTCGGCCTGGCCGGCGAGATCCGGCCCGCGCCGCGCGGGCAGGAACGCCTGAAAGAAGCGGCCAAGCTGGGCTTCGGCGTAGCCCTGGTGCCCAAGGCCAATGCGCCCCGCCAGCCCATCGAGGGCTTGGAAATCTGGGCGGTCGACCGGGTCGACGCCGCCATCGGAAGGCTGCGCTGATGCGGGCCGCCGGGGCGCGCGCGCGCAGATCCGGCCTGGCCTGGCCGGGCCTGCGCGCCTTCCGGCGCGATTGGCGTTCGGGCGAGCTGCGCCTGTTGCTGCTGGCCTTGGTGGTGGCCGTGGCCGCGGTGGCCAGCGTGGGTTTTCTTGCGGACAGGGTGGCTGCCGCCCTGGAGGGCAATTCGGCCCAGATGCTGGGCGCCGACCTGGTCTTGCGCGCCGACGAGCCGCTGCCGCCGGAATTCGGCGAGCAGGCGCGCAGCCTGGGCCTGGCGGTTTCGCGTGGCATGCGCCTGTCGTCCATGGCCAGCGCGCAGGGCGGGATGAGGCTGGTGTCCCTGAAGGCCGTGGACGCGGCCTATCCCTTGCGCGGCGAATTGCGCCTGGCCGCTCCCGGCGGCGCGGCGGGTCCCGCGGTATCCGGCGGGCCGGCCCCCGGCACGGTGTGGGTCGATCCGCAGCTTACTTCTCTATTGGGCGTGCGCGAAGGCGATGTCATCCAGCTGGGCGAGTCGTCCCTGCGCGTGGCCGGCATCATCGCCTTCGAGCCGGACAAGGGCGTGCAGTTCATCAATATCGCTCCCCGGGTCATGATGCGCCTGGACGATCTGCCCGCGACGGGGTTGACGGGACCGGCCAGCCGCTTGCGCTACGACATGCGGGTGGCCGGCGGGCCGCGGGCGGTGGCGGCCTTCCGGTCTTGGCTGGAGCCCCGCCTGGATCGCGGCCAGCAGCTGGCGCTGCCGGGCCAGGCGCGTCCGGAGATCCAGCGTTCGCTGACGCGGGCGCACCAGTTTCTGGTGCTGGTCGCGCTGTTGACCGTCGTCGTGGCAGCGGTGGCCGCGGCGCTGGCGGCGCGCCGCTTCAACCGCCGCCACCAGGCGGGTTTTGCCGTCATGCGCTGCCTGGGCGCTTCCCAGGCGCAGCTGGGCGCCATGCTGCTGGTGGAATTCCTGATGGTGGCGCTGCTGTCGGCGCTGGCGGGCACGCTCATCGGCTATGCCGTGCAAGAGGGGCTGGCCCACCTGGCGTCGGCCTGGCTCGACAAGACACTGCCGGCGCCGTCGTGGCGGCCGGCGTGGCACGGCGCGGCCACGGCGCTGCTGCTGCTGGCGGGCTTTGCCGTGCCGCCGCTGCTTGTCCTGCGGCGCAGCGCGCCTTTGCGCGTCCTCCGGCGCGACATGGCGCTGGCGGACCCGCGCGGCTGGCTCGCCTGGCTGCCGGGCGTGGCGGCGTTTTTTGCGCTGGCCTGGTGGGTGTCCGGTGATCTGACGCTAAGCGCCGTGGTCTGCGGCGGCTTTCTGCTCGGCCTGGGGCTTTTCTGGCTGGCGGCCTATCTGTGCGTATGGGCGGTGGGACGGACCGGCCAGCGTCTGCGCGGGTGGCCCAATCTGCGGCTGGCCACGACCGGCATGGCGCGGCGCAAAGGCTTGACGACGGCGCAGGTCTGCGCCTTGTCGAGCGGCCTGATGGTCCTGCTTCTGCTGGCGTTGACCCGCACGGACCTGCTGGCCGGATGGCGCGACACGCTGCCCGCCGACGCGCCCAATACTTTTCTCATCAATATCCAGCCCGAACAGCGGGATGCGGTGGCATCGGCGCTGCGCGAGGCGGGCATCCGGGCGCCCGCGCCGTCCCCCATGGTGCGCGGGCGCCTGCTGTCCATCAACGGCAGGCAGGTGGACGCCGACAATTACCAGGACGACAGGGCGCGGCGATTGGCGGATCGTGAATTCAATCTGTCCTACATGGATGCGTTGCCATCCAGCAACTCGATCGTGGCGGGGCGCTGGCTGGATGCGGGCCGGGACGAGGTGTCCATCGAGACCGGGCTGGCCGAGACGCTGGGCATAGGCATGGGCGATACGCTGACCTTCGACGTGGCGGGAGAGCCGGTGGACGTCAGGGTCACCAGCCTGCGCGAGGTCAAGTGGGACTCCTTTGAGGTCAACTTCTTCGCCGTGCTGACGCCCCGCGCGCTGCGCGATGCGCCGGCCACTTTCATCACTTCGTTCCATCTGCCGCCCGGCGATGCCTCGCTGATGCCGCGCCTGGTGACGGCGTTTCCCAACCTGACGGTGTTCGACGTGGGCGCCATACTGGGGCAGGTGCGCGGCATCATCGGCCAGGCCATCGGCGCCGTCCAGCTGCTGTTCCTGTTCACCGTGGCGGCGGGCGTGCTGGTGCTGGGGGCGGCGCTGGTGTCCACGCGCGACGAGCGCATCCACGAGGCGGCCATATTGCGCGTGCTCGGCGCCCGGGCGGGGCAGTTGCGCAGCGCCCTCTACGCCGAACTCGTCCTGGTCGGCGTCCTGTCGGGCCTGCTGGCCTGCGCGGGCGCGGTGGCCGTGGCCTGGACGCTGGCCGTTCAGGTGTTCGAGTTTCCGCTTTCGCTGTCGTGGTGGCCGTGGGCGGCCGGCGTGGGCGCCGGAGTGGCCGCCGCGTGCGCGGGGGGCGGACTGGCGCTGCGGGGTGTGCTGCGCGCCGCGCCGCTGGCTTCGCTGCGGGAGGCGGCATGATGCGCACGCCCTACCATGACACAGGCCTGGCCGGAGGGGCGCTGCGCTTTGCGCCGGACTGCGTCTCCGAGCCCGGCCCCTGGCTGTTCGACCCCGCCAGCCCGGCGCTGCATGCCCAGCCCGTCAAGCAAGGGGGGCGGCAGTCCGCATGGTATGTATCGGGCGAGTTCGGGCAGGCGGTGCTGCGCCATTACCGGCGCGGCGGCCTGGTGGCGCGCCTGAGCCGCGACCGCTACATATGGACGGGCGCGCGGCGCACCCGCTCGTTCGCCGAGTTCGACGTGCTGGCATTCCTGCGGGGCCGCGGCCTGAATGTGCCCGAGCCCATCGCCGCGGCCTACTGGCGCGCCGGCCTGGCCTACCGGGCGGCGCTGCTGACGCGGCGCATCCCCGACGTGCGCACGCTGGCCGAGGCGCTGGCCGCAGAGCCGGCGGTGGCGCAGGCGATTTTCGCCATGCACGAGGCGGGCGTCTGGCATGCCGATCTGAACGCCTATAACATTTTGCTGGACGGTTCCGGCCAGGCCTGGCTGATCGATTTCGACCGCGCCCGCCGGATGGCGCCGTCGCCCGCCCGGCGCCGGGCCAACCTGCTGCGCCTGCGCCGCTCGCTGGCCAAGGTGGCGGGGCAGGCCGGGCTGGACTGCTGGCAGCGGATCGAGCTGGCATACCGGGCCTTGCAGGGCTGAGCCCCCGGCCGGCGGGCCGGGGGAAGAAGGCCTGTTGCGCCGCGCCTCGGCCGCAAAGCGCCCCTATGGGGGCAAAATGGCTATATCATCACGCGTTTTCGGGTATTTTGTTTTGGAGGCTCTCACCATGAATTTCCGCACGGCGAAGCAATGGCTGCTGGGGACCGCGCTTGTTTTGACCATGTCTGCGGGTTGGGCGCAAAACAAAGTCGTCAATGTGTACAACTGGGCCGAATACACCGCGCCGGACACCATTCCGGGCTTCGAGAAGGCCACCGGCATCGAGGTGCGCTACGACGTCTACGACAGCAACGACACCCTGCAGGCCAAGCTGCTGACGGGCAAGTCGGGCTACGACGTCGTGGTGCCTTCCACCCACTATGCCGCGCGCCAGCTGCAGGCGGGGCTTTTCCAGAAGCTGGACAAAAGCAAGATTCCCAACTGGCAGTACCTGGACCCCGGGATCATGTCGCTGGTGGCCGCCGTGGATCCGGGCAACCAGTATCTCGTGCCCTGGGGCTACGGCACCAATGGCCTGGGCTACAACGTGACGCGCGTGCGCCAGCTGCTGGGCGCCGATGCGCCGCTGCAGAGCTGGGACATGCTGTTCAAGCCCGAAAACGCCGAGAAACTGAAGTCCTGCGGCATATCGGTGCTGGATGAGGCGGCCCAGGTGTTTCCGGCCGTGCTGCATTACCTGGGCAAAGATCCCAACAGCAGCGAGCCCGACGACTACAAGGCCGCGCTGGAACTGCTCAAGCGCATCCGGCCCTACATCCGCCAGTTCAACTCGTCGGGCTATATCGACGAACTGGCCGCGGGCGACCTGTGCATGGTGTACGGGTTCTCGGGCGACGTCATGATCGCCCGCCACCGGGCAAAGCAGGCGGGCAAGGCATACGAGATCGACTACTACCTGCCGCAGGGCGGCGCGCCGGCCTGGTTCGACACCATGGCCATCCCCAAGGGAGCCGCCCATGTTGACGAGGCGCTGGCCTTCATCAACTACATCGAGACGCCGCAGGTCCACGCGGCCATCACCAACACCATGTTCTATCCCAATGCCAACAAAGAGGCGCGCAAATACGTCGACAAAGAGGTGGCGGACAATCCCATGATCTACCCCCCGGCGGACGTGGGGCGCACCCTGTACGTCATCAAGCCCCAGCCGCTGGCCATCCAGCGCCTGCAGACGCGCATGTGGGCCGAACTCAAGTCGGGCCGCTGACGCCATGGCAGAAAACCGCAGCGTCGCGCCGGGGCGCTCCGGCGATGCCGACGAATTCGTGCGCATGGAAGACGTCGTCAAGATATTCGGCGACGTAGTGGCCGTGCAGTCGGTCAATCTCGTCGTGCACCGCCACGAGATCTTCGCGCTGCTGGGCAGCTCGGGCAGCGGCAAGTCGACGCTGCTGCGCATGCTGGCCGGGTTCGAGGCGCCCACCTCGGGGCGCATCTACCTGGACAACGAGGACATCACCGACCTGGCGCCGTATCGCCGGCCGGTCAACATGATGTTCCAGTCCTATGCCCTGTTTCCCCACATGTCGGTCGAGGCCAACGTGGCCTTCGGCCTGAAGCAGGAGGGCGTGCCGCGCAACGAAATCCACGAGCGCGTCTTCGAGGCGCTGGACCTGGTGCAGATGGCCGGCTATTCGCGCCGCAAGCCGCATCAGCTGTCGGGCGGCCAGCAGCAGCGCGTGGCCCTGGCGCGCAGCCTGGTCAAGCGCCCCAAGCTGCTGCTGCTGGACGAGCCCATGTCGGCGCTGGACAAGCAGATCAGGCAGAAGACGCAGATCGAACTCGTGAAGATACTGGAGCAGGTGGGCGTGACCTGCGTCATGGTCACCCACGACCAGGACGAGGCCATGACCATGGCCGACAGGCTGGCGGTCATGACCGAAGGCCAGATCGTCCAGTGCGGCATGCCCCAGGAAGTCTACGCCTTTCCCAATTCGCGTTTCGTCGCGGGTTTCATCGGCTCGACCAATCTGTTCACCGGCACCATTGTCGTGGACGAGCCCGACCATGTGCTGATCGAAAGCGACGAGCTGGCCCGGCCGCTGTACGTCAACCATGGCGTCAGCGAGCCGCTGGGCATGCAGGTGCATGTGTCCATCCGCCCCGAGCAGATACGCGTGGCGCGCGCCCAGCCCGAGGCCGAGTCGAACTGGTCGCGCGGCGTCGTCAGCCACGTCGCGTGGATGGGCAGCCACGCCCGCTACCAGCTGCGCCTGGACTCGGGCGCCATGGTCGAGGCGGCCGTGCCCAGCCTCGTCCTGGCCCACGCCGATGCGCCGGGACTGGACGACGAAGTCTTCATCAGTTGGTCCAGCGACAGCGCCACGGTGCTGGCGTCATGAAAAAGCCGTCTCTGGGCCGCTGGCTGCCCAAGCCGCGCCACCTGGCCATCGTGCCGCCGTTCGTATGGCTGGCGCTGTTCCTGCTGCTGCCTTTCCTGCTGGTGCTGAAGATCAGTTTCGCGGACCTGCAGTTCGGCATCCCCCCGTACACGCCCCTGGCGCAGGTGCGGGACGAAACCTTGTCGCTGTCGCTGCATCTGCGCAGCTATGCGCTGCTGTTCACCGACAGCCTGTATATCGCCACCTATCTCAATTCCGTGAAAATGGCGGCCATTACCACGGTGTGCTGCGCCCTGATGGGCTATCCCATGGCCTATTACATCGCCAGATCGCGTCCGGGCGTGCGCAATGTGCTGCTGCTGGCGGTGATATTGCCTTTCTGGACTTCGCTGCTGTTGCGGGTCTATGCCTGGGTGGGCATATTGCGCAACGACGGCCTGCTCAACAGCGTGCTGCTTTCCCTGGGGATCATCGATGCGCCGCTGGAAATCTACCGCACCGATTTGGCGGTCTACATCGGGCTGGTATACGCTTATCTGCCGTTCTTCATCCTGCCGCTGTACGCCAACCTGGTCAAGCTGGACCTGCGGCTGCTGGAGGCCGCCTACGACTTGGGCGCGCGGCCCTGGCAGGCTTTCCTGCGCGTCACGCTGCCGCTGTCCCTGCCCGGCGTCATCGCCGGCGCCATGCTGGTGTTCATCCCCACGGTGGGCGAATACGTCATCCCCGAGATGCTGGGCGGCGCGGACACGCTGATGATGGGGCGCGTGATGTGGACGGAATTCTTCAACAACACCGACTGGCCCATGGCCGCGGCGGTCACATGCGCCATGGTGACGCTGCTGCTGGTTCCCCTCGTGCTGTTTCAGTACAGCCAGGTGCGACAGATGGAAATGCGGGGGCGCAATGATTGAGCCGAACCGTTACTGGAGGACGCTGGCGCTGGCGCTGGGCTTTGCCTTCCTGTACGTGCCCATCGCCTGCCTGATGGTGTTCTCGTTCAACGATTCGGCCATGATGACGTCGTGGTCGGGTTTTTCCGTCAAGTGGTATCGCGAGCTGTTCAATGACCAGGCCCTGCTCGACGCCGCGGGCCTGTCGCTGCGCATCGCGGCGCTGACCGCCACCGCGGCCGTGGCGCTGGGCACCTGGGCAGGCTATGTGCTGGCGCGCATGGGGCGCTTCCGCGGTTTCGGCCTTTACATCGGCATGCTCAGCGCGCCGCTGGTCATGCCGGAAGTCGTGCTGGGCATTTCGCTGCTGCTGATGTTCGTCGAAATGGGCAATCTTTTCGGCTGGCCGCGGGGCAACGGCGTGTTCACCATCTGGGTGGGGCACGTGACGCTATGCGTGGCCTACGTGGCGGTGGTCATACAGTCGCGCATCCGCGGCCTGGACCGTTCGCTGGAAGAGGCCGCGCTGGATCTGGGCGCCACGCCGCTGCGGGTGTTCTTCAGCATCACGCTGCCCCTGATCGCGCCGGCCCTGCTGGCTGCATGGCTGCTGGCGTTTACACTGTCGCTGGACGACGTGGTGATCGCATCCTTTCTGTCGGGCCCGGGGTACACCACCCTGCCGCTCGAAGTCTTTTCCAGGGTGAGGCTGGGCTTGAAGCCCGAGATCAACGCCCTGGCCACTTTGTTCATCTTAATCGTGGGAGTGTGCGTCATCGTGGCCAACAGGGTGCAGTGGCGCAGGGAATCGAAATGAAGACCATGCAGTTGTACGGACTGAAACGGTGCAGCACCTGTGTCAAGGCAATGGCCTGGCTGGACCGCAACAAAGTCGCCTACCGCTTTACCGATTACCGCGACGAGCCGGTCGCGCCGCGGCTGCTGCGCGACTGGGCCGCCCAGCTGGGCGGCTGGGAAAAACTGGTCAATCGCGCCTCGATGACCTGGCGCAACCTTCCCGAGGACCGCAAGTCGCCGGCTTCCGAAAGCGAGTGGCTGGTGCTGGTGGCCGAATTTCCCACCCTGATCAGGCGGCCGGTCATGGTGGACGGCGCCGGCGTGGCGGGTGTGGGTTTCTCTGAAAAAAAATACGCCGAACGGCTGGGGCTGCCCGCATGATCGACCAGAACGAACTCAAGCGCAACGCGGCACGGGCAGCGGTGGAATACGTGCTGCCCCTGCTGGCGCCGGACACGCTGCTGGGGGTGGGCACGGGGTCGACGGTGGACATGTTCATCGACGCGCTGCAGGCGCACCGGCACCGCTTCCGGGGCGCCGTCTCCAGTTCCGAGCGCAGCTCGGCCCGCCTCGCCGGCCTGGGCATACCGGTTTTCGATCTGAACGAGGTCCAGGACATGCCTGTGTACGTGGACGGCGCCGACGAGATCGACGCTGGCCTGAACATGATCAAGGGCGGCGGCGGGGCCCTCACGCGCGAGAAGATCGTGGCCTCGGTGGCCAGGCAGTTCGTGTGCATCGTGGACGAGACCAAGCTGGTCGGGCGCCTGGGCGCGTTCCCGCTGCCCATCGAAGTCATTCCCATGGCCATGGCCGTGGTCGCGCGCCGCATCGGGCAGTTGGGGGCGACCGCGCTCGAACGCCCCGGCTTTGTCACCGACAACGGCTGCCGCATCCTGGACGTGACGGGCCTGGACATCGCCGAGCCGGCGCGGCTGGAGTCGCACATCAATGACATTCCCGGCGTCGTTACCTGCGGACTGTTCGCCCTTTCGCCCGCGGACATCGCGCTGGTGTCGGGCCAGGGCGGGGTGCGCCAGCTGCGCGCGACAGTTTCATGAAACCGTCATAATTGCCGGATAAGCTGGGACCTTTGGCACCGGGCGGCCTGCCGCGGGGTGCCGTGTCGGCCTGCCTGTACCGCCGGCGTGAATGGATTTATGATGTCTATGGCGGCATGCCGCCTATTTAACCGACTCCTGCGACGAAGGCCTATATGTCCGAGCATACTAACAAGCAATTCTCCACAGACCTGGAAACCACCCGGTCCATGTTCCTGCAAATGGGGGGCCTGGTCGAGGCCATGGTACGCGAAGGCATGGAAACTCTCATCACCGGCGACCTTGCCCTGGTCGACAAGGTGCGTGAGCGCGAAAAAGACGTCAACCGCCTCGAGGTCGAGATCGACGAGCGCATCGGCCTGCTGATCGCCCGCAACCAGCCGACGGCCGTCGATCTGCGCTTGCTGCTGTCGGTGTCGAAAATGCTCACCGACATGGAGCGCTGCGGCGACGAGGCCGAGAAAATCGCCAAGGTGGCGCGCCGCCTGCACGAATCGGACGGCCGCTATATTCCTGTGGTCGAACTGCGGCACATGACGAACTATGTGGTCGACATGATCCGCCAGGCGCTGGACGCCTTTGCGCGCGAAGACCCCATCCACGCCGCCCAGGTGGTGCGCAGCGACAAGGAAGTCGACAAGGAATGGAAGGCCTCGCTGCGCCACATCATCACCTACATGATCGAAGACCCGCGCACTATCACGCGCTCCATCGACATGATCTTCATCGCGCGCTCGCTCGAGCGCATCGGCGACCATGCCAAGAACATGGCCGAACGGGTTATCTACATGGTGCGTGGCGACGACGTGCGCCATACGGGGGTCAAGGCCACCGAGCGCACGGCCCGCGGCGAAACCTACGAAGAAGAAAACGACGCCTGACGGCGCAATGCGGTAGCAGCGCTGCCCGGCCAGTTGCCGCGGACGAGGCTCGGCCGACAAGGTCGGGCCGATTGGATGTGGCCAGCCAGCTGCGGTCCATGTGAAACAGCCACGGCATGCAATATGCCGCGGCCGTTTGCTTGGCGTTTGTCAGGCGGACGGCGGCACGTAGCCCTGGGCCTCGACGCTGGCATCGTGGAACAGGAAGTTTTCCATCTGCTGGGCCAGGTATTTGCGCGCCCGGGCGTCGGCCAGGTTGAGGCGGTTTTCGTTGACCAGCCGGGTCTGGGTTTCGACCCACTGGGCCCAGGCCTCTTTGGATATGTTCTGCCAGATGCGCATGCCCAGCTCGCCGGGATAGGGCGGGGCGTCCAGGCCTTCGGCCTCGCGCTTGAGTTTTACACAGTTGACCATGCGTGCCATAAGTTTTCCTATCTGAAAAAGCGGATAAGCGTAACCGGCATTGTACCGGCAGAAGCGGACGGCAGCGTGCGGGACGGGCGCCCGGCCCGATCCGCGCGGCAGCCTGGGGGGCAGGCCTACAGCTTCTTGATGAAGACCAGGCTGTTGCGCGAGCGGTTGTAGTGGGCCTGCCGTTCGCGGGGCAGGTCCGAGATGCCGCCTGGCACGAAGCCGCGCTTCATGAACCAGTGTGAAGTGCGGGTGGTCAGCACGAACAGGCGGCGGGCGCCCATGGCGCGGGCCTTGGCTTCGGCATGGCGCAGCAGCATCTCGCCTTCGCCGGCGCCCTGCCATTCGGGATGGACGATGAGACAGGCCATCTCGGCCATGCCTTCATCCAGATAGGGCATGAGGGCGACGCAGCCATAGATGACGCCATCGTGCTCCAGCACCGTAAACAGTTCCACGTCGCGCTCGATGACGGCGCGGCCGCGCGGCACCAGCGTGCCATCGGCCTCCAGGGGCTCGATCAGCTGCACGATGGCGCCGATGTCGTCTATGGTGGCGGGGCGCAGGTCGTCCAGGGTGTCTTCGACCACCATGGTGCCCACGCCGTCGTGGGTGAATATCTCGAGCAGCACGCTGCCGTCCAGCGTATAGGGCAGCAGGTGGGCGCGCGCCACGCCGCGCTTGACGGCCCGCGAGGCATGGGCCAGGAAGGACGCCGTGTCTTCGTCCAGCGCGCCCGAGGCCAGCAGCTTGTCGGCGTCCTCGCGCGCCAGTTCGGTGTCGACTGAGCCGTCGTCGTTGCGCACGATGCGGTCCTGGGTCAGGAAGATGAGTTTTTCGGCCCGCAGGGCCACCGCCACGCTGGTGGCCAGGTCTTCCATGGCCAGGTTGAAGGCCTCGCCGGTGGGCGAAAAGCCCAGGGGCGACAGCAGCACGATGGCGCCCTGGTTCATGACCGATTTCAGGGCGTCGGTGTCCAGCTTGCGCACGGCGCCGGTATGCTGATAGTCGACGCCGTCGATGACGCCCACCGGCCGCGCCGTGACGAAATTGCCGGATATGACCCGGATTTGCGCATGCGACATCGGGGTGTTGGGCAGCCCCTGGCTGAACGAAGCCTCGATGTCCAGGCGGATCTCGCCGGCGGCCTCCTTGGCGCATTCGAGGGCTTCGGACGAAGTGGGCTCGGTGCCGCGGCCGAACTGGGTGGCATAGCCTTTCAGCTTGAGCTGCTCGTTGACCTGCGGGCGCGAGCCATGCACCAGCACCAGCTTGACGCCCAGCGCCGACAGCAGGGACAAGTCCTGGATCAGTGTGTTCAGCGCCCCGTCGTAGACCAGTTCGCCGCCGAACGCGACCACGAAGGTCTTGCCCCGGAAATCGTGGACATAGGGCGCGACTTCGCGGAACCAGCGCACGAATTGCGCCGGAGCGAATTCGGGGGCGTCCTGGGCCGAGAGCGTGTCCAGATCGGTAGCAGCCATGTCGGTTTGCACGGTGGTTCCAAAGTGTTGCGTCAGAGCAAAATTATAATGACCGGCTACCCATTTATTTCAATTTTCATGCAAGAGCCTGTCGATTTGTCGGTAAACACACACACTAGGGGCGTCCGGGGCCGGTCGCCGGACCGCCCGCTGCCTGCCTTGCGCTATCCCGAAGAGCTGCCCGTCAGCGGCCGCCGGGCGGACATCGCGGCCGCCATCCAGGCCCACCAGGTGGTGATCGTGTGCGGCGAGACCGGCTCGGGCAAGACCACCCAGCTGCCCAAGATCTGCCTGGAGCTGGGACGCGGCCGCCGCGGCATGATAGGCCACACCCAGCCCCGGCGCCTGGCGGCCACCTCGGTCGCCAGGCGCATCGCCGAGGAACTCCAGACCGAGGTCGGCGACTGGGTGGGCTACCAGATACGCTTCAACGACCGCAGCGGCCCCCAGACCGCCATCAAGCTGATGACGGACGGCATCCTGCTTGCCGAATCGCAGCGCGACCCGCTGCTGCGCCGCTACGACACAATCATCATCGACGAGGCGCACGAGCGCAGCCTGAATATCGATTTCCTGCTGGGCTTCCTGAAGCAGCTTCTGCCGCGGCGGCCCGACCTCAAGGTCATCATCACCTCGGCCACCATCGACGCCTCGCGCTTCGCCGGGCATTTCGGCCGCCAGGGCCGTCCTGCTCCCGTCATCGAGGTGTCGGGCCGGCTGTATCCGGTGGAAATCCTGTACCGGCCCGTCTTGCGCGACGAAGCCCGCGGCGAGGCGGCCGGCGGCAGAAGCGGCGATGAAGAACGCGACCTGGTGGACGCCATCGTCGACGCGGTGGACGAGTGCGCGCGGCACGGGCCGGGCGACGTGCTGGTCTTCCTGCCGGGCGAACGCGAAATCCGCGAGGCGTCCGAGGCGCTGCGCAAGCACCATCCGCCCGGCACCGAGGTGCT
>Ga0180223_1000558_pt1 | contig 44162 bp, 36 predicted proteins | sample eDN5th30CKraftOP_FD_151337 | JGI IMG/M metagenome (GOLD analysis project Ga0180223, IMG submission 151337) | Enriched Organic Plus compost microbial communities from Emeryville, California, USA - eDNA 5th pass 30_C Kraft OP (version 2) (version 2) ... | reverse complement strand
TCTCCCTGTTCGTTACGGGGATAGGATCAATTTCGGATGCATAACGCAAGCGCTATCTGCCTTAATTATCCCCAGCTTTCGATGATGAGGGCTGGCATCGAATCGGGGAGGGTGCATAATGCCGCCATGCCTCACGCCGGTTTCGTTCCCCTTCGCATATTGTCGTCCTTCACCATGCTGGAAGGAGCGATCGATCCCAAGAAGATCGCCAAACAGGCCAAGGCGCTGGGCTTTCCGGCGGCGGCGATCACGGACCGGAACGGGCTTTACGGTTCCATGGCTTTCTCCGACGCCTGCAAGAGCGAAGGGGTGCAGCCGATTATCGGCGCGATGCTGGGGATATTGCGGCCGGGACGCCCGCTCAATGCTCCGCCCGTGCACGATTGGCTGACGCTCTACGCACAGGACGCGGCGGGTTATGACAATCTCTGCGCGCTAGTGTCCATGGCGCATCTCGACCGTCCGGTCGAGGAAGTGCCGCATGTCACGCTGGAGGCGATGGAGGGGCGGACCGATGGCCTGATTGCTTTGACGGCGGGAGGTGAAGGCGCCATCGCGCGGCTGTTCGCAGAGGACCAGCCGGACGCTGCGCGGGCCTATGTCGAGCGACTGGAGGTCTTGTTTCCCGACCGGCTTTATGTCGAAATTTGCCGGCGGCTTGATCCCGTCGAGGGGAAGGCGGAGCCCGACCTGCTCGACATGGCCTATGCGCGTAACCTGCCGTTGGTCGCGACCAATCCGACCTGTTTTGCCGAACCGCATTTCCATGAAGCGCATGATGTGATGCTGTGCATCGCCGACAGCGCCTATGTGGAGACGCCTGACCGCCGCACCAGTTCTCCCGATGCTTGGATGAAACCGGCGGCGGAGATGAAAAGGCTGTTCGAGGATTTGCCCGAAGCGCTGTCGAACACGCTGGTCGTGGCGCAGCGTTGCGCGGTGGCCGCGCCCAAGCGCAAGCCGATCCTCCCCAGCCTCGCGGGTGATATCGAAGGCGAGGCGCAGATGCTGCGCGAACAGGCCGTGGCCGGACTGGAAGCGCGGCTGGAAAAACTGGGCATCAGTGATGAAGACGCACGGCGACCTTATTTCGAGCGGCTGAAGTTCGAGACGGATATTATCGTCCAGATGGGCTTTCCCGGTTACTTCCTGATTGTTGCCGATTTCATCAAATGGGCGAAATCGCATGATATTCCGGTGGGGCCGGGACGTGGTTCGGGCGCGGGTTCCGTGGTGGCGTGGGCGCTGACGATCACGGATCTCGACCCGTTGCAACTGGGGCTGTTGTTCGAACGATTCCTGAACCCGGAACGCGTGTCGATGCCGGACTTCGACATCGACTTCTGCGAAACGCGGCGGGGCGAGGTGATCCGCTACGTCCAGAATAAATATGGCGCGGACCATGTGGCGCAGATCATCACCTTCGGAAAGCTGAAGGCGCGCGCGGTGCTGAAGGACACGGGACGCGTGCTGCAGATGAGCTATGGGCAGGTCGACCGGCTCGCCAAGCTGGTGCCCAACCATCCGACTGACCCATGGACGCTGGAGCGATCCCTGAACGGCGTGTCCGAGTTCCGGGCGGAATATGACAATGACGGGGAGGTCCGGCGGCTGATCGACTATGCGATGAAGCTGGAAGGCTTCCCGCGCCATAGCTCCACCCATGCGGCGGGCGTGGTGATTGGGGACAGGCCCCTGAGTCAGTTGGTGCCGCTCTATCGCGATCCGCGATCCGATATGCCGGTGACGCAGTTCGACATGAAATATGTCGAAGGGGCCGGGCTGGTGAAGTTCGACTTTCTCGGCCTCAAGACGCTGTCGGTGTTGCAGAAAGCGGTGCAGTTGCTGGCGGGGCGAGGCGTCGAGGTCGATCTCGACAGCCTGAGCTGGGACGATCCGGCGGTCTACGACCTGCTCCAGCGCGGCGATACGGTGGGTGTGTTCCAGTTGGAATCGGAGGGGATGCGGAAAACCCTTGCCGCCGTCCGTCCAACCAATTTCGGCGACATCATCGCGCTGGTGTCGCTCTACCGCCCCGGCCCGATGGACAATATCCCGATGTTCGGCCGTCGCAAGAACGGGCAGGAAGAGATTGAATATCCTCATATTCTCCTGAAACCGATCCTCGAAGAAACCTACGGCATCTTCGTCTATCAGGAACAGGTGATGCAGGCCGCGCAGATATTGGCGGGCTATTCGCTGGGCGACGCCGACCTGCTGCGCCGCGCCATGGGCAAGAAGATCAAGGCGGAGATGGACGCGCAGCGCGCCCGCTTCGTGGAGGGCTGCGCCAGGAGCGACATCAAGCCGGCCAAGGCCAATGAGTTGTTCGACTTGATCGACAAGTTCGCGGGTTATGGCTTCAACAAGAGCCATGCGGCGGCTTATGCCTTGCTCGCCTATCAGACCGCGTGGCTCAAGGCGCATTATCCGGCGGAGTTCTATGCCGGGTCGATGGCCTTCGATATCCACCTGACCGACAAGCTCACTGTGTTCGTGGACGATATGCGGCGCATGGGACTGACCTGCCTGGCGCCGGATATCAATCGGAGCGGGGCGGATTTCTCGGTCGAGGCGGTGGAATATGAAGGCGACGATCCGCGTCTGGGCTTTGCGGTACGCTATGCGTTGGGCGGCCTCAAAGGCGTGGGTGAAAAGGCGATGGAGCAACTCGTCGAGGAACGGGAAGCGCGAGGGGCGTTCAAGAGCCTCGATGATTTCGCTGATCGGATCGAACCGCGGCTGCTCAACCGGCGGCAATTGGAAAGCCTCGCTGCGGCGGGCGCTTTCGATCATATTCATGCGGACCGCGCAGGGGTTCATGCGGCGGCCGAGACGATCCTGACCGTTGCCGCGAGTAACGCGGAGGCTCGTGCGAGCGGGCAGGGCGGGCTGTTCGGCGGAGAAGAAACGCCCCATGCCGATGTCCACATTCCGCCGCATCAGACCTGGTCAACGGCGGATCGCATGGCGCAGGAGAAGGAAGCGTTCGGCTTTTATTTTTCGGCGCATCCGGTGGATCGTTATCGGCATCTGGCCGATGCGCGCGGGGCCAAGAGCTATGGGACGATCTGTTCGGAACCGGTAGCCGAAGGTGGGCGCGTCAATGGCGTGATGGCCGCGATGGTCGAGGATGTGCGCTGGCGCGAGACGAAGCGCGGGGCGCGCTATGCCGCCGCGACCTTTTCAGACAATAGCGGGCAGTTTCAGGCGAGTTGCTTCGATGAGGATGCGTGCAAGGCCATTGAGGAAATGGCGCGTGAGGGCGATTGCGCGCTGTTGATGGTGGAACTGGACCGTTTGCCGGGAGAGGAAACGCCGCGCGTCACTGTCCGGGGCGTGGAGCCTTTCCGGCAGCTTGCCAACGCATCGCGCATGGAACTGACGGTAGATGCGAGCGATCCGACATCGGTGGCGGCGCTGGCGCAACTATTGTCGCGGGCGCGAGGTGGACGGAGCGAAGTGTTCCTGCGCGCGCCGGTGCAGGATGGGAAAGCTGCGCGGATTTTCCTGGGGGATGACTATACCATCGGGGCGGATCAAGTGGATGCGATTGCGCTGATTCCGGGGCTTGCGATTCATACGTTCGAACGGATGGAGCCGAAGGCGGATGGCTATAGAGCGCGCAACCGGCGGGCTGGTTTGCGGCTGGTGGCCGGCGGATAGGATGCGGGTGTTCGGTAAGCGCGTGACGATTGCCGATTGAGGATGAGCGTACGTTCCCTGCCTGTGCCGGGAAAAGAGGCCGATGCCCCTTTTCCCCTATGGATTGAAACGAGCCAACACAGGCGATGGAGAGTCAGTCTTTCAGCCGCGCTGCCGAGGCGAAGGTTCCATCCACCCAGACCAGCGGATCGATTTCCGGATGGTTCACGATGCCGGTGACTTCGCCGGTGTAAAGAATGTGGGTCGATACCTCGAAAGCGGCGGACTTACGACACATCATGCTGGCGACGGCGTCGCCCAGCACTGGCGGACCGTCAGGGTTAAACTGCCAGTCGCCTGTTTCGAAGCGCTCGCGCCCCTTCTTCTGGCCGCTGAAGATGCCTACCAGCCCCTGATGCCGGGCGGCCAGCAGGTTGACGCAGAATTCTGCCTCGTCCGCCAGGATCGGCGCGATGCTGGCATTGCGGTTGACCGCGACGATCAGGGTCGGGGGATCGGCGGTCACGGACATGACAGCCGTTGCCGCCATGCCGGTGCATTCTTCGCCCTTGCCAGCGGTGACAATGGCGATGGTGGTGGCAAGGCGACGCATCGCCTGTTTGAAATCATCCGTAAGATTGGTCATCGATGCCTTTCCTCAGTCAAGCCAGTCGCGATGTTCGCAAGATTCCGCATTCTTCAAATATGTTCCGAGAGTCTGCATCGCTCATACCAGCGGGTCGATCCGCATAAAGCGGGGCATGTGTGATCGGTTCGGACGACTCCCCCTTGAACACCCAATATCGAGCGCCCGGCCGATGTGGAAGGGGTGTTGGCGGATGCAAGCATGGGAATTTTCTCAGAAAAGGCGCATTTGCGGTCCTTCCGGGGGTCGGAAAAGGTCGTTCCTGACGGTCAGGCGCTCTCCGGTGAAGCCTGCCCGCATCCGTGCCTTGATAAAGCGGGTGCGGATCAGATCGGCCCATACGCCCTGACCGCGCATGCGTGTGCGAAAGTCCGGATCATTATCCCTGCCGCCGCGCATGTCGCGGATGATGGTCATCACCTTTCCGGCCCGATCCGGGTAATGCTCATCCAGCCATGCCCTGAATAGAGGTGCGACCTCGTGTGGAAGGCGGATCGGAATGTAGCTGACCTCGCGGGCTCCAGCGTCCGCCACCCGCGCGACGAGAGCCTCTATTTCATGATCGGTGATCCCCGGAATGACGGGCGAAATACTGGCAAGAACCGGGATTCCGGCCTCTGCAAGCTGACGGATCGCATCCAGCCGGCGCAGAGGATGGGGCGCCCTGGGCTCAAGCGTGCGCGCCACCAGAGGATCGAGCGACGTGAGCGAAATCGCCACGGAAACCAGCCGTTCGCGCGCCATGTCCGACAGCAGGTCAATGTCCCTCAATATGCGGTTCGATTTGGTGGTGATGAATAGCGGATGGCGACATTCGGCTAGCACTTCCAAGCACTGGCGTGTGATCCGCCATTCCCTTTCTATCGGTTGATAGGGGTCGGTGTTGGTGCCCATGGCGATGGGCGCAACCCTATAATTGCTTCGCGACAGTTCCTCTTTCAGCAATTTGGCGGCGTCGGGCTTGGCGAAAAGACGCGTTTCGAAATCGAGGCCCGGCGACAGGTCATGATAGGCATGGCTTGGCCTTGCGAAGCAATAAATGCAGCCATGCTCGCATCCCCGATAGGCATTGATGGACTGGCTGAATGCGATGTCCGGGGAATTGTTTCGAGTAATGATGCGCCGCGCGCGCTCTATCGTTACGCTCGTGTGGCGGTGCGAAGCAAGGCCATCGATTGCGGGCAAGGCATCCAGCCAGTCTCCATCCGCTTCCCGATGGGGAATGTTGAAGCGGCCGCTTGCTTCGTTCCGCGTTGCGCCTCTGCCTTTTTCGCTGGCCATACAGGATTAGAACATAGCATGAACAATTTGACAAGCCGTTATCGATGGCGGCACAGGACAGAAAAATCGATGAAGGACCTCAAATGCGCCATATCCTGACGAGCCTTGCCGTTGCAGCCGCTGCCTTTTCCCTGCCCGCTTTCGCGCTGGATGAGGAGCCGTGCGGCAAAAGCATGGTGTGCGCCAGCAATCCGCAATCGGTTGCCGATGGCGTGCAGGCCGCCGGGTATAAGGCTGTCCTGTCGAAAAGCAGCACAACCGGCAATCCGATGATCGAAAGCGCGGCCAACGGTTATAATTATTCGATTTTCTTCTACGAATGCGAAGATGGGGAGAAATGCGGTTCGATCCAGTTCCAGATCAGCTTTGAGGATGATGGCGCGAACACATTGGAACTGGCGAACAAGTGGAACAGCAACAAGCGGTTCAGTCAGATGGCCGTGGCCGACGACAAATCGCTGGCCGTCAGCTATGATGTGGCGACGATCGGGGGCCTCAACCAGAAGAACTTCGCAGATGTGGTCGACTGGTGGGCGCTGATGCTGGGCGAACTGAACAAGTTCTTCAAGGAAAACCCGGCGCCTGCTGCTGCAGCCGAGGCGGCGGTCAAGTAGGCCCGACTGCTGGCCGCTATCAGCGTTCGTTGAGGCGAGGCATCAGTTCCACGAAATTGCAGGGACGGAACCGGCTGTCCAACTGGCTTACAAGTATGCCGTCCCACGCATCCCTGACGGCGCCGGTGGAACCGGGTAGCGCGAAGATATAGGTGCCCCGCGCGACGCAGGCGGTGGCGCGGGATTGGATGGTGGACGTTCCGATCGTCTGATAGCTGAGCCAGCGGAACAGCTCGCCAAAACCGGGAATTTCCTTGTCCTGCACCTGCGCCAGCGCTTCGGGGGTTACGTCCCGTCCGGTCACGCCGGTGCCGCCGGTGGTGATGATGCAGTCGACTTGCGGATCGTCGATCCATGCATGAAGGCGCGCCACGATGGTGGCGCGCTCGTCCTGCTCGATATGGCGAGCGGCGAGGATATGGCCGGCCGCCGCGATCCGTTCGACCAGAGTGTCGCCGGAACGATCCTCCGCCAACGTTCGGCTATCGGAAACAGTCAGGACAGCAATGCGGACCGGCAGGAAGGGCCGGCTTTCATCGATGGACATCAATCGCTGCCGCCCGCTGCGATCAGGCTTTTCCCGTCAACGCGCGTCAGGCGAACCAGCCGGCTTCCCTTGGTGCCGGGGAATGTGGGCCAAAGGCCCTGCGCCATGCCGGTCAGGCACTCCGCCTTGCCCTGCGCCTGGATCTGATACATCCAGTAATTACGCATGACGATGTTCACATAGGCGCGCGTTTCATAATAGGGCAGGGATTCCATGAATAGTAGCGGATCGCCATTGTCCTTCACCTGGACATTCCAGCGCTGCACGGGCAGAGGCCCGGCATTATAGGCGGCCATGACCTTGGGCAGCAGGCCGCCGGTCGCGCTCATGTCGCGCAGGGTTTCCAGATAGCGTTGGCCATATTCCATGTTGGTGGACGGCACGAACAACTGCGCGGGGGAGGATAACCCCATGTCGCTGCCCGTCCCCGGCCGGACCTGCATCAAGCCACGCGCGCCCGCGGAACTGACGGCATCCGCGCGAAAGCCGGATTCCTGAAGTGTGTGGGCAAAGACCAGCGAAGGATCGACGCGCCAGCCGCCATCGGGCTTCCAGTCGGGGGCGGGGAAGCGCGCGAAGCTTTCCGGCTGCTTTCCGGCGGGGCCATTATGGGCAAGCCACAACTGCGTCGCGGGAAGATTGAGGGCGCTAGCCAGACGGAGCAGCGCATCATATTGCGTGGTGCCACCCAGTTTGGCCTGATAGCGCAAGGCTTCATCGGCCTTGTCGGCCTGGCCGATGGCCGCAAAGACGATCGCTGCGCGGACATTGGGATTGGCCTTCAACTGCTGCCATTCCGCTTCGCCGAAGCGAACGCCCATCGCCGCGCCGCCCAGCGGTAAGCCCAACGTCTCGCGGGCAAGAAGGCCATAGAAGGTTTCGTCCGAACGAGCCGCGACCTTGAGCAAATTTTCGACTTTTTCAGGCTGCCCGCAGATCATATAGGCCCGCGCGGCCCAATAAGCGCCCGCCGCGCGCATATCGGCATTGCCCGACAGGGCCGCCACATTCGCAAAAGCAGGTGCGGCGGCGATGCAGTCATTCTGACGCCATGCGGCAAGGCCCGTCGTCCAATGCGCCTGCACCGTCCAGTCGCCGCCCGATCGAACTTCCAGCGCCTTTGCGGCCATGCGCCGGGCGTTCCCGTCGTCGCTTTCGATATAATAGGCCCATGCAACGCGTTGGCGCACTTCGGTCAGCCCTTCGGGCGTCAGGCCCGCTTCGCCGGTGGTGAGCAGTCCTTCCGCTCCGGCAGGATCGTCATTGTTAATGAAGGGCTGGATGCGGCCGGCGAGGCTTTGCGCCAGCATGTCTGTTTTGGTGGCGCGCACATATTCGCGGCGCGGCGCGGAGCCCAGCCAGACCAGCTTCTGGACTTGAGGCAGATCCGGCAGAATGGTCGCGCCGCGCTTCTGGGCCAGGCGGGAAAGCTGATCCGCGCGCGGCAGCCATGGCGCCTTGTTGAGCAGGTCCAGAAGATCGAACAGTTCGGCGCGTGGCGAGCCCTTCGCCAGGTAGAGTTCGGCAAACGCCATGGAACGCATCGGATCCTGCTGGTCGAGAGTCAGAATCATTGCTTTTGCGTCGACCCATTTCTGGTCCTGAAGCGAGGCGAAAATGGCGCGGTATCGTCCCTTGTCGCCGTCGCTCAATCGAAGCGGGGTGGAATTTATCGGAAGGGCGGCAACCATGGCCGCCGTTTCGGCTTTTACGGGCAGAACCGTCGCGGCGCCCAGCATCAGAAGGGCCAGGCGGGAGAGGCAGGTGGTGGCGCGAATCACGAACGGCTTTCCTTGATAAGACTTTGCAGAGCGCGCCAACATTCCGCCTTGGCCGCTGGCTGGCCGAGCAGCAGTCGCGGATGAAATGTGGCAATTGCGGGCAGAGTGCCGCCATCATGGTTAAAGAAACGTAAACTATTTGCGCTGTCGCCTGCATCCGGCGGCAAAAGGGCACGGGCTGTCCGATCGCCCAGCAGCAACAGTCGCTCCGGGGCGGCAAGCGCGACATGCGCGCGCATCCGTCTGGCGGCGAAGTCAATGTCGCCAGCCTCCACCATGCCGCCGGGAGGGCGCGCGGCGAAGAGCGAAGCGATATAGACATCCGGGCGGCTCATGCCGATGGCTTGCAACATCGCTTCGAGCAGCGTTCCGGCGCGATCCGCAAGCAGGCTGTTCGCGTTCATGTCTGCCGGATCGGGCATATCGGTGACGATCATGAGCGGTGCGGATTGCGGTCCCGCAGGCATGATCGGCGGGGCTGCCCACCGACGTTCGGGCTGCGTGGCTTCGCTTGCCAGCCAGTCGTGAAATGCCGCGAGCGTCGCCGGCATGGCCGGAACCGGGGCGGCGACGGTGGGCTTTGTGATGGTGACGGGCGCTGGGCGCAGCCAGTGAACGGGAGCCTCGCTCACCGCGCAATCGACCCCCGCTGCTGCCCACCATTCAAGATAGGCATCGGCCGCTGCCGACAAGTTAATCTGCAATGCACCCCGCATAGTTCTTCTAGGGCCAGAGGTTGACGGCGTGGTCAAGAATCTTCATCGCGCTTAATGTCAGAATGTTGGAGTAATGCGGCGACCGGATGAGGGAGGGAAGCCTGCCGGTGTGCCTAATGGAGGGATTATGAGCGAACGGGAATCGATGCCCTATGACATCGTCATCGTCGGTGGCGGGCCTGCCGGCCTGTCTGCCGCGATCCGGCTGAAGCAGTTGGCGAACGATGCGGGCCAGGAACTAGCGGTATGCGTGCTGGAAAAGGGATCGGAAATTGGCGCCCATATCCTGTCCGGCGCGGTCGTCGATCCCAAGGCGCTTGATGAGCTTTTGCCCGAATGGCGGGGTCAGGGTTGCCCGCTGGCCGAAGTGCCGGTGACGGATAACCAACACTGGTTCCTCACCAAGGGCGGCAAGATGGCGATGCCGCACATCATGACCCCGGGCTGGATGCACAATAAGGGCACTTATACCGGATCGCTGGGTAATCTGTGCCGCTGGCTGGCGGAGCAGGCCGAAGGACTGGGCGTGGAAATCTTCCCCGGCTTCGCGGCGGCAGAAATCCTCTATAATGAGGATGGGTCGGTGAAAGGCGTCGCGACCGGTGACATGGGCATCGATCGTGAAGGCAATCGCAAGTCCGATTATCAGCCGGGCCTGGAACTGCACGCCAAATATACCTTCTTTGCCGAAGGCGCGCGCGGTCATTTGACCAAGATATTGAAGCGTCAGTTCGACCTAGACGCCGACAGCCAGCCGCAGGTCTATGGCCTGGGCATGAAGGAATTGTGGGACATCGACCCCGCCAAGCACAAGCCGGGCCTGGTCATTCACACACAAGGCTGGCCGCTGACGGACGCCTATGGTGGCGGTTTCCTCTACCATCAGGCCAATGGGCAGGTGGCGTTGGGTTTCGTGGTCGGCCTTGGCTACCGCAATCCCTATCTCTATCCGTTCGAGGAATTTCAGCGCTGGAAGCAGCATCCGGAAATCCGCAAATATCTGGAAGGCGGTCGCCGCGTCTCCTATGGCGCGCGCGCGATCAATGAAGGCGGCTGGCAGTCGATTCCGAAGCTGGTATTCCCCGGCGGCGCGTTGATCGGCTGCACGGCGGGCTTCGTAAATGTGCCGCGTATCAAGGGCACGCATACCGCGATGAAGTCGGGCATGCTGGCCGCCGAAGCCGCGTTCGAGGCGATTCAGAACGAGCGCGCCCGCGACGTGCTGCACGATTATGAGGACCGCCTTCGGACAAGCTGGATCGCGAAGGAACTGCAACTGGTCAAGAATGCCGAGCCGCTTCTGTCTAAGTTCGGCAACACCATTGGCACTTTGCTGGCGGGCATCGACATGTGGATGCGGACGCTTAAAATCAGCTTGCCTTTCACGATGAAGCACAAGCCGGACAATGAGAAAATCTGGCCCAAGGATTCGTGCCGGAAGATCGATTATCCCAAGCCGGATGGTGTGATCAGCTTCGATCGCCTTTCTTCGGTGTTCCTGTCGAACACCAATCATGAGGAAGATCAGCCGGTTCACTTGCAGCTGAAGGACCCCTCGATCCCGATCAGCTACAACCTGCCCATTTATGACGAACCGGCACAGCGTTATTGTCCTGCTGGTGTTTATGAGGTGGTCGGGCTGGACGAAGGCAATCCTCGTTTCCAGATCAACGCGCAGAATTGCGTTCATTGCAAGACTTGCGACATCAAGGACCCGACCCAGAACATCAACTGGGTCGTGCCGGAAGGCGGCGGAGGGCCGAACTATCCCAACATGTAAGCGCATCATCGCTTTGGGACTGTTGGCGCTGCCGATGACCGCACAGGCATCGGTGGCACCGGACAGCGCATTTCATGCCTATGCGCGCGCGCGGCTTGCCGATGGGGATGGCGCGTCGCCGCTGGCGGTCGAGAATTACCGGCTGGCGCTGGACGAAGATCCGGGGAGCCCAGCCATCGCGCGGCGATCTTATCTGCAGGCGCTGGAAAGCGGCGATTTTCCTCTGGCGTTGCGGTCCGCCCGGTTGCTGGACGCAGAAGGCCTTCTGCCGCGCGATGGCACTTTGTTGCATATTGGCGATGCGCTCAATCGCAAGGATTGGGCGGCAGCCCGGACGTGGACCGACCGAATGGCGGAAGAGGGCAATTTCGCCTTCCTCGCACCCCTTGTGCGAAGCTGGATTAGGCTTGGTGAGGGGAATTACGATCCACCCATCCTTGTTGCGAAAGACCGCGCCGACATGCTCGCGCGGCGCTATATGGATGAGCAGATTGCCTTGCAGGCGCTAGCGCGGAAGGATGTTCAGGCCGCTCTTCCCGCAATCCGGGCCGCTCTTGCCACCCGGACCAGCGATCAAGATGCGTTGCGCCTGACTTTTGCCGCCCAATTGGCAAGTCAGCGAGCTGCTACACAGGCTCTTGAGCTTCTGCCCGACGATCGAGCCAATTTCGCTCTGGCACGATCGGATATTGAGCAGGGCAGGAGCAGGAAACTACGCCGGGAAGGCGCGCCACTTACGCCCGCGCAAGGTTTTGGGCGGCTGCTGACGCGGCTCGCGGTTGACGCGGCGGCGATGGATGGCGGCGAAGTTCTGGCGATTCGACTAGCGCGTATCGCGACCTTTGCGGATCCAGGCGCGGAAAGCCGGATGGTGATGGCGCGCCTGTTGACCGAGAATGAAAATCCCGCGCTGGGCTTTGCCGAAGCGCGCAAGATTCCCGTGGACAGCTATTATGGTGCGTTGGCGGAAGCGGAACTGATCGACGCATTGGATGGGGCAGGGCAGGACGAAGGCGCCATTGCCCTGGCGCGGTCGCAGGCCGCGGCACCGAATGCCGAGGCGGAGCGTTTCGTGCGCCTGGGCAGCTTGCTGGCGGGCGCCAAGGATTTTGGCGGAGCCGCGGAAGCATTCCGCGCCGCGCAAGCCCGCTATCCGGCCGATGTCATGCCCTGGACGCTGCTTCTGTTCGAGGGCAGCGCGCTCGAGCAGGGCAAGCATTGGGATGAAGCGCGGGCGGTATTGGAACACGCGGCGAAAATCGCACCGAATGAGCCGATGATATTGAATTATCTTGGCTACGCGCAGATCGAGCGGCGTCAGAATGTGGACGAGGCGCTGGCGTTATTGAAAAAGGCCAGCACCCTGAAACCCGACGATCCATCGATCACGGACTCGCTGGGGTGGGCCCAATTCATTGCAGGCAATGTGGAGGCGGCGGTCCCGGTGCTGGAGAAGGCAGCGGCTAGCGCGCCGGGCGATGCGACCATCAATGAGCATCTGGGGGATGCATTATGGGCGGCCGGGCGGCGTTATGAGGCGCGCTATGCATGGAAGGCCGCGGCCACATTCGCCGATGGAGTCGTGGCGGAACGGCTGAAAGCAAAGGCGAAAGAGGGTATGAAGCCCGAATATGCCGCCCCCTGAGTTTGAGATGATTCAAAATATCAATATCGATATGCAAGATACTGAAATTGCTTATGCCAAGATCAATCTGGCGCTGCACGTCCGTAGCCGTCGGCCCGACGGCTATCATGCACTGGAAAGTCTTTTCGCCTTCGCGCAGGATGGAGATCGCCTGGACGGTAAGGGCACGGAAAGTGGAGCCATCACGCTCCACACGGACGGGCCATTCGGAACGCAGATTACCCAAGACGCGGACAATCTTGTCGTGAAGGCGGCAGCGGCTCTTCGCAGCCATTTGGGCGAATCCCGCGGAGCGGCCCTGCGTCTGACCAAGAATCTGCCAGTGGCATCGGGCATCGGAGGAGGCTCTGCGGATGCCGCAGCGACGCTGCGGCTGCTGATGCGGCTGTGGGATGCGAAGATTGAACGGGCCAAGCTGGAAGAACTGGCTTTGACAATCGGCTCCGACGTTCCCGCCTGTCTGGCCAGTACGACCCGGCTCGTTCGTGGACGCGGTGAATTGCTGGAAGATCATGATCTGCCGGAATTGGCGGGTGCGCCGCTATTGCTGGTCAATCCGGGGGTGGCGCTGTCGACAGGACGTGTATTCGCGGGCTGGGATGGAATGGATCGCGGTGCGTTGGTTGCGGATAACCTGAAGGAACTTTGCGTGGGTGGACGCAATGACCTTGAGCCAGCCGCAAGGCGTGAAGCACCGGTGATCGCGAACGTCCTCACGCGGTTGGCGCAATGCCAAGGGCAGTTTCTTTCCCGCATGTCGGGATCGGGCGCGACCTGTTTCGCCCTGTTTGAAACGGAAGATACCATGCACGCGGCTGCACAGGCGTTGCGTGCGGAGTATCCTATATGGTGGATCATGGAAACGCGGATCAGAACGGCATGACCGAAGCCTTTACGCAGATCGACGGCGGCGATCTCAGCATTCTCATCGTCGCGGATCATGCATCGGCCCATGTGCCCCGCGACATTGATCTGGGCATCGATCCGGTCTTGCTTAGGGAACATATCGCCGTCGATATCGGCGTGGCCGAAGTCAGCGCGGCAATCGCGCGGCAATTGGGCTGCACGGCTATTCTGGGGGGTGTGTCCCGCCTGGTGATAGATATCAATCGCGAGGATGACGCGCCGGGCCTGTTGCCGGTAATGAGCGATGGTCATGCAATTCCCGGCAATCGCGATGCGGACGTGATGGAGCGGATGATCCGGTTCCATCATCCCTATCATCATCAACTGAGCCGGTTGCTGAACCGCATGACGTCGCCGTTCATTCTGTCGGTGCATAGCTTCACACCGCGTCTTGCCAGCGATCCGGAGCAACAGCGGCCATGGGAGATCGGCGTGCTCTATAACGAAGATGATCGTGCTGCACGGATCGCCATCCCACTGTTGGAGGCTGTGGGCCTGAAGGTGGGCGATCAGCAGCCCTATTCGGGTCAACTGCTCAACGCGACGATGAATCGGCATGCGGAAGCCAATGGCATTCCCTATCTCGGGGTCGAAATGCGGCAGGATCTGGTGCGTGACGAAGCCGGTCAGCGGCGCTTTGCGGAAATATTAGGTCAAATTTCACTGAATTGTCATAATATACTTGCGTGAATCACTCCTTTTTGGAAAGAGGCGCGCGCAACAAGGGTAAGTTTTATGTCTCATACATTCGATAAATCGAAGCTGCCGAGCCGTTATGTCTCCGTTGGTCCGGAACGCGCACCCCATCGCAGCTATTATTATGCGATGGGCCTGACGGAGGAGGAGATCGCTCGTCCCTTCGTCGGCATCGCGTCGGCAGGCAACGATAGCGCGCCCTGCAACACGACACTCGATACGCAGGCCGACTGGTGCCGCAAGGGCGTGAATGAAGCGGGTGGGATGCCACGGCGTTTCAACACCATCACCGTTACCGATGGCATCGCCATGGGGCACCAGGGCATGAAAAGCTCGCTGGTGAGCCGGGAGGTGATTGCGGATTCGGTCGAGCTTTCCGTGCGTGGCCATTGCTATGACGCGCTTGTGACCTTTGCCGGTTGCGACAAGTCGCTGCCTGGCATGATGATGGCGATGCTGCGCCTCAACGTGCCGTCGATCTTCGTCTATGGCGGCTCGATCTTGCCCGGTCGTTATCAGGAGCGCGACCTGACCGTTATCGACGTGTTCGAAGCGGTCGGACGCTATGCAGCCGGGAATTGCCCGCTTTCCGAAGTGACCGCCATTGAAAAGGCCGCCTGTCCCGGCCATGGCGCATGCGGCGGTCAATATACGGCCAACACCATGGCTTGCGTGGGTGAAGCCATCGGCCTGTCATTGCCGAACAGCAACATGGCGCCTGCTCCTTATAAATCGCGTGAGGAAATCGCCGTGGCTGCCGGCTGTCAGGTGATGGAATTGCTGGCGCAGAATATCCGTCCGCGCGACATTTGCACGCGCGATGCTTTTGAAAACGCCGCGCGCATCGTGGCAGCGACCGGCGGCTCGACCAATGGCGCGCTGCATCTGCCCGCCATGGCCAGCGAATGCGGTATCGACTTCGACCTGTTCGATGTGGCGGAAATTTTCAAGACGACGCCCTATATCGCCGATCTGAAGCCCGGCGGCCGCTATGTCGCCAAGGACATGCATGAGGCAGGCGGCATCTACATGCTGATGAAGACATTGCATGCCGAAGGGTTGCTGCATGGCGACTGCCTGACCGTCACCGGTAAGACGCTGGCGGAGAATATCGATGAGGTGACGTGGAATCCTGAACAGAAGGTCATTTATGACGCCAAGACCCCGATCACGCCGACGGGTGGCGTGGTTGGCCTGAAAGGTTCGCTGGCGCCCAATGGCGCGATCGTGAAGGTGGCGGGGATGCACCGCCTGCAATTCAGCGGTCCGGCTCTGGTATTCGAGCGGGAAGAAGATGCCTTCGCTGCCGTCGAAACGGGCGCGATCAAAGAAGGCTCCGTCATCGTCATTCGTTACGAAGGCCCCAAGGGCGGTCCCGGCATGCGTGAAATGCTGGCGACGACAGCCGCGCTTTATGGCCAAGGGCTTGGCGAGAAGGTGGCGCTTATCACCGATGGGCGTTTTTCCGGCGGCACGCGGGGTTTCTGCATTGGCCATGTCGGGCCGGAAGCAGCCGAATGCGGGCCGATCGCTCTGGTCGAAAATGGCGACATCATCGCAATCGATGCGGAGGCTGGCACCATTGACCTCCAGGTGGACGAAGCCATTCTGGCCGAGCGCCGCAAGAACTGGCAGCCACGCCAGAATGATTATCAGTCCGGCGCATTGTGGCGCTATGCACAGAATGTGGGCCCGGCCTACAAGGGAGCGGTAACGCATCCCGGAGCAAAGGCTGAAACCCATGTCTATGCGGATATCTGATGGATTGACCGGGGCGGGGCTTCTGTGCCTCGCCCTTGCAGCCTGTAAGCAGGCGCCGGACGCCGGACTGTCGGCGAATGATGGCGACCGGATCGAATGTGCCTTTGGTGCGAAAGCGGAATGGGCGCGTGACTGCGTGGCGGAACGCCAGGGTGATATGCTGACGCTGCGACATGCCGATGGCGGGTTTCGCCGTTTCACCATCGTCAAGGACGGGCGCGGCCTTGTCCCCGCCGATGGTGCGGAACAGGCAAAGGTTGATATCGTGGGCGATCGCCAGATCGAATTGACGATTGGCAACGCGCGCTACCGTATCCCCGCTACCATTGCGGGAGTACCCCGCTGACCATGGCTACGCCTGTCCTGACGGCCGCCGGGATGCGAGCGGCGGAGCAGGCGGTCATCGCTTCGGGTGTGCCTGAATATGAGTTGATGGAGCGCGCGGGCGCTGCCGCTGCCGAGATCATCTGGCGGGCGGGAGGATTGCGTGACGCGCTGGTGCTGTGCGGGCCCGGCAATAATGGCGGCGATGGCTTTGTCATCGCGCGGCTTCTGCGCGCGCGGGGCGTGCCGGTGCGTGTTGCTGCGCTGGGGGACAGCAGGACATCGTCCGCTATTCAGGCTCGCGCGGCGTGGGCGGGGCCGGTGGAAGCGTTCAACGACGCGGAGCCCGCCGCGCAACTGGTGGATGCCCTGTTCGGCACGGGCCTGGCGCGTGGGTTGGATGATGGGATTGCCGCGCAACTCCATGACCTCGTCGGCATGGCGAGCCACAGCTACGCCATCGATCTGCCTAGCGGCGTGGAAACCGATAGCGGCGCGCTGCTCTCACCCGTTCCGCATTTTGGTATGGGCATCGCGCTGGGCGCGTTGAAACCCGCTCATTTGCTTTTTCCAGCGGCGGACAGGATGACGCGGCTGGTCTGCGCGGATATCGGCATTGCGGCCAACTCTTCCATCTGTCGGCTGGCGCCGCCATCTGTTTATGCTCCCGGCACAGAGGCGCATAAATATAGCCGTGGTCTTGTGGCGGTCGTCGGGGGCGAGATGGCGGGCGCGAGCCTGCTCGCCAGCCATGCAGCGGCCCGTTCCGGCGCGGGCATGGTACGCAGGATCGCCGCCGACGCATATATCGGCGGACCTGATGCCATAGTCACTGATTTTGCGAAAACCGCGACAGAGGTGGAGCATTCTCTCCAGGACAAGCGGTTGGCGGTGGTTCTGGTCGGGCCTGGACTGGGACGAAATAAAGATGCCCAAGCACGTCTGGATATGGTTCTGAAAAGCGGTCATCCGCTGGTTCTGGATGCGGATGCGCTCAATATATTGGGGGAAATAGGCATCGCTCATCTGCCCCAGCAAGCGATTCTGACGCCCCATGAAGCGGAGTTTACCCGGTTGTTTGGCCAATTGCCCGGTAGCAAGATTGATCGGGCATTGGATGCGGCGCGCCGATCACGCTGCGTGGTGGTGTATAAAGGTGCCGGCACTGTCATTGCCGCACCGGACGGACGCGCTGCCGTTGCAAGCCATGGTTCATCCTGGCTCTCCACGGCGGGGACGGGTGATGTTCTGGCGGGCATCGTCGCGAGCAGGCTGGCCGTCATGCGAGACGGATTCCAAGCCGCATGCGAGGCTGTCTGGCTGCATGGCGAAGCCGCTCGCCGAGCGGGCGCGGCCTTCATCGCGGACGATTTGATCGAACGGCTCCCAGAGGCTATTGCCAGCCGCCTGTGACCCAAGACAACGACCTTATCATCCGCATCGCCGCGAAGGGCGATGGCGTGACCGCCGATGGCCGCCATGTGCCGCTTGCCGCACCGGGAGATCGTATGGAGGCGGGCGGCGGTGTTCAGTTCGGCCCGCATCATGTCGACCCGCTTTGCCGTCATTTTCCTGTTTGCGGCGGGTGCGAACTCCAACATATCGACGATGAAAGCTATGCGGATTTCGTCGCGGCGCGGGTCATGGGCGCATTGGCGGGGCAAGGCGTTGATGCACTCAAAGTCCTGCCTCCGCATATTTCGCCACCCCGGACTCGCCGCAGGGCCTCCTTGCGCGCCGCGTGTCAGGGCAAGAAGGTTGCGATCGGCTTTGCGGAGGCGGGAAGCCATCGCCTGATCGATCTGTCGATGTGTGAAGTGCTGGACCCGCGCCTGTTCGGACTTCTGGAGCCGCTTCGGCTGCTATTGGCGCGCATTCTGCCCGACCGGCGGTTTGCTCATGTGCGTATGTCGATGACGGATCAAGGCGTCGATCTGCTTCTGGAAGGCGTGAGGATCGAAGGCCTCGCCGCAGACGAGGCTTTGCGGGATTTTGCTGCCGCGCAGGGGCTTGCACGATTGACGGTCGATGAAGGTCATGGAGCCGAAACGCGCTGGGAGCCGGAACCTGTGACCGTCAGCTTTGGCGGCGTAGCGGTCGGTTTTCCCCCTTTCGCCTTTCTTCAAGCGACTCCCGATGGAGAAGCCGCGCTGGTCGAAGCGGCATGCTCCGCCCTGCCGCCGCAAGGGGCTGTGGCTGATCTTTTCTGCGGCCTTGGCACCTTTGCTCTGGCTGTGGGGGAGGGGCGCCCGGTTTACGCGGCGGAAGCGGCCCGCGATTTGATCCTGTCGCTCAAGGCCGCTGCGGGCAGGAACCAGAGAAGGCTGGCGGCCGACCATCGCGATTTGTTTCGGCGGCCACTGACGCCGCAGGAACTCGACCGTTTTGCCGCCGTCATCATTGATCCCCCCCGTGCAGGCGCTCGGGAACAGGTGTTGCAAATCGCTGCATCCAAGGTTGTATCGGTCGCTTATATCTCCTGTAATCCCGCCAGCTTCGCGCGCGACGCCGCCCTTATGGTTGCAGGCGGCTATGTGCTGGAAAGCGTGAGACCAGTCGGTCAGTTCCGTTGGTCGACCCATGTTGAACTGGCGGGCATTTTTCGCCGTCTTTGAAATGTCCCTCGCCACCGGGGAAGCGACGAGGGACAGGCACCCTCTCCAAGGGGGGAGCGGCCCCCCGTTTAACCGAGCTTGATGACAGTTGCGCGACGGCGCGCCGGAACGGGATCGGCGTAAAGGCTGGCCATCGGCTCATCCTCCACTTCGATGACGGCTTCCGAGGTAAAGCCGTTGAAACCGGTCCGCATCGCCGCGCCATAGGCGCCCAGCATCCCGATTTCGATATAGTCGCCCGCAGCCACGTCTTCGGGCAGCAGGAACGGGCCGGCCATATGATCCATGTCGTCGCAGGTCGGGCCGTAGAAGGAGAATCCGGTCAGTTCCTCATCGCTTTCCTCGTCGCGCAGTAACGCTACGGGGAAGCGCCAGCCGATATGCGCCGCATCGAACAGCGCGCCATAGGCGCCGTCGTTGATGTACAGTTCCTTGCCGCGCCGGCGTTCCACACGCACGATGACGGAACTATATTCGGCGGACAGGGCGCGGCCCGGCTCACACCATAGTTCTGCGGAATAGCTGATCGGCAGGCTTTCGAAGCCGCGATGGATCGCATCGAAATAGGCTTCCAGCGCAGGGGGTTCCATGCCCGGATAGACCGAAGGGAAACCGCCGCCCACATCGATGATGTCGACCGTGACGGACGCCTCGACGATGGCTGCGCGCACGCGTTCGATGGCGTCGCTATACGCTTGCGGGCTCATCGCCTGGCTGCCGACATGGAAGCAGATGCCGAGCGCATCGGCCGCCTGACGGGTGGCCATCAGAAGTTCGCTCGTTTCCGAGAGTTCCGCGCCGAATTTGGATGCAAGGCTCAGCTCGGAATGTTCCGACGACACGCGCAGACGCACGCACAGTTCCAGATCGGTGGCATCGCCGGTCGCGCGCATGATCTTTTCCAGCTCGTCCATCGTGTCGAGCGAGAAGGTACGCACCCCATGAACATGATAGGCTTCGGCGATTGCTTCCTCGGCCTTGACCGGGTGCATGAAGCAGAGCTTCGCCTGACCGTTCAGCGTTTCGGCGACAAGGCGCACTTCCGCGATGGAGGCCACGTCGAAATGCGTGATCCCCGAAGCAAACAGCGTACGGATCAGATCGGGAGACGGATTCGCCTTGACCGCGTAAAGCGAGCGCCCCGGAAACTTCTCTGTAAAGAAGCGGGCGGCCCGGGCTGCTGCCTGGGGACGAATAAGCGTTACCGGTGCTGCCGGTTTGAGGGCGCTTGCTACCCCCAGCGCGCTATGGTGCTTGTGCAACTCAAGGGACCTCCAGTGGTGTCGTGGCAATCAAGCTGCCTTGCGGTGGAAGTCCCATGGGGCAGCGGAAGGGCGATATATGCCGAGGCTTCCCCCCTGTAAAGCGCATGCGTGAATTTTATTGCGCGGAAGGCTGTGAAACGTGCTTCAGGAAAGACGGCTCTTGAAGTCTTCATAAGAAAATCGGCGGATTTCCTTGAGTTCGTTGGTTTCCGAGTTCCAGAGCCAGATGGCGGGCAGGGGCACGCCGTTGAAACTGTTGGTCTTCACCATCGAGTAATGGGCCTGGTCGAGAAAGGCGATGCGGCGGCCCGGAGTCGCGCCGCCGGGGACTCGATAGTCGCCGATGATGTCGCCCGCGAGGCAGGAGGGACCGCCGAGTCTGGTGGCGGGGCCGTTCATTGCCTCGTGGAGCATGGCGGGGCGATAGGGGGCTTCGATCACGTCAGGCATATGGCAGGTCGCGGAAATGTCGGTGATGGCGACGGGCATCCCGTTGTCGATGACGTCGAGCACCTCGCCGATGAGAATGCCGGCGTCGAGGGCCACCGCCTCGCCAGGCTCTATATAAAGCTCCAAACCCGTTTTTTCATGGATGCCGCGCAGGAATGCGATCAGCGCGTCCCGCTGATAATCGGTGCGGGTGATGTGGTGGCCTCCGCCGAAATTCAGCCATTTGAGGTTGCCGATATGGGGAAGGATTCGCGATCCTATCGCTGCCCAGGTGCGTTCCAGCGGCAGGAAATCCTGTTCGCACAGGGAGTGGAAATGGAGGCCGCAGACGCCCTCCAGATGCTCCGCCCTGAGCTGGTCGATGGGGAAGCCGAGGCGGCTGTGCGGCTGGCAGGGGTCGTATTTGGCGACCTCTCCTTCCGCGTGGAGCGGGTTGACGCGCAGGCCGATGTCGAATTGCAGTCCCTCGGTCCTTGCCGCGTCGATGATTGGGCGGAAGCGGGCGATCTGGCCGGGGCTGTTGAAGATCACATGATCCGAAAGGCGCAGGATTTCCGGGAGATCCTCCGCCTTGTAGGCGGCGCAATAGGTGGCGACTTCACCGCCATATTCTTCGCGGCCGAGGCGCGCTTCATAAAGGCCGGACGCGCATACGCCATCCAGATATTCCGCGACGACACTGCCCAGCGACCACATGGAGAAAGCCTTGAGTGCACCCAGAACCTTGATCCCGGCGCGCTCGCCAATGTCGGCGAGGATCGACAGGTTGCGACGGATCGCAGCCTCGTCCACCACGAAGGCAGGCGAGGGAACGCGGTTCAGGTCGAAATGCGCGAAGGCAGCGGGATCGCCGGCTTTTGTGTCCATCTTTGTCCGATTCCGTTCGCGTCGAGCCTGTGGAACGCGATTTTTCGATAAGAAAGTAGAGGGCTTCGACAGGCTCAGCCCGAACGGCTTCGAGTTGATTTAGAAGTCCAGCGGCGCGGCCAGTTCCTTCACCTGCCAGGGCAAGCCGTGCTGGTTCAGCATGTCCATGAAGGGGTCGGGATCGAACTGTTCGATGTTGAACACGCCCTCACCCTTCCAGGAGCCCGTCAGCATCATCGCCGCGCCGATCATCGCGGGCACGCCGGTAGTATAGCTGACCGCCTGGTTGCCGGTTTCGGCATAGGCATCCTCATGATCGCAGACATTATAGACATAGACGGTCTTGGGCTTCCCGTCCTTCTCGCCGGTCGCGATGTCGCCGATGTTGGTCTTGCCCTTGGTGGTGGATCCCAGGCTCGACGGTTCGGGCAGGACGGACTTGAGGAACTGGAGCGGGATAATCTCCTTGCCTTCATAGATCACCGGGTCGATGCGGGTCATGCCGACATTCTGGAGCACTTCGAGATGCTTCAAATAGGCGTCGCCGAAAGTCATCCAGAAGCGGATACGCTTGATTTCCGGGTAGAATTTGGCGAGAGATTCCAGTTCCTCATGATACATGAGGTACATGTTCTTCTCACCCACCTGATCGAAGTCGAACGCCTGCTTGTGGCTGAGTGCGGGGCCGTCGACCCATTTGCCGCCCTCCCAATGGCGCGAGGGGGCGGTGACTTCGCGGATGTTGATTTCCGGGTTGAAGTTGGTCGCGAAGTGCTGGCCATGGTCGCCGCCATTGCAGTCGAGAATGTCGAGCGTGTCGATCCGGTCGAGCAGATGCTTCCTGATGTAGGAGGCAAAGACGCTGGTGACGCCGGGGTCGAAGCCCGAACCCAGCAGCGCCATGATGCCCGCTTCCTTGAAGCGGTCCTGATAGGCCCATTGCCAACCATATTCGAACTTGGGCGTGTCGCGCGGTTCGTAGTTGGCGGTGTCGAGATAGTCCACCCTGGTCGCGAGGCAGGCGTCCATGATGTTGAGGTCCTGATAGGGCAGGGCCAGATTGACGACCAGCTTGGGCTGGACTTTCTCGATGAGGGCGATGGTGGCGGCGACATCATCGGCGTCGACCTGCGCCACATCGATGGTGACGCCGGTGCGGGCCTTGACCGATTCGGCGACCTTCTCGCAACTCACGATGCGGCGGCTGGCCAGGGTGATATGCGAGAATATCTCCGGGTTCATCGCCATCTTGTGAACCGCGACAGACCCGACGCCGCCCGCGCCAATGACCAGAACCTTGCTCAATTTCGTCTCCATGACCTGACCGCGCGTGGCACGCGAAAGCGCCCATATAGGGTCTGTGCATGACAGCGCAAAGTCAGTCTGTGGGATGGGTGCGCGGATCATGGTATGGCGGGGCAAGGAGGAGAGCGAATGGCCAACCACATGTCTTCCGCACCGCGGCTGTTGAGCGGCGGCAATCCACAAATCCCCAAAGGGGACGGCGATGCGCCGGTGCAGGCCTATATCGCCGCCATGCCGGGCTGGAAAAGCGAAGCGGGGCGTTGGCTGGACGATCTGATCGTTCGCGCCGTGCTTAATGCGCGCAAGGCGGTGAAGTGGAACTCGCCCTTCTACGGTGTGGAGGGGAATGGGTGGTTCCTGAGCTATCATTGCATGACGCGCTACATCAAGCTGGCCTTCTTCAGCGGCGCGCGGCTCGATCCTCTGCCGCCCGTGACGTCGAAGAACGCCGATACGCGTTATGTGCATATCTTCGAGGACGAGCGGCCGGATGAGGCGCTGATGGTAAGCTGGATCAGGCAGGCGGCGGGCCTGCCGGGGTGGATGAGCTAGGGCGTACCGTCAGAAACTGGCGCCGTCGACCCTGTTGATTTTCAGCGTATCGATGTCGACTTCCGGTACGCAGCGCAGATTGATGGCGCGTATCGGGCCGTCGGGGGACTTGCCTTCAGCGAAGGACTGCGTGCCGCAGATGGCGCAGAAGCGGTGCGTGATCTTGTGCTTGTAGAATTGATAGTCGGTCAGCTTGTCCGCGCCGCTGTCGAGCGTGAACTGGCCGGCGGGCACGAAGGTGAGGACTAAACCCTTGCGGCTGCAATGGGAGCAATTGCAACTCATCGCTTCGCTGGGCGCGTCGGCGGCGATAGTGAAGGTGACAGCGCCGCAGTGGCAGCTTCCGGTGTAGGGCATGGTGGGCTCCTTATTGGGTGGGGTTGTCCGCCCCGGAACGATGAACTCGTGGAGCGTGTCGAGCAGCCGGTCGATCTCGCTGCCCCTATAGGGATAGCGGAACATGGGAAGGGCGAAGGTCGCCTCCGTCACGAAGATGTCGCAGGGCACCGGCTCGAAGGGGAGGCAGGTCGGATCGGCGTTGAGCCCAGAACATGTCCGGCGGGGACATAACGGATCGTGACGCTGCCCAGCCGGAATGGCTCGCTATAACCGACGGCCGTGTCCCAAGCCGTGCCATGGCGAAGCGCCATGATGGCGAGCGTTTCGCGGGTGGCCCAGACATGGCCGCGCCCCCCTCCGCGCACATGATGGGCGTGACCGTGCGTGACGGACGCTCTTTCCCGAGGGACGGAAGGATCGATCCATGCATCGGCAGGGCGCACATAGATGCCGGTTGGCCAAGGTTCGATCCAGTGGGACATGAGCCAAGAAGATGGGGAATGGCCCATCGGTTCCCCATCTTCTCCACAAGGGCTTTCACGGAACCGCAATCTTCGCGTCATTTCGCTGACATGCCGCTGTCCTAGGGCGCGCTCAGACCCCGCTTTGGAACGGAAAGGCGCAACATGACATCATCGGCGCATCAACGAGTGACAAAGGCCGTGCACCGGCACCGCCATCTTTCAAGGCAGGGATTGCTGGAGCGGGCGTTTACCTTCGCTTTTCGCGGGCTGGTCTATGCCCAGATATGGGAAGATCCGATCGTGGATATGGAGGCGCTGGAGATTATGCCGGACAGCCATGTCGTCACCATCGCGTCAGGCGGCTGCAATGTGTTGAGCTATCTGACGGCCAATCCGGCGAAGATCACGGCGGTTGACCTCAATACCGCGCATATCGCCCTCAACAGGTTGAAGCTAACGGCGGCGAGAACATTGCCGGATCATGCCAGCTTCCACCGCTTCTTCGCGCAGGCCGACAGCAGGGATAATGTCACGGCCTACCGCCAGTTCGTTGCGCCGCATCTGGATGAAGCGACGCGCCGTTACTGGGAGGGGCGCGACATCATGGGGCGGCGGCGGATCGGCGGTTTTGCGCGGGGCATATATAAGCACGGCCTGCTTGGCCGGTTCATTGGCGCGGCGCATCTGCTGGCGCGCCTGCACGGCGTCGATCCACGGCGGATGCTGGACGCGCAATCGCGGGACGAGCAGCGCGCGATTTTCGAAGCCGAGCTGGCTCCGGTATTCGACAGGGCTTTCATCCGCTGGCTTACCAATCAGCCTGCCTCGCTCTTTGGCCTTGGCATTCCGCCCGCGCAGTTCGAGGCGTTGGCCGGGGAAGAGCGGATGAACGGCGTTCTCAAGGCGCGGCTGGAAAAGCTGGCCTGCGACTTCGACCTGAAGGATAATTATTTCGCGGTGCAGGCGTTCGGACGGGGATATGCCGGGGGTGAAGGGGCGCTGCCGCCTTATCTTCAGGCCGCGAACCATGGGTCGGTGGTCGAGCGCGTCGACCGGGTCGATGTGCGGCATGTGAACTTCACCGACTTCCTCGCCAGCCAGCCGGCGGCATCGGCTGACCGATATGTGCTGCTGGATGCACAGGATTGGATGAACAACGACCAGTTGAACGCGCTCTGGGCGCAGATCGCTCGGACGGCGCGGCCCGGTGCGCGCGTCCTGTTCCGCACGGCGGGTGAGGCGAGTATCCTGCCGGGCCGCGTCAGCGAAGCCATCCTCTCTCATTGGTCCTATCGCACTCAATCGTCGCAAGGCTATACGGCGCACGACCGGTCGGCCATTTACGGCGGCGTGCATCTCTATTGCCTCAAGGGAGACGATACGTGAGCGGGTCGCACGATCGGCTGATGGACAGCGTCTATCGGCGTCAACGGCATATCTATGATGTCAGCCGCAAATATTATCTGCTGGGACGCGATAGCCTGATCGCCGATCTTGCGCCGCCGGCGGGAGGCGCGGTACTGGAAATCGGCTGCGGCACGGGGCGGAACCTGATCGCGGTTGGCAAGACCTGGCCGAAAGCCCGCCTTTATGGCATCGATATTTCCGAAGCGATGCTGCAAACCGCGCGCGGTTCCATGGTCAGGGCGAACATGGCAAGCCGGGTCGCGCTGGCGCAGGGCGATGCCTGCTCCTTCGATGCGGAGGCGCTGTTTGGCCGCGCGACGTTTGAGCGGGTGTTCATCAGCTACGCCCTGTCGATGATTCCCGATTGGCGTAAGGCATTGACCCATGCAGCGCGTCATGTCGCGCCCGGCGGACGGCTGGAGATCGTCGATTTCGGCCAGCAGGAAGGGTTGCCGAGCGTCTGGCGGCGCGGGCTGTTCGGGTGGCTGGCGCGCTTTCATGTGTCGCCCCGCGCGGAGCTGCCGACCGCGATCAGGGCATTGGCCGCGGACACTGGCGGTTTTCCGCACAGCCGGACGCTTTATCGCGGCTATGCGGTCAGGGGCGGGCTTATCCGGGTTTGACGAGGTTCCAGGCGGTTTCCCGACTTCGCTCGAAACGAACGGCCGTCCGCTTGATCCTCAGGCGGCCTTGCGGAATTCCAGTTCCAGACGATCCCAGATTTCGACCAGCGCATTCACCAGATCGCGCATCATGCCTTCATCATGCGTCGGGCCGGGCGTGAAGCGCAGGCGCTCGGTGCCGCGCGGCACGGTCGGATAATTGATCGGCTGCACATAGGCGCCATATTCGGCGAGCAATATGTCGCTGATCCGCTTGGCCTTGACCGGATCGCCGACCATCAGCGGCACGATATGCGTGACCGACGGCATGACCGGCAGGCCCGCGTCGCGCATCATCTGCTTAAGCTTCGCCGCGGCGGCCTGCTGTCCTTCGCGCTCCTCGCTCGATTGCTTGAGGTGGCGCACGCTCGCCAACACACCCGCGACCAGAACCGGCGACAGGGACGTGGTGAAGATGAAGCCGGGCGCATAGCTGCGGATGACGTCGACGATCATTTGGTCGGCGGCGATATAGCCGCCCATGACGCCGAACGCCTTGCCCAGCGTGCCTTCGATGATGGTCAGGCGGTCCGCGACATCATCCCGTTCGGAAATGCCGCCGCCGCGCGCACCATACATGCCGACCGCATGAACTTCGTCCAGATAGGTGAGCGCATTGAATTCGTCCGCGAGGTCACAGATCGCCGCGATAGGCGCGATGTCGCCGTCCATCGAATAGACGCTTTCGAACGCGATCAGCTTGGGCACGTCGGGATCTTCCGCTGTCAGCAGTTCGCGTAGATGATCGACGTCGTTATGACGGAAAACGCGCTTTTCGCAGCCTGAATTGCGGATGCCCGCAATCATGGATGCGTGGTTCAATTCATCCGAGAAGATGATGCAGCCCGGCAGCAGCTTGGCGAGCGTGGACAGCGTCGCTTCATTCGACACATAGCCGGAGGTGAAGATCAGCGCGCCTTCCTTGCCGTGCAGATCGGCCAGCTCGGCTTCAAGGTCGATATGATAATGGGTGTTGCCACCGATATTGCGGGTGCCGCCTGATCCCGCGCCGACATCGTGCAGCGCTTCTTCCATCGCGGCGACGACCTTGGGATGCTGTCCCATGGAGAGATAATCGTTGGAGCACCAGACGGTGATCGGCTTCGGACCGTTATGGCCATGGAAGCAGCGGGCATTGGGAAAGGCGCCCCTGTTACGCAGGATGTCGATGAAAACCCGGTAGCGGCCCTCTTCATGGAGCCGGTCGATTGCCTGCGCGAAAATATGCTTGTAGTTCACGAAAAGCCCTATCCCTTTGGCTCGCATCCTCTCGTTGCGCGCATTTAACCGCTCCGAGCCGTCATTACCAGCGATAACCGTTCGCAAATATAGGCGGAAAAACCGATCATCGAAATCGGACTTTTTGTCCTAGAGGGCCTCGATCCGTTCAAGACCATATTGGCGCAGCGCATCCTGCAAGGCGTGAACATCGCCGTCCACCCGCGTGAACACCGCCGTGCCGGGCGAGGGTGCGGCAGGCCAGGGCTGTCCCTGCGTCAGATAAGCGATTCGCCGGGCGATGCCCTCACCACCGTGCACGAAACGCAGTGGACGGGGCGCTGCGACGGCAAGCTCCGCCTGCACGAGGGGAAAATGCGTGCATGCCAACACGACGACATCCATCCGATCGCCGCCGGGTTGCTCCAGCAAACCGGACAGCGCGTCGCGGGCGATGGTGGGATCGAGCGGCTCGCCCCGCAATTTCGCTTCGGCAAGCTGCACCAGCGCCGCAGAGCCGTGACGCAGCACCAGGCAATCACTTCCATGTTCCGCCGCCAGTCGGTCGACATAGGGCTGCCGCACGGTCGCATCCGTGCCGAGCACGCCAAACACCCGGCTTTTCGATAGCAGGGCGGCGGGTTTGATCGCGGGCACGGTGCCGACGACCTGAATATCCAGTGCGGCGCGCACGGCTGACAGGGCGATGGTGGAAGCCGTGTTGCAGGCGATCACCGCCAGACGGGGGCGGTAGCGTTCCACCAGCCGCCCAAGCAGCGCGGGGACACGCGCGGCGATTTCCGCCTCGCTCTTGGTGCCATAGGGGAAACCAGCGCTGTCGGCGGCATAGATGACCGGCGCAGTCGGAAGCAGCTCTCTGGCCGGGCCGAGGATGGACAGTCCGCCGACGCCGGAATCGAAGAACAACAAGGGGGCGGTGGATGCGACCTTCATGGATGCCCGTATCTCGCCGCCCGCTGGCTGGCTGTCAACCGGGGAGGAAGGCGGGCGGCGGCAACCTTCGTCATTGCCGGATGCGACGGGAACGCTATGGTCGCGCCCGCAACTCCTGTTCGGTGAGATCATGACAGTTCCCTGGCTCCTTCCTGCTCTCGTCCTGTTGATCGGTTATCTTCTGGGTTCGATCCCCTTTGGCCTGCTGCTGACGAAGGCGACCGGCGCGGGCGATCTGCGGCAGATCGGATCAGGGAATATCGGGGCGACCAATGTGCTGCGGACCGGGCACAAGGGACTGGCGGCGGCGACGCTGCTGCTCGACCTTGCCAAAGGCGCAGCGGCGGTGCTGATCGGCGAATCGCTGGTCGGTGGGGGCGGCGCGATAGCGGGGGCGATGGCCTTTATCGGGCATTGCTATCCGGTGTGGCTGCGCTTTGCAGGCGGTAAGGGCGTCGCGACCATGATGGGCGTGGTGACAGCACTTTACTGGCCCGCGGGCATCGTGTTTGCGCTGGTGTGGCTGGCCGCGCTGCTGGGCACGCGATGGTCTTCGGTGGGCGGAATGACGGCGGCGGTCAGCGCGCCTATTGCGGTGGGGGCGATGGGGCGCTTCGATCTGTTGCCCGTCACGCTGGCGCTGGCGTTGATTGTGCTGTGGCGGCATCGCGCCAATATCTCGCGCCTCGCAAGCGGGACGGAACCGAAGATCGGGGCGTCCAAAGGGTGAGCGAACAGGAACGGTTTGACCGTCTGCGCCTGATCCGTTCGCCCCGGATTGGCCCGGTCAGCTTTCGCCAGCTTATGGCGCGGTTTGGAACGGCGGGTGAAGCGTTGCGCGCGGTGCCCGATCTCGCGGCGCGTGGCGGCGGCAAGGGACAGGTCGCCGATACGCGGACTGTGGAGGCGGAAATCGCCCGGAGCCGTTCTCTGGGCGCACGCTATCTGCTGATGGGCGATGCCGATTATCCCACTCTGCTGGACCAGATGGAGGGCGCGCCGCCCGCCCTGATCGTGAAGGGGGATGCAGGCGTGGCCGTGCGGCAATGTGTCGCGATAGTGGGGGCGCGTAACGCTTCGGCGGCGGCTTGCCGGTTCGCCCGGACGCTGGCCCAGGAACTGGGGCAGGCGGGCGCAGTGGTCGTTTCGGGGCTGGCGCGGGGCATCGATACGGCCGCGCATCAGGGATCGATAGCGAGCGGGACGATCGGGGTGATCGCCAGCGGCATTGACATCGGTTTCCCTCCGGAAAACGCCATGCTTCAGGAACAGGTGGCGCAGGACGGCCTGCTCGTCACCGAGCATCCGCCCGGCACCCAGCCGCTCGCCCGCCATTTTCCGGCGCGCAATCGCATCATTGCAGGGCTGGCGGCGGGAACCGTGGTGGTGGAGGCGGCGCCGAAATCGGGATCGCTCATCACCGCGCGACTGGCGGGAGAGGCGGGGAGGGAGGTCATGGCCGTGCCTGGATCGCCGCTCGATCCGCGTGCACAGGGCTGCAACCAACTGATCCGCGAGGGCGCGATCCTGATCCAGAATGCGGCTGATGTGATGGAAGCCATCGGCTCCCTCGACCCGCGCATGGTGCGGCAGAGGCGGATGGATTTTCTTGCCGAGCCGGCAAGCAGCGATGTCACGGAACAAGAGCGTGCCGCCATCGTCATCCTGCTCGGACCAGCGCCCGCGCCCGTGGATGAGATTGTGCGGCTTTGCGGTCTTGCTCCCTCTGTGGTGCAGACCGTGCTTCTGGAGCTGGAACTGGCCGATCGTCTGGACCGTCATGCAGGGGGCCGCGTCAGCCTTCGGTGATGGCGGGGGAAGAAAGACTTGCTGGCGTTTGAGCAACTTGCCACTTAATCACTCCACCGCTTGACGGCAGCCGTCGGCGCCTTCCAGACTCGCGCGTATACGTGAGGAACTCCAGAACCGGGGCCATAATGCAGCTAGTTATCGTCGAATCGCCCGCCAAGGCGAAGACCATCGAGAAATATCTGGGCGGCGATTTCCATGTGCTCGCCAGCTATGGCCATATTCGCGACCTGCCCGCGAAGGACGGGTCGGTGGACCCGGAAGCCGGCTTTGCGATGAGCTGGGAAAATTATGGCGATAAGGGCAAGCAGCTCAAGGCCATCACGGATCAAGCCAAGAAAGCCGACCGCCTGATCCTGGCCACCGACCCCGATCGCGAGGGTGAGGCGATAAGCTGGCATGTGCAGGAAGTGCTGCGCGCCAAGAAGGCGCTTCCCGCGAAGGTCGACCGCGTCACCTTCAACGCCATCACCAAGCAGGCGGTGACGGATGCCATGGCGCATCCCCGCGCCTTGGACGAGGATCTGATCGACGCCTACCGAGCGCGGCGGGCGCTGGACTATCTGGTGGGGTTCACGCTGTCGCCGGTGCTCTGGCGCAAGCTGCCCGGCGCGAAATCGGCGGGGCGGGTGCAGTCGGTGGCGCTGCGGTTGGTGGTGGAGCGTGAGCGCGAGATCGAAACCTTCACGGCTCAAGAATATTGGTCCGTCGCGGCGGAGATGGAGCAGGGCGGGCAGGGTTTCACGGCGCGACTGGTGCGCTGGCGCGGCGAAAAGATCGAGCGCCTGACCATCGGCAAGGAAGGCGACGCCATGGCCGCGAAGGCGGATGTGGAGGCGGGGCGCTTCACCGTTGAGAAGGTCGAGACGAAGCCGCTCACCCGCAATCCTCCGGCGCCCTTCACCACATCGACGTTGCAGCAGGAAGCGGCGCGCAAGCTGGGCTTTTCCGCCAGCCACACGATGCGGATCGCGCAGCAGCTTTATGAGGACGGCGCGATCACCTATATGCGGACCGACGGCGTGCAGATGGACGGCAGTGCCATTTCCGCAGCGCGCAAGGCGATAGCGCAACGCTATGACGGCGGTTATCTGCCGGAGAAGCCGCGCCAGTATCAGACTAAGGCCAAGAACGCGCAGGAAGCGCATGAAGCCATCCGCCCGACCGAATTCGGCCGCGACAAGGTGGGTTCGGGCGATCATGCGCGGCTCTACGACCTGATCTTCAAGCGGGCCTTGGCGAGTCAGATGGCGTCGGCGCGGATGGAACGCACGACCGTCGATATGGTGGACGGCACGGGGCAACATGCGTTGCGCGCCACGGGGCAGGTGGTGATCTTCCCCGGCTTCCTCGCGCTTTATGAGGAAGGCCGCGACGACAGCGAAGATGAGGACGGCAAGCTGCTGCCGCGCATGGCGACGGGCGATGCCCCGGCGAAGAAAAAGGTGATGGCGGAACAGCATTTCACCCAGCCGCCGCCACGCTATTCCGAAGCGAGTCTGGTCAAGAAGCTGGAGGAGTTGGGGATTGGGCGTCCGTCCACCTATGCCTCGACGCTTCAGGTGCTCAAGGACCGCGATTATGTGCGTGTCGAGAAGAACCGCTTCTTTGCGGAGGAAAGCGGGCGGCTGGTGACGGCGTTCCTGGAGCGCTTCTTCGAACGCTATGTGTCCTATGATTTCACGGCGGGCCTTGAGGACGAACTGGACGAGATTTCCGGTGGGCGCGCCCAGTGGCAGGCGGTGCTGGAAGCCTTCTGGCGCGACTTCAAGCCCAAGACCGCTGAGGTCATGGAGCAGAAGCCGTCCGACATCACGGCGGAGTTGGACAAGTTCCTCGAACCCATGCTGTTCCCCCCGAAGGCGGACGGCAGCAATCCGCGTGCCTGCCCGATGTGCGATGACGGGCAATTGTCGCTGCGTGGTGGACGGTTCGGGGCGTTCATCGCCTGCTCCAACTATCCCGAATGCAAATATACGCGGAAATTCGGGCAACCCGGCGGCGCCAATGGCGGCGAGGACACGGGGCCGGAAGTGCTGGGTCAGCATCCCGAAACAGGGCAGGATATCGTCCGCAAATCCGGCCGCTTTGGGCCTTATATTGAAATGGGCGAGGGGAAGGAGGCCAAACGCGGCTCCATTCCCAAGGATCTGCCGGATGGCGAACTGACGCTGGAGTGGGCCGTGAAACTGCTCAGCCTGCCGCGCGAGATCGGTCTGCATCCTGAAACCGGCAAACCCATTGTCGCCAATATCGGGCGCTTTGGGCCTTATCTGCTGCATGACGGCAAATATGGCCGCCTGTCCTCCACCGCCGAGATTTTCGAGGTCGGCATGAACAGCGCGGTAGCGAAGCTGGCCGATGCCGCCAATCGCGGCGGGCGTTCGGCGGGTGGGCGGGAACCGCTCAAGGTGCTGGGCAAGCATCCCCGCACCGAGGCGGAAATCAAGCTGATGGCGGGGCGCTATGGCCCCTATGTCACCGACGGCACCACTAACGCGACCCTGCCCAAGACCATCGAGCAGGATGCGCTGACGCTGGAAGAAGCGGCGCAGTTGATCGACACGCGCGCGGCGGCGGCTCCGGCGAAAAAGGGGAAGAAGGCCGCTCCCAAAAAGGCTGCGGCCAAGAAGGCACCTGCAAAGAAAGCTGCGACGAAAAAGGCGACTGCAGCGGAGTGATCCGCTTCAGCGCCGCTGCTGATTTCAGCCGAACGTTCGCGATTGGTTACGATCGCGAGCCAATTGTCAGGCGGCGAGGCGGACCTGATTGCGGCCAGCCGTCTTTGCCGCATACATGGCCAGGTCGGCCGCATGGAGACATTCCTCAAGGGACTGGCCTGCCCGATAGGGGGATAATCCGATACTGACGGTTGCGCGCAACATGCCACCGGATGGCGCTTCGACGCCCAGGGCCTGAATCCCCGCGCGCACCAGCTCGGCTCTGTTCGTGGCGCTCATGACATCATGCGCCGTCAGGCAGAGAGCAAATTCCTCACCGCCCAAGCGGCCTCCGAGGTTTCCGGGCCGCAGGACGCTGCGAATGACATGGCCAACGATCTGGAGAATCGCATCGCCTGTCTGATGTCCATGGGTATCGTTGAACTCCTTGAAATGATCGATGTCGATCACAAGAAACCAGACCTGATCTTCCTTTAACATCGCTTCTGCCCGTTCCAGAAAAGCCGAGCGGGATAGCAATCCGGTAAGGTCGTCGACATCCGCCTTGCGTTGGAGATGGGCGACCATCTGTTCCAGTTCCTTGCGGAGCCGCTGATTCTTTTCCCAGCTTTCGAGCAGCAGGACATAGAAAGGATATGACATGATGCCCGCAAACATCATGCTCAGAATGTAAATGGGCAGGGGGATGTCCATGCCCGACAGATGGGACGTGATTCGCATTATCACGAACATGCTCAGCATCGATCCCATGCTGAAATAAAGGGTTTTGACTCTGACGCCCATGGGCGCGCCCTACAATATGAAGGTAAATGAGTAATTTCCGTGGCTTGGAAAATTCACTCCACCCAATCGAGCCCGATGTCCCGGTAAATGCCGCGATCTTCCTCCCAATCTTCCTTGACCTTGACGTGGAGGTAGAGATGAACGCGGCATCCCAGCAGCGCGGACAATTCAGCGCGCGCCTTGGACCCTATTTCCTTGAGCCGCTGCCCGCCCTTGCCCAGAACAATGGCGCGTTGGGTGGGACGGCCGACGAGTATCTGCTGGTGGATTTCCACCGATCCATCCTCCCGCTCAGAATATTTCTCCGTATCCACGGCCGCGGCATAGGGCAGTTCGGCGTGCAACTGATGATAGAACTGCTCACGCGTGATTTCGGCAGCCAGCATACGGTCGGTGGCGTCGGAAACCTGATCCTCCGGGAAATGCCACGGCCCTTCCGGCATCGCGGCGGCAAAGGCTGATTTGAGTTCGGGCAGGCCGTCGCCGGTCGATGCGCTGACGAAGAAAATCTCTTCGAAACCCAGAATGTCATTGAGCTTCTGCGTGTGGACCAGCAACTTGTCCTTGGCGGCGATGTCGACCTTGTTGAGGATCAGCCATTTGCGTTCCGACCGGCCCGACAGCGCTTCGATGATCGGCTCGACCTTTGGCCCGAGGCCCGCCTTGCCGTCCATGATCAGCGCGATCAGGTCCGCACCCTGCGCGCCGCCCCAGGCGGCCTGCACCATGGCGCGGTCCAACCGCCGCTTGGGTTGAAAGATGCCGGGCGTGTCGACCAGCACGATCTGTGCGTCGCCCTCTATCGCGACGCCCATGACGCGGGTGCGCGTGGTCTGCGCCTTGGGACTGGTTATCGCCACCTTCTGTCCCACCAGCGCGTTGACTAGCGTGGACTTGCCCGCATTGGGAGCGCCCACAATGGCGATCACGCCGCAGCGCTGGTTAGTGAGATCAACCGTCAATCAAAACTCCATTCCGGCGCATTGCGTCGCACCCGTTCCTGCTTAATTCAAAAAATCCGGTGGGGACAGGTTTTCAGCCTGCCAGCTTATCCAGCAGCGCTTTGGCCGCCGCCGTTTCCGCTTCCTGCTTCGATCCGCCCGTGGCGCTGGCCTCGCCTGCACCCTTGATCGAAACCATGACGGTGAAGCGCAGGGCGTGATGCGGGCCGGAGCGATCGGTCATCACATATTCGGGCGGCTTGCGCCGGTTGGCGGCCGCCCACTCCTGAAGCGCGGATTTGGGATGGCGGGGCGCGCTGGTTTGCGTATCGACCCGGTCGGCCCACAGCCGCCGCACCAGCGCCCGCGCTTCGTCGAGCCCGCCTTCCAGATAGAGCGCGCCGATCAGCGCCTCCATCACGTCGCCCAGCACATTGTCGCTGTCGTGCGCGCCGTCGTCACGTGCCTGCTTACCCAGCACGAGGTGGGTGGACACGCCCGCTCCACGCGCGATTTCGGCACAGGTTGCCCCGGACACCAGCGCGTTGAACCGGCGGGACAGCTTCCCTTCCGGCTCATCTGAAAAGCGGTCATAGAGCCATTCCGAAACCAGCAGCCCCAGCACCCGGTCGCCCAGAAACTCCAGCCGCTCATAATTGGCGGCGTTGGCGCTGCCGTGGGTCAGCGCCTGCTGAAACCGCGCCACGTCGCGCGGCGCGCGCCCGATCAGGGCATTCAGCCAGGTCGCTGTATCAGGCTTGGTCAAAAACCTTCCCCGATCCGGCTCCACCGCGCGGCTGTGAACCAGGTCCATGGCAGGAACCAGTTGGCGCTGCCATCTGTCGAAAAGACGGAGATCATCGCCTTGCCCACCAGATTTTCTTCCGGAACAAGGCCGATGCCGCCACCTTCCACCGCCGGGAAGCGGCTGTCGGCGCTACGGTCACGATTGTCGCCCATCATGAAGAGATGGCCTTCCGGCACGACCACCGTGTCGCGGTCATCCGCCGCGCCGTCCGGCACGAGGTCCAGCACATTATAGCTTTTCCCGTTGGGCAGCGTTTCGCGATATTGGGGATAGCGGCACTGGCGTCCGCCGCCGGGCGCGGCTTCTTCAAACTTTGGGCGATAGCAGGGGGAGGGGCTGCCCTCCTTCGCGGCGGCATCGATCATATTCGGGGTGACGGGGATCACCAGGTCCGCCACTTTCTGCTTGGGAATGGCCTGACCATTCAGGTAAACAGTGCCCCCGCGCACGGAAATCATGTCGCCGGGCAGGCCGATGACGCGCTTAATATAGTCATTCTTCTGGCTGGGCGGCGCCTTGAACACCACCACGTCGCCCCGTTCCGGCGTCGAGGCGAAGATGCGGCCGGGGATCAGTGGCACACCGAAAGGCAGGGAATAGCGCGAATAGCCATAGGGCCATTTTGCCACCAGCAGATAGTCGCCGATCAGCAGCCGCGGCTGCATGGATTCCGACGGAATGTTGAACGGCGAAACGATGAAGCTCCGCAGGACAAAGATGAACACCGCCAGCTTTGCGAGAAACCAGAGGAAATCCCGCGTTTCCGATTTTGCGTTCATGCTCGTTCGATTTGTCCCTTAGTGACGCCGACAAAGCGGCCTGTCGCGGCTTTTGCGGGCTTGGATGAGCCGCGTCAAGCGCAGGCGCCGATGCAAATAGTCCCGTCATTGGTTAAAGAGGAAAAGAATCGACAAGTGCAGCGTCGGTATCCACCAACGTCACAAGAGGATTTCCCCATGCCGTCCCCTGCACAGGCTGCCATAGCGCGCCTTCCGCAAGCCGACCTCAAATCCATCTTCACGGCCGATCCCGACCGGCTGTCCCGTTTCGTCCTGACGCAGGGGCCGATCCGTTTCGACTGGTCGAAGACGCATCTGACGGACGATCTGATGGACGCTTATCTGACCCTGGCGCAGGAACGGGATTTCACCGGCTGGCGCGAGGCGCTGTTCGCGGGCAAGCCTGTCAACAATAGCGAAGGCCGCGCCGCCGAGCATCCCGCCGAACGAGGCGAAGGCAATGCCGACAGCGTGGCGCGGGCGCGGATGTTCCATGCCCGGATGCGTGCGCTGATTGACGCCGTCGAGGCTGAGGCGCTGGGACCGATCCGCCATATATTGCACATCGGCATTGGTGGGTCTGCATTGGGGCCGGACCTGATTGTGGATGCACTGGGCGGTGACGGGTTGCGTTATGACGTCGCCATCGTTTCCAATGTCGACGGCACCGCGCTGGAACAGGCGATCAACCGTTTCGATCCGCACACGACCTTGATCGCGATCGCATCAAAGACGTTCACTACCACAGAAACCATGTTGAATGCGGCGAGCGCGATCAATTGGATGGTGGAAGCGGGCGTGGACGACCCCTATGGCCGGGTCGTGGCGCTGACCGCTTCGCCGAATAAGGCAATGGAATGGGGCGTTGACGAAACGCGTGTATTGCCCTTTTCCGAAAGCGTGGGCGGACGCTATTCGCTCTGGTCGTCCATTGGCTTCCCGGCGGCGCTGGCGCTGGGATGGGATGCGTTCGAAAGCCTGTTGGAGGGTGCGGCCGCCATGGACCGCCACTTCCGCCTTTCCCCCCCGCGTGCGAACGCGCCGCTGATCGCCGCCTTCGCCGACCAATATTATACGCGGATAATGGGCTGCCAGACCCGCGCGCTGTTTGCCTATGACGAGCGGCTGAAGTTGCTCCCTTCCTATCTCCAGCAGCTTGAGATGGAGAGCAACGGCAAGAGCGTCACGCGCGATGGCGATCCGGTGGATGGTCCTACCGCGCCGATCACCTGGGGCGGGGTGGGCACGGACGCGCAACATGCCGTTTTCCAGCTTCTCCATCAGGGCACGGTATTGGCGCCGGTCGAATTCGTCGCCTCGATCGATCCGGGCCATGCGCTCGATCCGGCGCATCATCGGGCCCTGCTCGTCAATTGCTTCGCGCAGGGGGCGGCATTGCTGCGCGGGCGCGACAATCCCGGCGATCCCGCGCGGGCCTATCCGGGCAATCGTCCTTCCACGACGATCCTGCTCGATGATGTGACGCCGGAATCTTTGGGCGCGCTGATCGCCTTCTATGAACATCGCACCTTCGCCAATGCCGTGCTGATGGGTATCAATCCCTTCGACCAGTTCGGCGTTGAACTGGGTAAGGAAATCGCCAGATTCATTGAGGCGGACGGGCCTAAGGGTTTCGATCCGTCCACGATGGCGTTGATCGACATTGCGTTGGGTGGGGGCTGAGTCCCGCGCAAAAACCCGTTTGTAACTCCGCCGGGGTGCCGCCATATACGCGACATACCCAGCGGAGGCTTGCATGAGTGACTATGACTTCGACCTTTTCGTCATCGGCGCTGGATCGGGCGGCGTGCGGGCCTCGCGGGTGGCTTCTGCCCATGGCGCGAAGGTTGCGGTGGCGGAGGAATATCGGGTCGGAGGCACTTGCGTCATTCGCGGTTGCGTGCCCAAGAAGCTGCTCGTCTATGGCGCGCATTTCGCCGAGGATCTGAAGGATGCCCGGCGCTTCGGCTGGAACGTGCCCGACTGCGCCTTCAAATGGCCGGTGCTGCGTGACAATGTGCTGGCTGATGTGGATCGGCTGGAGGGCCTCTACAAGAACACGCTCGACAGCCATCATGTCGAATTGATCCCCGAGCGCGCCACCATCACCGGACCGCATTCCGTGAAGCTGGCGAGCGGGCGCGAAGTCACTGCGAAATATATTCTGATCGCCACCGGCGCATGGCCTGTCGTCCCCGAAATCGAAGGTGCCGAACATGGCCTCACATCGAACGACATGTTTTATCTGGAGGAATGCCCCAAGCGTCTCGTCATTGTCGGCGGCGGCTATATCGCCAATGAGTTTGCGGGCATTTTCAATCAGTTCGGTAGTCAGGTGACGCTGGTCAACCGCTCATCCACTCTGTTGCGCGGTTATGACGAGAGCGTTCGCGACCGGCTGATGCAGATTTCCACGACCAAGGGTATCCAGTTCCGCTTCAATGCCCAGTTGGAGAAGATCGAAAAGAAGGGTGACGGCACGCTCAGCGTTCATTTCAAGGAGGGCGATCCGGTCCCTTGTGACGCCCTGTTGTTCGCGGTGGGACGACGGCCCCATACGGATGGCCTTGGGTTGGAAGCCGCCAGCGTTGCAGTCGACGACAAGGGCGCGATCAAGGTCGACGAATATAACCGCACCAGTTGCGAGAGCATCTATGCGGTGGGCGATGTAACCGACCGGCTGCAACTCACGCCCGTGGCCATCCGTGAGGGGCATGCCTTTGCCGATACCGTCTTTGGCGATAACCCTCGCACGGTCGATTATGGCTGCGTGCCTTCAGCCGTGTTCAGTGATCCGCCGCTAGCGGGCGTGGGGTTGACCGAGGCGCAGGCGAAGAACAAGCTGGGCACGGTCAAGATCTATACGTCGGACTTCCGCCCTATGAAGAATGTGCTGGCGGGTCGGGAGGAGCGGGCGCTTTACAAGATGGTGGTGGATGCCACTACTAATCGAGTGGTCGGCCTGCATATGATCGGTCCCGATGCCCCGGAAATCCTGCAAGCTGCTGCCATTGCGGTCAAGGCGGGTCTCACCAAGCAGCAGTTTGACGACACGGTCGCGCTGCACCCCAGCATGGCCGAGGAACTGGTGCTGCTGAAATAGGGCTATTGCGCCGTGAAGGTCACGACCAGCGCATCTCGCCAGGCGGGGTGCTCCGGATCGACCGGGTGGATTTCCGTGACGCCGTGCAGGATGCGGTGATCGTCGATCAGCACGGCATCGCCCGGCAAGGTCAGCGTAAATTCGCCCAGCGCGGTCCCGTCCGGCGCGCCGAGGCGGGTCACGCCTTCACGGACATTGCGGCGATCGATCAGCATCACGAAGACCCAATCCACCCCGTCCCGATGGAGGCCTTCGGGCGTCGGCCTGCCGGCCTCGTTCCTGCCCGTCTCGATCCGGAACTGGTGCGCTTCAACATGCCATGATTGCGTGGCGTGATCCGGGAAAGACCGGGCGCACAAGGCAAAGACCGCTTGCATCACGGCATTGCTCGCGGTTGCATCCGTTACCGGTTCGAACCAGCGCTGCACGTCCCCATTCAGCGGATTGTAGTCGCGGCTCTGGAAATGCGGCTGATGCGGTTTGCGGGTGAAAATTCCGTCCTCGCAGCGGAAGGCCGCGTGACGGCGGCGGCGGTAGCGTCCTCCATCCGCCATATAGAGATCGGGCCCCAGATCGTTCCAGCTTTCCGCGAAGCTCGCCCAGATATCCGACCCGACGTTCAGGAGCGCGAGCGTCCCTGCGTTATCGAGCCGCGCATAACCATGCTCGACGAGTTCATCGCGCAGCATGGCAAGGGAGGGAGCGGGGATGGCCTCATATGTCACTGCATCGACCCTAGAAAAGCTGGCATTCCCCGAACAGGGCCAGTTGAATCAAGCTGGCTCATCCGATCCAGTAGGGCACGATCTGCCGGTTGTCGGGGTCGACATGAATTGGCCGGTCCGCGGGCGGGAAGGCGCGCTGGTCGCAGCTTTGGCGCGGGCACAGGCGGCAGGTGATGCCGATGGGCGTCGCCGAGCCCTCATCCTCAAGTTGCAAGCCGTCCGCATAGACGAAGTTTGCCGCATGGGCGACTTCGCACCCCAGCACCACGGCATAGCGGCGCGGCGTGCGGGCGTAGCTGCCCGAAGGCTTCACCAGTCCCTTCGCCATGGACACATAGCGCACTCCGTCAGGCGTTTCGCCAAGCTGCACATTGATCCGGTCGGGGATGGCGACCGCCTCATGCACGTTCCACAGGGGGCAAGCGCCACCGAAGCGTGCGAATTGCAACCGGGTGGCGCTGTGCCGCTTGGTGATGTTGCCCGCCATGTCGACCCTACAGAAGAAGAAGGGGATGCCGCGCAGCCCCGGCCTCTGCAAGGTGGACAGTCGGTGACAGGCCTGTTCGAAACTCACGCCGAAACGCCGCGCCAGCCGGTCGATGTCATGCCGGCTCTCTCGCGCAGCCTCTCGAAACGGGGCGTAGGGCATCAGCAGCGCGCCTGCCGCATAATTGCCCAGGCCAATGGAAAGCAGCCGATCCGCCCCTGCGACGGACAGGGCGGCTTTCGCCACGATGTCCGCGATCAGCGTCTGTCCCTCCAGCATCATCAACTGATGTCCCAGCATGAACTTGCGGCTTTCGGTGGGCAGGGCGGCGTTGATGAACAGGCGCCGCTGACTGGCATTATAGGTGCGGAGCGCGGAATCCGGCGTATCGGCGATCAGCGTTTCGATGCCGTGCCGCCGCGCCAGCGCCTCCACCAGCATCCCTTCGTCCAGCGCCTGCCCGGCGGTGAAGCTCGCCGCCATATCTTCCGCCAGGCAATCGAGCGGATGGACGTAATTCCCCGCTTCATGGAACCAGTCGCGCGCCGCTTCCCATGGCAGGCGAGCCTGTACGGCATGATCGTTGGCGATCGCCTCCTCGATCATGTTGATCCGCTCATTGGCGCGCATATGCGCGTTGTAGAGGTCTACATAGCGGGCCGCGAATTCGGGGAATTGGAGATGGAGCTTCTCGATCCGTTCCGGTTCCAGCGACGCGCCCGGCAGTTCAGGATGCCCCAGAGCAAAAGTGAACGCGCCCAGAAGCTGTTCCTCCTCCCGGCTGTCGAAACTCGCCCAGTCGGTGGGGAAGGCGCTGGCCAGCGCGGCTTTTACCTTGGCGGTCAGGGGGCGGTCGTCATTTTCAAGCTGGCTGAGATAAGATACGGAAATCCCAAGCGCCTGCGCCATGGCCGCCTGATCCATGCGATGATCGATCCGAAGCTGGCGGAGCCTCTGACCGGCGAAAATACGATTGCCGCGTGCCATGTCGTTTTGCTTAGTTTGCAAAATCGTGATTTGCAAATTGGCAAATTTGCATTTGCGAAAAGCGCCAAAGGCTGGAAAGGGGCAGGGATACCCGTCCGTACCGACTGGAGAGATGTCTTATTATGTCCAAGCTCGCCATCATCGAACAGCTTGAAGCGAAGCGCGAAGCAGCCCGTCTGGGCGGTGGCCAGCGCCGCATCGACGCTCAGCACGCCAAGGGCAAGCTGACCGCGCGCGAAAGGCTGGAGGTCCTGCTGGACGAAGACAGTTTTGAAGAACTCGACATGTATGTCGAACATAACTGCGTAGATTTCGGCATGGATGAACAGCACATCCCCGGCGACGGCGTCGTCACCGGCTCCGGAACGATCAATGGCCGTCTGGTCTTTGTTTTCTCGCAGGATTTCACCGTTTATGGCGGTGCCCTGTCGGAGCGTCATGCAACCAAGATCTGCAAGATCATGGACATGGCGATGAAGGTCGGTGCGCCGGTCATCGGTCTCAATGATTCCGGCGGCGCGCGCATTCAGGAAGGCGTTGCCAGCCTTGCGGGCTATGCCGAGGTGTTTCAGCGCAATGTGCTGGCGTCGGGCGTCGTGCCGCAGATCAGCGTCATCATGGGCCCTTGTGCGGGTGGCGCGGTATACTCGCCGGCGATGACCGATTTCATCTTCATGGTGAAGGATTCGAGCTTCATGTTCGTGACCGGCCCCGATGTGGTCAAGACCGTCACAAACGAAGTCGTCACACAGGAAGAACTGGGCGGCGCCGTCACCCACACCACCAAGTCGGGCGTGGCCGATGTGGCGTTCGAAAACGACATCGAGGCGCTGCTGTCCGTCCGCGATTTCGTGGACTTCCTCCCCGCCTCCAACCGTGAGCCGGTGCCGGAGCGTCCCAGCGCCGATCCATGGGACCGGATCGAGGAAAGTCTCGACACGCTGGTTCCCGCGAACGCCAATCAGCCCTACGACATGCATGAGCTGATCCGGAAGGTCGTTGACGAAGGTGATTTCTTCGAAGTGCAGCCTGCCCATGCGGGCAATATCCTCTGCGGCTTCGGCCGGGTCGAAGGCAGGACCGTCGGCATCGTCGCTAATCAGCCCATAGTGCTGGCGGGCGTGCTGGACATTAACAGTTCCAAAAAGGCCGCCCGTTTCGTCCGCTTCTGCGATGCGTTCGAGATTCCGATCATCACGCTGGTCGACGTGCCGGGCTTCCTGCCGGGCACCGCGCAGGAGCATAACGGCATCATCAAGCATGGCGCGAAGCTGCTCTTCGCCTATGCCGAAGCGACCGTGCCGAAGATCACCGTCATCACGCGCAAGGCCTATGGCGGCGCCTATGACGTCATGTCCTCCAAGCATCTGCGCGGCGACCTTAACTATGCCTGGCCGACCGCCGAGATCGCGGTGATGGGCGCGAAGGGCGCGGTCGAGATCATCTTCCGCGGTAAGACGGCGGAGGAAATCGCTGAGCGCACCAAGGAATATGAAGACCGCTTCGCCAATCCCTTCGTGGCGGCAAGCAAGGGCTTCATCGACGAGGTGATCCAGCCTCACTCCACGCGCAAGCGCATTGCGCTGGGCCTTCGCAAGCTCCGCAACAAGAGCCTGGAGAACCCCTGGAAGAAGCACGACAATATTCCGCTCTGACACGTTGCTCAGGTGACGGCTTGCTAAGCAAATAAGGTATTGGCCATGGATGATCGGGACATTTTCATTGTCGGCGCGGCGCGCACGGCGATCGGCGATTTCGGAGGGGCGCTCAAGGATGTGCAGCCCGACGAACTGGGCCGTATCGTTGCGGTCGCCGCTATGGAACGGGCGGCCATTGAGCCTTCTGATGTTCAGCATGTCGTCATCGGGCAGGTGATCCAGAGTGGCCCGCGTGACGCCTATATTGCGCGCGTCATCGGTGTGAACGCGGGTATTCCCGTTGAAGCGCCTGCGCTGACGCTCAATCGCTTGTGCGGATCGGGATTGCAGGCGATCATTTCCGCCGCGCAAACGCTGAAGCTGGGTGAGGCCGACATCGCCCTGGCAGGCGGCACGGAGAGCATGAGCAATTCCCCGCATGTAGTGAAAGCCGCCCGCTTCGGCACCAAGATGGGCGACATCAAAATGATCGACGCCATGCTGGAGGTGCTTTCGGACCCGTTCGAGCATTTCCACATGGGCGTCACCGCCGAGAATGTGGCTGAGAAATATCAGATTTCCCGCGCCGCGCAGGACGAACTGGCAGTGGAAGGGCACAGCCGTGCCGCAAGGGCCATCGCGGAAGGTCGGTTCAAGGAACAGATCGTGCCAGTGGAAGTGAAGAGTCGCAAGGGCGTCGTCACTTTCGATACGGACGAACATGTCCGCGCCGATGCGAGCCTGGAGCAGATGGCGAAGCTCAAGCCTGCTTTCCGGAAGGAAGGCGGCACTGTGACACCCGGCAACGCATCCGGCATCAACGATGGCGCGGGCGCCGTTGTGGTGGCAAGCGGCAAGGCGGTGGCGGAAAAGGGCTTGAAGCCGCTTGCGCGCATCCTGGGATGGGGCCATGCGGGCGTCGATCCGCGGATCATGGGCGTCGGGCCGATCAAGGCGGTCCCCATCGCTCTGGAGCGGGCTG
>Ga0180223_1000556_pt1 | contig 44349 bp, 34 predicted proteins | sample eDN5th30CKraftOP_FD_151337 | JGI IMG/M metagenome (GOLD analysis project Ga0180223, IMG submission 151337) | Enriched Organic Plus compost microbial communities from Emeryville, California, USA - eDNA 5th pass 30_C Kraft OP (version 2) (version 2) ... | reverse complement strand
GCGGCCCCGGGCGCCGGCGGCAGGGGGCGGGCGGGACGGCCAACACACCCTGCGGCTCGACTATGCCTGGCCCGCCCCGTCCGGCGGCGCCCAGGCGCCATGGGCCATCGCCCACTATACGGGCTCGGCCCTGTCGATATGGGCCTGCTGCCCCCGCGCCGACCTGCTGCGCGCGGAAATCGCCCTGCTGTGCAACCTGCCCATCGAAGCCGTCCGCGTCATCGCCAACGGCCAGGCCGGCGTCGACGGCTATGACGCCGGGGCCGACGCCGCGCTGCTGTCGCGCCACGCGGGCCTGCCGGTGCGGGTGCAGGACGACTCCGCCGCGCCCGACGCCTCGCCGACACGCATCCGGCTCTACGCGCAGCTGGGCGGCGACGGCTCCACGGCAATGCAGCACGCCGCCGGGCAGGACGCCGGCGCGCCGGCCGGCAGCCGCGGCGGCCCTGTCGCCGCATGCACGGCCTCGATGAATCGCCCTGCCGCGCGCCGGCCCTCCATCGCGGCCTTGCTGTGCGGCATGGCGCGGCATTATCCCCCCGACGTCCAGGTAAGCGCCGACGCCTATGGCGCCGCCTGGCGCAACTCGGCCCAACAAGACGCCGTCCTGGACGCCAGCCCACAGGGCGCGCCGGCCGAGGCACAGGTCTTCGCGCGCGAATCCTTTTTCGACGAAGCCTGTGCGCGGCAAGGCCTGGACCCCGTGCAGGCGCGGCTGCAAAGCATCGTCGACCCGACCGGCCGCCGCCTCATCGAGTCGGTAGCCGCGCAGGCCGGCTGGCAGCCGCCGGCCCGCCAGGCAGACGGAAGCGGCCGCGGCTTTGCCTACACGCACGTCATCGACAACACTCAGGATCCGCCCCGCCAGGTGTGGTCGGCGTGGGTGGCGCAAATCAGCGTGGACCCGGAGTCCGGCGCCATCGACCTGACCCGGCTGACCGTGGGCCACACGGCCGAACAGCTGCAGCCCCAGGCCGAACCCGCCCCGGCCATAGAAGACGACGTGCGCAACGCCGCGCTGCAATGGCTGCAGCGCCCCGCCGGCTTCGACTCCTGGAGCGGCGGGGAAGACCCCGCGGCGGACTATCCGCTGGCCAAACCGCAAGTGGACATCGTCAGGCAGGACGGCGCGCTGCGTACCGGCATCGCCTGGAGCCGCGATGCCGAACTGCCCGCCGCCGCGGCCATCGCCAACGCCATCCATGACGCCACCGGCGTGCGCTTTCGCCAGCCGCCCTTCGATGCCGGCACCCTGAAGAAACGGCGTTCGCTGAAAGGCGGTTCCTATAAGAAAACCGCTTATGCTTTCCTGGGCGGCCTGGCGGCGACCGTGGGCGGCCTGGTCTTAAGCGCCATGCCGTGGCGGCAGGCCATCGCCCCTGCGCCGGCAGGCATTGACACCTCGGTCTACTCGCAGGCCGCCATCGCCCGCGGCCGCCTGGTGGCCGCGGCCGGCGACTGCATCGTCTGCCACACCGCGCCCAACGGCCAGCCCAACGCCGGCGGGCTGGCCCTGGAAACGCCCTTCGGCACGGTCTACACCACCAACATCACGCCCGACAAGGAAACCGGCATCGGCACCTGGACTTACGCGGCTTTCGAGCGCGCCATGCGCCAGGGCATCCACCAGGACGGCAGGCATCTGTATCCGGCCTTCCCCTACACCGCCTTCGCCAGGATCAGCGACGCCGACATGCAGTCGCTGTATGCCTACCTGATGACGCGGGAGCCCGTGCGCCACCAGCCGCCCGCAACAAGGCTGGCCTTTCCTTTCAGCATGCGTCCGCTGCTGGCGGGCTGGAACCTGCTGTTCCATGAAGACAAGCCCTACCAACCCGACCCCTCGCAGACCACGTTGTGGAACCGCGGCGCCTACCTGGTGCAGGGCGCCGGCCATTGCTCGGCCTGCCACTCGCCGCGCAACGCGCTGGGCGCCGAAAAATCGGGCAAGGACTTTCTTGCCGGCGGCTTCGCCGAAGGCTGGGAGGCCCCGGCGCTGAACGCCTTGTCCAAGGCGCCTATCCCCTGGACCGAAGACGAGCTGTACCAATACCTGCGCACAGGCTATTCAGCCCTGCACGGCGTGGCGGCGGGCCCCATGGCGCCGGTCGTGCACAGCATGGCCGAACTGCCGGACGCCGACGTGCGCGCCGTCGCCCATTACCTGGCCTCGCAGAACCCCGCGCCGCAATCAGAAGCCAGCCCGGCTCTGCAGGCCGCGCAGCTGGAAGACCGCAGCCGCAACGACCAGAGCGTCATGGCGCTGGCCGGAGAAAACCTTTTCGAGGGCGCCTGCGCGGTCTGCCACGACGCGCGCGACGGCGCGCCGCTGTTCGGCGCGCGCCCCTCCCTGGCCCTGAACACCAACCTGCACAGCGACTCGCCCGACAACGTCATCCAGGTGCTGCTGCACGGCATCGAAGACCCCGCGGCCGACAACCTGGGTTATATGCCGGGCTTCAAGGACAGCATGGACGACGCGCAGTTGCAGGAACTGCTGCAATACCTGCGGGCGCGCTTCGCGCCGGACAAGCCGGCGTGGAAAGGGTTGGAGAAAAAAATCAGGGCCGTACGGGAACAGCAGCACAAAAGCGCGCCGGGGTATTGAAGGTTCGAGCCGGGATGCCGGGCATGCGGCGCGAAATCGGAAGTGCGCAAGCTGATCGGCCTGTCTCGATACGGCAGTCCATCCGCACTGCGGCCTTGGGGCTTTCTGATTCGATGCAATCGAAAATCCTGTCTCGATCTTCCAGCGCAAACGCTGACCGCTCGACCTTCAAACCTTGCCTTGGGCCTTGCGCAGGGCGGCGGCACGGCGTTTGGCGAAATGGGCAGAGACTGCGAGTCTGCAGAATACGCAGGGCATCGGACACAGTCAGCCCCATATTGTTGAGCACTTCCGTGGCGCGTTCTTTTAGAACCGGGCCGATGCGGGTCTGGACCAAAGCGCTGGCGCGGCCAAAGCCCGCTTGCGACACGCCAACCTTCTGATGCTGCCACAACAACCCGTGGCCCGCCCCCGGCGAAGGCGGCCGCCCACCCGCTTACACAGTGAGATACGCCCTGCGCACTTCCTCGTTCTGCGCCAGTTCGGCCATGGAGCCGCTGTAGCGGATCTGGCCTTTTTCCAGCACATAGGCCCTGTCCGACACCAGCTCGGCGAAATGCACGTTCTGTTCGGAAAGCAGGATGCTGACGCCCTGCTGCTTCAGCGCCAGGATCATGTGGGCCATCTGCTCCACGATGACCGGCGCCACGCCTTCGGAAGGCTCGTCCAGCAGTACCAGGAAGGGGTTGCCCATCAGCGTGCGCGCCACCGTCAGCATCTGCTGTTCGCCGCCGCTCATGTGGCCCCCGGGACGGTCCTGCATGGCACCCAGGTTGGGAAACAGCTGGTACAGCGCCTGGGGCGTCCAGGTGGGCGCCTGCGTGCCGTCCAGCCACTTGCGCGCCGGCTGGCGGCCGACCTCCAGGTTCTCGGTGACCGTCAGGTCTGTGAACACGCGGCGGTCCTCGGGCACGAAGCCCAGGCCCGCGCGCGCGATCTCGAAAGGCTGGCGCCCGGCGATGCTGCCGCCCATGAAGCTGACCTCGCCCTTCCATTTGGCCATCAGGCCCATGATGGATTTCAGCGTCGTCGACTTGCCCGCGCCGTTGCGTCCCATCAGCGCCACCACTTCGCCGCGGCGCACTTCCAGGTCGACGTCGAACAGGATGTGGGCTGCGCCATACCAGGCGTTCAGGCCCGATGCCGCCAGCAGCGGCTGGCCGGAACCAAGGTCGGAATTCGTCATGATGTCGTCTGCTCGGGATGCTTTTCGAATGTCTTGCCCGTCCCGAAGTAGACCTCCTGGACCTTGGGATGATTGCGGATGTGCTCGGCGCCGCCCTCGGCGATGAGGCGTCCGCGGGCCAGCACGATCATGCGGTCGGCATAGGCGAAGACTACGTCCATGCTGTGTTCAGTGAACAGCACCGCCATGTTGCGGTCCACCACCAGCTGCTTGGTCAGGGCCATCAGCTCGTTGCGCTCTTTGGGGGCCATGCCGGCCGTAGGCTCGTCCATCAGCAGCAGCTTGGGGTCGTTGGCCAGGCCCATGGCCAGCTCCACCCGCTTGACGTCGCCATAGGCCAGCTCGCTGCAGGGGCGATCGGCCTGCGAGGCCATGCCTACCTGCTCCAGCAGCGCCATGGCCTGCCCGCGATACTGGCTGGCCGCCGCGCGCCAGAACGAATACACCTTGCGGTGATGCGCCAGCAGCGCCATCTGCACGTTCTCGACCACGGTCAGCGACGCGAAAGTGGCCGCGATCTGGAAAGTGCGGCCGACGCCCAGGTAGGCGATCTTGCGCGGCGCCAGCCCGGTCAGCTCGGCGCCGTCGAGCCGCACCGAGCCTGCCGTGGCGTGCAGCTGCCCGCCCACCATGTTGAAAGTGGTCGTCTTGCCGGCGCCATTGGGCCCGATGAGGGCCAGCAGTTCGCCCTGGTGCAAGTCGAAGCTGATGTCGTCGACCGCCACGTTGCCGCCGAATTTCTTGGTGAGGTTTCTGACTTCCAGAAGGCTCATGCCGTTTTCTCCTTGGCAGCCAGGCGCCGCGCGTCGCGATTGTCGAACAGCTGCTTGAAGAAGCCGGCAATGCCCTGAGGGAAAGCCAGCACCAGAAGCAGGATCACGCCGCCGAACATGGCATGCCAGTACTGCGTGGTGCCCAGGAAAAAGTCCTGCAGCACCTTGAAGGTGGCCGCGCCAACGATCGGGCCGACCAGCGTCTGCAGGCCGCCCAGCAGCACCATGACCAGTCCGTCGACCGACTTGCTGATGGAAATGACCTCGGGCGCGGCGCTGCCCTTGGAAAACACGAACAGGGCGCCGGCCAGACCCGCGAACACGCCAGACACCACGAAGGCGATCCACTGCACCCCCTTGACGTTGATGCCCAGCGCGTCGGCGCGCAGCGTGGAGTCGCGGCAGGCGCGCATGGCGTAGCCGAAGGGCGAAAACAGCACGCGCCGCAGCAGCATGGCCGAGGCCAGCACGACGGCCAGCGAAAAATAGTAGTAAGCGTTGCCTTCCAGCCAGGACGAGGGCCAGATGCCTATCATGCCGTTGGAGCCGCCCGTGAAGTTGTCCCACTGGTACACGATGGACCAGACGATTTGCGCGAACGCCAGGGTAAGCATGGCCAGGTAGACGCCCGACAGGCGGATGCAGAACCAGCCGAACACCACCGCGCCCACACCCGCGATCAGCGGCGCCAGCGCGATGGACCACCCCATGGAGAAGGCCGCCGCCTTCAGCAGCAGCGCCGCGCCATAGGCCCCCAGCCCGAAATAGGCCGCGTGCCCGAAGGAGTTCATGCCGCCGGGCCCCATCATGAAGTGCAGGCTGATGGCGAACAGCGCGGTGATGATGATGTCAAGCAGCAGCACCGGCGCATATGGCATCCAGTCGGTCAGCAGCGGCATGGCCAGCAGCACCGCCACCACGGCCGCGGCGAATATGCGGAACGGCGCCGTCGAGGGGCGCAGCGGCGCTTCAATGGGCGCGGAATTGCGGCTGACGCCCTGGACCCGGCCGAACAGGCCCCAAGGACGGAAGACCAGCACGATGGCCATGAAGATGAATTCGACGACCAGGGTCAGCTTGGGGAAGGCAAAGCTGACGCCGCCCACGGTAACGGTGCCCAGCGCGATGCACAGCGCTTTGAGTTCGGCGATGAGCAGGGCCGCCACGTAGGCGCCCGGAATGGAGCCCATGCCGCCCACCACCACCACGACGAAGGCGTCGCCGATGACGCTGATGTCCAGGGTAAGATTGGCCGGCACGCGGGGAATCTGCACCGCGCCGCCCAGGCCGGCCAGGAAGGCGCCCAGCGCGAACACGCCGGTGAACAGCCAGGCCTGGTTGACGCCCAGCGCGCCCAGCATTTCGCGGTCTTGCGTGGCCGCGCGCACCAGCGTGCCCCAGCGCGTGCGGGTCAGCAGCAGCCACAGCAGCCACAGCACGACAGGGCCCACGAAGATCAGCACCAGGTCGTACCAGGGGAAATAGCGGCCCAGGATCTGGAACGAGCCGTCCAGGCCGGGGGCCAGCGGGCCCAGCAGGTCTTCCGGCCCCCACAGCCACAGGGCGGCGTCGTTGAAGACCAGGACCAGCGCGAAGGTGGCCAGCAGTTGAAAGAGCTCCGGCGCGCGGTAGATGCGCCGCAGCAGGATGATTTCGATGGCGGCGCCCAGGGCGCCCACCAGCAGGGATGCGGCGATGAGCGCCGTCCAGAAGCCCAGCGCGGTGTGCCCGATGGACTGCACCAGCGTGTAGGCGATGTAGATGCCCAGCATGTACAGCGAGCCGTGCGCAAAATTGACGATGCGCGTGACGCCGAAGATAAGCGACAGGCCGGCCGCAACCAGGAACAGCGAAGATGCTTCAGCCAGCCCGTTCAGGAGCTGGACGATGAGACCCGACAAGTCCATTTTGCTTCGTACCTCGTGGCGCATCGGCGCGCCGCAATGCGGCGCGCCATGCGTGGTTCAGCGTTAATCGGCGGGACGCCATTTCTTGATCTGCTCGTCGGGCGGCTGGACGTCGGCCCCGTCGATGTAGCGGATGTCGGTCATGATGCCCTTGCCGTCCTTCTTGGCCAGTTTGCCCACATAGGCGCCCATGGTCGACTGATGATCGATTTCACGGTATTTGATGGGGCCGAAGGGCGTTTCGACTTCCAGGCCCTGGAAGGCCTTGACCATGGCCTCCGTGTCGGTGGACCCGGCTTTCTTGATGCCGGCCGCCAGCGACTGGATGGCGCCATAGCCCACGATGGTGCCCAGGCGCGGATAGTCGTTGAACTTGGCCTGGTAGGCCTCCAGGAATTTCTTGTGCTCGGGCGTGTCGATGGCGTACCAGGGATAGCCGGTGACCACCCAGCCCTCGGGCGTTTCGTTGCCCAGGGGATCCAGGTATTCTGGCTCGCCGGTCAGCAGGCTGACCACCGACAGGCCCTTGAAGAAATTGCGCTGCGTGCCGGCGCGCACCAGCTTGGCCAGGTCGGCGGCGAAAAGCACGTTGAACAGCGCGTCGGGCTTGGCGTCGGCCAGCGCCTGGATGACGTTGCCGGCGTCCACCTTGCCCAGCGGCGTGGCCTGCTCGGCGACGAACTCCACGTCGGGCTGGGCTTCCTTGAGCAGCTTCTTGAAGGTGGCGACCGCCGACTGGCCGTACTCGTAGTTGGGATACACCAGGGCCCAGCGCTTCTTGTTCATCTTGACGGCCTCGGGCACCAGCATGGCCACCTGCATATAGGTGGAGGCGCGCAGGCGGTAGGTGTAGCGGTTGCCGTCTTCCCAGACGATCTTGTCGGTCAGGGGCTCGCTGGCCAGGAAGAACACCTTCTTGTGCTTGGCGTAGTCGGTGACCGCCAGGCCGATGTGCGACAGGAAGGTGCCGGTCAGCACATCGACCTTGTCGCGCGAAAGCAGGTCCTCCACGGCACGCACGGCATCGCCGGTATTGGAGTTGTCGTCGCGGATGACGAGCTCGACCTTCTTGCCGTTGATGCCGCCGGCCTGGTTGATCTGCTCGACGGCCAGCTCCATGCCGTTCTTGTAGGGGCCCAGGAAGGCGGGCTGCGTTTTATAGCTGTTGACTTCCCCGATCTTGATGGTGTCGGCCGCAAGGGCGGCCATGGACAGTGAAGCCCCCAATGCCGCGGCCAGCAGCGTTGAACAAAGTCGTTTGCCTTTCATATGTGTTCCCCATTTAACGTATCGCCTGCGCGCCTGCGGCGGCAGCGTGCTGTGTCAAAAAGTAAGGTGCATCGATTAAAGTGTACACATGTAATTTTTTTGAGTAAAGGAATTAGCGCATAGGGATAAACCCTTGATACCCTCGAAAAAAAACCACCAAAAAAATTCAATAACCGTAGCAAAAACTCAATATGCCTACTTACAAAAAAAAGCAGCCGCCTCTATGGCGCGCGCTTGCAATTATCATAAATGCCAAGAATTTATAATGTATACACTTGTTTTCCTGGGTAAAACACAAGCTGGCGCCGGCGCGGGGGCAAGGCCCTTTCGGCCACCTTCAGCGTTCCGGGGACTCGTCGGCGTCGGCCTCGCACATCTTGTTCAGCAGATACACCAGCGCCATGCGCTCGGCGGGGTTGAAGCTGTTGAAGGTCTTCTCGGAAATCTCGAACGCGAAGGGCACCATGGTCTGTACCAGCTCTTCGCCTTCGCGGGTCAGGCTGACCAGCACCTTGCGCCGGTCGGTTTCGTCGTGGCGCACGGCCAGCAGCCTGCGCGACTTGAGCCGGTCGATGACGCCCCTGACCGTGGCCTGGTCGATGGCGGTCTGCTTGACGATCTGGCTCAGGGAACAGGCGCCGCTGTCGCGGACGGCGCACAGCACCACGAACTGCGCGGCCGTCAGTTGGGTGTCGGGAATGATCTGCTGGAAAAGCGCGGTGTGCCGCTGGTAGGCTCGGCGCAGCAAATGGCCCACCTGCTCGGAAAAATCGTAGACCCCGGGGGAAGAAGCTGCTGCGGGAGTGTGCTGACTCTTGGACATCTGCTTTGGCTTGTTGGGTGGGTGGGATGACGCGCCTGCCGTCGCATTGTTATATATTACGCCATGCTTTTCAATGGAAGCGGACGTTCCGGCGCCTTGCGCAACGCGGCGCCGCTGTCTTTCATGGCCCACTACTTCGTCAATCCGTCCGTATGAGCGACCTCGTCTTCGTTTTCATTGTCTCGAGTTTCTGCCTGCTGACGCTCAGCCGCTGCCTGCTGGCGGCCTGGCAATGGCCGCGCGTGCGCCAGGCGGGGGGCCTGACCCCTATACTCATCGGCGGCCTGCGGGTCGACGCGCACCAGATCGCCCTCTTTGCGGGCATTCCCGCACTGCTGGCGCCATGGCTGGGCCATTTTCCCGGCGCCACGGAAGTCACCGGCTGGTGGTTCCAGCTTGCCTGGTTCCTGCTGGTGCTGCTGGAAGTCTCCACGCCCCAGTTCATCACCGAGTACGACACGCGCCCCAACCGGCTGTACATCGAATACCTGCAGCATCCTCAGGAAGTCTTCGGCATGCTCTGGAAGGGCTACAAGCTGGCCATCATCGCCGGCGTGCTGGTGCTGGCTGGCTTCGCCTGGCTGGGCGACCGGCTGTTCGGGCATGCGCTGGCCGACCCGCCCATGAGCCTGAGCCTGGATATCGTGTTCTCGGTGGCGGCGGTGGCTATCACCTTCCTGGCCATACGCGGCACCCTGGGCCACCGCCCCATGAACCCCTCCACCGTCGCCTATTGCGGCGACAGCATGCTCAACACGCTGCCGCTGAACTCGCTGTACAACGTGTTCTATGCCGCTTACAGCATGAAAAACGAGCGCTCGGCGGCCGACGTCTACGGCGGCATGCCGGCGGACGAAATGAACGCCATCGTCGGCGCCTGCGCCGGCATCCGGCCCGGCCAGCCCGAGCTGCCCACCCTGCATGCGCAAACGCCCTCGCATCCCCGCCCGCGCCCGCTCAACCTGGTCCTGATCGTCGAGGAAAGCCTGGGCGCGCAGTATGTGGGCAACCTGGGCGGCAAGGGCCTTACGCCCCGGCTGGACGAGCTGGCCGGACACGGGTGGAATTTCACCCAGGCCTATGCCACCGGCACACGCTCGGTGCGCGGGCTCGAGGCCGTGGTGGCGGGCTTTCCGCCCACCGTCTCCGACGCCGCGCTGCGGCTGTCGGGCGCGCAAAGCAATTTCTTCACGCTGGCCCAGGTACTCAAGCAGCACGGCTACCGGTCGCGCTTCATCTACGGCGGGGAAGCGCATTTCGACAACATGAAAAGCTTCTTCCTGGGCAACGGCTTCGACGACCTGCACGACCGGGCCACCTTCCAGAACCCCGCCTTCGTGGGGACCTGGGGCGCGTCGGACGAAGACATGTTCAACAAGCTGCACGAACTGCTGGACGACCCGCCGGACCAGCCCACCTTTACGCTGGCCTTCTCGGTCACCAACCACTCTCCCTGGGAATACCCGCAGGGCCGCATCACGCCCGACGGCGATCCGGCCACGGTAGAGAACACGGTGCGCTACGCCGACTGGGCCATCGGCCAGTTTTTTGACCGCGCGCGGCAATGCCGCTATTGGCAGGACACGGTGTTCCTGGTGGTGGCCGACCACGACTCGCGCGTGGGCGGCGCCAGCCTGGTGCCGCTGCGGCACTTCCACATCCCCGCGCTCATCGTCGGCGCCGACGTGCAGGCGCGGCGCGACGACAGGCTGGTCAGCCAGATAGACCTGCCCCCGACCCTGCTTTCGCTCATCGGCCTCTGCGCCGAGCATCCCATGATAGGCCACGACCTGACGCGCGGCGGCGGCGGGCGCGCCATGATGCAGTATGGCGAAAACTACGGCTACCTGAAACAGGACCAATTGGTGGTGCTGGAGCCCCATCGCGCGCCCACCCAGTACCGCTACGCCGCGCCCGCCTCGTACCAGCCGATGCCGCTGGACGACACCCTGGCCCGCGAGGCCCTGGCCCACGTGCTGTGGCCGTCATGGGCCTACGCGAAGCACGCCTATACCCTGCCCCACATGCGGCGCAGGCCGCAGGCCGCCTAGGGCATTTTTGGCTTCAGTGCTTACAGACCGGCGTCTTTGTTTGTGTTCTTCAGCCGGTCAAGTGACAGTGTGTGCGGTCAGGCCCCCCCGCCGTCCACCGACGGCGCCATCAGGCCCGCCGTCACGAAAGCGGTGATCTGCTCGAAGATCTCGTCGGTGTCGTTGGGGTCGCATACGTCGGGCGCCAGCTGCTCCAGCCGGTGCGTGTCCGAGAATGCGTACATATAGGCGCCGATCATCAGCGCCATGCGCCAGTTCACGTCCTTGCGCGACAGCTGCGGACAGACCTTGGCCAGCATGTCCACATAGGCGCGCGTCGAGGCGTCATAGGCTTCGTTGCGCAGCTTGTACGAGATTTCCGCCGGCTCGGTGTGCAGCCGCGCCTGAAGGCGCAGGAAGCGCCGGCCGCCCGGGGTTTCGCGCAGGGCGATGGTGGGCGCCAGGAAGGCGCGCACCACTTCCGAGACGCCGATGTCGCCGCCGCGCTGCTTCAACTCGTTCAGCCGCGCCACGCGGCCGTCGGAAATCAGGCGCCCGCGGCGTATGAACACCGCCTCGTACAGGCCGTACTTGGAGCCGAAGTAGTAATTGATCAGAGCCTGCGTGACCGCCGCCCGCGAGGCCACCACGCGCAGCGTGGCGCCGGAATACCCCGTCTCGGAAAAAACCTCTTCGGCGGCGTCGAGAATCCGCTCGGCGGTATTGTCGCCAACCCCCTCGGGCCGGCCGGGACGGTCTCGTTTGATCCATGATTTGCCGCCGCCAGGCGGCGACTTTGCTTCAGCCATAAGACTCTCGATCGATGCGGTTGCGGGCCGTCCGCCGGCGGACCGGGGACGGCAAAATTGTAATGAATTTCCGCAGCCGCCACGCCAGACGGCCCGCCTCAGGGCCGGGGCGTGAAGTCGGTGGCGTTATAGGCGTAGACCCAGTTGGCCTTGATGCCGCCCGCATGCGGGTCTTTCTGCTGCTGCTCACGGTACTCGGCATCGCGCCTGGCCTGCTCTTCCTTGGACGACAGGTGGTAGGTCTTGCCGCGCTCGCGCGCCTCCAGCTGCACTCTTGCGGTGCGCGGCAGGCGCTCGGCCTGGTACTGGGCCAGGGCCTTGTCCAACTGGCCGGGCAGGCCGTCCAGCGCGACGGCCAGCACATAGGCGTCCTCGATGGCCATGGCCGCGCCCTGCGACAGAAAGGGCAGCATGGGGTGGGCGGCGTCGCCCAGCAGCGTGATGCGGCCCTGCGACCAGCCCTGCATGGGGTCGCGGTCGAACAGGCCCCAGCGGTACACCTCGGTGACGCGCTCGAACAGCCGGGTGATGTTGCTGTGCCAGCCCTTGAAGTCGCCCAGCAGTTCTTCGCGCGTGCTCAGGGCGTTCCAGGACTCCTCCACCCATTGGTCAGTCTCGTGCACCGCCACGATGTTGACGGCCTTGCCGCCGTTCACGTAATAGGTGACGACGTGGCTGTGCGGGCCGAGCCAGAAAGAGGCCTCGGGCGCGACGAAGTCGGGCTTCTGGTCGAAAGGCACGACCGCCCGGTAGCACATATGGCCGGTGAACTTGGGGTCGTCGTCGCCGAACAGCGCATGGCGCACCACCGAGCGCACGCCGTCGCAGCCCACGATGAGGTCGGCCTCGAAGGTGGAGCCGTCGGCGAAATGCGCCACCGCCTTGTCCGCATCCTGGCTGACGCCCACGCATTGCGTCGAGAACGTCACCTTGGTGTCGCCAATACGGTCGGCCAGCAGCTGGTGCAGGTCGGCGCGGTGCACGTGGTAGAACTCGGCGCCGTACAGGCGCGGGCAGTCCTGCTTGAGCGGGATGCGGAATTTTTCTTCGGCGTCGTCCCAGTCGCGGCCCACCAGGGCCTCGGGCAGGAAACCCACTTTATCCAGCGCCTCGGCCGCCCCCAGCGCCTTCAGCACCTTGACCGCGTTGGGCGTCATCTGGATGCCCGCCCCCACTTCGCCGAATTCCGCGGCGCGCTCGAACATGTGGGCCTCGATGCCTCGCTGCGACAGCGCCGCGGCCAGGGTCACGCCGCCGATGCCGCCGCCGATGATGCCAACTTTAAGTTTTTTGCTCATGATTACCCTCTTGCTTGCTTTTGCCACCACTCCGGAATTATGGAGAAGTTCCGGAGATTATATTAATTAACCGAACAAATAATAATAACCCGGGAAAACTCGCCGTGCCGAGCCAGCCCAGCATACGCCGCGCCCGGGCGCGGCACGCAATGGCGCGGGCCCTGCCCCTCCCCGCTAGCCGCCCAGGTAGGCACTGAGCAGCTCGGGGTCGTTCAACAGGCTCTGGCTTTCTTTTTCGGCGATGACGCGGCCCGTCTCCAGCACATAGGCGCGCGACGCCACGCTGAGCGCGTTGTGCACGTTCTGCTCCACCACCAGGATGGACACACCGTGCGCATTGATTTCGCGGATGACGTCGAACACCTCGTGCGCCATCTTGGGGCTCAGTCCCAGGCTGGGCTCGTCCAGTATCAGCAGATCGGGCTCGGACATCAGGGCGCGGGCGATGGCCAGCATTTGCTGCTCACCGCCGCTGAGCGTGCCCGCCAGCTGCCCCGCCCGTTCGCGCAGGCGCGGAAAGCGGTGGAAGGCAATGTCCTTGCGCCGCTGCAGTTCGGCCTTGGATTTGACCAGGTAGCCGCCCAGCTCAACGTTCTCGGCCACCGTCATCTCGGGCCAGACGTGGCGTTCTTCGGGACAGTGGGAAAGGCCCTTGCCCAGTATGTATTCGGGCGGCCGGCCGGATATTTTCTCGCCCTTCCAGCGAATCTCGCCCGCGCTGGGCCGGATCAGCCCCGAAATGGCGCGCAGCGTGGTGGACTTGCCGGCGCCGTTGGCGCCCAGCAGGGCCACGACTTCTTTTTCGCGGACTTCCAGGCTGACGCCGTGCAGCGCGACCAGGTTGCCATAGCCCGCCACGACATTGTCCACCGCCAGTATGGTTTGCACTTGTGTTGCCGTCGTCATGCCGCTTTCCCCATGTAGGCTTCCAGCACCTCCGGATTGGCCTGGATCTGCGCCGGCGTGCCCGCCGCCAGCTTCTTGCCGAAATTCATGACCACGACGTGGTCGGAAACACGCATGATCAGGTTCATGTTGTGCTCGACCAGCAGCAGGGACTCCACCCATTTGCCGGGCAGTCCGGACAGCAGGTCGGCCAGGCCCTCGGCCTCGCGCGTGTTCAGCCCCGCCGCCGGCTCGTCCAGCATCAGCAGGCGCGGCTTGGCGCCCAGCGCGACGCCCACCTCCAGCAGGCGCAGCTCGCCGCAGGAAAGCGCGCTGGCCTCGACGTCGCGCCGGCGGCCCAGCCCGACGAGTTCCAGTATGGCCGTGGACGACTCGGCGATCTCGGCCTCGGCCGCCGCCACGCGCGCATCGGGCCAGAAAGTGCGCCACAGCGGCGTGCGGCCGCGCAGGTAATGCGCATGGACGATGTTCTCGAAGGCCGTCAGGCTGCGCAGCACATTGGTCTTCTGGAAGGTGCGTATCACGCCCTTCTGGGCCATGCGGCAGGGCCGGCTGGCCGTGACCTCGGCGCCGTCCCACAGCACTTGGCCGCGCGTGGGCCGGTAAAAGCCGGTGATCAGGTTGAAGCAGGTGGTCTTGCCGGCCCCGTTGGGCCCGATGAGGCTGACGATCTGCCCTTCCGGGACGGTAAAGTCGATGTCCTGCACGGCATGGATGCCGCCGAACGACTTGCTCAGGCCTTTGACCTCAAGCATGGCTGGTCCTCCTGAAAAGCGACTGGAAGCGATGGCGCACGTAGCCCATCACACCGTCCGGTGCGAACAGCACCACGGCCATCACGATGATGCCGAACAGCGACAGCCGCAGCTCTTTGAACTCGCGCAGGTATTCCTCCAGCAGTGTGACGGCGATGGCGCCCACGACGGGTCCGCTCAGCGTGCCCTTGCCGCCCAGCAGCACGATGATGATCATCGTGGCCGTGAAGGGGAAGCCGAAGACCTCCGGCCCCACGAAAGAAATGTAGGTGGCGTAGTAGGCGCCCGCCAGGCCGGCCAGGAAGGCCGCGACGATGAAGACGAACATCGAATACCGGAAAGGATCTATGCCCACGGACTGCGCCACGTAATTGTTCTCGCGCAGCGTCACCGCCGCGCGGCCGGCGCTGGAATGCACCAGGCGGTAGGCAATGAAGAACGTCAGGGCGGCCAGCACGATGCCCATCGCCACGAAGCCGCGCTTGCCCTGCAGCCACGGCGCCATGTCCAGCACCGCGGGATGCCCGATGCCGGCGATGCCCATGGGGCCGTTGGTCAGCGACACCCAGTTGGTGGCCAGCAGGCGCAGCACCTCGGCGAAAGCCAGGGTGACGATGACGAAGAACGGCCCGTTCAGGCGCAGTGTGATGCGTCCTATCAGCCAGCCGAAGGCCGCCGCCACGAATGCCGCCAGGGGGATGGTGAGCGTAATGGGCATGCCCACCTCCGGCGCCCCCAGGATGGCCACGGTATACGCCCCCAGCCCGAAGAAAGCCACGTGGCCCAGCGGAAACTCGCCCACATAGCCCACGATGAGGTTCAGGCTGCTGGCCAGAATGGCGTATATCAACACCAGGGTCAGGATGTGCAGCAGGTAGTCGCTTTGGATGAAGACCCCCAGCAGCGCCGCCAGCAGCAGGAAGCCCGTCAGGAAGTTGCGTTCGAATTTCATTTATGCACGCTCCGCGCGAACCGAGAACAAGCCATAGGGGCGGAAGAACAGAATCAGGATCACCAGCGCAAAGCCAACCATGTCGACCGTGCCGGTCTGCACATAGCCGCCCCACAGGGACTCGGCCACGCCCAGGATCAGGCCGCCCAGGATGGCGCCCGCGAAATTGCCCATGCCGCCCAGGATCACCACCACGAAGGCCTTCAGGCTGATCAGCCCGCCAATGGAGGCCTGGGCCACGTAGATGGAGCCCAGCAGCATGCCCGAGGTGGCCGCCAGGGCCGTGCCCAGCGCGAAGGTGCTGGCGTAGATGGACGCGGTATTGATGCCCACCAGGCTGGCCGCGGTGGGATCCTGGAAAGTGGCCCGCATGGCCCTGCCCAGCTTGGTCTTCTGGATCAGCAGGCGCGCGCCGACGATGGCCGCGACGGAGACCGCGATGGCGAACACGCGCACCTCGGTGATGATGACCGGCCCCAGCAGGATGGGCCCGCTGGACACGGGGGCCGCCACCTTGTGCGGCGCTGTGCCGACCAGCATCAGCGCCGTGTTGGTCAGGAAAATGGCCAGGCCTATGGTCAGCAGGATGCCGGGCTCGGGCCCCTTGTCGCGCACGCGCACGATAAGGTAGCGGTCCAGCAGCCAGCCGAACAGGGCCATCACCGCGACGACCGCCACAAGGCCGGTAAAGAAATCCATGGAAAGCCGGTCGGTCGCCACCCACCCCAGGATGCCGCCCATCATGTAGAACTCGCCATGCGCGAAATTCACCAGCCGCATCAGTCCGAATATCAACGTCAGGCCCAGTGCCGACAAGGCATAGAAGGTGCCGTTGACCAGGCCATTCACGACAAACTGCAGAAATAAATCAAACACGTCTCTTTCCTAATTGAGCAGGCCGGCCCCGCGCCGACCTGCCGCGGCTGCGCTTACTCGTCCGCCGTCACGGTGGCCTTGGCGACGATTTCGGGCTGGCCCTTGGTCAGGCGCACCAGCACCGCGTCGAAGCCATAGGCCTGGCGCTTGGCGTTGAACTTGAACGAGCCGTTGGGACCGTGGTAGTCAGTCTCGGCCAGCGCCTTGCGGATTTTGTCGGGATCGGCCTCGCCAGCGCGCTCGATGGCGTCCATCAGGATGTTCAGCGCGTTGTAGCCGGCGGCCGAATATTTGCCGGGCAGCTCGCCGTAGGCCTTCTTGTATTCCTCGACGAAGCGCTTGTTCTCGGGCCGGTCTATGGTGTGCGCATAGGGCACGGCGGCATGGATGCCCTCGGCCGCCTCGCCGGCCAGGTTTGCGAAGTCCGCCGTGGCCCAACTGCCCACGCCGAAGATCTTGCTTTGCAGGCCGATTTCCTTCATCTGCTTGACCAGGATGGAACCGTCCTGCGTCTCGGCCGCCACGAACACGCCGTCCGGCTTGGAGGCGCGCACGCGCGTCAGCATGGTGTAGAAGTCGGTCGTGCCATGGTCGAAGTACAGCTTCTGCACCGACTCGCCGCCCAGGGCTTCGATCTGCGACGAGAACTCACTGATGCCGCCCCGCCCCCAGTCGTCGTTCACGCCGATGTAGGCGATCTTCTTCAAGTCCAGCTGCTCGACCAGGATTTTGGCGAAGGCGCGCGCCAGCAGGCCGTCGGTCTCGGCCGAGCGGAAGAACCATTCATTGCCCCGCTCGGTCAGGTCGCTTTTGGACGACACGCCCGACAGCAGCGGCACCTTGTATTTCTGTGCCACGCTCATGGCCGCGATGGTGGCCGAGCTGCAGAACGCGCCGGACAGCACCGGCACCTTGTCTTTCTGGATGAGTTTCTCGGCCGCGCTGACGGTCTTGGCGGGCTGGCATTCGCCGTCCTCGATCACCAGTTCGATTTGCTTGCCAAGCACGCCGCCCTTGGCATTGCGTTCCTTGACGGCGATCTTCGATCCATTGACGTCGGCCTCCCCGTTGTAGGCGACCGAGCCGGTCAGGGGCTGGATCAAGCCGATCTTGATCGTGTCGGCGGCTTGAGCCGCCATGCTGACAAAACCAGCCAGAAGCGCCGCGGCCATTGCAGTTTTCTTCATAGTCCATCTCCTAAAAAGGTCGAATCCCAGCGCGCGAAACCGCCGCAGTGGTGTGAGAGACGAATATTAACTAAACGGCCAATAAATAAAATCTAGGGAATTCCCTAGCTGTCTGCGGCGCGCGGCCTGCGATACCGGTCTATGACTTCCCGGACAGGGGAGGGTGCGGAATCATGCGTTCCGCTCCGCGGCCAGAACGGATATCGCCGAGGCTTGCGCAGCTACGCCCCATCGCAGCTGCCAGACGCCCACTCAGGCGAATTTCCCGACAAGCGCGGCCGACTTCTGCAGCTCGCCCACCATCCAGTCGCGGAACGCGGCGACCTTCTCGGACGGCGGCGAAGTACGGGGGTATACAAGGTAGTAGGCGCCGCGCGCCTTGGCCACGTGCTCCAGCGGCCGGACCAAAGCGCCCGAGGCCAGCTCGTCCTGGATCATCAGCGGGTCCAGCACGGCCACCCCCAGCCCCGACTTGGCCGCCTCGATGACGAGGTTGCGGTTTTCCAGCATCAGTTCCTTGGCCTCGCGCGGCGGAGACAGTCGGGCCGATTCGAACCACACGCCCCATTCGTCCAGCCGCTGGCCGTCCAGTCCCGACTTGACGCGCAGCAGATGATGGCGCGACAGGTCGGACGGCCGGCTCAAGGGCCTGTCGCGGCTGATGGCGCCGGGCGCGCACGCAACGATCAGGCGGACCTTGCGAAGCAGTTCGAAGCCCAGCCCTGAATGCGGCGTATCGCCGTAATAGATGGCGCAATCCACGCCGTCCTGCTGGAAATCGACGGGCTGCGCCGAGATGCGGATCTCGATGCTGGCGTAGGCCTTCTGGAAGCTGGCGAAGCGGGGCAACAGCCAGCGCATGGCGAAGGTGGACATGGAGCTGACCACCAGCACGTCTTCCTTGTCGGCCGACCGGGCGCTGCGCAGCGCGGCGCCCAGGCGGGTCAGACAGGCGTCCACCTCTTCGTGCAGGTCGCGGCCCTTGTCCGTGAACGCCAGCCCGCGGCCCGTGCGCGTGAACAGCTTCACGCCCAGCTGGCTTTCAAGAATGCCCAGCTGGTGGCTCAGGGCCGACGGCGTCAGGTTCAGGTCTTCGGATGCGCGCGCCAGGTTCAGATGCTTGCCTATGACCTGGAAACTGCGCAGGAAATTGAGTGTCGGCTGGGATGACATGAAATCAGCACTCCTGGCAAAAGGAATTGTGGAAATACCGCCTGGTCCGAGTGAAGCCCAGTCCCGCCCTGCAGCCGATTGTAGGGCAAGAATCAAAACTGGCTCATGTCTGAGTTTCCGAAATATCGCTTCATGGCGCAACCATGCGCCGCTACACTTTTTTCAAGCAAAGGCCGGGAACGCGCCCCAGCGCCCGCCGGCCGCCGAACCACCAACCGGAAACGACATGGGCGAGACACAGCAAGAACATCCGGGGCTCAAGCCCGGCACGGGGCGCCTGCAGGGCAAGGCGGCCATCGTGACGGGCGCCAACAGCGGCATCGGCCGCGCCACGGCGCGCCTCTTCGCCCGCGAAGGCGCCAGGGTGCTGTGCTGCGACATCCAGCAGGACATCCATCCCCGCATCGACGAGCTCATCGAGCTCGATGGCGGTTCGGCGGTCTACGCCCACATCGACGTCACGCGGCCGCAGGCCTGTGAAGACATGGTCGCCATGGCGCTGGATCGCCTGGGAGGCCTGGACATCCTGTTCAACAACGCGGGCGGCTCGGTGCGCAAGAAGGTGCACGAATTCACCGACGCCGAATGGCAGTTCGTGCTCGACCTGAACCTGAACGCCATGTTCCGCGCGGCCAGGGCCGTGCTGCCGCACTTCATGCAGCAGGGCGGCGGCAACATCGTCAGCAATGCGTCGACGCGCGCCTTCATGGTGTCGCCGGAATACTCCGCCTACTGCACCACCAAGGCCGCCATGATGAACCTGACGCGCTCCCTGGCGCTGGACTACGGCGCTTATGGCGTCAGGGCCAACTGCGTCTGTCCGGGGTCCATCGACACGCCCAGGTTCCGGGGCTTTCCGCCCCGCTCCGAGCTTGCCGGCGACGGCCCGCGGCAGGCCAGCATGCGGGCCCGGTCCATCCAGAGCACGAAAGCCCTGCATCGCATGGGAACGCCCGAGGAAGTCGCCTATGCCGTGCTGTTCCTGGCCAGCGACGAATCCTCGTTCATTACAGGCCACGGCCTGGTCATTGACGGTGGACAGACCATCGCCATATAGCCCCGGCGTGCGCCGGGGCCCGCAAGCCGCCCGCGCCGCCTCGAAAAAAGGACCGATGATGACGAGTACCCTGCTGAAGTCCCTGTCCTGTCTGCTGGCCTGCGTACTGCTGGCGGCGCCGCAGGCCCACGCCCAGCCTTCCGGCGCGCAAGACGATCGCAGCCAGCGATTGCTCGACGCAGCCCGCAAGGAAGATGGGCTGTCCATATACACCTCGATGGCAGAGAAAGACATTTCCCGCCTCGTCAAGGCGTTCGAGGCCAGATACGGCCTCAAGATCAAGGTATGGCGGTCCGGCACGGACAACGTACTGCAGCGCGCCATCTCCGAGGCGCGCGCCGGACGCCATGAAGTGGACTTCATGCTCAGCACCGCGCCCGAAATGGAGGCCCTGCATCGCGAGGGCCTGCTGCGGCGGGTCGACTCGCCCCTGCAGCAAGCGCTGATCCCCGCGGCCCTGCCCGCGCACCGCGAATGGGCGGGCATGCGTGTATATGTCTACGTGCAGGCCTACAACACCCAGCGCATCCGCCCCGAAGACCTGCCGCGCAGCTATCAGGACCTGCTCGACCCCAAATGGAAGGGCAAGCTGGGGGTCGAGTCCAAGCATGAATGGTTCTACACGCTGGTGCAGAACATGGGCGAGGAAAAAGGCCTGCGCTTTTTCCGCCAGCTCGTGGCCGCCAACGGGATGTCCATGCGCAAAGGCAGCACGCTGACGGCCAACCTGGTCAGCGCGGGCGAGGTGCCGATGGCCCTGAACCTGTATCTGCACGTGGTCGAGCCGCTGCGCGCCAAGCAGGCGCCCATCGGCTATCTGTCGCTGTCCCCGACCATTGCATCCACCGACGGCATGGCCGTCATGCGCGATGCGAAGCATCCCTATTCAGCCGAGCTTTTCTATGACTTTCTTCTGAGCGACGGCCAGAAGATCCTGGCCGACAACTCGATCAGCACCAACCGCCGCGACGAAGCCATTCTGGCCCGCTTCCAGCCCATTGTCTTCAGCGATCCAGTACGCATTCTGGACAGCTACGAAAAATGGGACAAGCTGTTCGATGACGTCGCGCACGGCCATTGACGAATCATTACGCAACCGCAGCAAGGAGTGACATGACGACCGCCGAACAAAATGCATTGTTGACGCAGACCGGCCCCGGCACGCCGATGGGCGATCTGTTCCGCAGCTACTGGATACCCGCCCTGCTGGCCGAGGAACTGCCGCAGCCCGACTGCCCTCCGGTCCGCATCCAGCTGTTGTCCGAACGGCTGCTTGCCTTCCGCGACAGCCAGGGCAGGCTGGGGCTGATAGACGAGTTCTGCGCGCACCGCGGCGTATCCCTATGGTTCGGCCGCAACGAGGAAGACGGCTTGCGCTGCCCCTACCACGGCTGGAAGTACGACGTCGCGGGCCAGTGCGTGGACATTCCGTCCGAGCCGCGGGAACGCGGCTATGCCCAGACGATAAAGCTGCGCGCCTACCCGCTGGTCGAGCTGGGGGGCGTGCTGTGGACTTACATGGGCCCGCCCGAAAAACAGCCGCCGCTGCCCGCCTATGAATGGGCCACCGTGCCGGACGACCAGCGCTATGTCTCGAAAAGACAGCAGGACTGCAACTACCTGCAGTTGATGGAAGGAGGGCTGGACTCCTTTCACTCCATATTCCTGCACAGCATGTCGGCAAGCGCCGACCCCCTGCTGAAGCGCGATCCCCAGAGCATCGCCCTCATCAAGGGCGACCCGCGGCCGTCCTTCATCCCGATGGAATCCCCCGGCGGCCTGTATATCACGACCCGCCGCAACCAGGGCGACAGCAATTATTACTGGCGCGTCACGCAATGGCTGATGCCCTGCACCAGCCTCTTCCCCCCTTACAAGGGCAACCCCCACGGCGGACACGCCTGGGTTCCCATCGACGACGAGCACGCCTACACATTCAGCTTCGACTACCATCCCGACCGCCCTTTCACCCAGGAAGAACTGGACGCGATGCGCGAGGGCCGGGGCATCCACTGCAAGACCATACCCGGCACCTTCCGTCCGCTGGCCAACAAGGACAACGACTACCTGATGGACCGCAAGGCCCAGAAAGAAGGCCGCAGCTATTGCGGCGTGATGGGATTCGGCGAGCAGGACGCCGCCGTCCAGGAAAGCATGGGGCCCATAGAAGACCGCAGCAAAGAACACCTGGTCGGCACGGACAAAGGCATCATCATGACCCGCCAGCGTCTGCTGAAAGCGGCAAAAATGGTCCAGGAAGGGGCGCGCCCCCCCGGCCTGGACGCCGCGTCGCAGCGCGTGCGCGCGTTCTCTTCCGTGCTGCCCCGCGACGCCGCGCTGCACTCCGCCCCCGAAATGCAGGTTACCGCCGACGGCGTCGAGCAGTCGTCGGCCTGGGCCAGTGGACAGGCCTAGGCAGCACATGCCCGCTCGCAATCACAAAATCCGCCCAGCGGATTCAGGAGACAAATCATGCGTTCATTTCTGCTTGCCGCAGCCGTGTTCTGTTTCGCCGTGGGCGCCGCGGCCGCCGCCAGTCCGCAAGAGGTCGCGGCGCTGGCCGGCTATGACGGGCCCGACTACCTCCAGCGATTGCAGGACGAAGCCCGCAAGGAAGGCGAGCTGACGCTGTATACCTCCGCCACGATGGAAGACATCACGGCGGTCAACAGCGCGTTCGAAAAGAAGTACGGCATCAAGGTCAATGTCTGGCGCGCCGGCGCCGACAAAGTCCTGCAGCGGGTGGTGACCGAGGCCCAGGGCAGGCGCTACGACGTCGACGTCGTCGAGGCAAGCACGCCGGCGCTCGAATCACTGCATCGTGAAAACATCCTGGCCGCCGTGAATTCGCCCCGCCACGCCAGCCTCATCCAGGGCGCGGTGCCCCCGCACCGCGAATGGGTGGGTTCGCGGCTGAACGTATTCGTTCACGCCTACAACACCCAGCTGATTCGCAAGCGGGACCTGCCCAAGTCCTACCAGGACCTTGCCGACCCCAAATGGAAAGGCAAGCTGGGCATCGAGGCCGCCGATGAAGACTGGTTCGCCAACGTGGTCGACTCGCTGGGCGAAGAACAGGGCCTGGCGCTGTTCAAGAAGATTGTCGCCACCAATGGCGTATCCGTGCGCAAGGGGCATACGCTGCTGACCAATATGGTGGCGTCGGGCGAAGTGCCCTTTGCGCTGACGGTATACAACTTCACCGCCGAACAGTTCAAGCAGAAAGGCGCCCCCCTGGACTGGTACGTCATGTCCCCCGCCATTGCGCGGGCAAACGGCCTGGGCGTGGCCCGCCGGGCGCCCCACCCGCACGCCGCCCTGCTTTACTACGACTTCTCCATCAGCGACGAAGGCCAGCGGATCCTGGCCGGCCGCGACTTCGTGCCCACCAGCAGCAAGATCAGCAGCGCGATGCAGGACACGCCGCTGAAGCTGGTGGACGTGGCCAAGCTGCTGGACGACGGCGACAAGTGGACCCATCTGTACGAACAGATATTCATCAAACAGGCAAGATAAACCCAAGGTTTCACACAGTCCGGCCCCGCCGCATGGCGCTTCATGCGGCGGGGCCACAGGAGCACACATGCATCACCACATCGCACTGGACAACGGCCTGGAAGGCCAGCTTTTCCTGCCGCGGGGCCGGCCCGGCAAGACCGCGGTCATCATTCTGCACGAACGCTACGGGCTGGTGCAGCACACCCTGGACCTGGCCCGCAAGCTGGCCGACGACGGATACGTGGCCTTTGCGCCCAACCTCTTCGCGCAGTGGGATGGCGACAAAGAGGCCCTCAATGCGGGCAGGCTGCGCGTCATCCTGCCCGACCATGAATGCACGCGCACCATAGGCCAGGCCATCGACCTGCTGCGCGGCGACGACCGCACGAAGTCCGAACAGATATGCCTGATGGGGGTATGCCAAAGCGGGCGCTATCCCCTCGTCGTGGCCAGCCAGCGCGACGACATCAGCGCCTGCATCGTCTTCTATGGCGCCGCCCAGCAGCGCGACTGGGATGCCGGCGAACTGCAGCCGCTGCCGATGTCGGAGATCCTGCCCAAGGTCGGGGCCCCCTGCCTGTTCGTGTTCGGCGAAACCGACCACACCATATCGCTGGACCACGTCCGCCGGATGCGCAACTACCTGGAGGACGGCAGGAAAAGCTACCGCATGCACGTGGTGGCCGACGCGCCCCACGGCTTCCTGAACGACACCATGCCCGGCCGCTACCGCCCCGAGGACACCCGATTCGCCTGGAGGCTGCTGCTGGACTTCCTGGGCGAGATCGCCGAGGCCCGATGGCCCCGCGGCGTCCAGTGGGAATTCATGTGCGATTCCAGCAAGGACTACGACTTCAGCAGGAATGTGCGGCTGGAATGATAGCCACATATTCCCGCTCAGGCGGGATGCGGCACTCGGCCGTGATGCAGTGGCACCGCTTGCAAAAGCTATGCTTTACCAATGAGGGCAATGGCCTTGCGCCGTATTTCTGCAAGTTCCCACGACGACACAGTTTCTTTGAGTACCGCGCTTCGAGCCCGCCAATCCCGACTTTTAATGCAGACACACCGCCGGCACGGCCTGGAACTGGGCGAACATTCGCTCGTGCTTTACGGCCGCTGCCTGAAGCGCGAATGCAAGCACAGAAAAGAGGCGTACTGGCGCCCCACGAAGACCCGGCGATGAACCGGCGGGCCAGGCGGACAGCATTGCCCCCGAGTCATCGCAGCAAGACAAACGGCTTTCCGAAAAACCTCGGAAAGCCGCATGAATAATGGTCGGGGCGGCGGGATTCGAACTCGCGACCCTCTGGTCCCAAACCAGATGCGCTACCAGGCTGCGCTACGCCCCGACAGTTTCGCAAAACGGCATGGCCGGTTCACGAAAGACAGAGATTCTAGCACGGCGCGGGCCCGTATCGGATGCCCCGCGCATGGCCTGCCGCGCGGGCGGCCTGCGCTGCCGCAACTGTGGTGCCAGGCAGCCCCTCAGCCAAAGCGGCCGGTGATGTAGTCCTCGGTTTCCTTGCGCGTAGGCTTGACGAAAATGCTGTCGGTTTCGCCGAACTCCATCAGTTCGCCCAGGTACATGTAGGCAGTGTAGTCCGAGCAGCGCGCCGCCTGCTGCATGTTGTGGGTGACGATGACCACCGTGTAGTCGGACTTCAGCTCGGTGATCAGTTCCTCGATCTTGGCGGTGGAAATGGGATCCAGCGCCGAGCAGGGCTCGTCCAGCAGCAGCACTTCGGGCTTGATGGCCACGCCGCGCGCGATGCACAGGCGCTGCTGCTGGCCGCCGGACAGGCCGTTGCCGCTTTGCTGCAGCTTGTCCTTGACCTCGTTCCACAGCGCCGCCTTGGACAGCGCCCACTCGACGCGCTCGTCCATTTCGCCCTTGCTGAGCTTTTCGAACAGGCGCACGCCGAAGGCGATGTTGTCATAGATGCTCATGGGAAACGGGGTGGGCTTCTGGAACACCATGCCTATCTTGGCGCGGATCAGCGAGATGTCCATTTTGGAGGTCAGCACGTTCTGGCCGTCCAGGTTGATCTCGCCCTCGGCGCGCTGGCCGGGATACAGCTCGTACATACGGTTGAAGGTGCGCAGCAGCGTGGACTTGCCGCAGCCCGACGGGCCGATGAAAGCGGTCACTTTGTTCTCGCGGATCGACATGCTGACGTCGCGGATGGCCTGGTACTTGCCATAGTAGAAGTTCAGGTTCTTGACTTCGAGCTTGACGCGTTCTTCGGTATGGGTGGTGGTCATGGTCGGTTCCCGGCCGGGCGCCCATGGCGCCCCGGCGTCTGTTTACTTGCGGAATAGAGAGCGTGCGGCGATGTTGATGCCCAGCACCAGCAGCGTGATCAGGACGGCGCCGGCCCAGGCCAGGTGGTTCCAGTCCTCGAAGGGGCTGGCCGCGTACTGGAAGATCACGACCGGCAGGTTGGCCATGGGGGCGTTCATGTTCATGGACAGGAACTGGTTGTTCAAGGCGGTGAACAGCAGCGGCGCGGTCTCGCCCGAGATGCGGGCGATGGCCAGCAGGATGCCGGTCAGGATGCCGGACATGGCCGCCCGGTAGCAGATGAAGGTGATGATGCGCCATTGCGGGCAGCCCAGGGCCGCCGCGGCCTCGCGCAGGCTGTTGGGCACCAGCAGCAGCATGTTGTCGGTGGCGCGCACCACCACGGGAATCACCAGGATGGCCAGGGCCACCGCGCCCGCCCAGCCGGAATAGTGCCCTACCTGGGCCACATAGACGGCATAGATGAACAGGCCGATGACGATGGAGGGCGCCGACAGCAGCACGTCGTTGAGAAAGCGCGTGGCGGGCGCCAGCCAGCCGCGCCGGCCGTACTCGGCCAGATAGGTGCCGGCCAGGATGCCGATGGGCGTGCCGATCAGCGTGCCCACGACGGCCATCATGATGCTGCCCAGGATGGCGTTGAGCAGCCCCCCCGTGCCGCCGGGAGGCGGCGTGCTGTGGGTCAGCAACGACAGCGACAGCGCCCCGCCGCCCTTGATGACCAGGGTGAGAATGATCCAGAACAGCCAGAACAGGCCGAACAGCAGTGTCGCCCCGGACAGCCCCAGCATCAGGCGGTTGGCGCGCTGCCGCCTGCGGTAGACGGGGTTGGACAGATTGACGATGGAATCGGAATTGTTGAACATGATATGCGAGCCCTTAGCGCGAGGTGCCTTCGTTTCTGGACAGGCGAAGCAGCAGGACCTTGGACAGGGCCAGTACCACGGTGGTGATCAGGAACAGGATCAGGCCCAGCTCCAGCAGGGCCGACTTCTGCATGCCGCCGGCCTCGTTGAACTCGTTGGCCAGCGCCGAGGCGATGGAATTGGACGGGGCGAAAATGGAGGACGGCAGGTTGAAGGCATTGCCGATGACGAAGGTGACCGCCATGGTCTCGCCCAGCGCCCGGCCCAGGCCCAGCATGATGCCGCCGATGACGCCGTGCTTGGTATAAGGCAGCACGACTTTCCAGACGACTTCCCAGGTGGTGCCGCCCAGCCCGTAGGCCGACTCTTTCAGCATGGGGGGCACCAGCTCGAACACGTCGCGCATGACGGCCGTGATGAAGGGGATCACCATGATGGAAAGAATCAGGCCGGCGGTGAACACGCCGATGCCGAACGGGGGGCCCGAAAAAATATCGCCCAGCACCGGCACGCCGGCAAAGGCCTGGATGACGTAGGGCTGGATATACTGCTGGAAAATGGGCACAAAGACGAACAGGCCCCACATGCCATAGATGATGGAGGGGATGGCGGCCAGCATCTCGATGGCCGTCCCCAGCGGGCGCCGCAGCCAGGTGGGCGACAGCTCGGTCAGGAACATGGCGATGCCGAAGGACACCGGCACGGCCACCAGCAGGGCAATGAACGACGAGAGCAGCGTGCCGACGATAGGCACCAGCGCGCCGTAGGAATTGCGCACGGGGTCCCAGTCATTGGTCCACAAAAAGGAAAAACCGTAGGCGGCGATGGATTCCCGGCTGCCATAGATGAGCGACACCATGATCGCCGCCAGCAGGATGAACACCAGGAAGGCAAAGCTGCGTGTGACGTTCTTGAACAGGACGTCCATCAAGGAGGCATTCTGGCTTTTTTTCATGACTGCTCGTTATGGATGGCGCCAAGGGCACGCGAAGAGGGCACGCAAATACCTCGGATGTGTTTCGGAAGGACTTGGATACCGTAATTTTTACACAACAAAGACGATGCCATTTGCACAGCATCGTCTTGGCGGGTTCCAGGCACGGCGCCCGGAACCCGGATTGTAACGATTACTGCCAGATCGCAGCGCCGTCGGCGGCTTTGATCTCGGCCTTCCAGCCGGCCTGGATCTGCTCGACGACCGAGGCGGGCATGGGGACATAATCAAGCTCGGCGGCCATCTCGCCGCCCTTCTTGAAGGCCCAGTCGAAGAAGGCCAGCACGCCCTTGGCGTTTTCAGGCTTCTCTTGGGTCTTGTGGACCAGGATGAAGGAGGCGGACGTGACGGGCCACGAAGTAGCGCCCGGCTCGTTGGTCAGCACCACACCCATGCCGGGGACACTGTGCCAGTCGGCGTTGGCGGCCGCGGCGGCAAACGCTTCCTGGGTGGGCTGGACGAACTGGCCATCCTTGTTCTGCAGTTGCGTCCAGGCCAGCTGGTTCTGCTTGGCATAGGCATATTCGACGTAGCCGATGGAATTCTTCAGCTGGCGAACGTAGGCGGCCACGCCTTCGTTGCCCTTGCCGCCCTGCCCCGTGGGCCACTTGACGGCCTTGCCTTCGCCCACGGCTTCTTTCCAGGAGGGGGAAACCTTGGACAGGTAGTTGGTCCAGCCAAAGGTGGTGCCCGAACCGTCCGAACGGTGCACGACGATGATGTCGGCGCTGGGCAGGGCCAGGTCGGGGTTCAGCTTCTTGATGGCGGCGTCATCCCACTTGGTGATCTTGGCCTGGAAGATGTCGGCCAGCACCGGGCCGGAAAGCTTCAGCTGGCCGGGCTTGACGTTGGCCAGGTTGACCACGGGCACCGTGCCGCCCACGATGGCCGGAAACTGGAACAGCTTGTTCTTTTCCAGGGCGTCGGGCTTCATCGGGTCGTCGGAGGCGCCGAAATCGACCGTCTTGGCGATGATCTGCTGCTGGCCGCCGCCCGAGCCGATGGACTGGTAGTTGACGCGATGGCCGGTTTCCTGCTGGTATTGAGCGGCCCATTTGGCGTAGATGGGATAAGGAAACGACGCCCCGGCGCCCGTGATGTCGGCAGCCTGGGCGGCCAGAGAGGCCACGCCGAAGGCGATACCGACCGAAGCTTGCAATAAAATGCGTTTGAACATCGAATTATCCTCTTGAGCAGTTTGACAAATAAGCAGGGGTTTTCCTGCATGAACGTCATCATAGACAGCTTATATGACACGTTCGTGACAGCCCTTCCCCGCCCCGATTCCGGCTACTGCATGAGATGCCGATGCAGGTTGAACGGCTTGCCGCGCGCCTTCACCTTGGCGTAGCTGCCGTCCGGCAGCCCGCGCCAGGCCAGCTGGTTGTCCCGCAGGGCAAACAGGAAGGCCTCGTCGATGACCCGCTTCTTCAGCACCTTGTCCTGCACCGGGAAACCCAGTTCGACCCGGCGGAAGAAATTCCGGTCCATCCAGTCGGCGGACGACAGATACACTTTTTCCGCCCCGTCCGCATAAAAATAGAACACGCGCGAATGCTCCAGGAAGCGCCCCACAATGGAACGCACCCGGATGCCCGCGGATAGCCCGGGCACGCCGGGACGCAAGGCGCATGCCCCTCTTACGATAAGGTCGATGCGCACGCCGGCCTGGCTGGCCTTGTACAACTCTTCGATGATGACGGGCTCCAGCAGGGCGTTCATCTTGGCCATGATGCGCGCCTTCTTGCCCGCCCTGGCGTTGTCCGCCTCGGCGCGGATCAGCGCCACCATGGTCTCGTGCAGCGTGAACGGCGACTGCAGCAGCATTTTCAGCGGCCGCCGGGCCCCCAGGCCGGTCAGCAGCGAAAACACCTTGTCCATGTCTTCGCACATGGTCTGGTTGGCGGTCAGCAGCCCGAAATCGGTGTACAGCCGCGCGGTGCGGGGGTGGTAGTTGCCCGTGCCCAGGTGGCCGTAGCGCCGGATGCGGCCTTTTTCGCGGCGCAGCACCAGCGCCATCTTGGCATGAGTCTTGTGCCCCACCACGCCGTAGCTTACGTGGGCCCCCACCGCTTCCAGCTTGGCGGCCCAGTTGATATTGGTCTGCTCGTCGAAGCGCGCCATCAGCTCGACAATGACGGTGACCTCTTTGCCGGCCTTGGCCGCCGCCAGCAGCAGGCTCATCAGCTCGGAATCCTCGCCAGTGCGGTAGATGGTCTGCTTGATGGCCACGACACTGGGATCAGTCGCCGCGGCGGTCAGGAAGTCCAGCACGGGCTGGAACGACTGATAGGGGTGGTGCAGCAGGTGGTCCTGCTCGGCGATGGAAGCGAACAGCGCCTCGGGGTCGTCCCCCACAAGGTCGAAAGGCGCGGGCACGCGAGGCCGGTACTCTGGAAACAGCAGGTCCGGCCTGTCGACCACGTTGCACAGCTGCATCAGCCGCGACAGATTCACCGGGCCGTCCACGCGGTAGGTGTCGTGCGCCTCCAGGGAAAATTCGCGCTGCAGGTACCGGGCCAGGTCATCGGGCATCTCGCGGTCGATCTCCAGGCGGACGGCGGCGCCGAAATTGCGCTGCGACAGCTCGCCCTGCAGGGCCAGGCGCAGATTGGTGATTTCCTCTTCATCGACGAACAGGTCGCTGTTGCGCGTGACGCGCCATTGGTAGCAGCCGCGCACCTGCATGCCGGGGAAAAGCTCGCCCACGAATTCGCTGATGAGCGTCGTCAGCATGATGTAGCCGTGTTCGATGCCCGAGATGTCGTTGGGAACCCTGATGACGCGCGGCAGGGCGCGCGGAGCCTGGACGATGGCGATGGACGCCTTGCGTCCGAAAGCATCCTCGCCCGACAGCGAAACAATGAAATTGAGGCTTTTGTTGTACACCCGCGGAAAGGGATGGGCCGGATCCAGGCCGATGGGGGTCAGCATGGGCATGACGTCGCGCCGGAAACAGCCGCGCGCCCAGGCCTGCTGCGCCTCCTGGGCCAGGTCGTCCATTTCCAGCAGGGCGATGCCCTCCTGGGCCAGCAGCGGCAGCACCTCGTCGTTCAACAGCATGTTCTGGCGCTCGATCAGGGCGTGCGTGGCCTCTTGCACCAGGTCGAAGGCCTGCGCGGGGGTGCAGCCGTCGTCGCCCACCACGTTGGAATGCTGGGCCAGCTGCTCCTTGAGGCTGGAAATGCGGATTTCGAAGAATTCGTCCAGGTTGGAACTGACGATGCACAGATAGCGCAGTCGTTCCAGCAGGGGGGTGTCGGCATACTGGGCCATGGCCAGCACGCGCTCGTTGAATTTGAGCAGCGACAGCTCTCGGTTGAGCAGGGTGGGGACGGTCGAAACAGCGGTGGACGACATACATGGGTTCCAATGACAGCTTGCCCAGACTTTTACTTCAGTTTTTTGACAGTATCATGACAGCAGGCCGCAGGCCCTGCAACAATTGCCGGCCGGCATTTTTTTGCCGCCGGGCCGCCCCAAGGCTCGGCCCCCCCGGCGAAAACGCCCCCCTGGGGGGGCAGAAAGCAGGCGTCAGCCTGCGCAGCGTGGGGGCTTTTTTTGCGCCGCGGCAGGCCCGGCCGGCCGCCATCGCCCTCAATCGTCCTTATAATCCCGGGTGGTACCAACCAGAACCCCCCTCATGGATCATCTACTTGCCGCCGTCGACCTCGGCTCCAACAGTTTCCGGCTGTCCATCGGCCGGGTGGAACAACACGAGGGCAACGCCCAGATCTATGCCGTCGACAGGCTGAAAGAATCCGTGCAGCTGGCCGCGGGGCTGGACGCCGACAAAAACCTGGACCAGGCGGCCATCCAGCGGGCCGTCGCCGTGCTCAAGCGCTATGGCGAGCGCATCGAGGGCTTCCATCCCGCCCGCGTGCGGGCCGTCGCCACCAACACCTTCCGCGTGGCGCGCAACATCGCCGACATCCTGCCCCAGGCCGAAGCCGCGCTGGGCTTTCCCATCGAGGTCATCTCCGGCCAGGAAGAAGCGCGCCTCATCTATTCCGGCGTGGCAAACGAACTGGCGCCGTCCGGCAACAAGCGGCTGGTCATCGACATCGGCGGCGGCTCCACCGAGGTCATCATCGGCCGCGGCTACGAACCCCTGCAGCTGTCCTCGCTGTACATGGGCTGCGTCAGCTTCACGCGCCGGTTCTTCCCCGACGGGCAGGTCACCGCGCAGCGCATGGAAAAGGCCGAGCTGGCCGCGCGCCGCGAACTCGAGGGCATCTCGCGCCAGTATCGGCGCGTCGGCTGGAAGGAAGCCTATGGCTCGTCGGGCACGGCCAAGGGGCTGCTGGCCATCCTGACCGAGGGCGGCATGTCGAAAAAAGGCATCACGCTGGAAGGCCTGGAAAAGCTCAAGGCCAGGCTCATCAAGGACGGCCGCGTCATCATGGCCAATCTGCCCGGCATCAAGCCCGCCCGCGCCACGGTGCTGTCCGGGGGCCTGGCCATCATGCTGGCCGCCTTCCGCGAGTTGAAAATAGACACCATGCTGCCCGGCGAGGGCGCGCTGCGCGTCGGCGTGCTGTACGACCTGCTGGGACGCGACGCCAACCACGACAAGCGCGACGAAACCGTGCGCCAGTTCATCAAGCGCTACCACATCGACGCCCAGCAGGCCGCCCGGGTGCGCGACATCGCGCTGCGCCTGTTCGAAGGCCTGCAGCTGCAGGACGACGACACGGAAGAACTCGGCCGGGCGCTGGGCTGGGCCGCCAGCCTGCACGAAGTGGGCATGTCCATCGCCCATTCCAACTACTACCGGCACAGCGCCTACATACTGGAAAACGCCGACATGCCGGGCTTTTCCAACGACGACCAGGCGCTGCTTGCCTGGCTGGCGCTGGGCCACCAGGGCAAGCTGGGCAAGCTGAAGTCTCGCGGGGCGCGCCATTCGCAATGGCTGGCGCTGCTGTGCCTGCGCCTGGCCACGCTATTGTGCCGCCGGCGGGGCAACATCGCAGGCAAGCTGCCGCTGCGCATCGACGCCCAGGCCAAAAGCATCACGGTACGAGTGGACAAGCACTGGCTGGCCACCCACCCCTTGTCCGACTACTCGCTGCGCGGCGAAGTGCACGAATGGACCAAGGTGGGCCTTGAATTCGACCTGGTCGAAACCAGGCTGTAGCACGCCGCCGCAGGGCGTTTCAGGCTTTCATTTCCTGCCGTTCGTTTTCTGCCGTTCGTTTTCTGGCTTTCAATAACGGCAAACCCCGCCTGAGACGGGGTTTGCTTTTGCCGGTTTTGCCGGAAACATGAAGAAAGACTTCAGTCCAGGCCGAAATGCCGGCGATAACGCGGATCGACGCGGTCGATGTCCAGCAGCACGGGGAAATCGGCGGTATTGAAGTCCGGATCCCAGGCGGGCTCGCCGCAGATGGACGCGCCCAGCTTCAGATAGCCCTTGATGAGGGGCGGCACGCGCGCCGGCAGCGTGCTGTTCAGACGCTCGACAGGATACCGGTGGCGCGGCGTGACGATGGGCGTGCCGGGATTGCGGGCCATGCCTTTGCGGGCGGTGCGCCAGACCTCGGCGGCCGTCACGCCGTCGTCGCGCAGGCTGACGCTGGCGCAGCCAAGCACGTACTGGTAGCCGCCCTGCTGCATCAGGGCCGCGATGCCCGACCACAGCAGCATGATGACCGAGCCGTTGCGGTAGTCGGGGTGGATGCAGGAACGGCCGACCTCGGCCAGGGTGCCGCGTATGCCGTCCAGCGGGGAAATGTCGAACTCGGACTCGGAATAGTAGCCGCCCGCCTTGATGGCATTGGCCGGCGTCAGCAGCCGGTAGGTGCCGACTATGCGGCCCGAACTGGCCTCCTTGACCATGAAGTGCTCGCACCAGGGATCGAAGCGGTCGGAGTCCAGGCCGTCCACCGCGTCGGGAAACACGGCGTTCATTTCCTTGGTGAACACGTTGTAGCGCAGGCGCTGGATCGCCTCGAGCTCTTCATTGGTGCGGGCCAGCCCAAGCACCAGTCCACCCACGGACGGGCTGGACCAGGCGGCGCCAAGCTCAGCATCGTCAGCCTTTACACGCGCAAGCTCTAACATAAATATCGCTCCACAAACATTCGTGCCATTATGCCCGCTCAATGTTTCATGTATTTGATGCCTACGTTACCGCTTTGTTAAGTTCACCGCAACCAATTCCCTCACACCCTGCTCGGCCAGCGCCGCGTCTTCGGCTTCGACCATCAGGCGCAGCTTGGGTTCAGTGCCCGATGCGCGTATCAGCACCCTGCCCCGTCCTTCGAGCCGGCGCTCGACGTCTGCCCTGGCCTTGGCCAGCCCCGGGTGCGTCTGCCAATCGACACCGGGCTGCAGCGGCACATTGACCATCTTCTGAGGGTACATCTTCAGGTCGGCCACACGCTGGGCCAGCATTTCGCCGCTGCGGCTCATGCCCGTCAGCACCTGCAGGGCGGCGATGATGCCGTCGCCGGTGGTGTGGCAGTCCAGGCACAGCAGGTGGCCCGAGCTTTCGCCGCCATACAGCCAGCCATGGCTGAGCATGCTTTCAAGCACGTAGCGGTCGCCCACCTTGGCGCGCTCGAATCCTACGCCCAGCTCGCCCAGGCGCTTCTCGAGGCCGAAATTGGTCATCAGCGTGCCCACCACGCCGTCGACCTTGCCGCGCGTCATGCGTTCGCGCACGATGGCATACAGCAGCTCGTCGCCGTTGTACAGCCGGCCGCTGGCGTCCACCATCTGCAGGCGGTCGGCGTCGCCGTCCAGCGCGATGCCTATGGTCGCCTGCCTGGCCTGCACGGCCTCGACCAGTTTTTCGGGATGCAGGGCGCCCACGCCCTCGTTGATGTTGAAGCCGTCCGGCTGGCAGCCGATGGCGAAGACCTCGGCGCCAAGCTCGCGGAATACATGCGGCGCGATGTGGTAGGCCGCGCCATGGGCGGCGTCCACCACCACCTTCATGCCGGACAAGTCCAGTTCGTTGGGGAAAGTGCTTTTGCAGAACTCGATATAGCGGCCGGCCGCGTCCTCGATGCGGCGCGCGCGCCCCAGCGCCTCGGAGCCCACGCAGCCCAGCGGCTGGTCGATGGCTTGCTCGATCTGTTCCTCGACGTCGTCCGGCAGCTTCATTCCCTGGGCAGAGAAGAACTTGATGCCATTGTCCTGATAGGGGTTGTGCGAGGCGCTGATGACGATGCCCGCCACCAGGCGCAAGGCGCGCGTCAGGTAGGCGACCGCCGGCGTGGGCACCGGCCCGGCCAGCAGCACGTCCACCCCCGCCGCCGACAGGCCGGCCTCGAGCGCGGATTCGAGCATATAGCCCGAAATGCGCGTGTCCTTGCCGATGACCACCGTGGGGCGGCCGCGCGCGGGGTTGTGCCGCTGGGCCAGGACCCGGCCCGCCGCGTAGCCCAGGCGCAGGGCGAATTCGGGGTTGATGGTGGGACCGCCCACTTCGCCGCGCACGCCGTCGGTGCCGAAATACTTACGCTGACTCATTCAGGGACTCCGTTTTGTACTGCCTGCCATACCTTGATGGCGTCCACCGTGGCGGCCACGTCGTGCACGCGCACCATGCAGGCCCCGCGCGCCACGCCGGCCAGGGCCCCGGCAACGCTGCCGCCGATGCGCTGCGCGGGCTCGCGGCCGGTCACATGGCCTATCATGGATTTGCGGGACAAGGCCACCAGCCAGGGGAAATCGTCGAAGAACAGATCGGGCAGCTGCCGCAGCAACTGATAGTTCTGCGCGGCCGTCTTGCCGAAGCCGAAGCCCGGGTCCAGCAGGATGCGCCCCGGGTGCATGCCGTACTGGCGCATGGCCTCGACGCGCTCCTGCAGAAAGCCGCGCACGTCAGCCACCACGTCGTCATAGTGCGGCGCGTCCTGCATGGTGCGCGGCTCGCCCTGCATGTGCATGACGCAGACGCCGCACATGGAGCGCGCCACCGCATCCAGCGCGCCGGGCTGGCGAAAGCCGTAGATGTCGTTGATCATGTCGGCGCCGGCGTCCAGCACGCTGCGCATCACCTCGGGCTTGAAGGTGTCCACCGAAAGCGGCACGCCCGCGGCGCGCAGGCCCTCGATGACGGGCAGCAGCCGCCGCAGTTCTTCGTCGGTGGAAACCGGCTGGGCCCCGGGGCGGGTGGATTCGGCGCCGATGTCCAGCAGGTCGGCGCCTTCGCCCACCAGCCTCAGGCCGTGGCCAATGGCGGCATCCGTTTCAAAATGCAATGCGCCGTCGGAAAAAGAATCGGGGGTGACATTGAGCACCCCCATTACCAGGGGCCGCTCGAGCGCCAGCTCGAACCGCCCGCACAACAATGTCGGCCTCATGCGGGAAGCGCGCCCGCTATACAGGCGTGGCGGCCGTGCTGCCGTTGCTGCCACCCACCGACAGGCCCGCTGGGGGAGGCGTGCTGTCGGACGCGTCGGGCGCGTCGGCCGTCTTGGGCGGACGCGGGGGCCTGCCTTCCATGATGTCGTCGATCTGGTCGGAGTCGATGGTTTCCCATTCGAGCAGAGCCGCGGCCATGGCTTCCATTTTGTCGCGGTTGTTCTCGATGATGCTGCGGGCCACCGTGTACTGCTCGTCGATGATGCGGCGGATTTCCTGGTCGACCTTCTGCATGGTGGACTCGGACACGTGCGTCGTCTTGGTGACGCTGCGGCCCAGGAAGACCTCGCCCTCGTTCTCGGCGTACACCACCGGCCCCAGCGAATCGGTCATGCCGTAGCGGGTGACGATGTCGCGCGCAATGGCCGTGGCGCGCTCGAAGTCGTTCGAGGCGCCGGTGGTCATCTGGTTCATGAAGACTTCTTCGGCGATGCGTCCGCCGAACAGCACGGCGATGGTGTTCAGCAGGCGCTCTTTGTCCATGCTGTAGCGATCGCCTTCGGGCAGTTGCATGGTGACGCCCAGCGCCCGGCCGCGCGGAATGATGGTGACCTTGTGCACGGGGTCGGTCTTGGGCAGGCTGCGCGCGACCAGGGCGTGGCCAGACTCGTGGTAGGCCGTGTTGCGGCGTTCTTCTTCGGGCATGACCAGGGCGCGGCGTTCGGCGCCCATGATGATTTTGTCCTTGGCTTTTTCAAAGTCGCTCATGTCGACCGTGCGGCCGTTGCGCCGCGCCGCGAACAGCGCGGCCTCGTTGACCAGGTTGGCCAGGTCGGCGCCCGAGAAGCCCGGCGTGCCGCGCGCCAGGATAAGCGCGTCGACGTTGGGCGCCAGCGGGACCTTGCGCATATGCACCTTGAGGATTTGTTCGCGGCCGCGGATGTCGGGCAGCGACACCACCACCTGGCGGTCGAAGCGGCCCGGACGCAGCAGCGCCGGATCAAGCACGTCGGGGCGGTTGGTGGCGGCGATGACGAGCACGCCCTGGCCGGTTTCGAAGCCGTCCATTTCGACCAGCAGCTGGTTGAGGGTCTGCTCGCGCTCGTCGTTGCCGCCGCCCAGGCCCGCGCCGCGCTGGCGGCCGACGGCGTCGATTTCGTCGATGAAAATGATGCACGGCGCCTGTTTCTTGGCGTTTTCGAACATGTCGCGCACGCGCGCCGCGCCCACACCGACGAACATTTCGACGAAGTCGGAGCCCGAAATGCTGAAGAACGGCACTTTGGCCTCGCCGGCGATGGCCTTGGCCAGCAGGGTCTTGCCCGTGCCGGGCGAGCCCACCAGCAGGACGCCGCGGGGGATGCGGCCGCCCAGGCGCTGGAACTTGGTGGGATCGCGCAGGAAGTCGACCAGTTCCTTGACGTCTTCCTTGGCCTCGTCGCAGCCCGCCACGTCGGCGAAGGTGATGTTGTTGGTGTTTTCGTCCATCATGCGGGCGCGCGACTTGCCGAAGCTGAACGCCCCGCCCTTGCCGCCGCCCTGCATTTGGCGCATGAAGAATATCCAGACGCCGATGAGCAGCAGCATCGGGAACCAGGAAATGAACAGGCTGGTAAGGAAGGAGGGCTCTTCGCGCGCCTTGCCGGACACCTGCACGCCGGCCTTGACCAGTTCGGGCACCATCCACAGGTCGCCGGGCGACGTCAGGCTGTAGGGCCGGCCGGTGTCGGGCGTGACGTAAAGCGTGTCGCCCTGGATGTCCACCTTGCTGATCTTGCCGGCCTGCGCATCGGACATGAATTGGGTGTAGGTGACCGTTTCGGTGGATGCGACGCGGCCGTCGAACTGCTTGAATACAGTGAACAGCACCAGCGCGATCACCATCCAGATGGCAACCTTGGAAAACGAGTTGTTCAAAGCCAACCTCCTACGTGTGACCTCGACCTGCGCCGCCCCGCGATACCGGCAGCCGGACAGGTGTTTCAATGACTCATTCTAACCTGATAGGGCGAATGTTGTTGCGGATCCGCTAGGGCTTCAGGCCCCGGGCCACCAAAAATGTTTCAGACGATTTGTCGCGCGATGCCTTGGGCTTGCGCTCGACCACACGCCGGAAATGCCGCTTGAAGGCTTCGACGATCTGAGAAAAGCCGCTGCCATGGAATGCCTTGACCACCAGCGCCCCTTCGGGCTTCAGGTGCTGACAGGCAAAATCGAGCGCCAGCTCGCATACATGCTGTATCCGCGCCGAATCGGCCGACCCCACACCGGACAAGTTGGGGGCCATGTCGGAAATCACAATATCCACGGCCTGGCCGCCCACAATTTGTTTCAATTGTTCCAGCACGGCGTCCTCGCGGAAGTCGCCCTGTATGAACTCCACGCCCGCGACGGGCTCCATGGGCAGCAGGTCCAGGGCGATGATGCGTCCTTCCACCACGCCGCCGGCCCCCAGCAGGCGCTCGCGCGCCACCTGCGACCAGCTGCCGGGCGCCGCCCCCAGATCGACCACCACGTCGCCGCGGCGCATGAGCTTCTCGGCGTCGAGTATCTCGATCAGCTTGAACGCGGCGCGGGCGCGGTAGCCCTTCTGTTGCGCCAATTTCACATACGGGTCGTTAATATGCTGCTGAATCCAGTTCTTGGAAAATTTTTTCTTGGCCATTCCCGTACAATCTCTTTATGCCCAAATTAGACATCACCTCACAAGAGCGCAGCGCCCTGCGCGCCGCCGCCCACCCGCTGCGCCCTGTCGTCCTTGTCGGCGACCGCGGGCTGTCCGAGTCGGTGCTCAAGGAAATCGACCTCAACCTCAATGCCCACCAGCTCATCAAGGTGCGCATCAGCGGGCAAGAGCGCGCCGAGCGCGACGCCATGCTCGAAACCATCTGCGAGTCGCTGTCCTGCGCGCCGGTCCACCACCTGGGCAAGACGCTGGTCCTGTACCGGCCCGACGCCGCCAAGGCGCAGGCCGAGGCCGAAGCCCGCAACGCCACCCGGGCGCAGCGCAAGCCCGCCGAGCCCTATACACCCAAAAAACAGGCTGCCACGGGCCTTACCCAGACCCGCAAGGGCCAGGCGGCGCAACGCGCCGGCCGCAAGGCCCAGAGCCCGGAAACCGCCGCCCCCCGGGCGCGCCGTCCGGCGGCCGCCCCCGCCCCCCATCGCATTCCGGCTGCGCGGGCGCACGGGCCGGGTTGCCGCCAAGTTCGCAGCGCCAAAAATAATAAAGCCCTACACGATGTGTGGGGCTTATTCGATGCCTTCGCATGGACGTGCTGGCGGCGCTTTCGCCACCGACGCTATTTTACACGGCTGGAAGGGAGCCGCGCGGGCGCCTCGGACTTCAGATGTAGCTGATAGCCGTCACTTCGTATTCGCGGACGCCGGCGGGGGCCTGGACTTCCACCACGTCGCCTTCGGACTTGCCGATCAGCGCGCGCGCCACGGGGCTGGACACAGAGATCCGGTTCGAGCGGATGTCGGCCTCGATGTCGCCGACGATCTGGTAGGTCAGGCGCTCGCCCGACTCCAAGTCTTCGATTTCGACCGTTGCGCCGAAAACGGCGGTGCCCTCGACGTCGAGCGCCTTGGGGTCGATGATTTGCGCGTTGGACAGCGTGCCTTCCAGTTCCTGGATGCGGCCTTCCACGAACGCCTGGCGCTCGCGCGCGGCATCGTATTCGGCGTTTTCGGACAGGTCGCCCTGCGCCCGCGCCTCGGCGATGGCATTGATGATTTCGGGGCGCTCGACGGTTTTCAAGCGATGTAGTTCTTTTTGCAAGCGTTCCGCGCCGCTTGCTGTCAAGGGAATGGCAGCCATGGTGTTCCTGAATGAAAAAGTAAAAAGACGCTCCCCGCAAAGGAGCGCCCTGTTATAAAGCTCGACGGCGACTGCGCGCCGCGGGCAAGTGGCAACTAACGCAAGTGTCTGGTTTTTATGGGTATAAACAACAGGTTAGCTTGACTCAAAGTAAATCCCCGGTTCGGCGGGAACCGGGGATTCAAGCCTATTGTCGGCAAAGTCGGCGCAAATTGCAAGCCCCCGCCCGGCGGCGCCGTCCAGGGGGAACCCCGTTCAGGCGCGGCCGGCTCCCCTGCCTCGCAGCAGGGCGTACAAAATGATGGCGCCGAAGGTGGCGGTGCCGATGCCGTCCAGCTTGAAGGCGCCGAACTCGACGGAGAAATTGCCCGCGCCCAGCACCAGGGTGACCGCCGCGACGATCAGGTTGCGGTTGTCGCTGAAATCCACCTGGTTGACCACCCAGATGCGCGCGCCGGCGACGGCGATCAGGCCGAACACCACCACCGACATGCCGCCCAACACAGGACCCGGTATGGTCTGGATCAGCGCGCCGAACTTGGGCGAGAACCCCAGCACGATGGCGATGAGGGCCGCCACCACGAAGACCAGGGTGGAATAGATGCGGGTGACGGTCATCACGCCAATGTTCTCGGCATAAGTGGTGACCCCCGTGCCGCCCGCGGCGCCCGACACCATGGTGGCCACGCCGTCGCCCACGAAGGCGCGCCCCAGGTAGACGTCCAGGTTGCGGCCGGTCATGGCGCTGACCGCCTTGATGTGGCCCAGGTTTTCGGCTACCAGGATGATGGCCACCGGCACAATGAGGCCGATGGCGTGGGCGTCGAACGTGGGGCTGGCGAACCGGGGCAGGCCGAACCAGGGCGCGGCGGCCACGCCGCTGAAATCCATGGGCTTGCCCAGCCCCAGGCCATTGGCCAGCACGGCGTAGAGGACGCAGGCCAGCAGCAGGCCTACCAGGATCAGCAGGCGCTGTACGGTACCCCGCGTGTACACGCCTATGCCGCCCACGCACAGCACGGTCATCAGGGCCATCAGCGCTTCGAACGTGGAGCCGCCCATGGCGCCCTTGGCCGCGATGGGCGCCAGGTTCAGGCCGATGACGGCCACGATGGCGCCGGTGACCACCGGCGGCATCAGGCGGTCTATCCATTGCGCACCGCCCCCCGAGCGCGCGCCTATCCACCACACCGCCAGGCCGATGATCGTGTAGGCCAGGCCGCAGGCGATGATGGCGCCCAGGGCGACGCCGATGTTGGGGTTGGGGCCGGCCCCCGCATAGCCCGTGACGGCGATGACGCCGCCGATGAAGGCGAAGCTGGACCCCAGGTAGCTGGGCACGCGCCCGCCCACGAAGACAAAAAAGATCAGGGTGCCGATGCCGGACATCAGGATCGCCACGTTGGTGTCGAAGCCCATCAGCAGCGGCGCCAGGATGGTGGAGCCGAACATCGCCACCACGTGCTGCGCGCCCATGGCGATGTTCTGCGGCCATGACAGGCGCTCGTCGGGCTGCACCACCATGTCCGCGGCGCGGCTCTGCACAGGCCGCCAGCGGGGGAAGTAGGAATCGGACATTTTTATTCTCTTTGGTCTGATGAGGGGAAAGTAAAAACCGCTGCGGCGGCAAGTGTACGGCCAGCCGCTGGGGGCGGGCAAGAAGATTCGCAGATCGCGCCGGCCGTCAGTCCCGCCCTTGGCCCAGCCTCGGCTTGCGCTTGCGGCGCTCGGCCACGCGATCGTACAGGCCGTCGGGCACCAGGCGCAGCAGGCGCCCCACACAACCCATCTGCCAGGGGATGACGCGGTAGGAAACGCCCTGCCCGATGGCGCGCGCGGCGCGCCGCGCGAACTCGTCGGCCGGCATCAGGAACGGCATGCGGTAAGGGTTGCCCGCCGTCATGGGGGTATCGACGAAGCCCGGCGCCAGCGTCACCACCTTGACGCCCGACGCGCGCAGCTCCACCCGCAGGCTTTCGCAATAATTGCGCACCGCTGCCTTGGAGGCGCTGTAGGCCCCGGCGCCGGGCAGGCCCCGCACGCCTGCCACGCTGCCTATGCCCACCAGGCAGCCCCGGCCCCGCTGCTTCATGGCGGCGATGAAGGGCTCGAAGGCGGCCACCGTGCCCCCGACGTTGGTGGCCATGACGGCCTGGAAGACGGCGAAGTCGTCCAACTGCTCGGTAAGGGTGCCCACGCTGATGCCCGCGCTGGCGATGACCGCGTCCACGGGACCCTGCGCCTGAAAGTCGGCCGCGGCCGCATGCAGGGCCGGCCGGTCGCGCACGTCCAGGACATAGAGGCGATGGCCTTCGCCGGGCAGCGCGTCGCGCACTTGTCGCAGCGCAGCCTCGCGGCGCCCCGCCAGCGCCACCTGCGCGCCCTGGCGCGCATAAAAAGAGGCGAGCGCGGCGCCTATGCCGCTGCTCGCCCCGGTGATGAACACGCGGTTCATTCGGTTTGCGCTAGGCCGGCAGCACGCTGTGCAGCTCTTGCAGCGGATAGACCTTCAGGCCGCCGCCCTGGCGCAGATACTGCAGGCCTTCGACCGCGGCGCGCGCGCCGGCGATGGTGGTGAAGAAGGTGACCCGCTCGGCCAGCGCGTTGGTGCGGATCAGGCGCGAATCGGCGATGGCGTTGCGGCGCTCTTCGACCGTATTGATGACCAGCGCGACCTTGCGGCTCTTGATCATGTCCACGATGTGGGGCCGGCTTTCGGTGACCTTGTTGACCCGCTGCACTTCCAGGCCCGCCGCCTCGATGGCGGCGGCCGTGCCGCGCGTGGCCACGATGCTGTATCCCAGCTCGATCAGGCCGCGCGCCACTTCGACCGCGCGCGGCTTGTCCTGGTCGCGCACGCTGATAAAAGCCACGCCGGACTCGGGCAGCTGCACGCCCGCCGCAAGCTGCGACTTGACGAAAGCTTCGCCGAAGCTTTCGCCCACACCCATGACTTCGCCGGTGGATTTCATCTCGGGCCCCAGAATGGTGTCCACGCCCGGGAATTTGACGAAGGGAAAGACCGCTTCCTTGACCGAGAAGTACGAAGGCACGACCTGCCTGGTGACGCCCTGGCTGGCCAGGGTCTTGCCGGCCATGGCGCGGGCGGCGATCTTGGCCAGCTGCAGGCCGGTGGCCTTGGAGACGAAGGGCACGGTGCGCGAGGCGCGCGGGTTGACTTCCAGCACGTAGACATCGCCGTCCTGGATGGCGAACTGCACGTTCATCAGGCCCTTGACGTTCAGGGCCCGTGCCATCAGCGAGGTCTGGCGCTGGATTTCGTCGATGACGTCCTGCGACAGGGAATAAGGCGGCAGGCTGCAGGCCGAATCGCCCGAATGCACTCCCGCCTGCTCGATGTGCTCCATGACGCCGCCGATGAACACGACTTCGCCGTCGGCGATGCAGTCGACGTCGACCTCGGTGGCGTTGTTCAGGAAGTGGTCCAGCAGCACGGGGGAATCGTTGCTGACCTTGACCGCCTCGCGCATATAGCGTTCGAGGTCTTGCTGCTCGTGCACGATTTCCATGGCGCGGCCGCCCAGCACATAGCTGGGCCGCACCACCAGTGGGTAGCCTATTTCAGCGGCGTGGGCCAGGGCCTCGCCTTCGGTGCGCGCGGTGCGGTTGGGCGGCTGGCGCAGCCCCAGCTTGTTCAGCAGCTTCTGGAAGCGCTCGCGGTCTTCGGCCACGTCGATGGATTCGGGGCTGGTGCCGATGATGGGCACGCCGTTGGCCTCCAGCGCGCGCGCCAGCTTCAGGGGTGTCTGGCCGCCGTACTGCACGATCATGCCGACCGGGTTTTCTTTGTGGACGATCTCCAGCACGTCTTCCAGGGTCAACGGCTCGAAATACAGGCGGTCCGAGGTGTCGTAGTCGGTGGAGACGGTTTCCGGGTTGCAGTTGACCATGATGGTTTCATAGCCATCGTCGCGCAGCGCCAGGGCGGCGTGCACGCAGCAATAGTCGAACTCGATGCCCTGGCCGATGCGGTTGGGCCCGCCGCCCAGCACGATGATTTTTTCGCGGTCGGTGGGCGCGGCCTCGCATTCCTCCTCGTAGGTGGAGTACATATAGGCCGTGGTGGTGGCGAACTCGGCCGCGCAGGTGTCGACCCGCTTGTACACTGGCCGCACCCCCAACTGGTGGCGCAGCTTGCGCACTTCCGCCTCGGAGGTGTCCAGCAGGAAGGCCAGGCGGCGGTCCGAGAAGCCGCGGCGCTTGAGCTGCCAGACCGTGTCGCGGTCCAGGTCGGCCAGCGTCTTTTGTTCCAGGGCAAGCTCGATGTCGACGATTTCCTTGATCTGAGCCAGGAACCAGGGGTCGATGTGCGTCAGGCCGTGCACCTCTTCGAGACTGAAGCCCTGGGCGAAGGCGTCGCCCACGTACCAGATGCGCTCGGGGCCGGGCTCGCCCAGCTCGACCTGCAGTTTCTCGCGGTCGGTGGTTTTCTGGTTCAGGCCGTCCACGCCGACCTCCAGCCCGCGCAGCGCCTTCTGGAAGGACTCCTGGAAGCTGCGGCCTATGGCCATGACCTCGCCCACCGACTTCATCTGGGTGGTCAGGCGTGAGTCGGCCTGGGGGAATTTCTCGAACGCAAAGCGCGGTACCTTGGTGACCACGTAGTCGATGGAAGGCTCGAACGACGCCGGCGTGGCGCCGCCGGTGATCTCGTTGCGCAGCTCGTCCAGCGTGTAGCCCACCGCCAGGCGCGCCGCCACTTTGGCGATGGGAAAGCCCGTGGCCTTGGAAGCCAGCGCCGAAGAGCGCGACACCCGCGGATTCATTTCGATGACGATCATGCGCCCGTTCAGCGGATTGACGGCGAACTGCACGTTGGAGCCGCCCGTGTCCACCCCGATCTCGCGCAGCACCGCAATGGACGCGTCGCGCATGATCTGGTATTCCTTGTCGGTGAGCGTCTGGGCCGGCGCC
>Ga0180223_1000553_pt1 | contig 44400 bp, 36 predicted proteins | sample eDN5th30CKraftOP_FD_151337 | JGI IMG/M metagenome (GOLD analysis project Ga0180223, IMG submission 151337) | Enriched Organic Plus compost microbial communities from Emeryville, California, USA - eDNA 5th pass 30_C Kraft OP (version 2) (version 2) ... | reverse complement strand
CGCGCCCGTCGTGGCCGTGCTGCATGGGGCGGTGGTGGGCGGCGGGCTGGAGCTTGCCTCGGCCTGCCACATCCGGGTGGCCGAAGAATCCGCCTTCTATGCCCTGCCCGAAGGCAAGCGCGGCCTGTTCGTGGGCGGCGGCGGGTCGGTGCGCATCACGCGGCTCATCGGCGTGCCCCGCATGACCGACATGATGCTGACCGGCCGCGTGCTGGACGCGCAAGAAGGTCACCGGATAGGCATTTCGCAATACTCGGTGCCCGCCGGCCAGGGCCTGGCCAAGGCCATGGAGCTGGCCGAAAGCATCGCCACCAACGCAGCCATGACCAATTACGGCGTCATGCACATGCTGCCGCGCATCGCGGACCAGTCCATCCACGACGGGCTGGCCACCGAATCCCTGATGGCCGCCGTGGCCCAGACCGACCCGGCCACGCTGGATCTGCTTGCCCAGTTTCTGGAAGGCAAGAAAAACAAGGTGCGCTTCAAACCCTGAAGCCCTGAAACGGAGGAAGACATGGATATTCAAGGCAATGCGGCCCTGGTGACGGGCGGCGCGTCCGGCCTTGGCGCCGAAACGGTGCGCCATCTGGCGGCCGCCGGCGCCAAGGTGGCCATCCTGGACCTGAACCGGCAGGCGGCGCAGGCCCTGGCCGGCGAAACCGGCGGGCTGGCCCTGGACTGCGACATTACCGACACGGGCAGTGTCGAACGCGCCCTGCAGGCGGCGGCCGACGCCCACGGCCCCGCCCGCATCCTGATGAACTGCGCCGGCATCGGCGGCGCCAGGCGCCTGGTCGGCAAGGACGGCACGCCCATGCCGCTGGAAGACTTCAGCCGCATCATCCAGGTCAACCTGGTGGGCACGTTCAATGTCATGCGCCTGGCGGCGGCGCGCATGCTCAAGCTGGACCCCTTGCAGGACGGCGAGCGCGGCGTGATGGTGTGCACGTCGTCGGTGGCCGCCTACGACGGCCAGGTCGGCCAGGCCGCGTACGCCGCGTCCAAGGGCGGCCTGGCTTCGCTGACGCTGCCCATGGCGCGCGACCTGGCGCAATTCGGCGTGCGGGTGGTCACCATTGCGCCAGGCCTTTTCCTGACGCCGCTGCTGCACCAGCTGCCCCAGGATGTGCAGCAGTCGCTGGGCGCCTCCATTCCGTTCCCCAAGCGCCTGGGCAAGCCGGACGAGTACGCCAGGCTGGCCCTGCACATCGTCGGCAATCTGTCATTGAACGGCGAAGTCATCCGCCTGGACGGCGCGCTGCGCCTACCTCCACGCTGAACCAAAACGGACCGGACCCCATGTTCTCTTACCAGCCCCCCTTGAAAGACATCGAATTCGTGCTGTCCGACTTGCTGGATGCGCCCGGCGTCCTGTCCCGGCTGCCGCGCTTTTCCGAGGTGGACGGGGACTTGATGCGGCAGGTGGCCGAAGAAGCCGGCCGTTTCGCCGGCGAAGTGCTGTTTCCCCTGAATGCGGTGGGCGACCGCGAAGGCTGCCGCTACGAAGGGGGCAGCGTCACGACGCCGCCGGGCTTTGCCCAGGCCTACAGGCAGTTTTGCGAGGCCGGCTGGCCGGCGCTGCCCTGCGACCCGGAATACGGCGGCCAGGGCCTGCCAAACACGCTCAATTGCGTGCTGTACGAAATGCTGTGCTCGGCCAACCATGCCTGGACGATGTTCCCCGGCCTGCTGCATGGCGCTTATTCCTGCCTGCACAGGCACGCCAGCGACACGCTCAGGCAAATCTATCTGCCGCGCATCGTCAGCGGCGAATGGCTGGCCACCATGTGCCTGACCGAACCCCAGGCGGGCAGCGACCTGGGCTTGCTGCGCACCCGCGCGGCGCCCCAGCCTGACGGCAGCGCGCGCATCACGGGCAGCAAAATCTTTATTTCGGGCGGCGAACACGACCTTTCCGACAATATCGTGCACCTGGTGCTGGCCCGCCTGCCCGACGCGCCCGCCGGCAGCAAGGGGATATCGCTTTTCCTGGTGCCCAAGTTCCTGCCGCTGGAAGACGGGTCGCCGGGCCGGCGCAATGCCGTCAGCTGCACCGGCATTGAGCACAAGATGGGCATACATGGCAGCGCTACCTGCAGCATGCAGTTCGACGATGCCGTGGGCTGGCTGGTGGGCGAGCCTCACCGCGGCCTGGCCGCCATGTTCGTCATGATGAACTCGGCGCGCCTGCACGTCGGCGTGCAGGGCGTGGGCCTGGCCGAAACGGCCTACCAGAATGCCCTGGCCTACGCGCAGGAGCGCCTGCAGATGCGCGCGGCCGTCCGTCCCGGCGGGCGCAAGTCCGACCCCGCCGATCCCATCGTCATGCACCCCGCCGTGCAGCGCCTGCTGATGACACAGCGCGCCTATGTTGAAGGCGGGCGCATGCTGGCCTACTGGACCGCCCTGCAGTTGGACGCTGCCGAACATCACCCCGATGAGAAGGTACGCGCCGCCATGGGCGAGCAGTTGGCGCTGATCACGCCGGTAGCCAAGGCCATGCTGACGGACCAGGGTTTCCAGGGCGCCAGCCAGGCGCTGCAGATTTACGGCGGCCACGGCTATATCGCCGAAACCGGCATCGAACAATATCTGCGCGATTCCCGCATCGCCATGCTGTACGAAGGCACCAACGAAATCCAGGCCGTGGACCTGTTGCTGCGCAAAATCATCGCCGACGGCGGCGCGCGCCTGGAGCGCTTTCTGGCGCAGGTGGAACAGACCGCCGCCGGCGACCACGGCCCCATGGCCCGCCACGCGGCGCAACTGGCCGAACTGGCCGGGGCGCTGCGCGAACGCACCCAGTCCTTGGCCGCCGCCATGGCCCAAAGCCCGGACCTGCCCTACCGGGTGGCGCCCGAAGTACTGCGGCTGGTGGGGCATTGCGCCCTGGCGTGGCTATGGCTGCAAGCCGCCGCCACGGCCCGCGCCCGGCATGACGACGACCCGGTATTCCATCAGGCCAAGCAGGAAACGGCCGATTATTATTTTGTGTTCGTCCTGCCCGAAACTCGGCAGTTGCTGCAGGTGGTCGACAGCGCGCTCGAAGGCAGCGCCAGCGGTGCGCGGGCGGCTTTTCTTTCGGATGTAATGCGCCAGTATGCCGACCAAGCCGACAACTGAGGACCCGCAGGCCGCAGGCCAGCCCGAACCGCCCGTCGACCACGGCGCCTTGCTGGATTCCGTGGGCTACAACTGCCTGCAGGCCTATCTGGCCGTGGTGCCGGACATCAAAAAGCAGCTGGCGACGCTGCATCTGCGGCCAGTGGAATATACTGTCCTGTCGCTGGTCCATGGCAACCCCGGTATCAACCAGAAACGCCTCGGCCAGGCCATCAAGGTATCGCCGCCCAACCTGGCCACGCTGCTGGACCGCATGCAGTCCGACGGCCTGCTGGAACGGCAGCGCAATCCACGCGACAAGCGCTCGCAGATACTGGCGCTGACGCCCCGCGGCCAACGCCTGTGCGGTCAGGCCGAACATCTGGCCGCACAGGCAGAAGCCGCATCGACTTTGTCCCCGGCCGACCGCCGCCAGCTGAACGCGCTGCTGCAAAAAATCTTTCTGGCGCCATGACGGCCGGCGTCAGCTTGCCATCAGCCGTCCAGCCCTATGTTGGACATCTTGTTTTGTATGGGCCGCAAGGCCTTTGCCTACATGCATCTGGTAAAACACCTTCCTGACAACCCGCTGGATATCGTTGGCGACGTGCATGGCGAGTTGACCGCGCTGCATGCCTTGCTGGCGCAGCTGGGATACGACCCCGCAGGCAATCACCCCCGGCGCCGCAAGCTGGTGTTTGTGGGGGACCTGGTCGACCGCGGACCGGACAGCCACGGCGTCGTCAAGCTCGTCCAGGCCCTGGTCCAGGCAGGCAATGCCTATTGCATACTGGGCAATCACGAAATCAATCTGCTGATGGACGACATCAAGGACGGCTCGGGCTGGTTTTTCGATGAGCGCCATCAGCAGGACCTGAAAAACTACGCGCCGTTCCGGCGCACGCCGCCCGCCCAGCGGGAAGAATTCAAGTCCTTCCTTGGCAGCCTGCCTGTGGCCCTGGTGCGCGACGACATTCGCGTGGTGCACGCGGCCTGGACCACGCCCGCCATCCAGGCCATCGATTCGATGGCGCTGGGGTCGGTCGTCCAGCAATACAAAATGTGGGACTATGCCGCGCAGTCGGCCGCCGAGGCCTCGGGCCTTTATCAGCGCTACCTGGATGAAAAACAGCGTTGGGCCAGCGAGCTGGAGGACGAGCACAACCCTCCCCCCTTTCTGGACGCGATAGCCGAATACGAAGCCACCCAGCAGATGGTCAACCCGCTCAAGGTGCTGACCTCGGGCGTCGAGACGCGGGCCCAGACTGCATTTTTCGCCGGCAGCCGCTGGCGGTTCTCGGACCGCGTCAACTGGTGGGACGACTACGACGAAGCCGTGCCCGTCGTCATAGGCCACTACTGGCGGCTGTTCCGGCCGGTCAAGGTCACCGTCAACACACCGCGCTATACCCAGTTGTTCAAGGATATTCCCCCTGTGGCCTGGCATGGCAGGCGCCGCAATGTATTTTGCGTGGATTATTCCGTGGGCGCGCGCTGGCGCGACCGCAAGGCGCGCCGCGCCGAGCAGGAATCCCGTTTCAGGCTGGCCGCCCTGCAGTGGCCCGAACGCGTCCTGGTGTTCGATTCCGGCGAACGCGTGCCGACTGTCTAGCTTGCTTTTTTGCCAGCTCGCGCCGCACCCGACGCCATTGCAGGACGAAATTACATTTTGTTTCGATAAAACGCGGCTGTGGATAACTGCGGGGTGGAGCATGTGTGCATAGCTTGTGGACTGCAGGAGAACAAGAACGGTTTTTCTGGGAAGCGTTCAAATTATCCAGAAACCGTCCTCGTTCAGTCCCGCCTTTTATACCCAATTTATTACTGGGCAATCCATTGAAAATAAAGCGGATTCCGGGTTTTCCGAGTTATCCACAGGCACCCATGATTACCACCAGGAATATATATAAAAAACTATGAACAACTGCAAAAGCCCAGCCATCGCCTAAACCCCCTCGCCTGATTCAAGCCGGAAAAAAGCTTGCGTATACTTCGTCCTGGGTTGAACGGCGCGGCTATATGCGGGCCAACCTTTCGATGGCGGCATCCAGGGTGGCGTCCTGCTTGGCGAAGCAGAAACGCACCAGCCTGTGATTGGCGCCGGTGCTGTTGGGATGTTGGTAAAAGGCGGAAACCGGTATGACGCCCACGCCGTGTTCCGTGGTCAGCCAGGTGGCGAATTCGGCTTCGGGCAGGTCGGATATGGCGCTGTAGTCGGCGAGCAGGAAAAACGTGCCTTGGCTGGGCAAGGCGCGAAAACGGGTGGCGGCAAGGCCTTTTGCCAGGCGGTCGCGGCGCTGCTGGTAAAACAGGCTCAAACCCAGGTAGTGGGCGGGATCGGTCATGTATTGGGCAAAGGCCGCCTGCATGGGGCTGGTGACGGTGAAGACGATGAACTGATGCACCTTGCGGATTTCTGCGGTCAAGGCAGCGGGAGCATTGAAGTGCCCTATTTTCCAGCCCGTGGTGTGGTAGGTTTTGCCGAATGACGACACCACCACGGCGTGGGCCGCCAGCTGGGGGCGGGTGCATACGCTGTGGTGCCTGCGGCCGTCGAAGGTAATGTGCTCATAGACTTCATCGCACAGCAGCAGGATGCCTGTTTCTTCGACGATGGCTTCCAGGGCGTCCAGGTCGGCGCTGGTCATCACGATGCCAGTGGGGTTGTGCGGGAAGTTCAGGATCAGCAGCCGGGTGCGCGGCGTGATGGCCCCGCGTACTTTCTGCCAATCGACGGCATAGGCAGGCTGGGCCTGCGTGGGCGGGGTCATGGAAACCACCACCGGTGTGCCGCCGGCCAGCTGTATGGCCGGAATGTACAGGTCGTAAAAGGGTTCGATGGCAATCACTTTGTCCCCGGGGTGCACAAGGGCCAGTATGCTGGCCATCAAGGCCTCCGTGGCGCCGCTGGTAACGGTGATTTCCGTATCGGGGTCATAGGCATGGCCATAAAGCTTCAGGAATTTGGCCGCCAGCTCGTTGCGCAGCGCGGGTATGCCGGCCATCTGGGGATACTGGTTGTGGCCGTCGCGCATGGCCTGGCAGACCAGGTCGGTCAGCCTTGCGTCGGGACTGAAATCCGGAAAGCCCTGTCCCAGGTTGATGGCCTGGTGGTCGGCCGCCAGCTTGCTCATGATGGTGAAAATATTTGTGCCCACATTGGGCAGGCGTGATTCCAGCTTCATTTGATGCGTGTTCCAGGTGAAAATGGCGGGTCGAAAGGAGCAATGCGCTGCAGGCAATTATCGCCCGCCATGGCGTGGCTGACGAAAAAAAGCGACATAGGGGTAAATAAGTATTTGTGGATGTCATGTCGCATGGTTATGCTCGACCTTGCATTTGTAAACCAAGCTAAACGCCGGTTCCGTAAAGGTAAAAGCTTGCTCTAAGTAGCCATCAAGTTGGATGCTTTTCGCAAAGTGGGTCTCGTGGTGTCAGCGCTCTTGGTTCATTGCAATCTTGTTTATTTTTAGGACGCTACACATCATGGCTCAAAAGGGCAAAGTTAAATGGTTCAACGCCGACAAAGGTTTTGGTTTCATCACGCCTGACGAAGGCGGGGCGGACGTATTCGCCCACTTTTCGGCGATCGAAGGACGCGGCTACCGCAGCCTGAATGAAGGCCAGGAAGTGGAATTCGAAGTCAAGGACGGCCCCAAGGGCCCTCAAGCCGCAGAAATACGGCCGCTGTAAACCCTGCCCCGCTGTGCGGGCTGGCCTTACGGCTAGTACGACGCCCTGCGCTTCTGCCAGGGCGTTTTTATTTGCTCATATCTTTCCCACATGTTTATCCCCGGGCTTATCCCCAGGGTTATCCCATACCTCGCCGATTCCATATATTCCCGAGCGGGCCTACCTGCCATCCTGTTTCAGTCAGATGCAGATGGGCGCGGCCTTCACGCAGGCTGAGCCGGCATTGGGGGGAGGCAGGAATTTTCGGGCATAGGAACTTCGGAAGTTGCCATCGGCAACTATGTCCACAAACTGTCTACAGCTTATATACAGCTTTATCCACATACTTGCATGGGTAGCCTCTGTAAGAGGCCAGATGCCGTGTTTCACGTGAAACGTGATGAACAACATGATAATAAGCCGGGCTATTTGAGGAAGTGCTGCAACCATTTTGCCTGACACAGGTCCGATATGCAGCAATAGCAATAGCAATAGCAATAGCAATGGTATGGCTCGCGCGGAGTGGAAATAGGCGTGTTCCACGTGAAACACAGCCGCCACACTCCTTTTTACGTTTCACGTGAAACGTAGAGGACGGGCAAGTATAATTAGTGTTTTGGCGTTCTTTTATTGAAAATGATTTATCCAGATGAATTCGACGTGATTGTGGTAGGTGGTGGCCACGCCGGTACCGAGGCGGCGCTGGCTGCTGCACGTACGGGCGCGTCCACGCTATTGCTGACCCACAACATGGAAACACTGGGCCAAATGTCCTGCAATCCTTCGATTGGGGGCATCGGTAAAGGACATCTGGTAAAAGAAATCGACGCCTTGGGCGGCGCCATGGCGTATGCCACCGACGAGGCAGGAATCCAGTTTCGTATTCTCAATCGGTCCAAGGGACCGGCAGTCCGGGCCACCCGGGCACAGGCGGATCGTTCCCTGTACCGCCGAGCCATCAGGACGATATTGCAGAATCAGCCCAATCTGATGATCTTCCAGCAAGCGGTGGACGATTTGATGCTGGAGGGCGACCGAGTCGTAGGGGCGGTTACCCAGGTGGGCATCAAGTTCCGCGGTCGAACGGTGGTGCTTACCGCCGGCACGTTCCTGAACGGTCTGATTCACGTGGGGCTGGATCATTATTCAGCAGGACGCGCAGGCGACCCGCCGGCTATCTCTCTTGGGCAACGACTCAAAGAGTTGAAGCTGCCGCAAGGACGGCTGAAAACGGGCACGCCTCCCCGGATCGATTCGCGCAGCATTGATTTTTCCCGCACGGAGGTGCAGCCTGGCGACACAAGCCCCGTGCCGGTGTTTTCTTACATGGGGTCGGCGCAGATGCACCCCCGGCAGTTGCCCTGCTGGATTACGCATACCAACGAGCGCACGCACGAGATCATACGTTCGGGCCTGGACCGTTCGCCCATGTATAGCGACAAGGGAGAGATCGAAGGTATAGGCCCGCGCTATTGCCCCTCCATAGAGGACAAGATCCATCGCTTCGCCGACAAAAGCAGCCATCAAGTCTTTCTGGAGCCCGAAGGCCTTGCCACCAACGAGATCTACCCCAACGGCGTTTCCACCAGTCTGCCGTTCGACATACAACTGGCCTTGGTCCGCTCTTTGCCCGGCCTGGAAAACGCTGTCATCGTGCGTCCGGGCTATGCAATCGAATATGATTATTTCGATCCACGTGAATTGAATTTTTCCCTGGAAACCCGTGCGATCCAGGGCCTGTTCTTTGCCGGCCAGATCAACGGCACCACGGGATATGAAGAAGCAGGCGCCCAGGGGCTGCTGGCGGGGCTGAATGCCGCGCGTCAGGCCAAGGGGCTGGAGCCCTGGACGCCCCGCCGCAGCGAGGCATATCTGGGTGTACTGGTCGATGACTTGATCACGCGCGGTGTGACCGAACCGTATCGCATGTTTACCTCGCGCGCCGAATACCGGCTCAGCCTGCGCGAGGACAATGCCGACCTGCGCTTGACCGAAATAGGGCGGCAGCTGGGTCTGGTCGGCGACGAGCGTTGGGATGCCTTCAACCGCAAGCGGGACGCAGTCGAAAAAGAAGTGCAGCGCTTGCGGTCCAATTGGGTCAACCCCAAGACGCTGGGGGCGGAAAAAGCAACAGAATTGCTGGGAAAACCCATAGAGCGTGAGTACTCACTAGAAGATTTGCTGAGGCGCCCCGAAGTCAGCTACGAGCGGCTGATGCAATTTGCCGGCGAGGACGGCCAGTTGTTGGCAGGGCCGGGCCTGGAACCGGGCTCCGTAGCCGAGCAAGTGGAAATCCAGGTCAAGTATGCCGGCTATGTGGCCCGGCAGCAGGAAGAGGTCCAAAGGCAGTCCGCCCAGGAGTCCCAGCCCATTCCCAAGGACCTGGACTACGACGCCATAGAAAGCCTTTCCATCGAGGTGCGCCAGCGCCTCAAGGCCAGCAGGCCGGAAACCATAGGCCAGGCAGGCCGCATATCGGGCGTGACGCCGGCGGCCATCTCTTTGCTGCTCATCCACATAAAGCGCCATCAATATGGCAAGAAAGCCGCGTGATGGCCGCCACCGCAGAAGACGATAAACTGTCGGCCGCCGCCGAAGCGCTTGGACTGGATATGTCGGACAGCCAGCGCCAGGCGCTGCTGGCGTATCCGCGGCAGATGCAGCGCTGGAACAAAACCTACAATCTGACCGCGATACGCGATGCGGAGCAGATGCTGGTGCAGCACATATTCGACAGCCTGGCCGCCGTAAAGCCCCTGCGCGAGGCGCTTGCCCGCACGCGGCGCGGCGGCGCGGGCTCTGTGGTGGACGTGGGCTCGGGCGGCGGCCTGCCGGGGGTCGTGCTGGCCATCATGTGTCCGCAGTGGCAGGTCTGCTGCGTCGATGCGGTGGAAAAGAAAATGGCCTTCGTGCGACAGATGTCAGGTGTGCTGGGGCTGCCCAACCTGCGGGCCGTTCATGCGCGCATCGAAGCGCTGGCGCCCATGGAGGCGGACATCGTGGTGTCGCGCGCCTTTGCTTCTTTGCTGGATTTTGCGACACTGGCGGGCGCGCACGTCGCGCCGCAAGGCTGGCTGGCGGCCATGAAAGGACGCGAGCCCCGAGAAGAAATCGCAGCCCTGCATGAACAAGGCCGCTGGCGCCTGCGGCATGTGCAGCCGTTGCGGGTGCCGCAGCTGGATGCCCAGCGCTGTCTGGTCTGGATGAGCCGTCAAGGAAACGCATGAACGAACCCGCCGAAATCGCCAAAGTATTCTGCATCGCCAACCAGAAAGGGGGCGTGGGCAAGACCACGACGGCCATCAACCTGGCCGCCGCGCTTGCCGCCCTGAAAAAGCGTGTCCTGCTCATCGACCTGGACCCCCAGGGCAACGCCACCATGGGCAGCGGCGTCAACAAGAATGCCGTCGAAAGCAATCTGTACCAGGTGCTGATCGGCGATGCCACCATCGTCCAGGCCAGGGTGGCATCGGAAAGCGGCGGGTATGACGTGCTGCCCGCCAATCGCGAACTGTCCGGCGCCGAGATCGACCTGGTGCAGATGGACGAGCGCGAGCAGCAGCTCAAGCAGGCCATCGCCCTGGTGCGCGACGAGTACGATTTCATCCTCATCGACTGCCCGCCGACGCTGTCGCTGCTGACGCTGAACGGCCTGGCCAGCGCGGACGGCGTCATCATCCCGATGCAGTGCGAATACTTCGCCCTGGAAGGCCTGTCCGACCTGGTCAACACCATCAAGCGGGTGCACAGCAACATCAACCCCGACCTGCGGCTGATAGGCCTGCTGCGCGTCATGTTCGACGCCCGCGTCACGCTGCAGCAGCAGGTGTCGGCGCAGATCGAATCGCACTTCGGCGACCGCGTGTTCGACACCGTCGTGCCTCGCAACGTGCGCCTTGCCGAGGCGCCCAGCCATGGCCTGCCGGGCATCGTCTATGACCGCAATTCACGCGGCGCCAAGGCCTATATCGAGTTCGGCGACGAACTGATCAAGCGTGTCAAGAAGGAAGCCCTGCGCGCGATTGCGCGGCCTCCCAGATCGGCAAATCTATAAGGAAAAAACATGGCGACGAAAAAACCCAAAGGACTCGGCCGCGGCCTGGACGCCCTGCTGGGCGCCGATGCGGCCGCTATCGGCGCGCTGGCCCAGCCCCGGGAAGAGCAGGGCCAGGCGCCGACCCGCCTCAACGTCAAGGCGATGGTCGCGGGCAAGTACCAGCCGCGCACCCGCATGGACGAAGGCGCGCTGAACGAACTGGCCGAATCCATACGCGCGCAGGGCATCATGCAGCCCATTCTCGTGCGGCCGCTCGATGGCGCCGGGCGAGGCAAATACGAGATCATCGCCGGCGAACGGCGTTTCCGCGCGGCGCAGCTTGCCGGCCTGACCGAAGTGCCGGTGCTGGTGCGTGAAGTGGCGGACGAGAACGCGGCCGTCATGGCGCTGATCGAAAACATCCAGCGCGAGGACCTGAACCCGCTGGAAGAAGCCCAGGGCGTGCGCCGCCTGCTGGACGAGTTCGGCCTGACCCACGAACAGGCGGCCCAGGCCATCGGGCGCTCGCGCTCGGCCACCAGCAACCTGCTGCGCCTGCTGAACCTGGCCGGACCCGTGCAGACCATGCTGCTGGCCGGCGACATCGACATGGGGCACGCCCGGGCGTTGCTGGCGGCCGACGCCGCCCAGCAAATCCTGTTGGCCAATGAAGTCAACGCAAGGCGCCTGTCAGTGCGCGAGACGGAAAAACTGGTGGCCAAGCGCCTGCGCGGCGAGCAGGAGGCGCCCGGCGCCAGGCCGGCCCGTTCGCGCCAGGCCTCGTCCGGCGATGCCCAGCGCCTGGAGCAGGCGCTGTCCGACCACCTGGGCACCCGGGTCACGCTGAAGATAGGGGCCAGAAACCGCGGCCAGCTGCAGATCGACTTTCATGACTGGGACCACCTGAACGCGCTGCTCGAGCGCCAGGGACTGGCGGGCGTGCTCGACGCCTGAAGGGCTTGACAGACGCGATAATTTGACAGCCCCCAAAAAACCCTTCATAATCCGTGGTTCTCTTTTGGTGGGATGCCCGAGTGGTTAAAGGGGGCAGACTGTAAATCTGTTGGCCTTGCGCCTACGTTGGTTCGAATCCAACTCCCACCACCAGAAGATTGAACGGGAATAATCCTTCGCGGGTGTAGCTCAATGGTAGAGCAGAAGCCTTCCAAGCTTACGACGAGGGTTCGATTCCCTTCACCCGCTCCAGTTTTCAGACTCGCTTTTTGCAAAAGCCTGCGAAAAGCGGGTTTTTTACAGCAAAGCAGTTGCCCATGTGGCTCAGTGGTAGAGCACTCCCTTGGTAAGGGAGAGGTCACGCGTTCGATCCGCGTCATGGGCACCAAAAATTTTCTTTTTATTTGTAGCTTAAATCCATAGTCAGGAGTCAGCCATGGCAAAAGGTAAGTTTGAGCGGACCAAACCGCACGTAAACGTGGGCACGATTGGCCACGTTGACCACGGCAAGACGACGCTAACGGCGGCGATCACGACGGTGCTGTCCAAGGCGTTCGGCGGCGAAGCCAAGGACTACTCGCAGATTGACGCGGCGCCCGAAGAGAAAGCGCGGGGCATCACGATCAACACGGCGCACGTGGAGTACGAGACGGCGTCGCGCCACTACGCGCACGTGGACTGCCCTGGCCACGCTGACTATGTGAAGAACATGATCACGGGTGCGGCGCAGATGGACGGCGCGATCCTGGTGGTGTCCGCGGCGGACGGCCCGATGCCGCAGACGCGCGAGCACATTCTGCTGAGCCGCCAGGTGGGCGTGCCGTACATCATCGTGTTCCTGAACAAGGCGGACATGGTGGATGACGAAGAGCTGCTCGAGCTGGTGGAGATGGAAGTTCGCGAGCTGCTGAGCAAGTACGATTTTCCTGGCGACGACACGCCGATCGTGAAGGGTTCTGCCAAGCTGGCGCTGGAAGGCGACGAAGGCCCGCTGGGCAAGCAGGCGATTCTGCAGCTGGCCGAGGCGCTGGACACGTACATTCCGACGCCGGAGCGGGCGGTGGACGGCACGTTCCTGATGCCTGTGGAAGACGTGTTCTCGATCTCTGGGCGGGGCACGGTGGTCACGGGCCGCATTGAGCGCGGCGTGATCAAGGTGGGCGAGGAAATCGAGATCGTGGGCATCAAGGACACGGTCAAGACGACGTGCACGGGCGTTGAGATGTTCCGCAAGCTGCTGGACCAGGGCGAGGCGGGTGACAACGTGGGCATTTTGCTGCGCGGCACCAAGCGCGAGGACGTCGAGCGCGGCCAGGTGCTGGCCAAGCCCGGTTCGATCAACCCGCACACGGAGTTCACGGCCGAGGTGTACATTCTGTCCAAGGAAGAGGGCGGTCGCCACACGCCGTTCTTCAACGGGTATCGTCCGCAGTTTTACTTCCGCACGACGGACGTGACCGGCACGATCGACCTGCCCAAGGACAAGGAAATGGTGCTGCCGGGCGACAACGTGTCGATGACGGTCAAGCTGATCGCGCCGATCGCCATGGAAGAAGGCCTGCGCTTTGCCATCCGCGAGGGCGGCCGTACCGTGGGCGCCGGCGTCGTCGCCAAAATCATCAAGTAAGCTTTACAATGTATCAGGCGGCTGGAACGCATGGGCGTTCCATGCCGCTTCGGTTTCAGTACCAGGCGGCACAAGCCCGTGCCGGAATGTCGCCTCCAGGGTTTTAGGGGTATAGCTCAATTGGCAGAGCGTCGGTCTCCAAAACCGAAGGTTGTAGGTTCGATTCCTACTGCCCCTGCCACCATCTCCACTGCATAGTGGGCTGAAATACAGCGGGATCACTCGCCGGAATATGTCGAATACCAACGTAGAAACCGTCAGCAGCACCCTGGACCGCGTCAAGCTGGGTCTGGCGGTACTTGTCATCGTCGCGGGTATTGTGGCGTTTTCCGTGCTCGAGGACCAGCCCAATGCCCTGCGCGTCGGCGTGTTCATCGGCAGCGTCGTCATTGCCGCGCTGATCGCCTGGTTCAGCGAACCGGGACGCCGCACCCTGGGTTTCGCGCGTGACTCGTACAACGAAGTCAAGCGCGTGGTCTGGCCCACACGCAAAGAAGCCACCCAGATGACGGCCATCGTGTTCGTGTTCGTTGCCGTCATGGGCGTGCTGCTGTGGGTGGTCGACAAGGCGCTGGGCTGGATCATTTACGGCCTGCTGCTGGGCTGGAGATAAAGGTCACACATGAGCAAGCGTTGGTACGTCGTCCATGTCTATTCCGGAATGGAAAAAAGTGTGCACAGGGCGCTGGTGGACCGCATCGAGCGCGCCGGGCTGCAGGCATCCTTCGGCCGCATCCTGGTGCCCTCCGAAGAAGTTATCGAAGTCAAGGGCGGCAAAAAGTCCATTACCGAACGTCGCATCTTCCCCGGCTATGTGCTGGTCGAGATGGAACTCACCGACGAAACCTGGCATCTGGTAAAGAACACCAACAGGGTCACCGGCTTTCTCGGTGGCTCGGGCAACCGTCCCGCCCCGATATCCGATCGCGAAGTCGAAAAGATACTCTCCCAGATGGAAGAGGGCGTCGAGAAGCCCAAACCCAAAATTCTCTTTGAAGTGGGCGAAATGGTCCGCGTCAAGGAAGGCCCGTTCGCCGATTTCAACGGCAACGTGGAAGATGTCAACTACGAGAAAAGCAAGGTGCGCGTCTCGGTCACGATTTTTGGCCGCGCGACCCCTGTGGAACTCGATTTCGGCCAGGTCGAAAAAACCTGACTATAACCCCGGGGAGCCCGCCGCGTTCGGCGGTGGGCGCTTGAACCCGCAAGGAGCACAGCATGGCGAAGAAAATCGTCGGCTTTATCAAGCTGCAAGTACCGGCTGGTAAGGCCAACCCCTCACCTCCCATCGGTCCGGCGCTGGGTCAGCGCGGCCTGAACATCATGGAATTCTGCAAGGCGTTCAACGCCCAGACCCAGAGCCTGGAGCCTGGCCTGCCGATTCCCGTGGTCATCACCGCCTACGCCGACAAGAGCTTCACCTTCATCATGAAGACCCCGCCCGCGACGGTCCTCATCAAGAAGGCGAGCGGCGTGCAGAAAGGCTCGGCCCGTCCCAATGCCGACAAGGTCGGCACGCTGACGCGCGCCCAGGCCGAAGAAATCGCCAAGACCAAGACGCCCGACCTGACGGCGTCCGATCTTGACGCGGCGGTGCGCACCATCGCAGGCAGCGCCCGCAGCATGGGCATCACGGTCGAGGGGGTGTAATCATCATGGCTAAACTAGGTAAACGCGCGGCCGCCATCAAGGCCAAGATCGACCGCAGCAAGTTCTATCCCGTGTCCGAAGCTCTGGCGCTGGTCAAGGAAACCGCCACCGCCAAGTTCGACGAGTCCATCGACGTCGCGGTGCAGTTGGGCATCGACCCCAAGAAATCCGACCAGCTGGTGCGCGGCTCTGTCGTGCTGCCCGCCGGAACCGGCAAATCGGTGCGTGTGGCCGTGTTCGCCCAGGGCGACAAGGCTCAGGCCGCCAAGGACGCCGGCGCCGACATCGTCGGCCTGGACGACCTGGCCGACAGCATCAAGGCCGGCAATCTGGACTTCGACGTGGTCATCGCCTCGCCCGACACCATGCGTGTCGTCGGCGCGCTGGGCCAGGTGCTGGGCCCCCGCGGCCTGATGCCCAACCCCAAGGTCGGCACGGTCACCCCCGACGTGGTCACGGCGGTCAAGAACGCCAAGGCCGGCCAGGTGCAATACCGCACCGACAAGGCGGGCATCATTCATGCCACCATCGGCCGCGCCTCGTTCGGCATCGAGCAGCTGCAGCAGAATCTCAACGCGCTGGTCGATGCGTTGAACAAAGCGCGCCCCGCCGCGTCCAAGGGTATTTACCTGCGCAAGCTGGCCGTCTCGTCCACCATGGGCGGCGGCGCTCGCGTCGAAATAGCTTCACTGACGGTTTAAGGCCTTAAACCGCAGGCAACAAACTTTGGGCCGTACCCGGGTTCTCCGGGTGCTGCTGTCAAAGACCGCTGGAGCCGCAAGGCTGGCGTTCGCGTCCGCCCCAGGGCTTAATTTCCCGGGCTGCTTGCAGCCTGCATCCAGCGCAGACGGCGCCCATGGAAGATTTCTTTTCAAGAACTCGACCAGGTGCGCCGCATTCGGTAGATGCAAGAGGCCCTCTCCTGCATCGTTAGATGGAGTGTTCAAACCGTGAGTCTCAATCGTCAAGAGAAAGCGGTCGTAATTGAGGAAGTCTCTGCAGAAATTGCAAAGGCCCAGTCAGTTATCATCGCTGAGTACCGTGGTCTGGACGTCGCTTCCGTCACCGTATTGCGCAAACAAGCGCGTGAGTCGGGTGTGTATCTGCGCGTTCTCAAGAACACGCTGGTTCGCCGTGCCGTGGTCGGTACCCCCTTCGAGGGTCTTACCGACCATATGGCTGGTCCGCTGATGTACGCGGTCAGCCAGGATCCGGTTTCGGCTGCCAAGGTACTGGCCAGTTTCGCAAAAACCAACGACAAGCTGGTTGTCAAGGGCGGCGCACTGCCCGACAACGTCCTGACCGAAGATGGTGTGAAGGCCCTGGCCACCATGCCGTCCCGCGAAGAGCTGTTGGCGAAACTGATGGGTACCATGCAAGCACCCGTCACGCAGTTTGTGCGTACGCTCAACGAAGTCCCCACCAAGTTCGTGCGCGGCCTTGCCGCCGTGCGCGACCAGAAGGAAGCCGCGTAAGCGGCGGGGCTCGTCGAAAGACCGAGCGATACCCAACCCTGGCATTTATTCATATTGGAGTTCTACAAAATGGCATTAAGCAAAGCTGAAATCCTCGACGCCGTCGCCAGCCTGACCGTCCTGGAACTGTCCGAACTGATCAAGGACATGGAAGAAAAATTTGGCGTGTCGGCTGCCGCCGCCGCCGTGGCTGTCGCCGCTCCCGCGGCGGGTGGCGCAGCTGCCGCCGCTGAAGAAAAGACCGAGTTCGACGTCATCCTGGCTGAAGTCGGCGCGAACAAGGTCAGCGTCATCAAGGCCGTGCGCGAAATCACCGGCCTGGGCCTGAAGGAAGCCAAGGACCTGGTCGACGGCGCTCCCAAGCCCGTCAAGGAAGGCATGGCCAAGGCTGACGCCGAAGCCGCCCAGAAGAAACTTGAAGAAGCCGGCGCCAAAGTCGAGCTCAAATAAGCTTTTTTCGCCTGCCCGGGAAGGTTTTCCGGCCTTCCCGGGCTTTTGCGTTTCCAGAAAACCCCTGATTTGCCGCGCCGGGGCGCTGAAAAGTCGGGTTTTCTGGAGTCGTAAGCCGGGGCCGTGGTTGACGGCCCATGTAACCCCCTCGAGTCGGAGTGCTCATGCCTTATTCGTACACCGAAAAAAAGCGCATACGTAAAAGCTTCGCCAAGCGTGAAGACGTCCAGGACGTACCGTATCTTTTGGCGACTCAGCTGCAGTCTTTCCTAACATTTTTGCAGGCGGACACTCCGCCATCGCAGCGCAAGGACGAAGGTCTGCAGGCTGCCTTCACCTCTATTTTCCCGATTGTCAGCCACAACCAGATGGCGCGCCTGGAATTCGTCAGCTACGTCCTGGGCGAGCCCGTCTTCGACGTCAAAGAATGCCAGATGCGCGGCCTGACCTATGCTTCGCCGCTGCGCGCCAAGGTGCGCCTGGTGCTCATGGACCGCGAAGTCAGCAAGCCGACCGTCAAAGAGGTCAAGGAGCAGGAAGTATACATGGGCGAAATCCCCCTGATGACGGACACTGGTTCGTTCGTCATCAACGGGACCGAGCGCGTCATCGTGTCGCAGCTGCATCGCTCGCCGGGGGTGTTTTTCGAGCATGACAGGGGCAAGACGCACAGCTCGGGCAAGCTGCTGTTCTCGGCGCGGGTCATTCCCTACCGCGGTTCGTGGCTGGACTTCGAATTCGATCCCAAGGACATCCTGTTCTTCCGCGTCGACCGCCGCCGCAAGATGCCGGTGACCATATTGCTCAAAGCCATCGGCATGACGTCCGAGGCCATTCTGGCGCACTTCTTCACGTTCGACAATTTCGAAATCCAGAACGAAGGCGCCATGCTCGAGTTCGTGTCCGAGCGCTGGAAGGGCGAGGTCGCGCGCTTCGACATCACCGACCGCTCGGGCAAGGTCATCGTCGAAAAAGACAAGCGCATCAACGCCAAGCACCTGCGCGAGCTCGATGCCGCCAAGGTCGAATACGTTTCCGTGCCCGAAGACTTCCTGGTCGGCCGCGTGCTGGCCAAGAACGTGGTCAGCGCCGAAACCGGCGAAGTCATCGCCAGCGCCAACGACGAGATCACCGAATCGCTGCTGGCCGACATGCGCGCCGCCAACGTGCGCGAAATCCAGACGCTGTACACCAACGATCTGGATCGCGGCCCGTACATTTCGCAGACGCTGCGCACTGACGAAACCGCCGACCAGATGGCCGCGCGCGTGGCCATCTATCGCATGATGCGTCCCGGCGAACCGCCCACCGAAGAAGCGGTCGAGGCCCTGTTCCAGCGCCTGTTCTACAGCGAAGAAGCCTACGACCTGTCGCGCGTGGGCCGCATGAAGGTCAACAGCCGCCTGGGTCGTGGCGAGGACGCCGGCGGCCCCATGACGCTGACCAACGAGGACATCCTCGACACCATCAAGGTGCTGGTCGAGCTGCGCAACGGCCGCGGCCAGATCGACGACATCGACCACCTGGGCAACCGCCGCGTGCGCTGTGTGGGCGAACTGGCCGAAAACCAGTTCCGCGCCGGCCTCGTGCGTGTCGAGCGCGCCGTCAAGGAACGCCTGGGCCAGGCCGAAACCGAAAACCTGATGCCGCACGACCTGATCAACTCCAAGCCCATTTCGGCGGCCATCAAGGAGTTCTTTGGTTCCAGCCAGCTGTCGCAGTTCATGGACCAGACCAACCCGCTGTCGGAAATCACGCACAAGCGGCGTGTGTCGGCCCTGGGCCCCGGCGGCCTGACGCGCGAGCGCGCGGGCTTCGAGGTGCGCGACGTGCATCCCACGCACTACGGCCGCGTCTGCCCCATCGAAACGCCCGAAGGCCCGAACATCGGCCTGATCAACTCCATGGCGCTGTATGCGCGCCTGAACGAATACGGCTTCCTGGAAACGCCCTACCGCAAAATCGTGGACGGCAAGGTCAGCGAGCAGATCGACTACCTGTCGGCCATCGAGGAAAGCAACTACGTCATCGCCCAGGCCAACGCCCAGCTCGACGAGGAAGGCCGTTTCACCGACGACCTGGTGGCATGCCGCCAGGCCGGCGAGACCATGCTGACCGCGCCGGCCAACATCCACTACATGGACGTCGCGCCTTCGCAGATCGTGTCCGTCGCCGCGTCGCTGATCCCCTTCCTGGAGCATGACGACGCGAACCGGGCCCTGATGGGCGCCAACATGCAGCGCCAGGCCGTGCCTTGCCTGCGTCCCGAGAAGCCGCTGGTGGGCACGGGCATCGAGCGCACCGTGGCGGTCGACTCGGGCACCACGGTGCAGGCCATCCGCGGCGGCATCGTCGACCACATCGACGCCGAGCGCGTGGTGATCCGCGTCAACGACGAAGAAAACGTCGCGGGCGAAGTCGGCGTGGACATCTACAACCTCATCAAGTACACCCGTTCCAACCAGAACACCAACATCAACCAGCGCCCCATCGTCAAGCGCGGCGACCGCGTCGCGCGCGGCGACGTGCTGGCCGACGGCGCCTCGACCGACCTGGGCGAACTGGCGCTGGGCCAGAACATGCTGATCGCGTTCATGCCCTGGAACGGCTACAACTTCGAGGACTCCATCCTCATCTCCGAGAAAATCGTCGCCGACGACCGCTACACGTCGGTTCACATCGAAGAACTGACCGTGGTCGCGCGCGACACCAAGCTCGGCGCCGAGGAAATCACCCGCGACATCAGCAACCTGCCCGAGACGCAACTGAACCGCCTGGACGATTCCGGCATCGTGTACATCGGTGCCGAAGTGCGGGCCGACGACGTGCTGGTGGGCAAGGTGACGCCCAAGGGCGAAACCCAGCTGACGCCCGAAGAAAAACTGCTGCGCGCCATCTTCGGCGAGAAGGCCTCCGACGTCAAGGACACCTCGCTGCGCGTGCCCTCGGGTATGGTGGGCACGGTCATCGACGTGCAGGTGTTCACCCGCGAAGGCATCGAGCGCGACAAGCGCGCCCAGTCCATCATCGACGATGAACTGCGCCGCTATCGCCAGGACCTGAACGACCAGCTGCGCATCGTCGAGAACGACACCTTCGACCGCATCCAGAAATTCCTGGTCGGCAAGACGGTCAATGGCGGTCCGCGCAAGCTGGCCAAGGGCACGGCCCTGTCCGCCGAATATCTGGCCGACCTGGACCGCTGGCAGTGGTTCGACATCCGCCTTGCGGACGAGGCCCATGCCGTGGTGCTGGAGCAGGCCAAGGAATCGCTCGAGCAGAAGCGCCACCAGTTCGACCTGGCCTTCGAGGAAAAGCGCAAGAAGCTCACCCAGGGCGACGAACTGCCTCCCGGCGTGCTCAAGATGATCAAGGTCTACCTTGCCGTCAAGCGCCGCCTGCAGCCCGGCGACAAGATGGCCGGCCGCCATGGCAACAAGGGCGTGGTTTCGCGCATCACGCCGGTCGAGGACATGCCCCACATGGCCGACGGCACGACGGTCGACATCGTGCTGAACCCGCTGGGCGTGCCCTCGCGGATGAACGTGGGCCAGGTGCTCGAGGTTCACCTGGGCTGGGCCGCCAAGGGCCTGGGCTATCGCGTGGCCGACCTGCTCAAGCAAGAAAAAGGCAACCAGGCCAAGCAAATCCGCAGCTACCTCGAAAAGGTCTACAACAGCAGCGGCACGCCCGCCAACCTGCAGGAGCTCTCCGATGACGAGGTCATCGAAATGGCGCGCAACCTGCAGAATGGCGTGCCCCTGGCCACGCCCGTGTTCGACGGCGCGACCGAGGAAGAAATCGGCAAGATGCTCGAACTGGCCTATCCCGACGACATCGCCGAGAAGCTCAAGCTGACGCCCAGCCGGACGCAGGCATGGCTGTTCGACGGCCGCACCGGCGAGCAGTTCGAGCGTCCCGTCACGGTCGGATACATGCACTACCTCAAGCTGCACCATCTGGTGGACGACAAGATGCACGCCCGTTCCACGGGCCCGTACTCGCTGGTCACGCAGCAGCCGCTGGGCGGCAAGGCGCAGTTCGGCGGCCAGCGGTTCGGCGAGATGGAAGTCTGGGCGCTGGAAGCCTACGGCGCCTCGTACACGCTGCAAGAGATGCTTACCGTCAAGTCCGACGACATCACCGGGCGCACCAAGGTGTACGAGAACATCGTCAAGGGCGACCACGTCATCGATGCAGGCATGCCCGAGTCGTTCAACGTTCTTGTCAAGGAAATTCGATCCTTGTCCCTGGACATGGATCTGGAGCGTAAATAATGAAAGCGCTACTCGACCTATTCAAGCAAGTCTCGCAAGACGAACAGTTCGATGCCATCAAGATCGGCATCGCTTCGCCGGAAAAGATCCGTTCGTGGTCCTACGGCGAGGTCCGCAAGCCCGAGACCATCAACTACCGTACGTTCAAGCCCGAGCGCGACGGCCTGTTCTGCGCCAAGATATTCGGCCCCATCAAGGACTACGAATGCCTTTGCGGGAAGTACAAGCGCCTGAAGCACCGCGGCGTCATCTGCGAAAAATGCGGCGTCGAGGTCACGGTGGCCAAGGTGCGCCGCGAACGCATGGGCCACATCGAGCTGGCCAGCCCTGTGGCGCACATCTGGTTCCTCAAGAGCCTGCCCTCGCGCCTGGGCATGGTGCTGGACATGACCCTGCGCGACATCGAGCGCGTGCTGTACTTCGAAGCCTGGTGCGTCATCGAGCCCGGCATGACGCCGCTCAAGCGCGGCCAGATCATGTCCGATGACGACTTCCTGGCCAAGACCGAAGAATACGGCGACGACTTCCACGCCCTGATGGGCGCCGAAGCCGTGCGCGAACTGCTGCGCACCATCGACATCGACCGCGAGGTCGAGACCCTGCGCGCCGAGCTCAAGGCCACCTCGTCCGACGCCAAGATCAAGAAGATCTCCAAGCGCCTGAAAGTACTCGAAGGCTTCCAGAAGTCCGGCATCAAGCCCGACTGGATGATCATGGAAGTGCTGCCCGTGCTGCCGCCCGACCTGCGTCCGCTGGTCCCGCTGGACGGCGGCCGCTTCGCCACGTCCGACCTGAACGACCTGTACCGCCGGGTCATCAACCGCAACAACCGCCTCAAGCGCCTGCTCGAACTGAAGGCGCCGGACATCATCCTGCGCAACGAGAAACGCATGCTGCAGGAGTCGGTCGACTCGCTGCTGGACAACGGCCGCCGCGGCAAGGCCATGACGGGCGCCAACAAGCGCCAGCTCAAGTCGCTGGCCGACATGATCAAGGGCAAGAGCGGCCGCTTCCGCCAGAACCTGCTGGGCAAGCGCGTCGACTACTCCGGCCGTTCGGTCATCGTGGTGGGCCCGCAGCTCAAGCTGCACCAGTGCGGCCTGCCCAAGCTGATGGCGCTGGAACTGTTCAAGCCCTTCATCTTCAACCGCCTCGAAATGATGGGCCTGGCCACCACCATCAAGGCCGCCAAGAAACTGGTCGAAAGCCAGGAGCCCATCGTCTGGGACATCCTGGAAGAAGTCATCCGCGAGCATCCGGTCATGCTGAACCGGGCGCCCACGCTGCACCGCCTGGGCATCCAGGCCTTCGAGCCGGTGCTCATCGAAGGCAAGGCCATCCAGCTGCATCCGCTGGTCTGCGCGGCCTTCAACGCCGACTTCGACGGCGACCAGATGGCCGTGCACGTGCCGCTTTCGCTGGAAGCCCAGCTGGAGGCGCGCACCCTGATGCTGGCGTCCAACAACGTGCTGTTCCCGGCCAACGGCGAGCCCTCCATTGTGCCGTCGCAGGACATCGTGCTGGGCCTGTACTACACCACGCGCGAGCGCATCAACGGCAAGGGCGAAGGCATGTTCTGCGCCGACATCGCCGAAGTGCAGCGCGCCTATGACAGCGGCGAAGTCGAACTGCAGACCCGCATCACGGTGCGCCTGAACGAGTACGAAAAAGACGCCAACGGCGAATTCCAGCCCGTGCTCAAGCGCTTCGAGACCACGGTGGGCCGCGCCCTGCTGTCCGAGATCCTGCCCAAGGGCATGCCGTTCTCGTCGCTGAACCGCGCGCTCAAGAAAAAAGAAATCTCGCGCCTCATCAACCAGTCGTTCCGCCGTTGCGGCCTGCGCGCCACGGTCATCTTCGCCGACAAGCTGATGCAGTCGGGCTTTCGCCTGGCCACGCGCGGCGGCATTTCCATCGCCATGAACGACATGCTGATCCCCTCGGTCAAAGAGGAAATCCTCGGCCAGGCCAGCAAAGAGGTCAAGGAAATCGACAAGCAGTACTCGTCGGGCCTGGTCACCTCCCAGGAACGCTACAACAACGTGGTCGATATCTGGGGCAAGGCGGGCGACAAGGTTGGCCGCGCCATGATGGAGCAGCTGGCTACCGAGCCGGTGGTCAACCGCCACGGCGAAGAAGTGCGCCAGGAGTCGTTCAACTCCATCTACATGATGGCCGACTCGGGCGCCCGGGGCTCGGCCGCCCAGATCCGCCAGCTGGCGGGCATGCGCGGCCTGATGGCCAAGCCGGACGGCTCCATCATCGAGACGCCCATCACGGCGAACTTCCGCGAAGGGCTGAATGTGCTGCAGTACTTCATCTCGACCCACGGCGCGCGCAAGGGCCTGGCCGATACGGCGCTCAAGACCGCCAACTCGGGCTACCTGACGCGGCGCCTGGTCGATGTGACGCAAGATCTGGTCATCACCGAGGTCGACTGCGGCACGACGCAGGGCTACACCATGAAAGCGCTGGTCGAAGGCGGTGAAGTCATCGAACCGCTGCGCGACCGCATCCTGGGACGCGTTGCGGCGGTGGACATCGTCAACCCCGACAACCAGGAAACCGCGGTCGCCGCCGGCACGCTGCTGGACGAAGACCTGGTCGACTACATCGACAACCTGGGCGTGGACGAAGTCAAGGTCCGCACACCCCTCACTTGCGAAACCCGCTACGGCCTGTGCGCGCACTGCTACGGGCGCGACCTGGGCCGCGGCAGCATGGTCAGCCAGGGCGAGGCGGTGGGCGTCATCGCCGCCCAGTCCATCGGCGAACCCGGCACGCAGCTGACGATGCGCACCTTCCACATCGGCGGCGCGGCTTCGCGCGCGGCGATGGCCAGCTCGGTGGAAACCAAGTCGGCAGGCACGGTGGGCTTCGCCCTGACCATGCGCTACGTCACCAACGCCAAGGGTGAGCGCGTGGCCATTTCGCGTTCGGGCGAAATCGTCATCTTCGACGACAACCGCCGCGAGCGCGAGCGCCACAAAGTGCCGTACGGCGCCACGCTGACCGTGGGCGACGGCGACGCCGTCAAGGCCGGACAGCGCCTGGCCACCTGGGACCCACTGACGCGTCCCATCGTGTCCGAGTACGCCGGCACGGTGCGTTTCGAGAACATCGAGGAAGGCGCCACGGTGGCCCGCCAGGTCGACGAAGTCACCGGCCTGTCCACCCTGGTGGTCATCACGCCCAAGACCCGCAGCGGCAAGGCCATGATGCGCCCGCAGATCAAGCTGATCAACGAGGCCGGCGAAGAAGTCAAGATCGCCGGCACCGACCATTCGGTCAACATCTCGTTCCCGGTCGGCGCACTGATCACCGTGCGCGATGGCCAGCAGGTGTCGGTGGGCGAGGTGCTGGCGCGCATTCCGCAAGAATCGCAAAAGACCCGCGACATCACCGGCGGTTTGCCCCGCGTGGCCGAACTGTTCGAAGCCCGTTCGCCCAAGGACGCCGGCATGCTGGCGGACGTCACCGGCACGGTCTCGTTCGGCAAGGACACCAAGGGCAAGCAGCGCCTGGTCATCACCGACCTGGACGGCGTCAGCCACGAGTTCCTGATTCCCAAGGAAAAACAGGTGCTGGTACACGACGGCCAGGTGGTCAACAAGGGCGAGATGATCGTCGACGGCCCGGCCGATCCGCACGACATCCTGCGCCTGCAGGGCATCGAGCGGCTGGCGACTTACGTGGTCAACGAAGTGCAGGACGTCTATCGTCTGCAGGGCGTGAAGATCAACGACAAGCACATCGAGGTCATCGTGCGCCAGATGCTGCGCCGCGTGAACATCACCGATGCCGGCGACACCAGCTTCATTACCGGCGAACAGGTCGAGCGCTCCGAACTGCTGAACGAAAACGACCGCATGCAGGCCGAAGGCAAGATCCCCGCGACGTACGACAACGTGCTGCTGGGCATCACCAAGGCTTCGCTGTCGACCGATTCGTTCATCTCGGCGGCATCGTTCCAGGAGACCACCCGCGTCCTTACCGAAGCGGCCATCATGGGCAAGCGCGACGACCTGCGCGGCCTGAAGGAAAACGTCATCGTCGGACGACTGATTCCCGCAGGCACCGGCATGTCCTACCACAAGGCCCGCAAGGAAAAAGAACGCCACGAGGCGGCCGAACGCCAGGCCGCCCGCGACCTGGCCAACCCGTTCGAGGACATGCCCGCGACGGTCGGCTCTTCCTCCGAGCCCGAGGACGACCAGGGCAGCGACAGCCCGGCCAGCCCCGAGGCATAAGGGTCCGGCGGCCCGGCGGACGCGCCGGGCCGGCCCTTCTTCGGCCCCGCTCATCGTCTTGCGCGATCGGCGGGGTTTTTCTTTGCCCGCTGAAGCCGCGCCATGGCGTGCTTTCGCCTCTGCTGGTAAGCCCTGATAGTAGAAATACCGATGTCGGGCCCGGCAATTTACCTGTTATAACACCTATCATTACATGTGTATTTACACATTTAGGGCGGCTGCCGCATAGCCGGCCTGTGCTGCACCATCACCCCAGCTAATCCCGGAGGCTCGACAGGTATGGATGTATCAGCAGGACGCAAGTACGTAATCGCCACCGACGTGGGCGGAACATGCACTGACACGGTGGTGTTCGCGGCGGGAGAGCCGGTCCGCATCGGCAAGGCGCTTTCCACGCCGCCGGATTTCGCCACGGGCATATTCGATTCCATCCGTTCGGCCGCCGACTCCATGGGCGAATCGCTGGACAGCCTGCTGGCCGGCGCCTATCTGTTCGTGCACGGCTCCACCGTCGTGGACAACTGCATTCTCACCCGGGACGGCGCCAGGGTCGGCCTGCTGACCACCAAGGGTTTCGAGGACACCATACTGGTGACGCGCGGCGCCTACGGCCGCTGGGGAGGATTGACCGAAGACAAGATCAAGCACATCGTCAAGACCGAGAGGGCCCCTGCGCTGGTGGCGCCCGAGCACATCGTGGGGCTGGCGGAACGGGTCGATGCCGGCGGCCAGGTCCTGAAGGCGCTGGACCCGCGGGAAGTCGAAGAAGCCATTGCGCATCTGGTCGATGAACAGGGCGCGGACGCCATCGCCGTCTCGCTGCTGTGGTCCTTCGCCAATGAAAGCAATGAACGCCTGGTCAAGGATATCGCCGCCCGCGTGGCGCCCGGCGCCTACTGCACGCTGTCCAGTGAGATCGCGCCCATGCCGGGCGAATACGAACGCACGTCCACCGCCGTCATCAATGCCTATGCGGGCCGCATCACCGACAGCTATCTGTCGGACCTGGAAAGCCGCCTGGCCCAGACCGCCTACCGTGGCCCCATCATGGTCATGCAGGGCTATGGCGGGCTGCTGCCGGCGGACGAAGCGGCGGACCGCTCGGTGGGCATGCTGGAATGCGGCCCCGCCGCCGGCGTCATCGGCAGCAAGTCGCTGGGCGCGATGTTGAAGCAGCCCGACGTCATCGCCACGGACATGGGCGGCACGACGTTCAAGGTCAGCGTCATTCAGGATGGCGAGATCGAATACGCGCGCGAGCCCATGGTGGACCGCTATCACTACACGGCGCCCAAGATCGAAGTGGTGTCCATCGGCGCGGGCGGCGGCTCGATCGTCGGCATCGACCCGGTGACCGGCGAACCCAGGGTGGGCCCGCGTTCGGCCGGCTCCCGACCCGGGCCCATCTGCTATGGCCTGGGCGGCACCGAGCCCACCTTGACCGATGTGTTCATGCTGATCGGCTACATGGACCCGGACACCTTTCTGGGCGGCTCCATCACGCTGGATCCCGAACCCGCGCGGCGCGTCTTCGAGGAGAAAATCGCCCGGCCGCTGGGCATGACGGTGGAGCAGGCGGCCATAGGCGTCTACCGGCTGGCCTCGGCGCAGATCACTGACCTGATCCGCGAGATCACCGTGGAGCGCGGCCTGGATCCGCGCGACTTCGTGCTGCATTCGTTCGGTGGCTCCTGCGGCATGCTGTCCGCCATGTTCGGGGCGGAACTGGGCGTGAAGAAAATCGTCATCCCCTACACCGCCTCCGTCAATTGCGCATTCGGCCTGGTGTCGGCCGACATCGTGCATCAGTATTCCGCCACGCGCACCCTGCCGGGCTTTGCTCTCGCCTCGCAAGTCAATGCGCTTTACGAGCCCATGATCGAAAAGGCCGTGGCCCAGCTCAAGAGCGAGGGCTTCGACGAAAGCGCCATGCAGCTGGAATGGTCGGTGGACTTGCGCTATGCGCGCCAGGTGCACGAACTGACGACGCCAGTAAGGTCGGCCACCCCGCTGACCCAGGAAGGCCTGGAACAACTGCTGGCTGATTTCGAAGCCTTGTACGAGCGCAAGTTCGGCAAGGGTTCGGCATACCGCGAGGCGGGCATCGAGATGAAACTATTCCGCCTGACCGCGCGCGGACTGCTCAAGAAGCCCGAGGTGCCTCGCATGGAGATGGGCGGCGCCGACGCCAGCGCGGCCTTGCTGGGCAGGCGCGACATCTTCGTCGAGGCCGAAAACGGGCTGGCGCCGGCCGACATATACGACTTCGAAAAGCTGTCGCCCGGCAATGTGCTGAAGGGACCGGCCGTAGTCCACACGCCCATCACCACCATCGTCCTGCAGAAAGGCCAGAAGGCGCTGATGGACGAGTACCGCAACATCGTCGTCGAACTGGAAGGAGGCGCCTGACCATGGACCCCATCACTTATTCCATCATCCGCCACCGCCTCTTCCGGGTCGTGGAAGAGGCCGTCATTACGCTCAAGCACGTGTCGGGCACTGCGATCACCAACGAGGGCCACGACCTCATGGTCAGCCTGTACCGCGCCGACGGCTCGCTGCTGATGGGCGGAGTGGGCTTTCTGCACCACCTGACCAGCGCCGCGGAAGCGTGCAAGGCCGTCATACGCCGTTTCGAGGGGCAGATCGAACCGGGCGACATCTTCATGCTGAACGATCCCTACACGGCGGCGCTGCACACGTCCGACGTCTATATGCTGGCCCCCATCCACCACGAAGGGCGGCTGGTGGCCTGGAGCGCATGCTTCGTGCACGTGTCCGATATCGGCGCCATGAACCCCGGCGGTTTCGCGCCGGACGCCAAAGACATCTTCAGCGAGGGCTTCAGCAGCCCCGGCCTGAAAATCGTCAGCCGCGGCGAGCTGCGCCAGGACATCTGGGACACTTTCCTGAACATGGTGCGCAGCCCCGAGATGGTCGCGCTGGACCTGCGTTCGCTGATCGCCTGCAACAACGTGGCGGGCGAACGCATGCTGGCGCTGATAGAGAAATACGGGGCCGAGGCCGTGGACCATGTGGGCAAGACTTTGATAGAGCAGTCCGAGCAGTTGCTGCGCCAGCGCCTGCGCGAGCTGCCCGACGGCAGCTGGCAGTCGCGCCAGTACATCGACGTGCTGGGCACGACGGCCAAAGTGCTGTTGACGATGACCAAGAAAGACGACACGCTGACTTTTGATTTCACCGGCTCCAGCCCGCAGTCGGAATACAGCGTCAACTGCACGAAATGGGCGGCCCTGGGGGGGTTGTTCGCACCGCTGTTCCCGCTGCTGTGCTACGACATAACCTGGAATCAGGGCGCGGTGGAGCCGATAAAAATGATCGCGCCCGAAGGCAGCATCGTCAACTGCACGCGCCCCGCGCCCGTGTCCGTGGCCACGGTCGGCGCCATTCAGTCGGTCAACAATGCCGCGTGCGCCGCCATAGGCAAGATGCTGGCCGCCAGCGACAAGTACCGGGACGAAGCCACCGCCGTCTGGCATGCCAACCACTTCGCCGTGTTCATGTTCGGCCGCACGCGCGAGGGACGCCTGGCCATCGACACCCTTACCGAAACCTTTGCCGGCGCCGGCGGCGCCAAGACCTATGGCGACGGCGTGGACATAGGCGGCGAAATGCCCAACCCCATTTCCCGCATGGCCAATGTCGAAACCGTCGAGGGTGCTTTTCCGGTGCGCTATCTGTTCCGCCGGCGCATGCTGGATTCGGGGGGCGCCGGGCGCCATCGGGGCGGCCTGGGCGGCGAAATCGCCATCGTGCCGCATGGCAGCCCTGACGGCGGCATCAACTTCGTCCTTTCCGGCAAGGGCTCCCGCTTTCCCATGAGCGACGGCCTGGCGGGCGGCCTGCCCGGCACGGCCAATGACTACGTGCTGTACCAAGGCGGCGCGGCGCCCGGCGCCGCCGCGCGCGTCGACCAGACACAGGCAAGCCAGCTGACGGGCGAACGCAAACCCATCAGCTGGGGCGTGTTTCCGCTGGGCATGCAGGACGCTTTCTACCTCCGGTGGAATGGCGGCGGCGGCGTGGGCGACCCCTTGCAGCGTCCCGCCGCCGACGTCGCGCGCGACATCGCGTCTCATTCGGTATCGTCCGAGGCGGCCCGCGACATATACGGCGTCGTGGCTCGGGCGGGCGAGGTCGACGCCGACGCCACCGAGGCGCTGCGCCGCAAGTTGCGCGAACAGCGCGCCGAACAAGGAGTGCACGCATGAACAAACGCATTTCGCCCACCATGTACATCGGCGCCGGCAAGGGGCCCGCGAGGCTGTGCTGCAGCGCCTGCGGCCACGATGTCGGTGCGGCCGGACAGCCATGGAAGGACAAGGTGCCGCTCAAGGCGACCCCGGTATCCGGCCTGCAGGGATGGCCAGGCGCCGTGCATCCCGGCCTGCTGCTGCGCGAGTTCAGCTGCCCCGCTTGCGGGCAGTTGCTGGACAGCGAGGTAGCGCTGCCGGAAGACCCCTATCTCGATGACATCGTGGCGGTGGAGGGCGGCGCAGCGTAGCAATACAGGAGGGCAGAGACTGGGAAAGGCCGCGCCTTTCCATCAGTGCTGACAAGCGTGTCGCCACGGCAAAGACACCGGCAGCCGGCAATTGAGCAGTTCCTTTATTCAATTGGAAACAAGGAGTGATATCAATGAGAAGGCTAGTCAAGTCGATGCTGGGCGCCGCATTCGCCCTGCTGGCGGCGGCAGGCGCCCTTGGGGCGAAGGCCCAGTCCGGTCCCACGGTGATCCGGGAGGGCGTCGTGATAGGCGCGCTTGGCGCCATACGCTCGTCGCTGCCGGAGACGGGGCCCCAGGCCGGCCTGCGGTTCGACATCAAGGATTTCAACGACAGTACCGCGGCGCTTCGCGCGCTGGACCAGGGCGAGCTGGACATCGCCAATACCACCACCCAGCACATGGTCAGGGCCATCACCGAAGGCATGGATGTGGTGTGGGTGATGGGCTCGGGGGGCGGATACAACGTGCTGGTGGCGCGCAAGGCGCTGGCGCTGCCGCCCAACGACAGCGCGGCGCTGAAGGAGCTGGTGGACGAGCGCAAGTCGGGCACGCCGCTTTCCATCGCCGTGCCTACCGGCTCGTTGCAGCATGCGAAGCTGATCGCTTACCTGAAAGGCGCCGGCATAGACCCGGATCGCGACGTCAGAATCGTCAACGTGGGCTTTCCCAATCACCCGCGCGCGCTCGAGGCCGGCGAGGTGGACCTGGCCATGACGCTGGCGCCTTTCGGCGCCCTGGCGATGGAAAAGGACGGCGCCACGCTGGTCCAGCACCTGTATGGCGGCCCCTACGGGAAACAGGAAATCGGCTTCATCGTGCAGCGCAAGCTGATCGAGTCCAATCCGGCGCTTGTCCAGCGCATCGTCGACGCCCACGTGGCGGCCATGAAGAAATTCGTCGGCGACAAGGACAGGCAGGTGGAATACGAAATGAAATATTCGCGTTTCCCCGCCGCGGTGGTGGACCGGACGGAACGCAGCTTCCTGCAATACGACTGGCGCACCAACGTCGCCGACCTGAAGCTGATGGCCAGGGAGATGCAGGCGCTGGGCTGGGCCGGCGAGGACGTGTCCGGCAAGATTGACAAGGCTATGGATTTCAGTTTCCTGGCCAAGGCCACCGGCCAGTCCCCGCAGGCCCTGGGCAGCTGGTAGGCCCGCCCTGAAACAACCCATTGCGCCGGCGGGACGGCATCCGCGGTGCGACACACAGTTTCCATGCCGGGCGCGCCGCGCGCCCACCGAGCCGGGAGGTGCTCGCATCGATGAGAGCATTACACAATCTGTTTTGCATGGCGCGGCTGCGCGCCGTCCCGACAGGGTCGGCGCTGGCCGGGAAGAAGCCGTCCGCCGCCGGGCCGGAGCCGGCCCGGCGGGCCTGTCGGCGCGCGGGCGCAGTGAACGGACTCTGGCTGGCCGTGCAACTGGCACTGTTTCCCCTGGTGCTGCTGCTGGCCTGGCAGCTGGTCACCGAATGGGGCTGGATAAAGCGCAATGTCATTCCGCCTCCGCTGGAAGTGCTGTCCATCTGGTATGACCTGATTACCGGCGGCACCGGCCAGGCCGGCCGCTACGCCGGCTCGTGGTGGGACCACGCCTTCTCCAGCACCTGGAGAGTCTTCGCAGGCTTCGCCTGGGGCATCGCGCTGGGCGTCGTTCTGGGGCTGTTGATCGGCCTGTCCAGGGTGGTCGAGCGCATGCTGGATGTGACGCTGCAAGTGCTGCGCACCATTCCGGTCACCGCGTGGGTGCCGCTGTCACTGGTTTTCTTCGGCATAGGCAATGCGCCGGCTGTCTTCCTGATCGGGCTGGGAGCATTCTTTCCCACGGTCATCAACACGACGCTGGGCGTGCGCCAGATCGACAAGACCCTGGTGAAGGCTGCATTGATGATGGGCGCCTCCCGCGCCGAACTGTTGTCCAGGGTGGTGCTCAAGGGCGCGCTGCCCTCCATCTTCGCGGGTATCCGGCTCTCCATGGGCATTGCATGGGTGCTGGTCGTGGTGGCCGAGATGCTGGCCGTGCGAAGCGGGCTGGGCTATCTGCTGAACGACGCCTATCAGTTCTACCGCAACGACGTGGTCATCGCCACGATGCTCAGCATAGGGATGCTGGGCTATCTGTCCGACCGGCTCGTCGTCTTGGCGCGGGACCATTTTCTGCAGTGGAACGCGGGGGAGACCTACAGTGGCTGACATCGAATTCAGGCATGTGCGCAAATCCTTCCCGAGCCGCGGGGCGCAAGTGCAGGCCCTGGCCGATGTGCAGCTGGAGATCGCCGACCGCGAGCTGGTCACCATCGTGGGCGCCAGCGGCTGCGGCAAGTCCACGCTGCTGAACATGCTTGCCGGGTTCGATACCCCCAGCGAAGGCGAAGTCCTGCTCGATGGGCGCAGGGTGAACGGACCGGGGCCGGACCGGGGCGTCGTATTCCAGCAGACGGCGCTGTTTCCGTGGCTGACGGTAGAGCAGAACATCGCCTTCGGGCCGGGCTTGCGCGCCAACCGCGCCAAGGCAAAAGGGGCGGGGTCCGGCGTCGAAGCGCTGTTGGACCGCACCGGTCTTTCGGCTTTCCGCGACAGGTGGCCTTCGGAGCTGTCCGGCGGCATGCGCCAGCGCGCGGCGATTGCCAGCGTGCTGGCCATCAGCCCTTCGGTGCTGTTGATGGACGAGCCTTTCGGGGCGTTGGACTCGCTGACCCGTTCGGTCATGCAGGACTTCCTGCTGCAATTGTGGGAGGAAGACCGCAAGACGGTGCTGCTCGTCACCCACGACATCGACGAGGCCATCTATCTTGCCGACAAGACCGTGGTCATGAGCGGTCACCCCGGACGCGTCAGCGAAGTGATATCTGTGGACTTGCCCAGGCCCAGGCATTTCGGTATGCACTCGGACCCGAGGTTCATCGCGTTGCGCGACAGGGTGCGCGACGTCGTCAGGGCCGAGGCGGCGCGCAGCGCGACGGCGGCCTGATGCGGCGGGCGGCGAATTTTCGACAGGGCCGTGCCGCGCGAGGCGCGGCGGCCCTAGCCTGCCAGCCCAAGGCCGGTCAGTGCGGCTGCCCTTTTAGCTTTTAGTGTTGGCAGGCCCTAATGGACGAAGGAGAAGAATCATGTCAGACCAGAAGATAAGGCCCGCGACGGTGCAGGTGCTGCGGGGCGCCCGGGTGATGGACCCCGGGCAGGGCATCGACCGCGTCGCCGACGTGCTCGTGCAGGACGGAAAGATACTGGACGTGGGCGACAACCTGGCTCCGCCGGATGCGCAGGTGGTGGACCTGCGCGGCGACATACTGACGCCGGGATGGATAGACAACCACGTGCATACCTATGGCACGCTGGGCTTCGCGGACCCGGACAGCATAGGCGTGTGGCAGGGCGTGACCAGCTTCGTCGATGCCGGCGGGCCGGGCATCGCCACCATGGACGAGTTCATGGCGCTCATGTCGGGACGCACGGCGACCCACCTCTACGCGGGGCCGTACATCCGCCCGATAGGCATCATCGGCGCGCAGTTCACCGAGGGTGACATCCGCAGCCTGAACGGCTTCCCCATACCGGCCTGGCTGGACTTCATGGACCGGCACCCGGGCGTCATCCGGTACCTGAAGATCGCCGCGCTCAGCGGCTACGGCAGCGGGCCCATAAAAATGGGCAAGGGCCTGGCGGAAGTCATCGGCGTGCCCTTGTACGGCCATATAGGCGAATTCCAGATGCAGCCCGAGAACCCCTCCGCCTATGAATTGTTCCGGGTGTGCCAGGAGGGCGACATGATCGCGCACCCCTATCACAACAGCGGCGCGCGCATCATCGACCGCTCGAAAAGGCTGCGGCCCGAGGTGGCCGACGCCAAGCAGCGCGGCGTGCTGTTCGACATCGCGTTCGGCAGCTACAACTTTTCATGGGAAGTGGCCGAGGCCGCCTTCGGCCAGGGCTTGCCGCCGGACATCATCAGCTCGGACCTGCAGCAGTTCAACGCCATCGGGCCGGCCTATTCGCTTTCGCATGTGATGAGCATGCTGCTGCGCCTGGGCATGAGCCTGCCCGATGTCATCAAGGCGGTGACGGCGACGCCGGCGCGGGCCCTGGGCCTGCAGGACAGGGCTGGCAGCCTGCGGCGCGGCGCGCCCGCCGAGATGACCGTCTGCCGCGTCGTGGAAGGCGACTTCGAATTCGTGGACACCGAAGGCGGAATGCGGTCGGCCGACCGCAAGATCGTGCCGGTCATGACATTCACGGGCGGGGCGCGCTACGATACCGACCTGACCCGCTGCCAGAACGAGGACAACTGGCTGCTGCAGATCGCCGACGACCACGTGCCGGACGCCGCCGCCGGGCTCAGCCCCGCGCAGCTTGATTTCATAGAGCGCATGCGCAACGCGTTGTCGGGCGTTGCATGGGCATACAACCTGGACCAGCTGGACCTGGAAAAGGCGCACGAACTGCGCGCCGTGTTCGACGCGGTGCGCGCCGAGGCGGGCCTGCCGCTGCGCGAGGCCCTGCTGGCCCTGTTCTGCTGCTTCCTGGACCGGCCTTTCACCATGCAGATCGGATTGTTCCTGCTGCACCTGGAGCGGGACTTCCTGCTGGGCAGGCTGGACGACGTTCTGGCTTCGGCGAGGACTTCGGCATGACGACCATGACTGACAGCAAGGCCTGGACCAAGGTGGAAGGCCTGGATCCCGGCCAGGACATGTTTCCCGCCGTCGCCAAGGCCGGCGACAAAAGAGTGGTCATCGTGGATACAGGCAAGGCGCTGCGCGGCGTCGAGCTGGCCTGCCCCCATCTGAAGGCGCCGATGAGCAAAGGCATCATGATGGGCGCAGGCTCGATGATCCGCTGCCCCAAGCACAATTTCATCTTCAGGCTGAGCGACGGCAAGGGCGTCAACTGCGTGGGCCTGACACTGAAGGTATACGAGATACGCCAGGCCGGCGACGGCATGGAGATTCTGATCTGACCGCTGCCGCGGATACGGCAATATTCCCTCAAATAGGTAGACCTCATGCACAACATCGACATACGACCCGAAATCATCGACCGCGTCATGAAGCGGCGCGGCCGCCTGCATCTGTACGAAGACCTGGACCCGCGCAAGACCGCTCTCGTGGTGATAGACATGCAGAACACCTTCTGCGACGTGGGTGCGCCGGCCGAGGTGGCGCAGTCGCGCGGCATCGTGCCCAACATCAATGCGCTGACGCCCCGGCTGCGCGAATTGGGCGTGCCCGTCATCTGGGTCCTGCACGCCAACACCAATTTCAAGGGCGAAAGCGACTGGGACCTGTTCTACAACTACTTCGTGGCCGGCGACATCCGCGCCCGCACCGTCCAGAGCAACGCGCCCGAGAACCAGGCGGTCTACTCAGAGCTGGACGTCGCGTCCGAGGACATGGTCATTGTCAAGAACCGCTACAGCGCACTGATCCCGGGCTCGTCGTCGCTGGAGCGCGTGCTGCGCAGCCTGGGCATGGACAGCATTCTGGTGGCGGGCACCAAGACCAACATCTGCTGCGAGTCGACCGCGCGCGACGCCATGATGATGGACTTCAAGGTGACCATGCTGTCGGACTGCTGCGCGGCGCTCTCGGATGAAGAGCACAGGGCGGCGCTGGAAAACATCGTCCAGCAGTTTGGCAATGTGATGAACAGCCAGGACGCCGTCGAACGCCTGGGCAGGCACGCCTGACCCCGTCCATACCGTCTCCGGCGCCAGCGCGGGCCGGCCCCCAATCCTGTCACTGCAATGGAGGTTCCCATGTTGAGAAACTGTCTGTTGGCGCTGTGCCTGTTTGCCATGCCGTTCGCGTCGCATGCCCGGCCCGCCGACCTGAAGGTGGCGCTGGTGCTGCCCGGCTCGGTTACCGACGGCACATTCAACAGCGCCGCGGCCGAAGGCATGAAGAAAGCCCAGGCCAAATATCCGGGGCTGCATGTGTCCATACGCGAGAACACCCCCACCGCCGAGGCGCAGGAGGCGTTGGCCGCCTACGCCCGGGACGGCTACGACATCGTCATCGGCCACGGCTTCCAGTTCGCCGACCCGGCCAAGCGTATCCACAAGCGCTTTCCCAAGACCTGGTTCATCATCAACACCGCCACGGTGGCCGAGGCGCCCAACCTGGCATCCTTCGACAACCGCTGGGGTGATGCCGGCTACATCGCCGGCGCGGTGGCGGCCATGGTAAGCAAGTCCGGCACCATCGCCAACGTGCCGGCCATCCCCGTGCCCACCATCCAGGAATACGACGACGGCTTCCATCGCGGCAGCAAGCGCGTCAACCCGGACATAAAAGTGCTGTCGGCCTATGTCGGATCATTCTCGGACATTGCCAAGGCCAAGGAAATCACCACCAGCATGATAGACAGCGGCGCCGACGTGGTCTCGGGCATCGGCAACGAGAACGTGGTGGGCACGCTGCAGGCGGCCAAGGAAAGAGGCGCGCTGATGATAGGCACGGCCTTTGATTCGGCCGCCCTGGCGCCGGACACCATCGTCACCACCGCGCTGATCAACTTCGACGTCAACATAGACGAGGCGGTCGGCAAGGTTATTGACGGCAGCATAGAGCCCCGCAATTACCTGCTGGGCCTGGCCGAGAACGGCATAGGGCTGGCCCCCCTGCGCAACTTCGAGGATAAAGTCTCCGCGCAGGACAAGGCCCGCATAAAGGAAATCATGGACGGCATTCGCGCGGGCACGGTGTCCGACCTGCCGCCCAGGCGCTAAAGAAGCCGCGGCAAGCCATGGGGCATGATTCCATGACGAGGAGGGCGGCGCGGGAGGACGGGCCGGCGCTTCTGGAGGTGGACGGCATCACCAAGCGCTTCGGCGGGGTGGCGGCCAACAGCGCCGTCAGCTTCAGCGTGGGGCACGGAGAAGTCATCGGCATCCTGGGCGAGAACGGCGCCGGCAAGTCCACCTTGATGAACATCATTTCCGGCCTGCTTTCGCCCGATGAAGGGCAGATCCGGCTGGATGGCCGGCCCGCGGCTTTCGCATCGCCCCGCGATGCGTCGGCGGCGGGCATCGGCATGGTGCACCAGCACTTCAAGCTGGTGGGCGCCCTGACGGTGGCCGAAAACCTGGCGCTGGGCGACCCGCGTTGGGGGCGCGGCGCACTGCGGCTGTCGCGCATGAGGGAAAGCCTGCGCGACATCGCCGGCCGCCTGGACATGGCGCGATGCTTCGATCGTCAAGTGGACAAGTTGACCGTGGGCGAGCAGCAGCGGGTCGAGATCATGAAAGTGCTGTCGCGCCGTCCCAGGCTGCTGATACTGGACGAGCCCACGGCCGTCCTGTCGCGCGAGGAGCGTCCGGCGCTTTTCCAGATGATGGCCGAACTGGCGTCGCACGGCACCGCCGTCGTCATCATCAGCCACAAGATGGAGGACATCCTGGAGTCCTGCCGGCGCGTGGTCGTCATGAGGCAAGGCAAGGTGGTGGGCATCTCGCCCGTGGACGGCATGGGCCGTCAGGACCTGGTCCGCCTGCTGGTGGGCGACGACCTGCCGGCGCTTGCGCCGCGCACGCCTTCCGGCTCCGCGCCGCAGCGCCTGCTGGGCGTATCGGCGCTGACGGTGACGCGTCCCAACGGCACGGTGGCCCTGCGCGACGTCAGCTTCGACCTGTACGGTGGCGAGATACTGGCGCTGTGCGGCGTGGACGGCAACGGCCAGACGGAATTGATACAGGCGCTGGCGGGACTCGTTGCGCCTGACGGTGGAACACTGGACTATGGCTTCAACCGCGGGCGAGGCTATCCGGGCGCCGCCAGGCTGCGGCGCCACGGCGTGGCACACATCCCCGAGGACCGCCTGCGCGACGGCGTGCTGGCTGGCGCCAGCCTGTCGGAAAACTACCTGCTGACCCTGCTGGCCGATGCGCGCTTCAACGCCCATGGCTGGCTGCGGCCCGGCCCGCTGCGCGGCGCGCTGCGCAAGGCCATCGCCGACTATGCCATCCGCGTGCCGGGCGAACAGGCCCGCATGGCGCAGCTGTCGGGCGGCAACCAGCAGAAGCTGGTGCTGGCGCGCGAGCTCGAACGCGGCCCCCGGCTGATCCTCGCCGCGCATCCCACCCGGGGCCTGGACGTGCAGACCATCGCCTTCGTCAACAACCGGCTGCTGGACCGCCGAGCCGCGGGGGCGGGGGTGCTGCTGGCCTGCGCCGACCTGGGCGAGGCATGGCAGATGGCGGATCGCATCATGGTGCTGTCCGCGGGCCGGCTATACGGACCCGTGCCTCTTGCGCAAACCTCGATACAGGAAGTCGGCCGATGGATGACCGAAAGATGAAAAATCCTGCGCATGCTTTCCCGTTCGGCATGGCCGCGGCCGTCGCCGCCGTGACGGCGCTGATCCCCGCATTGTTCATCCTGATGGCGGGCCGCAACCCGGCCATTGCCTATGCGTCGCTGTTCGCCTATACGCTTGGCACTTCCAATGGCTTCTTCGAGGTGCTGACGCAATGCATCCCCCTTACCCTGGTGGGTCTGGGCGTGGCGGTGGCCTTCCGGGCGGGCGTGTTCAATATCGGCGGCGACGGGCAGTTGCTGATGGGCGCCATTGTCAGCTTCGCCTGCGCGCCGCTGTTCGCGGACTGGCCCGAGCCCCTGGGCCTGCTGGCTTTTCTGGCCATGGGCTTCGCGGGGGGCGGGGCGCTGGGCATGTTCGTCGGCTGGCTGCGGGCGCGGTTCCAGGCCAGTGAAATCATCGTCACCATCGTCCTGAACTTCATCGTGCTGCAGCTGCTGAGCTGGCTGATACGTGGTCCGCTGCAAGAGCCGGCCAGGACCATGCCCTGGAGCGACTATCTGCCTCAAACCCTGCTGCTGCCCAATCTGATAGAAGGGTCGCGCGTGCATTACGGCCTGATCGTGGCGCTGCTGGCCGTTGTGGCGGTCGCCGTCTGGCTGCGCAAGTCGGCTTTCGGCTTCAAGTTGTCGGCGGTCGGGCAGAATCCCTATGCCGCCCGCTATGCCGGGCTGGGCGAAGGCCGGGTCATCGTCCTGGCGATGCTGGCCAGCGGAGGGTTGGCCGGCCTGGCGGGCAGTGTGCAGGTGGCCGGCATACTGGAGCGGCTGCAGGATGACTTCGCGCCTGGCTATGGGCAGGCGGCCATCGCCGTCGCCCTGATGGCCCGGCTGTCGCCCGCCGTGGTGCCTTTCACCGCCCTGCTGTTCGCGGTGTTCTACGTGGGGGCGGGCGTGCTGCAGCGCGAGGCCGGCGTGCCTTTTCCCATCGTGCGCATCATCGAAGGGGTGATGATTCTGGGCTTCCTGTGCTTCGAGGCGCTTTCCACCCGCAGGAAAGGGGGCTGACATGGATCTGGTCATCGTCGGACTTGTCGCGGCGGGGGTGCGCCTGAGCATCTCCATTGCGTTCGCCGCGCTGGGCGAACTGGTCGCCCAGCGTTCGGGCGTCATGAACGTCGGCCTGGAAGGCATCATGCTGTTCGCGGCCTTTCTGGCGGCCGCCGGGGCGGTATATACGGGCAGCCCCTGGGGCGGCGTGGCTTGCGCCGTGGCGGGCGGGCTGCTGCTGGCGGCCGTGCATGCCGTATTCGTCATCTGGCTTTGCGCCAACCAGATTGTTTCCGGCCTGGCGCTGGTATTGCTGGGGGCGGGCCTGTCCGGCGTGGGCTACCGGCTGACCATCGGCCAGGCGCCGGTGGCCATCCCGTCTTTTTCGGCGGTCGGTTTCGGCCCCTTGCGCGACATCCCCGTGGCGGGCCCCATTCTTTTCGGCCATACGCCGCTGGTCTACCTGGCCCTGGCCATCGCGGCCGCGCTGTACTGGGCCATTCCCCGCACGGCCTGGGGCCTGGAGCTGCGCGCCTGCGGCGAAAACCCGCAGGCCGCCGACGCGGCGGGCGTGGACGTCGCCCGGCACCGGTTTGCGGCGGTGCTGTTCGGCGGCGCCATGGCCGCGCTGGGCGGCGCCTTTCTGGTGCTGGCCCAGGTGAACGCATTCGTCGAGGGCATGGTGGCCGGCCGGGGCTTCATCGCCATCGCCTGCGTGGTGTTCGGCGGCTGGAATCCGCTGGGCGTGCTGCTTGCGTGCCTGGGCTTCGGCTTTGCCGACGCCCTGCAGATACGCCTTCAGACCTGGTATCCGGGCGTTCCATACCAGTTCTTCGTGATGCTGCCTTATGTGGCGGCCCTGGCAACGCTGGTAATATTTGCAAGCCGATCGGCGGGACCGGCGGCGCTGGGGCTGCCGTTCCGGACGCTGCGCGTTCCCCGGAAGGCGCGATAACCTTATTTGGCAAGCACGCATGGCTGATCTCGAACTGACCCCGCCCCATCTGGGCCCCGACCGCAACATTGCCTTCCAGATGGCCTCCATCATCTTCCGGCTCGAGCAGGACCTGCGCAATTCCACCTTGCGCAAGCTGGACATCACCTATATTCATTTCCGGGTGCTGCAATATCTGCTGGAGGAGGACGGCAAAAGCATCAGCGAGATCGCCCGGGCCATCGCGGTGCGCCCCCCGGTGCTTAGCCGGGTGGTGGACCAGATGGAAGAACGCGCCCTGGCGCGGCGGCAGGTGGACCCGGACGACAACCGCCTGACCCGGGTGTACCTGACGGACCATGGCAGGGCCAAGTACGCCGAGGCCTGGCCGGCAGCGCACAGGCTCATCGAATATGCCCTCGAGGTATTGCAGCCGCAAGAGCGCGAGGCGTTGGGCGCCTCTTTGCGCAAGATCGCCGCCCACGTGTGCAGCAGCTAGCGGCCGCCCGGCCCGCCTTGGCAAGGGCTTGGGCCAGCCATGTTGACCTCTGAAGCGGGCCTATGCTAATATGGCCAGCTAACCAAAAGTTGCGCGTTGTTTTTACGGCCAATTAGCCAATTCCAATTGGCCTTGGCGCGGGCTTTGGTGCAACTGCTGTTGCAAGATTGTTGCAAGACCCGCTCTTTTACGTATTTTTCGTGTTGGGCGGTTTTTGTGCAAAACCGCCCAAGTCGTTTCCGGCGTTGCCACACCCCTGAAACGCGGGCGTTTCATTCAAATACGTAAATCGGTGCGCAGGCCAGGCCTGCGTACAGGTAAAAGGATGCGTAAAGGTCATGCCAACCATTAGTCAACTCGTGCGCAAGCCGCGCGAAGTCAGCCGCGCCAGCAGCAAGAGCCCCGCGCTCGAAAACTGCCCCCAGCGCCGTGGGGTTTGCACTCGCGTGTACACCACCACCCCCAAAAAGCCCAACTCGGCACTGCGCAAAGTCGCCAAGGTGCGCCTTACCAACGGCTTCGAGGTCATCTCGTACATCGGCGGCGAAGGCCACAACCTGCAAGAGCACTCGGTCGTCCTGGTGCGCGGCGGCCGTGTAAAGGATCTTCCGGGTGTGCGCTACCACATCGTGCGCGGCTCGCTGGACCTGCAAGGGGTCAAGGACCGCAAGCAGGCGCGCTCGAAGTACGGCGCCAAGCGGCCCAAGAAAGCCTGAATTTTTTGCCGGCTGCATCGGCCGGGTGCGGCCATGGGCATGGGCCCATGGCATGTAAGTGGTCATTCCATTGAATGGCCGTGGCCGCGCGGGAAAGCGCGGTTTCAACTGAACTGTCACAAGGAAAGCATAAAATGCCTCGTCGTCGCGAAGTACCCAAGCGTGAGATTCTCCCCGATCCCAAGTTCGGCAGCGTAGAGCTGGCCAAGTTCATGAACGTCGTCATGTTGTCCGGCAAGAAGGCCGTCGCGGAACGCATCGTCTACGGCGCGCTGGACCAGATCCAGTCCAAGACCGGCAAAGAGCCGCTGGAAGTGTTCAACACCGCCATCAACAACATCAAGCCTATCGTCGAAGTCAAGAGCCGCCGCGTCGGTGGCGCGAACTATCAAGTGCCGGTTGAAGTGCGCCCCGTGCGCCGCCTGGCCCTCGCCATGCGCTGGCTGCGCGAAGCCGCCAAAAAGCGCGGCGAGAAATCGATGGATCTGCGCCTGGCCGGTGAACTGCTCGATGCCTCCGAAGGCCGCGGCGGCGCAATCAAGAAGCGTGAAGACACGCACAAAATGGCAGAAGCCAACAAGGCATTCAGCCATTTCCGTTGGTAATCTAAGGATACAAACATGGCCCGTAAAACCCCAATTTCGCGCTATCGCAATATTGGTATTTCCGCTCACATCGATGCCGGCAAGACCACTACGACCGAGCGCATTCTGTTCTATACCGGCGTCAGCCACAAAATCGGCGAAGTGCACGATGGCGCGGCCACCATGGACTGGATGGAACAGGAACAAGAGCGCGGCATCACCATTACGTCGGCGGCCACGACGGCGTTCTGGAGCGGCATGGGCGGCAACTATCCCGAGCATCGCATCAATATCATCGACACCCCGGGCCACGTGGACTTCACCATCGAGGTCGAGCGTTCCATGCGCGTGCTGGATGGCGCCTGCATGGTGTATTGCGCCGTGGGCGGCGTGCAGCCGCAGTCCGAGACCGTCTGGCGCCAGGCCAACAAGTACAAGGTGCCGCGCCTCGCGTTCGTCAACAAGATGGACCGCACCGGCGCCAACTTCTTCAAGGTCCACGACCAGCTCAAGCAGCGCCTGAAGGCCAACCCCGTGCCCGTGGTCATCCCCATCGGCGCAGAGGACACCTTCAAGGGCGTGGTCGACCTCATCAAGCAGAAAGCCATCATCTGGGACGAAGCCACCCAGGGCATGAAGTTCGAGTACACGGACATCCCGGCCGAACTGGCCGACTCCGCCGCCGAATGGCGCGAGAAGCTCGTCGAATCGGCTGCCGAGGCCAACGAAGAGCTGATGAACAAGTATCTCGAAAGCGGCGAGCTGACCGAGGAAGAGATCAACAAGGGCCTGCGCCTGCGCACCATCGCCGGCGAAATCCAGCCCATGCTGTGCGGCACCGCCTTCAAGAACAAGGGCGTGCAGCGCATGCTGGATGCGGTCATCGAATACCTGCCCTCGCCGATCGACATTCCTCCCGTCGAGGGCGTCGATGACGAAGGCAACCCCATCAGCCTGCCCGCCGACGACAACGCCAAGTTCTCGGCGCTGGCGTTCAAGCTGATGAGCGACCCGTTCGTGGGCCAGCTGACCTTCGTGCGCGTGTATTCGGGCGTGCTCAATTCGGGCGACACCGTCTATAACCCCATCAAGGGCAAGAAGGAACGCATCGGCCGCATCCTGCAGATGCACGCCAACAACCGCGCCGAAATCAAGGAAGTTCTGGCGGGCGACATCGCCGCCGTGGTGGGCCTGAAAGACGTCACCACCGGCGAGACGCTGTGCGACGTCGGCCAGCACATCCTGCTCGAGCGCATGGAGTTCCCCGAGCCCGTGATTTCGCAGGCCGTCGAGCCCAAGACCAAGTCCGACCAGGAAAAAATGGGCATCGCCCTGTCGCGCCTGGCGCAGGAAGATCCGTCCTTCCGCGTGCGCAGCGACGAAGAGTCCGGCCAGACCATCATCTCGGGCATGGGCGAACTGCACCTCGAAGTGCTCGTCGACCGCATGAAGCGCGAGTTCGGTGTCGAGGCCAACGTGGGCAAGCCCCAGGTGGCCTATCGCGAGACCATCCGCAAGACCTGCGACGAAGTCGAAGGCAAGTTCGTCAAGCAGTCCGGCGGCCGCGGCCAGTACGGCCACGTGGTCATCAAGCTCGAGCCTCTGCCTCCGGGCGGCGGCTACGAGTTCGTCGATGCCATCAAGGGCGGTGTGGTTCCTCGCGAATACATTCCCGCGGTGGACAAGGGCATCCAGGAAACCCTGCCTGCGGGCGTGGTGGCCGGCTACCCCGTCGTGGACGTCAAGGTGACACTGTTCTTCGGTTCGTACCACGACGTCGACTCGAACGAAAACGCGTTCCGCATGGCCGCTTCGATGGCCTTCAAGGAAGGCATGCGCAAGGCCAGCCCCGTGCTGCTCGAGCCCACGATGGCGGTCGAGGTCGAAACGCCCGAAGACTACGCCGGTACGGTCATGGGCGACCTGTCCTCGCGCCGCGGCATGGTGCAGGGCATGGACGACATCCCCGGCGGCGGCAAGATCATCAAGGCCGAAGTTCCCCTGGCCGAAATGTTCGGTTATGCGACCAGCCTGCGTTCGCAGACCCAGGGTCGCGCGACCTACACCATGGAGTTCAAGCATTACGCCGAGGCTCCCAAAAACGTCGCTGAAGAAGTCATCAGCGCGCGCAGCGGTAAGTGATACAGGCCCTGTCCGCGGTATCGCGGGCAGGGAAAATTATTGTTTCCTTCAAAAATAATGATGGGATGAATCATGGCAAAAGGTAAGTTTGAGCGGACCAAACCGCACGTAAACGTGGGCACGATTGGCCACGTTGACCACGGCAAGACGACGCTAACGGCGGCGATCACGACGGTGCTGTCCAAGGCGTTCGGCGGC
>Ga0180223_1000552_pt1 | contig 44428 bp, 39 predicted proteins | sample eDN5th30CKraftOP_FD_151337 | JGI IMG/M metagenome (GOLD analysis project Ga0180223, IMG submission 151337) | Enriched Organic Plus compost microbial communities from Emeryville, California, USA - eDNA 5th pass 30_C Kraft OP (version 2) (version 2) ... | reverse complement strand
GGTCGCTCCCGGCTCCTCTTTCTCCGGCAGTTATACCAGTAGGTCAGCGCTCCCCTGTCAGTGAGCGCCGCCCCGTCGATGAACGCCCGGACAACAACGTCCTGAGGGTGGCTTTCAAGCTGCCGGTACATTGCCATCGCGGCGTCAATCTTGGTGCTGCCGTTCGACATCATCTCCCGCGCTTCCGCGACCGCCTTCTCGACGATCGACATGTCAGTGACGACGGGTTCGGGTGATTTCGGTTTTCTGGACATGTGTTGTTCCCCTCCAGATCTTGGAAGCCCGGAGGGTCACGGCGATCAGGTGAGGGGACAACGGGATCGGGGGTGGATTTCCCATCGCGTTTTCCAGAGATGGTACGGGTACTGTCACCGCTGAAGGGGTCGAACGTGGTGTGAGAACTGGGGAGCTTCCGGAGATAATTCGCAATGCTCGACGTCGCATTGAAGTGGTGGGTGGACCTGAAAGGTCAGACGTCAGGAAAAGTGGAAATCCGGATTTATGATGTGATGAATCCGGAAGTTTTCCGCAAACAATTATGGAAGAATATGCAACTGACTGTCTTTGGGAAGCTGTCGTTCTACCACTGAACTACGCCCGCAGAGCGGAGATGGAACCGTTGGGTTCTGATCCCGCTCGTCCCGCCGCCGGCAAATCGCCCGGGACAGGGACCTTCATGTACCCGGTTTCGCCCACGTCGATCAAGGGTCATTGCCGGGAGATCACGTGAGGGGGGCGTCGTGCACAGGGGAGGGCTACCTCCGGCACCGGGTCCACGTCTCCTCGCTGTTTTCGTTGTTGTAGCAAAATCCCCGTTTTTTAAGTTCGGTAGACGTATCCGAACGGCGGCTGCACGCCCGTTCCGTCTCTGGATCGTTCCCAAACCCGCCGCGACATCCTGCATTCTGTTTTTGCCACCGCTCGATGAGGGTCCTGTCGGGGAGTTTGCGATTGTTGGCCGGGGTGGGTCGGGATGCCTTCGGTTGCCCATGGGTTGTCCCGCACCAGATGTAATCCTCCCCTTCAAGGGAGAATTTTTCCCGTGTCGGGGTATCAAGGAGAAACGACTGGTTGAACGTCTCGTCCACTTCCCGGCAGTTCAACTGGACGTGGTGACGGTGTGGGGGGAGGACGGTTTTGACCGACGCGACGACGCACGCCGTTTCCGGTCCCTGAAACAGGCGTCCACCTTTTGCAACTTCCCACGGAGGGAGATCAAGTTCCCCCTTCCTGAACTCCGCGCACTTTTCCGGGTTCTCCGCATAGACCCCGTCACGCAGGGGAACCCGGTCACTGGCGATGACCGGGTGGGCGATGGTCAGGACGGACAGGGCCAGTCCCGCGGTGGAGATCATCCGCATCGGGTCAGCCGTACTTCCGTTTGAACGCCGCGTCCGATGAGGTGAGGTAGATGATCCCCTCGATGAAGCCGATGATGGCGGGAATGAACGTCCAGCAGAAGACGAGGTACAGCAGCCCCATCCCGGTCTGTCCGAGATAGAACTTGTGGAAGCCGAGCCCACCAAGCAGGAAGGCGAGGATCGCAGCGGTCACCCTGCTTTTGAGGGGAGGAGCGTTCGCGGCGTCGCTGCCACCGACAGCAGCTGCTCCACCACCTGCGTTCATGAACACCTGGGATGTTCCCTGCCGCTTCAGCATCTCGATCTCACGCATTTGGGGATCGAGGATTTCCCCGCAGTGTTTGCACTTTTTCGATTTCGCGTTGATCGGCTCCGAGCAGTACGGGCAATCGATCGTCACAGTCGATGTCGCTTCCAAATCAGCCCCCACAACAGTCTGCGAACCCCTCAGGGATTCCGGCCACCAATACGACGGCCTAACTTTTTTGCGATTTCTGATATCATAAGATGGAATTCAACGAAAAATCCATCCAGTGAGATATTACGAAGGAGGCGATCCCATCTCATTGGATAGGGATGACGCCACAACAGAAAGCACTCGGGTCGGCTTCGGATTTTCGCTCCCGCCTGAAAGCGGCGCGAAAGAATGCGGATTTGACGCAGGATGAGTTGGTGGCGATCGCAGGGTGTTCAGCGGTCACGCTGAGCAAGCTGGAAACCGGCGTGAATCGCCCCACCTACGAGACACTGGTCGCATTGGCGTATGCGTTGGATGTTTCGCCAAATGAGCTGACTGGCTGGGATCGCGGCAACGACACCCAGGGCGATGCTTCCACCCGGGAGCGCGTAAACCGCTTGACGCTTCTCGCAGCGAAGTTGACACCGGAGTGGATCGATCAGCTGATTGCGATTGCGGAGAAAGCGTCGAAATCAGACGGAGCCTGATGGGTCAGATCACCCGTACACGACGAATTCTGACCCGCGATCCAGACCGACAAACTCCTTCACGGCGATCTCCCCTGAACATCGCAGTTCATTTCGAAGATCGTCGAGCGTCACCGGGTACCCGAAACACAAAGTGTCGATCGCGTACCGTCCCCTCATTTTGCTCCGGATATTAAAAAGCGAACGGTCGAAATCCCGCCTGTGATCAACGGGGATCATCCACACGGATTCCATCATCAGGTTCTGGGGGCAGGGGTTGCCCCGTTTCGTCCGGAAAACCGGGACCTCATTGCTCAGATACGCAACAGCAGGGAGGGGGAACAATGGTGACGGTCCGTTGGTCCCGAACATCCCGCAACAGACAACCCTGTAGAACATCCTGAAACGCGGGAACCCGATCGCGGGTCGGTTCTCTGCGGGTGTCATCCTGTCGTTGAAAATGATCCTGACCGTACGGAACTCCACGTCCCCCCTGTCACCGTCAGTGAGGTGGAACGTTCTCCGTATATGATCAAAAAGTTGGGTGGTGACGTAGTCAGAGATCAAAGATCGTTCCAGATTTCATGTTCATGAATTTCTGAAACAATCAATCAAATTTGGAATGACGTCCACACGTATCGTTATATATTGAATGGGAATCCATTGCATACTGCGTATGCAATCACATCTTCGATGTGTGTTGTTGTTTTTTCTTTTTTAATTTCATGAACGGGATATCCCACGTAACAACGGGAAACGGGAGAATCCATAAAAGTTCAATACGGATACGAAGAGCAGACAACTACGGATCTCTGGGGTGATTGTATCCGGGTAGATAACACCAAAAACGCGGGTATTCAAACGACATGATATCACAAGATCACGTGAATACCCCACGTACTACAGGGTGTTATCAAAATCCATAATTGTTATATATGGGCGTAGGGTCGCGAACAGTTACGGATTTTGGGAAGATCAGGCGACAGGATACTTCTGATCAACGATGCCTGGAGATGGGATCAACCTCGACCACCCGTTCAGGATGGACGATCGTTCGGTGAAATACCCCACCCTGTAATCCCCTCAGAACGTCGTACACACGTGACATGTCGTTATCTGGTTGGATCATACCAGTTCAGAAATTATCACTTCAATTCAACCACTTTTTTAGAAAATCCGTAAAAGTTCTATATGGGCGTACGGGTGCGAACAATTATGGATTTTGAGATCCACGTTAGTCGTGTCTGATCTTTTATACTCCAGATTCTGGTTCAACCAACGTCACCCACTTTCACATCAGGGAGATTGGCGGAGCGCGTTGCCCCCCATTCCGGGTGACCGGATGGATCGGGGCAAGGAGGTGCGTCAATGTCCCTTGTCAAACGACCGAACTCAAAATTCTGGTATGTCCAGTTCCAGATCAAAAACAAAACCATCGTCCGGTCCACCCGGACGGGCGACCGCAAGGTCGCCGAACGCGTCGCTGCCAAAATCCGCAGTGAGGCGCATCTGGAAATCATCGAGGGGCGAAAGAAGCCGCTGACCGTCGAGGAAGCGCTCGATCGCTACATCAATGCACGGGTCGGTACACCCAATCACCGGAACCTGCTCGGTCATCGGCGGCGAATCCTGTGCGAGATACGCGGGTCATTGCCCCTGACGTCCCTGACTTCCTGCGTTCTGGAAGATTTCAGGAGGAAACGGATCAGTCAGGGGATCGCACCACAGACGGTCAAGCACGCCCTGAACTATCTGGTCGCTGCGGTGAAGGCGGCCCGTAAAGATGGGTACGCATGTGCCGACCTTGATCCACCACAAATACGGATTTCGAACCGTCGTCTCCGGTACCTGTCACCGGAGGAGGAGCGTCGCCTGCTGACCGAGCTTGACCCTGACCGTGAGTGCTCTGGTCTCGCAAGCCGCGACAACAGGAACCCCGAGCGTCAAAGGTGGATTCAGGACAACTACGACCTGATCGTCATGCTGCTCGATACGGGAGCACGGTACGGCGAGATCGCCAACATGCACTGGCGTCAGGTCGATCTGGTCAATCGCAGCATCAATCTCTGGCGTCAGAAGGTCGGCAACGAGAGCGTTCTGTTCATGACGGACCGCGTCGTCACCATCCTGAACCGGAGGGCTTCAATGCGTGATGGCGATTTTGTCTTCCCGAACCGGAAGGGCGGGGCGCGGGGGTATTCGAGCGTCGCCATCCGCAAGGCGTTCAGGAGGGCTGGTCTCCACGACTGCACGATCCACACGCTGCGCCATACGCACGCGACCCGCCTGATCCAGAATGGGCTCAGCGTCTATGAGGTTCGGGAGGTGCTCGGTCACGCGGATATCAAGACGACGATGCGGTATGCCCACCTCGAGAAGGCAACCGTTTTGAAGAAGGCTAGGGACTTCATTGAGCGGCTGAATGGTGGGTAGACAGCTAATGTAGCTGATGGTCCAGCGGCTTAGGGGCTTCATTCCGCTGGGAGTTCCCGGGTCACGGCATGAGGTGGTCCGGTTTCTGTGTCATACTAGGGCTTTAACGTTAGCTTTGCCCCCCCCTAATCCGGTTGTTGGGCTGATACTTGATATGCCCCGAAAGTCGATATGACTTTGGAACTAGCCTGTCGCCAGCCGATTGCTTCCACGTATATGTTCGAATCCAGCGCGGGCCGCCATTGGCCGCTGATCACCGCACAAGTTCCCTCGGTATTATTGTGATATCATTCATATAGATGCCGATGGCGTGGCGGCTGAGTTGAAAGCCATGTGTTTGATCGGGCGATAGAGCCCGTCGATCATATGCTGCGCGCCCCTAATCGCAGCGGTTGTCAACCGGTTCTGGCGGGGTGCGGACCTCGTCGTTCCGATCGAGCGCGGCGTATTCCCCGGCAAGGAAGTCGAGCAGCGCCCGGACGGAGGGCAGCAGGCCCCTGCGGGTTGGAAACGCGCCATGAATGATGCCGGATCTTGGCGTCCAATCGGGCAGCAGGTCGATAAGACGACCAGCTTTTAGATCCTCGTCCACGACGAAGGTCGGGAATTGTCCGATGCCGATTCCGCGTAGCGCCGCCAGACGTAGCGCCACCATGTCTTCCGTGACCAGGCGCGGCCTGTGCCGGATCGTGGACGCCGCGCCGTCCGGTCCCCGAAGATGCCATTCATGTTCCAGCCGTTCCGGGTTCCAGGCGAGGCTGGGCAGCGTCGACAGGTCTGCCGGAACAAGCGGACGTGAAAGCGATGCGATCAGCGAGGGGCTGGCCACCAATCGTTGCGGACTGTCCGCCAGCTTGCGGATGACCAGATCGCTGTCCTCCAATGGAGGAAACCGCACGTGGATGGCGATGTCGAAGCCCTCGCGGATCACGTCCACCCGCCGATTGGTGCTCTCCAGCAGCACCTCGACCTTCGGGCATTGCTCCATGAAGCGGGCGATCATGTCCCCGATCTGGAAATAGATGACCGACGAGGGGCAACTGACTCTTACGGTGCCCCGTGGCTCGGAGCGCATCCGATCGATCGTTTCCTGCGCCGCATCGGCCTCCACGAGCATCGCCAGGCAATGCCGATAATACTCCCTGCCGATCTCGGTCACAGCGAAACGTCGCGTCGAACGGTGGATCAGCCGGACGCCCAGACGTTCCTCCAGGAGGCCGATGCGGCGGCTCAGCCGGGATCGGGGCATGCCAAGTTTCCGGGCGGCGGCGGCGAAGCCGCCCTGTTCCACCACCTCGGCGAAGAAACGGAGATCGTTCAGGTCCTGCATCGCGTCATTGTCCTATTATCAGGACATAATAACCCGATACTGCCGCCTACTGCCAGATTTGTCCTGATTGTATTTCTGTCTCACGCAAACGCGCTTCCCGCGCATCGGCAAGGAGACACAGCATGAGAAAGGTCCTCGGCGTTTACAGCGCCCCGCGTGGACACTGGGTCGGAGACGGATTTCCCGTCCGTTCGCTCTTCTCGCACGCCAGCCACGGCGATCATGTGAGCCCGTTCCTGTTGCTCGACTATGCCGGCCCGGCCGAGTTCACACCCACGAACAAGCCTCGCGGCGTGGAAACCCACCCGCACCGTGGCTTTGAGACGGTGACGATCGTCTACGAAGGCGAGGTCGAGCATCGCGACTCCACCGGAAAGGGGGGCGTGATCGGCCCCGGTGATGTCCAGTGGATGACAGCCGCCGGCGGCATCCTGCACAAGGAGTTCCATTCCGAAGCCTTCACCCGCAAGGGCGGGCCGTTCGAGAGGGTTCAGCTCTGGGTGAACCTGCCGGCCAAGGACAAGAACACGCCGCCCAGCTATCAGTCGCTGCTCAACCGCGACATCCCGGTGGTCGAACTTCCGGGCGACGCCGGCAGGCTGCGGGTCATCGCCGGCGAATATGAAGGCAAGCGCGGGCCTGCCCGCACCTTCACGCCGATCGACGTCTGGGATGTGCGGCTCAATCAGACCGGCACGGCCTCGTTCACCTTGCCGGAAGGCCACACCGTCGCAGTGGTCGTGCTGAAGGGAGCGGTGCGGCTCAACGACGACGTCGTTGTCCGCGAAGCCCAGTTCGTCCTGCTCGACCGCAAGGGCGGCGAGATCAAGCTGGAAGCCGACAGTGATGCCTCCCTGCTGATCCTCGGCGGCGAACCGATCGACGAGCCTGTCGTCATGCACGGCCCCTTCGTCATGAACACGGCCGACGAGATCCGGCAGGCGATGGCCGACTTCCAGAGCGGAAAGTTCGGCGCCATCCCCGCCTGACGATGAACCGCCGGTCACAAGCTTCGAGGCTGGCGGTCACCAATGGCTCGCTGAAATGTCCCGGCCATCCCCCCATCCACGTCAAGGAGAACGACCATGAGCACGCTGAGCAATATCGCCAACTTCAACGGGCAGAAGCCGGCCATCGACGCCGATGACGCCGTGATGCTGCTGATCGATCATCAGAGCGGTTTGTTCCAGACGATCGGCGACATGCCGATGCCGGCGCTGCGCAACCACGCCGCCGCGCTTGCGAAGATCGCGACGCTCAGCAAGCTTCCGGTCATCACCACCGCCTCGGTTCCGCAAGGGCCGAACGGCCCGCTGATCCCGGAAATCCACCAGAACGCGCCCCACGCGCAATATGTCGCACGTAAGGGCGAGATCAACGCCTGGGACAACCCGGACTTCGTTGCCGCCGTGAAGGCGACCGGCCGCAAGACCTTGATCATCGCCGGCACCATCACCAGCGTCTGCATGGCCTTCCCGGCGATTGCTGCGGTCCATGAGGGCTATAAGGTCTTTGCCGTCATCGACGCCTCCGGCACCTATTCCAAGATGGCGGAGGAGATCACGCTTGCCCGCGTCGTGCAGGCTGGCGTCATCCCAATGGATACGGCAGCGGTGGCTTCCGAGCTTCAGAAGACGTGGAACCGCCCGGATGCGCAGGAATGGGCCGAAGTCTACACCAAGATATTCCCGGCCTATGCGCTGCTCATCGAAAGCTATGCCAAGGCCCAAGAGGTCGTCACCGGGAACGAACAACTCGATTCCGCGCGCAGTTAAAAAAACTGGCTGGGGCGGAGTCTGTACTCCGCCCTGATTATTGGCGTGACATCGGATTTCTGGATGATAATCGTCGACGGCGTAGGCTGACAGTTTCTGCAAGAGAAAAGCGTATTTGCGATTCAATGCTGTTGTCGCCCTTGCCTTTGAAGACAGTCCGTCGGCGGGGTCCTAAAACCCCGCCGCTCATCAAAAGATTTATTCGCTACGATCGTAAGAAAACTGGATGCCGGCCGTGCCGCCTGTCTCGATGAACAGATTCATGAATGCTGGCACAGTCTCGGTTCGCTTCCAGTCACGCTGAAGTTCGCAGAACAGTTGCACGGTCGAAATCAGCTTGCCCCCGGCCTGTTCGATGCGTCTCAACGCGGCCTCATGCGCAGCCACTGATGTGCCGCCCACAGCGTCGACAGGAACAAAGACCTCGTAACCTTCGGCCAGCGCGTCAAGGGCAGGGAAGGTGAGGCATGCCTCGGTCCAGAGGGCTGTCATGATCAGTTTTTTGCGGCCGGTTTCCTGCACGGCTTTGCGGAACTCCACGTCCTCCCAGCTGTTGATCGTGGTGCGGTCATATGTTGGGTGGCTGCCGAGCACTTTCTGGATATGTGGAACCGGAGGCTTGTTGAGGCCTGTCTGTACATTGACCGTCGAATGCACAACTGGCAGGTCGTAAGCGATGGCCGCCTTGGCGCAGCCGACGATGTTGTTCAACATCAACTGCCGATCCATCGATGCAATCGAGTTCACCTGAACCGGCTGATAGTCGATGATGACGAAGGTGGAATTCTGGGGCGTCAGCAACTTGTCTGCCCGGGGATCGCGAATGGGTTCGCTGGTCATGGCTGATCTCTCGTTGATGGCTGCCCGCCGTATCCCTGCCTGAGCCAATTCTCACGCAGACACGGGCGGTGCGGGCGCATGGACCGTCCCGTTTCAACAGGTGGGCGTTAAGGCCGGCCGCCGGAATTGCGTCGGTTCACCGTCACCATCTGACGGCAGCCGCAGCGCTCAATGCCCCCTGAGATCAAACATATTCCTGAACTAACGGCGCGGTAAGATTGAGTTTTTCGACGCACCGTCCTAAAAACAGGACGATGTGGGACCTCAATGACCTCTATTATTTCGTCCAGGTGGTTGACCATGGGGGTTTTGCGTCGGCTGCCCGCGCCACCGGATTGCAGAAATCAAAGCTCAGCCGGCGTATCCAGCATCTGGAAGAGAGGCTGGGGGTGCGGCTGGTGAACCGCTCGTCGCGCCGGTTTTCGGTCACGGAGCTGGGCCGCGAATACTATGAACGTTGCATTGCCATGCTGGTGGAGGCCGAAGCCGCCGAGAAAGTCGTGGCACAGACGAGAACCGAGCCACGTGGGCTTATCCGTGTAAGCTGCCCGGTTGCATTGATAAATTTTCAGTTTGGCGCATTATTTGCACGTTTTCTCGCCGCATATCCCGCCGTAAACCTGCAGCTGGAAAGCACAAACAGGCGCGTTGACGTCATCGCCGAAGGCTTTGATGTCGCCATTCGTGTTCGATTTCCTCCACTGGAGCCAACCGATCTGGTGATGCGGAAGCTTGACTTCAGTACGCAATGCCTTGTGGCGAGCCCTGCGCTTCTCGCCGGGAGGAGCATCGGTTCGCCTGATGACCTGCGCGAATTGCCCAGCCTCACGCTCGGGCCTCCGCAGCAGGAGTACCGGTGGCGTCTCCACAACCCGGATGGCTATGAAGCTGATGTTGTTCACATCCCCCGGTTCGTTACGGATGATCAGGCTGCGCTTTGCGATGCAGCGGTTGCAGGGGTCGGCGTTGTGGCGCTGCCAACGATGATGGTCTGGCGGCAGGTGGAGGCAGGTGAGCTCGTGCATGTCCTGCCGGACTGGCGGCCGCGAGCCGGCGTCGTCCATGCCGTGTTCCCGTCCAGACGGGGTCTGCTGCCCTCCGTTCGGACGCTTATAGATTTTTTGGTAGTCGAGTGTGCGGAGGCGCGCCGGCGGACTTCTGCATAGATCGGCGGGTCGGGGCTGCAAACGCTGTGCGCCTTCGCCAGAACGGGCGCTGTTCTTACAGTTATTCAGTGGGACTTCGCGTGTACCGTTGGATGCCGGGCGGGAAGCGCCTGCGAAACTGAAAGCGGAGCATTTCCCCGAGCTTGAGGTTGATGTGTTCTTCGAGCGTAAAGAGGCAGTTCAGGAGATGCCGGAGACGGGAGCACCCGTTGACGGCGCGGGTTGACAGCTTTTGAAGCTGTTTGATCAGCGTAGTGTCTGGCTTGTTTTTGATGGGTATTTCCGGATCGCTGTGTGAGGTGGTCCGGTTTTTGTAGCGGTATGATGCCCTCGCCGCGGTTACCTGTGTTTTGGAGCCCGTTCCGTTGTCCGGCGCTTTTTCGGCTAATGGCCAGGGGGCTTGTCATCGGTTTGGCGAGCATGATACCTGATATCTCAATATATATAGAGAAGTTGATATGATGGATGACAAACGGGCTTTGGACGCATTTTCTGCGCTGGCGCAGGAGACGCGGCTTCGCATCGTGCGCCTGCTGGTGCAGGCCGGGCCGGGGGGGATGTCGGCTGGAGCAATCGGTGATGCGATGGACGGCGCATCGTCATCGCGCATGTCATTTCATCTGAGCCAGTTGGAGCATGCAGGCCTGGTTCACTCGCGCCGGGAAGGCCGATCGGTCATCTACAGTGCGTCATTTCCGGCGCTCTCTGGCCTGATCCAGTTCCTGATGCGCGATTGTTGCCAGGGGCATCCCGAGGTGTGCAGTCCGGCCCTCAAAGCGCTGGCGCGCCAGTGTGATCCCGTGAAAGGCGGCGCGCATGTCTGAAGCAATGGATGTTGTCATTTATCATAACCCCGCCTGTGGGACGTCCCGCAATACGCTGGCCATGATCCGCAACGCGGGCGTTGAACCCCATGTCATCGAATATCTGAAGACACCGCCGTCCCGGGAAATGCTTGTCCAGCTCATCGGACGCATGGGCATCCCCGCGCGCGCCCTGCTGCGCGAGAAAGGCGCGCCCTACGCAGATCTTGGTTTGGGTGACCCGGACCTGACCGACGACCAGCTTCTGGACGCCATGCTGGCGCACCCGGTTCTCATAAACCGTCCAATTGTCGTCAGCCCGAAAGGCGTGAGGCTGTGCCGCCCATCTGAAGCGGTGCTGGACCTGCTGCCGCCGCAACAGGGCGCGTTCGTCAAGGAAGACGGCGAGCGCGTCATCGACGCGCACGGCCGCCGCGTGGCGACAGCTTGAGGCAGAACCAGTGTCCACATTCGAACGCTATCTGACCCTCTGGGTTGCCCTTTGCATCGTCGCCGGCATTGCGCTGGGGCATTTCATGCCGGGCGCATTTCACGTCATCGGCGCCCTGGAGGTGGCAAAAGTCAATCTGCCAGTCGCTGTGCTGATCTGGCTGATGATCATTCCGATGCTGCTGAAGATTGATTTCGCAGCGCTCGGGGAGGTGGGGCGTCACTGGCGCGGCATCGGCGTCACCCTGTTCATCAACTGGGCGGTGAAGCCATTTTCCATGGCGCTGCTTGGCTGGCTGTTCATTGGCTGGCTGTTTCGTCCGCTACTCCCCGCGGACCAGATTGAAAGCTACATTGCCGGGCTGATCATTCTTGCCGCCGCGCCCTGCACGGCGATGGTCTTCGTCTGGTCCAATCTGACCAGGGGTGAGCCCCACTTCACCCTGAGCCAGGTCGCTCTCAATGACGCCATCATGGTTGTGGCGTTCGCGCCGATTGTTGGCTTGCTGCTCGGGCTTTCGGCTATCACGGTCCCATGGGGCACGCTCGTGCTGTCGGTGGTTCTTTACATCGTCATCCCCGTCGTCATCGCGCAGATTGTCAGGCGGCGCATCCTGTCATCAGGCGGCCAGGCGGCGCTTGACCGCCTGCTGGCCCGGCTCGGACCCGCTTCCCTCGTGGCCCTTCTCGCGACGCTGGTCCTGCTGTTCGGTTTTCAGGGTGAGCAAATTATTGCCCAGCCGCTGGTCATCGGGCTTCTTGCCGTACCGATCCTGATCCAGGTCTATTTCAACGCAGGCCTGGCGTATCTGCTCAACCGGATCGCTGGCGAGCAACATTGCGTCGCCGGTCCCTCAGCCCTGATCGGCGCATCCAATTTCTTTGAGCTGGCCGTCGCCGCCGCCATCAGCCTGTTCGGCTTCCAGTCGGGCGCGGCGCTGGCGACCGTTGTCGGGGTGCTGATTGAAGTCCCTGTGATGCTGTCCGTCGTCTGGATCGTGAACCGTTCCAGGGGCTGGTATGAGCGCGCGCCCCAGACCACACCTGCTGTAGAGACGAACCACTGATGTTGATGAATATGCCAAACATCGTCGCCGCAAATCTTGACCGGCCGGATGTCGAACGATTGCGCGCCACCCCGTCATCCCATCCCCCGCGTATCCTGCTGCTTTATGGATCTCTGCGTGAACGCTCCTACAGCCGGTTTCTGACGCTGGAGGCTGAACGGCTGCTCAAACATTTTGGGGCTGAAACACGCATTTTCGATCCTGCGGGGCTTCCTCTGCCGGACGGCGCTCCTGAAGATCATCCAAAGGTTCAGGAACTGCGGGAACTGAGCCTGTGGTCTGAGGGGCAGGTGTGGAGCAGTCCCGAGCGCCATGGGGCCATGAGCGCCGTGCTCAAGGCGCAGATTGACTGGATACCGCTGTCAGTGGGGTCAGTGCGGCCAACGCAGGGTCGCACCCTTGCCGTGATGCAGGTTAGCGGGGGGTCCCAAAGCTTCAACGCGGTCAACCAGATGCGCGTGCTTGGGCGCTGGATGCGGATGGTGACAATCCCCAACCAGTCATCCGTCGCCAAGGCGTATCAGGAATTCGATGAAGCAGGCCGCATGAAGCCGTCCCCATATTATGACCGTGTGGTCGATGTGATGGAGGAGCTGGTCAAGTTCACGCTACTGACACGGGATATCTCCGGGCATTTGACGGACCGCTACAGTGAACGGAAGGAAACTGCGGAGAAACTGGCCGCAAGGGTCGCGCTCGGGTGCATCTGATCATGAAGCGCTGGGTTGATGTCGCGGCTCTTGGTGTCTCCCAGATCGTTGGCTATGGAACGCTGTATTACAGCTTCAGCGTTCTTGCCCCATCCATGGCTCACGATTTTGGCTGGACCAGCGAGTGGGTCTTTGGAGCCCTGTCCATCGCCCTGCTGACAAGCGGTCTGGTCGCTCCCTGGACAGGGCGATGGATGGACCGCTTTGGCGCGGGCAGGATCATGGCTTTCGGTTCTGTCGCTGCGGCGCTGGCGCTGGTCGCGGGCGCCGCCACCGGGTCCGTCGCCACATTCGTTCCCGCGCTTGTCGCCTCCCAGGTCGCCGCGACATTGGTCCAGTACGGCGCCGCCTTTTCCCTGCTGGTTCAGCGCCAGCCTGAAACGGCCCAGCGCAATATCGTTTATCTGACCCTGATAGCGGGCTTTGCCTCAACGATATTCTGGCCGCTCACGGCGTGGATGCACGGCTTTCTGGGCTGGCGGGAGGTGTACCTTGTGTTCGCCGGTCTGCAGCTGGTCGTCTGCTTGCCAATTCACGTCCTGCTTGCCCGAAAACCGGGCCTGAGCGCCGCAAACGCCGTGCGACCGGGTTCTCGGGCGGCGACTTTACAGCAAGATCACCTGAGGGGCCTGGACCGGAACGCCGGCTTCGTCATGATGACAACGGCCTTTGCTCTGCAAAGTTTTATCAGTTCAGCGGTTCTCATTCATATGCTGCCGATGCTTGCCGCACTTGGGCTGGGGGCGGCTGGCGTTGCTGCGGGAACCTTGTTCGGCCCCGCGCAGGTCGCAAGCCGGTTGCTCAACATGGTGTTCGCGAAGAACCTGCCGCAACTTCATCTGGCCATCATCTCCGCCGTTCTGCTCGTTTTGGCGCTGGCGGTGACCATCGTTGCGACCCCCGCATTTTGGGTCGCGATGCTGTTCGCCACCCTGTTCGGCCTGGGCAGCGGCCTGTTCAGTATTGTTGGCGGAACATTGCCGCTGGAGCTTTTTGGCCATCAGGGCTATGGCGCGCTTCAGGGGCGGGTGATGTCCGTCCGGCTGATCGTCAGCGCGGCCGCCCCGTTCACATTCGCATTGCTGATGCACAATGTGGGTGTGACATGGGCGCTTCTGGCGTCTGCCGGTATCGGAACTGGAGCCATTTTTGCGTTCCTGGTCATTCTCAAACTCAAGAAGCGCGCTGCATTGGTTGAGCCACACCAGCCAACCTCTGGGGCGACCACATGAACTTCATCGTGTTCCCTGGTTTCGGGCGGGATAGCGCCCCACCACGCCCTGTCCGCTTGGGTCTTCATGTTTCGCAGGTCCACGCGTGTCGCTGCGGGCCACGATGTCCTTGATTGATCTTCTGGGTCTAAACCCGTCGCACCCGTGAAGCGGGTGCGCGCCTGCGTCACAGTCAGAACAGGCCTCGCTTCGCTGCACTGCCAGTATATGCTGGAGTGGGCCAGCGCTGCCGCAGTAGAGGTGATCCATGAGCATCAAGGCTCCTGTTACACTGGAAGAATGGAATGCGGCGGGCGAGGACTTCCTGCCGGGCCTGCTGGGCATGCGCTTTGTCAAGGTCGAACTTGACGAGGTGGTCGCTTCGCTTGACGTGCGTCGCGCCCTCGGAGCATGGAATGGCTATCTGCACGCTGGAACCGTTACCTCACTGGCTGACACCTGCTGTGGCTACGGGACGGTCAGGAGCCTGCCAGCGGGAGCCAGTGGGTTCACCACGGTGGAACTGAAAAGCAACCTCATTGGCACAGCCCGGTCTGGCGTCGTTGTTTGCACTGCGCGGCCGGTTCACAAGGGGCGCGCCACTCAGGTGTGGGACGCTGAAGTCCGCCGTGAGGAAGATGGCGCCGTCATAGCGTTGTTCCGGAATACACAAATGATCCTGTGGCCGAAATAGCCCGGGCATTTGTTGGAAATCTCTCATTCGCGTGGCGCTGCGCTGGAGGCAACGTCACTGTATCGACCCTGTATCGATGGCGCGCGGCCGCTTGATGCGACCGTTGGGCAGATGACTGATCCGTCGTTGTCGGCGTTTCGCCGGTGGTTGCTGGCGCGATGCCGCCAGCCGTGACGGGCCACAAGCGTGCGCCGATCCGCGCCCATCCATTTCTGACCCGGTCGCAAAGCTCATCGGCCCGTCAGCTGCGTAGATTGCCGGGCGTGCAGGAACTGTTTTGCTGCTGTCCAGCTGGCCTCCCTGGCTGCGTCAGGTCACAACAGGTGCTGTTAAACTTCGCCGATGTTCCTTCTGCCCCGGCTCCGGCATAACGAAAGGCCTTACAAAGCGGGGGCGACGTCAACTGCACCTGGATGAAATGTCCTGAAGGCGCCCATTGGGGCTGGGCGGAGCCGGAAATATCGGGCCATTCCTTTACGTGAAATACAATCCGCCGCTTGTTTAATTTTTCAGGCGCGGGCGTCAGTGAGCCGGCCCTCCCGTTGACGGCAATCCCGGCGTAACGGTCAGGCGGCGTCTGTCCCGCCCCGCCATCGGCGTTCGGCCGCCGGTCGAGAGGGAAGCGCAAAACCTCAGCGTGACTGCTTCGGGCTGACGCCGGGGTCGAGGTGATTGCCCGGCGGTCTGCGTGCGATGGTCGGGGCATCGCCGGTCTGTTTTTGGTGCGCTGTCATAATCACACGCGCCCGATCGTGGATAGATACGGCGCGCCCTGACAGGATCAGGCGTGCGCAATCCTGTTGTTTGACAAGTTTGGAAGATAAAAAAGCCCGGCAGCAATGCTGCCGGGCTCTCGATAGAGCGGGGGATTCCCGAATTATCAGAACTTGTAGTTCACGCCGACGCGGACGACGCCGAACTCGTTGTTCTTGTTGCCGCCCGAGTAGTACAGGCTGGCCAGAGCAGCGCCCGGGAGGTACACATCGCTGTTGCCGCGATCGAGGCTGACATACAGACCTTCGATCTTGGCGGTCAGGTTGTCGGTGAAGGCGTACTCGAGACCACCGCCGACGGTCCAGCCGGTCGCGGTGTTGTCGCCGTTACCTGCATAGTAGCCGTAGTTGTAGCCGTAGAACGTGTTGTTGTTGCCGCCGCCGCCGTAGGCGAAGCCGCCGGTCACGTAGATCAGGGCGCGGTCAATGGCGAAACCGGCGCGGGCGCGCACGGTGCCGAACCAGTCCATACCCTGGTTGCCGTAGCCGTAGTTGTTCTTGCCGCCAAGGTCGGCGTACTGGATGTCGGCTTCGGCGCCGATCACGAACTGGCCGATCTGATAATTGTAACCGATCTGGCCGCCGCCGGTGAAGCCGCCGTCGTTGCCGGAGTCGCCCCAGCCGTAGTACGCGTTGTAGACGGGCGCGCCATACAGGTAGTTGTTGTTGTTATTGTTGGTGTTCCAGGCATAACCGGCGTTCACGCCGACGTAGAAGCCGGTCCAGGTGAACACGGGAGCCACGACCACCGGGGCGACCGGCTCGTACTTGCGCGAAGGCAGGTCAGCAGCGAAAGCGGAGCCGGCGGCCAACATGGTGGCGGCGGCGACGCCTGCAAGAAGAATTTTTTTCATCACTCACTCCATTCCTGAAAGCTTGCGATAGGGAGCTTTTGCAGCACTCACCGCCAGCCCAACGCTCTTACACCCATCGAGGGCGCATGTCTGTAGCGTATTGGCAACAATTGCATCTGGATCAAGAAGCATTGCACGCAAACATTTGCGAAGTGTAAACAAAACGCCACCAGTCGGCAAAAGATCACAGGAAATCCTGCGCGCCGATGTCTGGTTAACCGCAAGTGAATTCAGTAGTTGCATTCGGCGCGCCGAAGTGTATACTGCTTTTACTCACTCCGATTAAGCTGTTCTGCAGCCGGCGCCCAAATGGCACCGGTTGCGGAACAGTTATCTTCACTCCACCAGGCTTTCTCCGGGCGATGCCCCCTTTTTTCGGTTGGCGGTCCAAACATCTGGCCGCGTCGAACCGTTCCATCCTGGCCCATCCCGCTGGAAGCGTCCGCTCCTGCCTGGACACGCCGCGATTGCAACCGCAAAGCTGCTTGCGAAGGTTTGCGGACTATCCGCCTTCCACGGCTGTGTTTGAAACAGCGTCGTTTTTCCGCAACTCCACCTGATCAGGGCCAAGAATGGCCCATGGTCCCCAAAGTTGCTTGCCATTTCGCGCCATGCTGCAGGGGGCCGGGGCAACGGCAAACTGTGCGTTTGACCATGCGCTGAACGGCGCCCAGTCTGTCATCCGGCCGCTGGGCGGCGCCAGGCTTGCAAATAACGGCGTTCCTTTCAGGCGTATGGTGAGCTTTTCGGGCAGCGCCTGCACGTTGCCTGTGGGGCGTCGCACATGGAGCCGGCTCCTGGCGTCGTCAGTTACGCGGCGTCAGGACGAACTCCGTGGCCTCGGTGAATGACAGGCGGACCATATCGCCCTTTTTCAGCTTCTGGAGCGCGGTGACGACAGCCGGATCGGCCACACGAACCGTGCGTGCGCCTTCCGGCCCCTCGTAGCTCACCGTTCCGCGCGCGGCGTCAAAGCTGGTGAACCTGGCCGTCACCGTTACATTGCGGACCACCCAGCGCGCGGGCAGGTTGCCAAACATGCCGTCGTTACGCGCGGTGGAGAACACCGCGTCAGGCCGCGCGCCCCGCTGGGCAGGGTCCACGGAAACCAGCGCGCTCTCGACCCGGTTGATTTGCAGGCGATCGCGCGGGCGCAGTGCGTTCAGGCTGCCAAACTCTTCCGGAAGGGTGACCCGCCACTGGCGGCCCCTGCGCTCTACCTGCACGGTGCGCGTTGGCAGATCAACCGACAAAACGCGGACATTGAAGCTGTCGACGGCGACGCCGCCCAGGCCGCGGACGTCGACGGTCTGCGCTGCCGTGCGCGCCTGCGCTGGCGCGCCGGCGAGAGGCAGGGCGGCTGCCAGTGGACCGGCGACAAGGGTGGCGAGTAGGGTGCGGCGGGACACGGACATGGTGCGCTCCTGTGTGACCAGAAAAACCCGGGTTCAGGAGTTAACCATCGAACGGCGCAATGGGTCGATATGTCTGCGCTCACAATGTGCGGCGATCCGGGCGCGCAGCGACCTGCCCCGTGGACGGGAATGCGGCCTGATCCTTTTCGCGACGACGCGCGCGCGGAATCCGGTGGGCAGGGGAAGGGGCCCGCGGTCGCCCCCCAGATCACCCGCTGCTTTTGCCGCTCATGAGACCTGGGAAGCATCCGGCCGGGTTACGCCGAAGCCGGCTCGCCGGTCTGGAGGCGTCCTGTTCTGTGATGGCCTGCTGCGATGGCCTGACGCGCGCCATGAGCCGGTGGGGCGGCGCGCCATGCCTGCACATGGTGGACGCGTCCTTCGTCGGGATGCCCCGGGCGTTTGCCTGTCACCTTGCCGTCGCTGGCGCCAGATCTTCCACAAGGTCCAGGGGCGTTACGGCGTTGGCGTTCTGCGTTGGGCCGCCGTTCAGCTGTACGGCTTCCGTCTCGATATAGAAAATGCTGCTGTCCGGCAGAGTCAGGTACAGCTTCGACTTGGGGAAGCGCTCCATATAACGCTGCTTCAAGGTTTCATACGCCGCGCCCTCCACCCGCCGGGCGCGCCCCACCAGGCTGAGGCGCGGTGTGGTCAGCACGTCCTTGTCCATATCGGCGATGGTGATGGAGACGCGGTCGTCCAGCGCGATATTGCGGGCGTGCAGCGAAAGGCCGGCCATGTAAATGAAGGGCCTGCCGGCGTCGTCCACGGCAATGTTGGTGGCGGTGCTGTAGGGGTAGCCGCCTGGGTCCAGCGTTGCGATCGCTGCGGTTTTCGCTGATCTCAACATGGTCCGCGCCAGGGAGATGGCGTCGAGGGGGCGCGCGGCGTCCGCGTTGATTTCACGTCCCCGTGGCGTGATCGGCGGCATGGCGGTTCTCCGGCGGCGTCATTGCTGATCCGGCATATCGTAAAACGCGCCGCCTGATGTCAATGGCGCTGGCGTTCCGGCGCCGCCGTCAGATGTTCCGGCTGGTTTCCCCGCCGTTGGGAGACGGTCACGCCGGAGGCCTGCTCCGGCCCGCAAGGCGCGTCGCCGTCTGAAAGAGCGCCGGACCAGAGCCGCGTTCAATGAGGCGCGGCTTGCCCCCGGACGGGCGGGCAGACAGGCGCGCCACGCAGGCGCATCAGACAGGTTCCTGAACCGGACGGGTGTCCTTTGCCGGTTGCGCGCCCGCCGCGGTCCCGGTTCCGGCGGTTGCCGGCGGGTCGTTGGCCTGCACGTCGACCGGCGCCGGCCGCCAGGCGGCGGCGGCTTCCCGCGCGGCTTGCAGGGCCTCCGGGCTGAGGCTGGCGGCGATTTCATTGCGCCGCGCCGCGGCTTCCTGATCGCCGCCGTGCGCGCCGATGTCGAACCACATCCAGGCTTCAGCCGGGTCCGCCTTGCCGGCCAGGCCCCTCGCCAGCAGCACGCCCAGGTTGTACTGGCTGTCGCCCAGCCCCCGTTCGGCGGCCTTGCGGAACCAGGTCGCGGCGGCGCCGTAGTCGGCCTGCCCCAGCGAACCGTCGGCGTACATCACCGCCAGGTTGTGCATGGCGCGCACATTGCCCTGGCCGGCGGCGCGCGCATACCAGGAGCGGGCGCGGCCGGCGTCCCTGGCGACGCCGGCGCCCTTCTCATACAGCCGCGCGATGCGATACTGGGCCGGCGCCTGGCCGCGCTCCGCCGCTTTCTCCAGCAGGCTGGCCGCGAGTTTGGGCGACCCGGTGGCGGAGCCTTCGGCGATGCGGTCGCCCAGGGCGTAAAGCGCCGCCGGATCGTCAACGATCGAGGCCGGGTGCGCCGACGTGGTGAGGTGGCTGCCGATCTTTTCCGGCGCCCGCGCTGCCGGTTGACCGGCCGTTTCGCCGGAAGGCGGCAGGATCGCGTCTGGCAATGCGCGCAGGGCCGGCGCCAGCAGCGGCACCGAGCCAGCCCCGATGACGACAGCCGCAGCCCATAGCAGCCCCTTGCCGCGCAGCCAGCGCGCCATGGCGCTGTCGCGCCGGATGGCTGGCGTCGGCGTCCGTTCCGTCGGGCGGCCGTCACGCCGGGTGTCGCGGCCCGCCGCGTTGGCGCGTCGCGCCGCCGCGATCAGCCGCGATTTCATTTCTGACGGCGTTGGCGCCCCGGCCGGCGTCTGGCGAACGGGCGCGGCGGACGGCTCGGCAGGCAGGGAGGTCGCCGGGCGATTGTCGCGGGCAGGGGGGGCTTCAGCGGGCGCCGTAGTGGCGTCGCCGCGGGGACCGGCGACAGCCATGGCGTTGGCGTGGGCGAGCAGGTCCGCGCGCTCGGACGCCTCACGGGCCGCGCGCAACTGTTCGGTCAGCGCCGACACGCTGTCCTGTAACGCGCCAAGCCGCGTCGCCATCGAGCGGATGTCCTGGGCGTGCCCGGCCTGCGCCGCCGCCATGTCATCACGGATGGCGTGCGCCAGGGAGAAGTCGCTGGCCGCCGGCATCGCTGCGACCGGGCGGGGCTCCTCACGCTCCTTCTCCGGTTTTTGGGTGGCGGCGAAGCGCGCGACGGCGGCGTCTATGGCCGCCAGCACCGGTTGCGTTACGCTGGCTTCGAGGTCCGGAAGCGTGGGTTGCGGCAGGTTGCGCAGCGCGTCGTCGACAATCTGACGCATGGCGTCGGCGGAAACCTGGCGCAGCGCGCGCTCACCCGCCGCGTCAGCCAGCGTCGCAAGGCGGGCGTCCAGCTGCTGGAGCCCGTGCTCGAGATCCCAGGCCGGGTGCCGGGTCAGCGTGCGCGTCAGGTCCGCCAGGTGGCCGTCAACGGCGTCGAGGCGTTCATCCATGGCGCTGGCGATGGCGCGGGCGATCCCGGGGCCGGCAGCCTCCACGGCCTCCAGGCGGGCGTCAAGCACGGCGAAGCGTCCGCCGTCGATGGCGTGCGCGGCGATATCGCCGCGCACGGTCGCGATGGCCTCGCCAAGGGTTGCTGCAATGGACGCCTCGATACGGCGGGCGGTCTCCTCGCCGATCCGGCGCAGAAGGCTTTCCGTATCGATCCCGGGAAGGGCGGCGGCGGCGCCCTGGTCGCGCCCGTCCGGCGCGCTCGCGGGCGCGGGAGCCGGGGGGATGTATGCGAAATCTGCAGGCGCGCCATCCGCATAGCGCGCCAGACGGGCGGCGATGCGGTCGTTGGCTGGCGGGTTGTGAAGCGTCGCGTTGATGCGACCTATGGTTGCGTCAATGCGCCGCATGTCTTGCCGGGGTGTGGAGGCGGGGCTGGCCGTTCGGGTCATGGTTCGCCATCCTGCTGGCGCGGCAATTACATTGCTGTCCGTGCAAGCTATTGAGAATTAAGGTTTTCAGGCGGTTCCCCGACGCAACGCCGGCATGCGGGCCTGTTTGTCTCCACTATCTGCAAAGATAGTAAATGAAGTGTTAACGGGATAACGGCCGCTTCCTCCGCCCGCGCGTGCAACGGAAGCATGACGTTGCGGTTGCGGATCACGGAAAATTGAGCGACGATATTTGCGTACACATTCCTGTGGGGGGGATTATTGTGAACCACGAAGTCGTTCATCAGCTCCATGCAAGTCATTCCATTGCGTCGGGGCAATCCAGGCATGTAGACAAAGACGCGGACGCCGCCAACACCGCTGGTTACTATCTGATCGGTGATCTTGCGCGGGACTTCGGGGTAACGCTGCGCGCCCTGCGCTTCTATGAAGACAAGGGGCTGTTGCGCCCGGGCCGGCGCGGCGCGGTCCGCCTGTACAGCGATCGGGATCGTGAGCGCCTCGCCATTATCCTGAAGGGCAAGCAGCTTGGTTTCACGCTCGGTGAAATCGCCGGCATGATCGAGCGGAACGAGGGTGATTTCAACTCCGCGTCCAACGGATTGACCTTGCGCCTGTCCGTCGACCAGATCAGCGAACAGATCAGACACCTCGAAGCACAGAAGCGTGATATCGAAGCCGCGATCACCGAACTGGAAGCCAGCCGCGCGCATGTGGCCCGCCTCAAGCTCTAACGGCGACGGTTGGCTTGCCGGCCGTGGGTCCTGTCCTGTCCCGTAATGGGTAAAGAGTCGCCGCCAGTTCGCGCATACATGAAGGGGTCGCCGGAAGGCGGCCCTTTGTCTTTGCGCCCACGACAGCGCGCCAGTTGGCGCCGGACGTCTGCCGCGATCATGGCGCTGCGGGGCGTCCGGGGCGGCGTGGGTGGGGGCGATCTGCTCCCGTCATCTGCGACCAAAGTCAGGGGCGCGTCGCGCGTCTGACAGTAGACCGCAAAAACGTCATTGTAATCAGACATGTTTGCGCCACGGCGGCGCATGCCCCGTCGCCATCGTCACCGCCATCGCCACCGGCGCGGCGGCTTTTTGCGCTTGCGGGCCTTTAAGGCAGTCCGCAGATGGTTTATATGTGAACTATCTGCTCCCCGCCCCCCGGATGCCCCTGCAAGGGGCGGCGGGGCATTGCCGTTCCGGCGGACCCGAAGACGCTTGGGCGACGCGCGCTCGCCCCACAGGAGTTGCCCATGTCCACCTACAAGGCGCCCGTTGATGACGTGATGTTCCTGCTGCGGGATGTCCTGAACATCGAACAGTATGGCAATCTGCCCGGCTTCGCGGATGCGTCGCCCGAACTGGTGGAGGCCATCCTGGTCGAGGGCGCCCGGGTCTGCGAGGAAGTCCTGCAACCGCTCAACGCCTCCGGCGACCAGGAAGGCTGCCGCCGCGCCGAAGACGGGTCGGTCGCCACGCCGAAGGGCTTCCGGGAGGCTTACGCGGAATTCGCCGCCGGCGGCTGGATGGGGCTCGCCGCCAGCCCCGAATACGGCGGGCAGGGCCTGCCGCACACCGTCGCCGCCGCCATCAACGAATTTTCGTCCTCCGCCAACATGGCTTTCGCCATGTATCCGGGCCTGACCATGGGCGCCGCCGCGGCGCTGTATGTGCATGGCTCCGATGAACAGAAGCAGACGTGGCTGCCCAACATGCTGTCCGGCAAATGGACCGGCACCATGAACCTCACCGAGCCCCACTGCGGCACGGACCTTGGCCTGCTGAAAACGAAAGCCGTGCGCCAGCCGGACGGCAGCTTCCGCATCACCGGCACGAAGATTTTCATCTCCGCCGGCGAGCATGACCTGACGGAAAACATTGTTCACCTGGTGCTGGCCCGCATCGAGGGCGCGCCGGAGGGCGTCAAGGGCATTTCCCTGTTCGTCGCGCCGAAGTTCCTGCTCAACGCCGATGGAACGCCGGGCGCGCGCAACGCCGTCAGCTGCGGCTCCATCGAACACAAGATGGGCATTCACGGCAACGCCACCTGCGTCATGAATTATGATGGCGCCACTGCCTGGCTGGTCGGCGAGGAAAATCGCGGCCTGAACGCCATGTTCGTGATGATGAACGAGGCCCGCCTCGGCGTCGCCATCCAGGGGCTGGCCCAGTCCGAGGTCGCCTACCAGAACGCCGCCCAATACGCGAAGGAGCGGCTTCAGGGGCGCGCCCTCACCGGCGTCAAGGCCGCCGACAAGCCCGCCGATCCGATCATCGTTCACCCGGACGTGCGCCGCACCCTGCTCTCCATCCGCGCCTTCAACGAGGGCGCCCGCGCCTTCGTGCTGTGGAACGCGCTGAAGGCTGACGTCGCCCATCGCTCGCCGGACAAGGCGACGGCGGAAGCGGCGGATGAGGTGCTTGGCCTGATGACGCCGGTGCTGAAGGGCGTGCTCACTGATGTTGGCTTCGACAATGCGGTGAAGGCCCAGCAGATGTTCGGCGGCCACGGCTATATCGTGGAAACGGGGGCCGAGCAGTTCGTTCGCGACGCCCGCATCGCCATGATCTATGAGGGCGCCAACGGCATCCAGGCGCTGGACCTGGTGGGCCGCAAGCTGCCGCGCAACGGCGGCCGCGCCGCCATGGCCTTCTTCGGCGAATTGCAGCAGTTCGTCAGTGAGAACGAAGCCGATGAAAAGCTGGCCCCGTTCCTGAAGGCATTGGGCAAATCCGCCGGTCATCTGCAGCAGGCCACCATGTGGTTCATGCAAAATGGCCTGAAGAACCCGGACAACGCCGGCGCCGGCAGCACCGATTACATGCACATGCTTGGCCTCGTCGCCATCGGCTACATGTGGGCGAAGATCCTGAAAGCGCTGCACGCCAAAAAAGCGGCGGGCGAAACCCTGACGCCGGCGCTGGAAGCCAAGTTCGTGCTGGCCGATTTCTACGCCCAGCGCATGCTGCCGGAAACCGGCGCCCAGCTGGCCCGCATTTCCGCCGGCGCCGACGCGGTGATGGCGTTGCCCGCCGAGGCGTTCTGAGACGCCAGGGACACGGGGCCAGGGACACGGGGACCCGGGCGCAAGAGCAGGAGCGTCGCGCGGGCGACGCTCCACCACGTTGATCTGACGCATTTCCTGCCGCGCGATCTGGGCGCCTGAAATCGCGTCGCGGTTCATTTCCGGAGGCCGGTCATGGCTGAAGCATACATTTATGACGCCGTTCGCACGCCGCGTGGACGCGGCAAAAAGGACGGCGCCCTGCACGAGTGCTCCACCCTCAAGCTGGCGACGACGGTGCTGGGCGCCATCCGCGAGCGCAACAATCTCGATACGAAGCTGGTTGACGACGTGGTCATGGGCTGCGTCGACCCGGTGGGCGAGGCGGGCAGCGACATCGCCCGCGCCGCCGCGCTCGCCGCCGATTACGGCAATCACGTGCCTGGCGTGCAGATCAACCGTTTCTGCGCATCCGGCCTCGACTCGGTGAATTTCGCCGCCGCCCAGGTGATGGCAGGCCAGCACGACATGACCATCGGCGGCGGCGTTGAATCCATGAGCCGCGTCGGCATGGGCGCCTCGGGCGGCGCCTGGCCCATGGACCCCGCCATCGCCATCAAGTCCTATTTCATGCCCCAGGGCGTCTCGGCTGACCTGATCGCCACCAAATATGGCTTCAGCCGCGACGATGTCGACGCTTACGCGGTGCAGAGCCAGCAACGGGCGGCGGCGGCCTGGGCGGAGGGCCGGTTCGCCAGATCCGTCACGCCGGTGCGCGACCTCAACGGCGTCACCATCCTCGATCGCGACGAGCATATGCGCCCCAACGCCGACATGCAGTCGCTGGCGCAGTTGCAACCGTCGTTCGCCCAGCTCGCCGGCATGGCCGGTTTCGATTCCGTCGCCATCCAGGCCCACCCGGAAATCGAGCGCATCAATTACGTCCATCACGCCGGCAATTCCTCCGGCATCGTCGACGGCGCCGCCGCCGTGCTGATCGGCAACAGGGAGGCCGGCGAAAAAGCCGGGCTGAAGCCGCGCGCCCGCATCCGCGCCTTCGCCAATATCGGCTCCGAGCCGGCCATCATGCTCACCGGCCCGGTGGACGTAACGAAAAAGCTGCTGGCCCACGCCGGCATGGCGATCAGCGATATCGACCTGTTCGAGCTGAACGAGGCTTTCGCCTCCGTGGTGCTGCGCTACCTCCAGGCTTTCGACATTGACCCGGCGATCATGAACCCGAATGGCGGCGCCATCGCCATGGGGCACCCCCTTGGCGCCACCGGCGCCATGATCCTGGGCACGGCCCTGGACGAGCTGGAGCGCACCGGCAAACAGACCGCCCTCGTCACGCTGTGCATCGGCGCCGGCATGGGCACGGCCACCATCATCGAGCGCGTCTGACGCTGGTTGCGAGGCCACAGCCTCCGTACAGGAAAGCAGGAGACAGCCAATGAGTCTCAAGGAATTCCGCATCGACGTCGACGCCGACGGCGTTGCGCTCGTCACCTGGGATCAGCCCGGCGCGCCCATGAACGTCATCACCCTGGCGATGATGCAGGAGCTGTCGGCGGTGATCGACCGCATTGCGTCCGACGATGCCATCAAGGGCGCGGTGATCACATCCGGCAAGGACAATTTCTCCGCTGGCGCTGACCTCAACATGTTGCAGGGCGCCCGCGTCGAATTCGAACAGCGCGCCGCCAAAGGCGACCCGGAAGAGGCCATGCGCGTCTTTTTCGGCGAAACCCGCCGCCTGTCGCAGCTGTATCGTCGCCTGGAAACCTGCGGCAAGCCGGTGGCCGCCGCCATTCGCGGCCTCGCCCTCGGCGGCGGTTTCGAGCTGGCGCTCGCCTGCCACTACCGTGTCATGGCCGACGACGGCGCCACGAAGGTGGGTCTGCCGGAAGTCCAGGTGGGCCTGTTCCCTGGCGGCGGCGGCACGCAGCGCATCGCCCGCCTGATGGCGACGCCGGACGCCCTGCAATTCCTGTTCAAGGGCCAGCAGATCAGGCCGTCCATGGCCAAAACCATGGGCCTGGTCCACGAAACCGCCGCGCCGGGCGAGGTGATCGCCAAAGCCAGGGCCTGGATACTTGGCGGCGGCAAGGGCGTCGCCCCGTGGGACGTCAAGGGCTTCAAAAACCCCTCCGGCAAGGTGTTCTCGCCCGTCGGCATGCAGGTATTCCCGGCCGCCAACGCCATCTACCGCAAGGAAACCTACGACAATTACCCGGCGGCGAAGGCGATCCTGGCCAGCGTCTATGAGGGCCTGCAACTGCCGATGGATCTCGCCCTGCAGGTCGAGAGCCGTTACTTCGCCCACATCCTGCGCACGCCGGAAGCGGCGGCGATGATCCGTTCGCTGTTCATCTCCATGGGCGAGCTGAACAAGGGCGCCCGCCGGCCGAAGGGCGTGGAGAAATCAAAGCTGCGCAAGCTTGGCGTCGTTGGCGCCGGCTTCATGGGGGCCGGCATCGCTTATGTCAGCGCCCAGGCCGGCATGGAGGTGGTGCTGGTTGACCGCGACCAGGCCGCCGCCGACAGGGGCAAGGCCCATGCCGAAGCGCAGATTGACGCGCAGATCCGCAAGGGTCGCGCCACCGCCGAAACCAAAGCCGCCCTGCTGGGCCGCATCACCGCGACGCCCGACTATGCGGCGCTGGCCGGCTGCGATCTGGTGATCGAGGCGGTGTTCGAGGATCCGAAGGTCAAGGCCGAGGTGATCGCCAGGGTCGAGAGCGTGATCGGCGATGACGTCATCTTCGCCTCCAACACCTCGACCCTGCCGATCAGCGGCCTGGCGAAGGCTTCGTCGCGTCCGGCCAACTTCATCGGCATTCACTTCTTCTCGCCGGTGGAGAAGATGCTGCTGGTTGAGTTGATCGTCGGCCGACAGACCGGCGACAGGGCCCTCGCCACGGCCATGGATTACGTCCGCGCCATCCGCAAGACGCCGATCGTCGTCAACGATGCGCGCGGCTTCTTCGCCAACCGCTGCGTCGGCGCCTATGTCCAGGAAGGCCATCGCATGCTGCTGGAGGGCGTGCCGCCGGCAATGATCGAGAATGTTGGCCGCATGGCCGGCATGCCGGTGGGGCCGCTGGCGCTCAATGACGAGGTGGCGCTGGATCTCGGCCTGCGCATTGCCCGCGCCACGAAGGCAGAAGCCGGCGACGACGCGGTCGATCCCGACCAGCTGGCGTTGCTGGAAACCATGGTGGAAGGCGAGGGGCGACTCGGCCGCAAGAATGGCAAGGGCTTCTACGACTATCCCGAAAAGGGCCAGAAGCAGCTGTGGCCTGGCCTGGCGAAGTTGCAGAAAACCAGGCTTGATCCTGATACGCTGGACGTGACCGAACTGAAGCAGCGCCTGCTGGTCGTCCAGGCGCTGGAGGCGGCGCGCAGCTTCGGGGAAGGCATCGTCACGGACCCGCGCGAGGCTGACGTCGGCTCGATCATCGGCTTCGGTTTCGCCCCGTTCACGGGCGGCGTGCTGTCTTACATCGACGGCATGGGCGCGCCGGCGTTCGTCGCCCTGTGCGACCGCCTGGCCGCGAAATACGGCGAACGGTTCACCCCCAACGCCCAGCTTCGCCAGATGGCGAAGGACGGCGGCTCCTATTATCCGAAGCCCCAGGCCGTAGCCGCCTGAGGCAGCCTGATCCATAACCGGACGCAGGACGCCGCGGCGGGCAACCGTCGCGGCGTTATTTTTGAAGCCTGGATTTCAGTCGTTTAATCATGCTCCGGGCCGCCGTCCCCGCGCTGCTGTTCCACGGCGGCGCGCCGGGGCGGCTACGCCCATGCGGGTCGCGCAAATCATCTCCAGAAAACGCGCGGCGACGTCGCGGCGCGCCTTGCGCTTTATTCCATCCGCGCCCGCCACTGGGTCAGCAGGGCGCGCAGGGCCGCCGGTTTCAGCGGTTTGTGCAGCACGTGGGCGTTTTTCTTCTGCGCTTCCGCCCGCACCTCCGGCGAGCGGTCGGCGGTCAGCAGCACGGCGTGCAGACCCGGCCCCAGCCGCCAGCGCAGACGGGTGATCGCTTCCAGCCCGTCGCCCTCATCCAGATGGTAGTCGGCGATGACGATGTCCGGCGCGAAGCGGCGCGCGCCGATCACCCGGTTGGCCTCCTCCAGGCTGCCGCCCGCCGCCACTTCGCAGCCCCAGCCTTCCAGCAGGGCGCGCATGCCCTCCAGGATGGCCGGCTCATTGTCGATGGCGAGAATGCGCATGCCGGTGAGGGGCGTCGTTGGCGGCGGCGCCGGGCGGGCGGAATCCGGCGTCGCCACCGGCTCACGCACCGGCATCGTCACGGCGAACAGCGAGCCGCGCCCTGGCGTCGACGTCACGGACACCTTGTGATGCAGCACATGGGCGATCCGCTCGACGATGGAGAGCCCGAGGCCGAGGCCGCGCGCTTCGCGCATGCCCTGGTCGAGGCGCTGGAACTCACGGAAGATGAGGCGCTGTTTGGATTCAGGTATGCCAAGGCCCGTGTCGGCCACGGCGACGCGCAGCCGGTCGCCGTGACGGCGGCAGCCAACCAGCACCTTGCCGGAGGGCGTGTATTTGATGGCGTTGGAAATAAGGTTTTGCAACAGTCGTCGCAGCAGTCTCCGGTCCGAGCGCACATGCAGGGATGACGGCAGCACCGTCAGCTTCAGGCCCTTCTCGCGGGCCATCGGCGCGAACTCGCGCTGCAGCTGGTCGAGCAGGGGGCCGATCGGGAAAATGGAAAACTCCGCCCGCATCTGCCCGGCGTCGAGGCGCGAGATGTCGAGCAGCGCCGTGAGAATTTCCTCCACCGCGTCGAGGGAGCTGACGATGTTGTCGATCATCGGCCGGGCTTCGCCGGCCCCTTCCGGCCGCTCCACCAGCGCCGCTGCGTAAAGGCGCGCGGCGTTCAGCGGTTGCAGGATGTCGTGGCTGGCGGCGGCGAGAAAGCGGGTTTTCGACTGGTTGGCTTCGTCGGCGGCGGATTTCGCCCTGGTCAGCGCCACGTTCAGCCGCATCAGCTCCTGGGTGCGCTCCTCCACGCGCTTTTCCAGCGTGGCGTAGGCGGCTTCCAGCGCCTCTTCCGCCTCCACCTCCCGGGTGACCTCCGTGTAGGTGGTGACGAAGCCGCCGCCGGGCAGCTTGTTGGAGCGGATTTCGATGACGCTTTCGCCCGGAAACAGCTTGACGCGCGCGGGTGGACCGTCGTTGAGCAGGCTGGCGAGCCGGTCGGCGACCAGGTCGTCCACATGGCCTGGTCCATAGGCGCCCCGGGTGGCGTTGAAGGTCACCACCGCGTCAAGGCCGACGCCGACGCGAACGAAATCCGGCGGCAGGTCGTACAGATCCACGAAGGCCTGGTTCCAGGCGAGGATCCGCATGTCGTGGTCCAGAATCGTGATGCCCTGCTGCGCGTGGTCAAGGGCGTTTTGCAGCACGTCGCGATTGTACTGGATGGCGGCGGATGCGTCGTCCAGCAGCGCCATCGCCGTGCTCGACGACAGCTTGTCGGAACTGTTGAGCAGCGACAGCATGAGCCGGGAGGATGCTGCGCCGATCACTGAGGCCAGCAGGTGTTCGGCGAAGCGGATGGTCTGGATGTCCGCTGGCGCCGGCCCCCGGGCAGGCTCCTGGCGGGTGGCGTTGAAGCCGGCGAAGGCCGAGCGGGCGCGATCCTCGCCCAGATAACGCGTCACCGCGTCATACAGGTCATCGAAGGTGGCGACGCCGCGCACCGGCATGGGGCTCTGGCTCATGCGCGGCTCCGGCGAGCGGAACGCATAGGCCTGGAGGCGCTCGATGGCGCTGGCCGGACGCAGCAGGGAACAGGTGACATAAAAGACAATGTTGAGGCCAAGGCTCCACAGGACCCCCGGGGTGATATTTTCCGGCCCGGCTCCGGTCAACACCGCCGGGTTGATGATGCGCAGTCCGAAGGGCCCGGTCAGGAAGGAGCCGCCGAGGCTCTGCGGGTCGGCGATCGCCGGCAACAGCAGCATCCAGCCCCAGGCCAGCCAGCCAACGCTGAGGCCCGCCACCGCTCCCAGCGCCGTGCCGCGCCGCCAGATCAGCCCGCCGATGAACGGCGGCGCGATCTGGGCGATGGCGGCGAACGACAGCAGGCCGGTGGCCGCCAGCGCGGCGTTGGCGGCGTTCTCGTTGTAAAGCCAGGCCAGCGCCACCACGGCGACGATGGCGCAGCGGCGGATGCCCAGCACCACCGGCCCCATGCCGGAGCGGATGTGCAGGCCGCGCGCCGACCGGGCCGAACGCCAGCGCAGCAACACCGGCATCACCAGATCGTTGGAGATCATGATCGCCAGCGCGACGGAATCGACGATCACCATGGCGGTTGCGGCCGAAAGGCCGCCGATGAAGGCGAGCAGCGCCACCCACCCGGCGCCCGCGTGCAGCGGCAGTTGCAGCAGCGTCATGTCCCGGTCGACGGCCGTGGGAAACATCGAGATGCCGGCCAGCGCGATGGGAATGACGAACAGGTTGATCAGCGCCAGATAGGCGGCGAACATCCACGCCATGCGCGGCGCGTCGGCGGCCCGGCGGTTCTCCACCACCATCATGTGAAACTGGCGCGGCAGCAGCAGCGCCGCGCAGGCCGACAGCAGCAGTAACGTCGCCAGATCAAGCGGACTGGAGGTCATTTCCAGGAAGCGCATGGGCGAAATGGCGTCGGCGCGGGCGACGATATCGGCGACGCCGCCGAACATCACATAGGTGATGAACAGGCCCACGGCGAGAAACGCCGCCAGCTTGACGATGGATTCCACTGCGATCGCGGCGACCAGGCCCTGCTGGTGTTCGGTGGCGTCGACGCGCCGGGCGCCGAAAGCCACCGCGAACAGGGCCAGCACGCCAGCGGCCATCACGCTGATCCAGCCCATCCACGGCGCGGTTTGCCCGTCTATGGCGACGAGAAAGGTCGTGAGGGAAACCGAAACGGCCTTGAGTTGCAGGGCGATGTACGGAACCGAGCCGGTGACGGCGATCAGGGCGACAACCGCCGCCACTTTCTGGCTCTTGCCATAGCGCGCCGCCACGAAATCGGCGACGGACGTGATGTTCTGCGCCCGGCTGAGCGCGATGATGCGCATGATGAGCCGGGCGCCGAGAACCAGCGCCAGGGCGGGCCCTACGTAGATCATCAGGAAGTCGAGGCCCGAGCGGGCCGCGAAGCCAACAGAGCCGTAGAACGTCCAGGAGGTGCAATAGACGGCGATGGTGAGCGGATAGATGAACATCCGCAGCCGTCCGTCGAGCCAGTGTCCGCCGCGCCGGTCGCAGAACCATGCGACGCCAAACAGCGCGCACAGATAAAGCAGTGCAGCGGCGATCACCATCCAGCTGTCGGGCATGGAACTCCTGTGGTCTGGACAAAGGCGCCAGCCGCGCGAAACGGCCGGTCAATAACAGGCAGGATAATACTGCGCGCGCGTTTGTGTAACGATCAATAACCTTTGCCAGGTTATCCAGCAAAGAAGGCGTGGCAGGTTTCCGGGGCGCGGATCATGACGCGGCCGCAGACCGGCCCCCCTGTCATGGGATGGGGCGCCGGACAGGCGCCAGACAAACATCGCGACGTCGAGGTCGAGGAGGAATGCAGATGTTGAGTGAGTTCAAAAAATTCGCCATGCGCGGCAATGTCGTTGATCTCGCGATCGGCGTGATCATCGGCGCCGCCTTCAGCGGCATCGTCAATTCGCTGGTGTCTGATATCTTCATGCCCATCATCGGCTGGATTACTGGCGGCCTCGATTTTACCAATTACTTCATCGCATTGGGCAAGAACGTCACCGCAACTTCCTACGCCGAGGCGCAGAAGCAGGGGGCCGTCATCGGCTATGGCCGGTTCATCACCCTGGCCGTCAATTTTGTCATCATCGCCTGGATCCTGTTCCTGGTGGTGCGCGGCATCAACCGCCTGAAGGCGAAGGAAGAAGAGGCGGCGCCGGAGACGCCGGCCGATGTTGTGCTGCTCGCGGAAATTCGCGATCTGCTCGCCGCGAAGAAGGCTGTCTGACAGCCGGCGTGGTCCACGCGCCGGCCTGTCGGCAGCGGTGGCTTTGCACGGCGGCGTCCGCAGACGGACGCCATTTGCGCCGGGCTGGCTTTCAGCCCGGCGTTGCTGTTCCTGGGCTGGCGGTTCGGGCGCGCCCGGCGACGCCGGCGCAGGCTATTTGCACAGAATTCGCCATCTGTTCGCCATGATGAGCGCGCCGTGAGGCCGCGTGGTTTTTCCAGGCGCCTGTCATCAAATGGGAATACCATTTGTTAACCGTGCTTCACGTCTTCTTGCGCTGCCGGTGGTTGCCCGGGCTTTTTCATGTTTGCGCCGGAAAGCGATGGTCTGATGCAACTATTGAGAGGGATCGGTGTTTCCCTTGCAGGAATGATTGCGGAGGAGTGACAATGAAACTCGCCCTGACCGCCAGCGCTTTTGCTGGCGCCATGCTTTTCGCCTCGGGAGCGTTCGCCATGCCCGCGGCTTCGGGACTGGCGCAGCCTGCCCAGGCGGATGGCTTCGTGACCCACGTCGCACAGGGCTGCGGCCCAGGCGGCTGGCGCACCCCCTCCGGACGCTGCGCTTATGGCCGTCCCGGTTATGGCCCGCCGCGTTACGCGCCGCCGCCGCGCTATTATGGCCCGCCGCGCTGCTTCGTCAGGCACACGCCTTATGGTCCGCGCCGCGTTTGCCGTTAAGGCGCTTTCCGGTCAGTCAAAGCCGGCTGATCGATCAGAACTTGCCTGAAACAAATGAAAGCTGGAGCATTTCCGACCAGGACTGATCGGAAACCGCTCCAGGGCGCGGGCAACAACCGGCCCGCCCCAGGCAATACGGCGGGTGATCGCCGTTGTAGCACCAGTGGCTTCCGGGCCGGGCCGAACGCCAGCGATGGCGGCGACGGCCGGGTTCGGGGCTGAAGAAGAGAAAGTGAAAAATCGTATGAAGGCTGCATTTGCCATGTTGTCAGGCGCGCGCGTCGCCGGTTTGGCCACGATCGCTGGCGCGATGATGATCGCATCGGGCGCCATGGCGGCGCCAGCTGGCGCGGGCGCCGGCGCGTTCGACGGCGCCGGGGCGCCGATGGTGTCGACGGTTGCCGGTGGATGCGGCCCTGGCATGTACAGGGGCCCGGGCGGCCGCTGCTACCGGGCGGGCGTCCATCCGCACGCCCATCGTCCGCCGCCGCCGCCGCCGCGTCACTATCATGCGCCGCGCCGCGCCCCCCATTGCGTCGTGCAGCACACGCCGCACGGTCCGCGACGCATCTGCCGCTGAACCAGCTGCGCAAAATGCAAACGGCCCCGCTCCGGGGCCGTTTTTTTATTGGCGCGTCGCCATACGCGTTCAGTTGGTGGACGGGCCGGACTCGCAGGCGGAGCTCCAGGGCTTGTTGATGGGCGTGGCGCGCCCGCACTTGTCGCAGGCGGCGACGGACAGGGCCACTGCGAGCAGTGCGCCGCATCGCACGGTAAGCCGCGCTATGCGCTTCAGGCGCTGCTGGCGGCGGGCGACAATGGCTTCCATATCAGGTCTCCAGAACAGGTCGGCGGAAGGGGACGCGGCCTTCGCGTCCCGATAACGTCACATGGGCAACGCGTTGCCGCGCCCCTGACGCCGGTGCGCCCACGAGCGGGGCGCATCAATGGGTCACGCCCGGCCCCCGGGCTTTTCAGGGCGCGCGCATCGCGGCGTCGCGTCCCGGGACGTTGGAGCAACCCGGCGTGGCGATTTGACGACGCCGGCAGGCCGGGTCCGGCCACGGACGGCGCGGCGTGAACCCGCGCCCGTGGCCGTCCGGGCGTCAATGCCCGGTTGTTTTTGCCTGTCCACGGGGCAGGGGCAAGGTGTCCGCCACGTTGGAGCCAAGCATCTCGAACTGGTCGCCGAGGCCCTCGCGCGTCTTCGGGTCGATAATGGCGATGGGCGCCGACACCGCGATGCTGGCGGCCGTGCCGACGGTCGATGCCGCGCCCACGGCGATCCGGCCCAGCTTGTCGCCGAGGCCAACACCGGAGTCGCTGAGGGCCTGGCCGGCGACCAGCCGGCTGCCGATCATCTGCACCACCTGGGGCGACTGGGCGAAGGTGGCGTGGTTGATGGAATCCGATGACTGGACGCCCGTGAGGTCGATCAGGATGATGTCGTCGCGTTTCAGCTCCGAGCGGTAGGGCTCGGCCTGCGGGTTGATGGCGCCGAGACGCGTCTGGCCCCAGACCCGACGCGAGAAGGCCAGCGCCTCATCGTCCTGCGAGGTGAAGATGACGAAGGGCGGCCGCTTCGGCCCGATGGCGGCGATCTGCCGGCGGAACACGTCGAAATCCACGTCAGGCGCCGCCAGCATCACGCTGTTGATTTTCGGCGCGATGCGGCCGTTGCGGATCGCCATCTGCCGCAACGCCTCCAGCGTCACCCAATTGCCCATGGAGTGGGCGAGGATGGCGATTTCGCCCACCTGGGGGTCGCGGTTGAGGGTCGTGAGCAGCTTTTCCAGGGCGTCGCGGGAGAAGTTGCTGCTTTCGCGGTCGAAGCCATAGGAGAGCAGCCGCCCGCGCGACGGCCATGTGAACAGCACCGGCATCGCCGGCGCGCCAGAGTCATGGACGATCTGGGTGAACCGGTAAACCGCGTCCTCGAAGTTGGTGTTGTAGCCATGCACGAACACCAGCACCCGGCGCTGGCGCTGCTGACGCATGCGCTGGTTGAACGCCGCCATGGCCTGGGTCGGGCTCAGAACCCTGGCCGACAGGGTGGCGAAGTCCGTGGCGGGGTTGGCCGGCAAACGGCGCGGCCATTGCACGTCGCCAACCTTGCGCGCGCCGGCCGGCGGCACCGAGACGGTGATCTCGGCGAAATTGAGCAGATCGGAGCGCTCCCCGGTGAACATCTGGCCGGGGCGGGCGTTTTCAAGGCTGCGCGTGGTGGCCACCAGCATGCTGACAGGCGTCGCCCCGGGATAAACAGCCCCCTGTTCGGGCTGCAAAACGTTCCGGGCGCGGCCGCTGCATCCCGCCAGCAAGGCGGCGGCGATGGCGGTGACGGCTAGCACATATAGTCGGCGCATGGCGCGGCGGAGCTCCAGAACGGACGGTTGTCGGCGGTCAGATCCGGCGCGGCGCGCCTGTTGGACCTGGGGCGTCCCCCAGCAGCAACCGTTGGACGCGGCACCCTAGCGCGCGGTTTGGACAGGCGCCAGAAGCTCGTCGTCGCCGCATGGCGCGGGGCCGGGCGCCGGTGGTGTTTTTGCCACAGGCGCCGCCTCACCGGACGGCGCGCGGCGCAGCAGCACGATGGCGCTGGCGCTCACCACCAGCGCGAGGCCCAGCCAGTCGGTGATGGCTGGCGTTTCACCCAGCATCAGCATGGCGCCGATCACGCCGACGCCCGGCGTCATCAGCGTGCCAATGGCGGCGACCGACGCGGGGGACCGGGTCAGAACCCCAAACCAGATCCATGTTCCGAGCGCCTGGGCGGCGACAATATTGTAGGCGAGCCCGAAAAAGCCGGGCGTCAGACCATGAAAGGCAATGGCCGGTCCTTCGAAGGCCAGCATGCCCGCCGTCAGGATGGCCGCGGCGGCGCCGATCTGCCAGGTCGCCGCGGTCAGCGGCGGACCGCTGATCGGAAAGCGCTTCATGAAAACGGCGCCACAGGCCCAGGATAACGCCGAACCAAAGGCCAGCGCGAGGCCGACGGAAAGCCCGCCGGCGGCGAGGGCGGGCCACGCCAGCGCCATCAGGCCGGCGGCGCCCAGCGCCAGGCTGAGGGATTTGCGGGCGTCAAGCCGCTCGCCCAGGAAGACCACCGCCATCGCCGTCGCCCACACCGGCATGGAAAAGGCGATGATCGCGGCCCGTCCGGTTTCCATCACCATCTGCGCCCAGGCGTTGAGGATGTTGACCAGCGCCATGCCGAAAATGGCGGGAACCAGCACGCGCCACCACGCGCGCGGGCTGATGCGCAGGCTTTCGCCGCGCCACAGCGCCGCGCCAGCCAGCACCAGCGCGGCGCCCGACAGGCTCAGCGCCCGCGTCGTCCACGGGCCATATTCAAGGATGGCGAATTTGACGATGGGCCAGTTCAGACCCCAGATCAGGCCAAGGAGCGTGACCAGCGCCAGATTGTTGCGGGTGGGGTGCGGGGGCATGGCGCGGGACCTGATGTTGCTCCCGCGATTTGTGCAGCCTTCCAGACGTTATAACAAATGCGTCACGCGCGGGAGCCGTGCGCCCACGATGCGTCCATGGCATGGCTTGCCCGATACGGCGGCCGCCGCCAGTCCGTCGCCGCCCGCCCGTCCTCCCGCCTTTCTCGCGCGCCGCCTTTCTCGCGCCACGTGCGGCTTTCGTCGGGCCTTGCCTGGCGATGTTTTTCGTAGAAGTCTTGGCGCACGCTCCCGGTCAGGAACAAGATGGAGCGGTATTCTGGAGGAGCGCCGCATGACGGTTCGTTACTACGACTGGATTGCCCATCACGCGATGCGCACGCCTGAGCGGCTTGCGGTCGTCAATCTGGCGGACGGTCGGGAGTTTTCTTACGCGCGGATGCATGACCGCGTGGGCCGGCTGGCGGCCCACCTGTCGGTCAACCTTGGCGTCAACGCCGGCGATCGTGTGGCCGTGCTGGCCCAGAACGCCCCGGAGACGCTGGAGGTCCAGTTCGCCTGCGGCCGGCTTGGAGCGATTTTTGTTCCGCTCAACACGCGCCTCACGGTGGCCGAGCTGACCTATATCGTGGGCGACGCCGCCCCGCGCGTCATGGTTCATGACGCGGAGCTGGCGGCCACGGCGCTTGAGGTCGCGGCCGCGTGCCAGACGCCGGCGAGCCTGCAGTTCGACGCTCCCTACGAGGCGGCGCTGGCGGCGGTCCAGCCCTTGCCGCGCGCCGCCTGGGCCGATGTCAGCCATGATGACGTCTCCACCATCATGTACACCTCCGGCACCACCGGCCGCCCCAAGGGCGCGATGATCACGCACGGGATGACGTTCTTCAACTGCGTCAACCTGGGAGCTATTGCCGGCGTCAGCCAGTCGACCGTTCAGTTGCTGGTGCTGCCGCTGTTCCACACGGGCGGCCTGAACTGCTACGTCAATCCCACCCTGCACGCTGGCGGTCTCGTGCTGGTCATGCGCGCTTTCGATCCGGGCGCGACCCTGCGGCTGATCCACGACAAGGCCTTTGGGCTGAACCTGCTGTTCGGCGTGCCGTCGATTTACCAGTTCCTGTGTCAGCACCCCGATTTCGACAAAACCGATTTCTCGGGCCTGCGGGTCGGCGGCGTGGGCGGCGCGCCGATGCCGGTGCCGCTGCTGCGCATCTGGGAGCAGCGCGGCGTTGCGCTGCAACAGGGCTATGGCATGACGGAGACGAGCCCGGCCGTGCTGGCGCTCGACCAGGCGGACGCCGCCGCGCGGGCGGGCTCCGCTGGCAAGCCGGTGCTGCACACGGAGGTCTGCGTGATGCGCGAGGACGGAACCGTGGCGGCGCCAGGTGAGATCGGCGAGCTGTGGGTGCGCGGTCCCAATGTCACGCCGGGCTACTGGAACCGGCCGGACGCCAACGCCTCATCCTTCACGGACGGCTGGCTGCACACCGGCGACGCCACCCGCGTCGACGCCGACGGCTTTTTCTATATCGTCGACCGCTGGAAGGACATGTACATCTCTGGCGGCGAGAACGTGTATCCCGCCGAGGTGGAGGACGTGCTCTACCAGATGCCGCAGATCGCCGAGGCGGCGATCATCGGCGTGCCGGACGAACGCTGGGGCGAAAGCGGTCTCGCCGTTGTGGTGGTGAAAGCCGGCCAGCAGCTCTCGGAGGACCAGGTTCATGAACATTGCCGGGCGCGCCTCGCCCGCTTCAAATGCCCGCGCGACATTGCCTTTGTCGAGGCCCTGCCGCGCAACGCCACCGGCAAGGTGCACAAGCCGACCCTGCGCGGCCAGTTTGTCACCGAACCGGCAGGCGTCTGAACCCGCCGGGATACGCGCCCTGGCCGGGACGGTAACTGAAACAGACGCGCCGGTCGTGAGCGCCGGCACGTCGCGACCAAACGGCGCGCGCGCCTGAGAGTTTGACTGTGACTGAGCGTTTTGACGATGTGCGCGCCCGGATGACCGGGCTGTTCTCCGGGTTTGAGCGTCTTGCTGACGATGCGGCCCACGCCGGGCTCAAACGGGCGGCGGTGGCGATCACCGTGGTGGAAGATCCGCGCGGTGACGGCGGGTTGGCGTTCGTGCTGACGCGCCGGGCCCGCACCCTGCGCTCCCATGGCGGCCAGTGGGCGCTGCCAGGCGGCCGTTGTGACCCCGGCGAAACCGCGACCGAGGCGGCCCTGCGCGAGGTGTCGGAAGAAATCGGCCTCGCCCTTGGGGCCGACGCGGTGCTGGGCGTGCTCGATGATTACCCCACCCGCTCCGGCTATCTGATGACGCCCGTGGTGGTGTGGGCCGGCGACGCCAGCGCCATCGTCCCCAACCCCGCCGAGGTGGCGTCGGTGCACTACATTCCCCTGGCGCATGTGGCGCGCGAGGATATCGTCAGCTTCATCACCATCCCGGAGAGCCCGCGCCAGGTTATCCGGCTGTGGATCGACGACGATCACATCCATGCGCCGACGGCGGCGGTGATCTACCAGTTCCGCGAGGTGCTCGCCGGGCGCGACACCCGCGTGCACGAGCTGGAGCAGCCGGTGTTCGCCTGGAAATAATATTAGCCCTTCCCAAAACACCACCGGCCGCGCGCCGGCTACCGGGAGTTTCAGCGTTCATGAGCAACTTGCCGACCATCAGGCCCGACGAAGCCGGCTTCTCCGTGGAGCGCCTGGAGCGGATCAACGCGGTGCTGCGCGACCATGTCGACCGCGGCCGGCTTGCCGGCGCGGTGACCCTGCTGTCCCGCTTCGGCAAGGTGGCGCATTTTTCGGCCGTCGGCATGCGGGACCCGGCGACGGGCGAGGCGCTGCGGACCGACGCCCTGTTCCGCTGCTATTCCATGACCAAGCCGGTCGTTTCCACCATGATCATGATGCTGGTGGAGCAGGGGCGGCTGCTGATCACGGATCCCGTCGCCAAATATATTCCGGCGTTCGCCGCCACGAAGGTGGCGGTGAAGCGCGACGGCGTCCTGACCCTGGAGGATCAGGCGCGGCCGATGACCGTGCAGGACCTGCTGCGCCACACCTCGGGCCTGAGCTACGAATTCCTGGCCATGCCCGAACTGCAGCAGATGTACATGGACGCCCGCATTTTCCGGCGCAGCTGGACCAGCATGGAGCACGCGGAAGCCCTGGCGCAGCTGCCGCTCAACAGCCAGCCAGGAACCCGGTGGGATTACGGCCGCTCCACCGACATTCTCGGGACCATCGTCGAGATCATCACCGGCTCCTCCCTCGGCGACGCCCTGCGCGAGCACATCTTCGATCCGCTCGGCATGGACGACACCGGCTTTTATGTGCCGGAAGGTTCGCTCCACCGCCTGGCTGAACCGATGCCGCGGGATCCCGACACCGGCGAGGCGGTGAAGCTGCTCGACGTGACGAAACCGTTCCCGTTCGAATCCGGCGGCGGCGGCCTGGTGTCGTCGGCGATGGATTACGCCCGCTTCATCCAGATGATCCAGAACGGCGGCGTGCTCGGTTCAACACGGTTGCTCAGCCGCAAGACCGTGAGCCTCATGGCCGCTGACCACCTGCCCGAAGGCGCGTCCATCGGTTCTGACCTGTTGCCGCCGGGACATGGCTTTGGCCTCGGCTTCGCGGTGCGCACCCACGATGGCCTGGCGCCGTCGCCAGGCGGCGCCGGCCAGTTCTTCTGGAGCGGCATCGCCGGCACCACCTTCTGGATCGACCCGGAGGAGGAGTTCTTCGCCCTGCTGATGATCCAGGTGCCGCCGAACCAGCGGGAGGAATACCGCCACCTGTTCCGCAATCTGGCTTACGGCGCCTTCGGCGACTGACGACCGCTCCGCCTGTCCCGCCATCCATCCGCGCTGGCGGACGGAACCATGACGGCGGGCGGGAGGTTGCGCCTGTGCGCCTGACGGAGCAAAGGAAGCATGGGCGCCGCGCCGCCCTGGCGCACGCCAATTGCGCCCGGCGACGCTGGCGGGTAAATCCTGCCGGGTCGCCGCGCGCCCTGTTCGGTTGCGCCATTCATCCGGCGCCGATGTCCGGGCGTGACGCGGCGTCGTTTCGCGCCTGGAAAGCGCGTCAACCAAAGAGGGAGCAGGCCCCGTTGCAGAGCGGGCGGTTCTTGCTCCCGTATCAGGATATCCCATGACCGCCTGGTGGCCGGAAATCGTCGCTGCGCTCCAGATCATCTGGATCGATCTTGTCCTGTCTGGCGACAACGCGGTGGTCATCGCTTTGGCCTGTCGCGGCCTGCCGGCCAGCCAGCGCAAATGGGGCATTATTTTCGGCGCCGGCGCCGCCATCATCCTGCGCGTGATTTTCGCCCTGCTGGTCATCCAGCTGCTTCAGGTGCCGTTCCTCAAGGTCATTGGCGCTTTTCTGCTGCTGCGCATCGCCGTTGGCCTGACCCGGGGGCAGGAGGATGAGCACGGTGAGATCCGTGAGTCCGGCAAGCTGTGGGGCGCCGTCTGGACCATTGTCGTCGCCGATGCGGTGATGAGCCTGGATAACGTCATCGCCATTGCCGCCGTGGCCCAGGATCATGTCGGCATGCTGATTTTCGGCCTCGCCCTGTCGATCCCGCTGATCGTTTTCGGCGCCAATATCCTGGTGAAGGCCATTGACCGCTTCCCGATCCTGATCTGGGCCGGCGCGGCGCTGCTCGGCTGGGTGGCTGGCGGCATGCTGATCACCGATCCATGGATGGTGAAGACGCTTGGCGCCGACCAGGTAGCGAACTGGAAGCTGCCGGTGGAGGCGGCCGGCGTGCTGCTGGTGGTCGGTCTTGGCTGGCTGATGCGGCGGCTGGCGCAGCGCCGGCGGACCGCCGACGCCGACGCCGACGTGGGCGGCGGCATCTGAAGCCCGATCCGGGCGCGCCATGCCGCCCGGCAGGCCCGCGCGCTGGACGCCGGTTTCAGACCTGATCGCGGAAGCGCGCGATGATGCGTTTTTGCAGATGATCACGCACGTCCCGGTAAGCCTGTAGCCTGTGGGCGCGGGAGCCGTGCGTCGCGGTGGCGTCCGGCGTTGGCCAGTATTCCACTTCCACCGCCAGCGTGCGCGTCAGTTCGAGCGCCGCGTGGTGCGCCTCTGGCGACAGGGTGACGATCAGGTCGAAGTTCAGCCCCTCGTATTCTTCAAGCTCGTCGAGCGTGCGCGGCCGGTGGCGGCTGGCGTCCACGCCCATCTCGTCCAGCACGGCGACTGCGAACGGATCGAGGTCGTCCTTCCGCACCCCGGCGGACTGCACATAGATGCTCTTGCCGAAATAGTGCCGGGCCAGCGCTTCGGCCATCGGCGAGCGCACGGCGTTGAGGGCGCAGACGAACAGCACCGCCTGTACGCGCGGTTTCGCGTCCGGGGGCGCCTTCGCGGCCTGATCCGGCGCCTCGGGCGGGAACGCAGCGATCAATTCAGCCCTTCCAGTGCAGGGCGAAGATGAGGGTGAACAGGCGGCGGGCGGTGTCGAAATCCACCGTCAGCTTGCCGGCCAGCCGCTCCTGAACCAGCGCTGCGGCTTCGTCATGCAGGCCGCGCCGGCCCATGTCGATCGCTTCGATCTGTTGCGGCGAGGCCGTGCGCACGGCGGCGAAATAGCTGTTGCAGATCAGTTCGTAGTCCTTGATCACCCGCCGGAACGGCGTCAGCGACAGATAATGCGCCGCCACCAGCGCGCCGCTGCCGGGCGGCTCGCCGTCCTCCGGCGTCTGCCGCACGGTGAACGCCAGCCGTTTCTCCACCATGGCGAGCTCAAGGGCGTAGGGGCCCGCGTCGACATTGGGCACGGCAAAGCTGTTGCTCTCGACGATGTCCCAGATGGCGGCGTTGCGCTCATGCTCCTGCTCGGGCGCGCCGCGGCCGATCGATTGCTCGTCCAGCGCCACGGACGCCAGCCGGTTCCGGGAGAAGGTCCCGCCTGAAGAATCTCCGCTTGCGGACATCGCGGCTCCTTCCCGTCCTGCTGGCTGGGGCCGGCTGTTGGCGCATGATTCGTAAAAATCATGCGCAATTAAAGTAAGGTGGAGCCCGACGCGTTTTTGTTGAAACGCGTCGCGCCCTACAGGTTGAGGCGGATGGCCACCGAGCGGGCGTGCCCCCCCAGCCCCTCTGAATTGGCGAGGCTGATGGCGGATGGCCCGAGCTGGCGCAGCGCCTCCGGCGAACACGAGAGTATCGACGTGCGCTTCATGAAGTCCAGCACGCCGAGGCCGGAGGAGAAGCGGGCGGAGCGCGCGGTGGGCAGCACGTGGTTGGGGCCGCCGACATAATCGCCGATGGCTTCCGGGGTGTGCGAGCCGAGGAAGATCGCGCCGGCGTTGCGCACCTGCGCCGCCAGTTCCGCCGCGTTGGCGGTTTCGATTTCCAGGTGCTCGGCCGCGATGGCGTTGGCCAGCGGAACCGCTTCGGCCAGATCGCCGACCAGAATGATGGCGCCGTTGTCGCGCCAGCTGGCGGCGGCGATCCGGGCGCGCGGCAACGTCGCCAGCTGGCGCTGCACCGCGGCTTCCACCGCGTCCGCGAGGCTGGGGCTGTCGGTGATCAGAATGCATTGCGCCGCCGCGTCGTGTTCAGCCTGGGCCAGCAGGTCGGCGGCGATCCAGTCGGGGTTGGCGTGGTCGTCGGCGATCACCAGCACCTCGGAGGGGCCGGCGATCATGTCGATGCCCACCGTGCCGAACACCCGGCGCTTGGCCGCCGCCACCCAGGCGTTACCCGGTCCGACGATCTTGGCGACCGGCGCGATGGTGGCCGTGCCGTAGGCGAGGGCGCCGATGGCCTGGGCGCCGCCGATGCGGTAGATTTCATCGACGCCAGCAAGGTCCGCCGCCGCCAGAACCAGCGGGTTCATGGCGTCGTCTGGCGTTGGCGCCACCATGACGATGCGCGGCACGCCAGCGACGCGGGCTGGCACGGCGTTCATCAGCACCGATGACGGATAGCTGGCGGTGCCGCCCGGCACGTAGAGCCCGACAGCGTCGATGGCCGTCCAGCGCCAGCCCATGGTGACGCCCAGCGCGTCCGTGAAGCTGTCGTCCTGCGGCTTCTGGCGACTGTGATAGGTCTCGATGCGGTCGCGGGCGACGGCGAGGGCGGCCAGCTCTTCCGGCTTGCAGGCGGCTTTCGCGGCGGCGATTTCATCGGCGCTGACCCGCATGCGCCCGCCGGAAATATCCAGCCGGTCGAATTTCGCCGTCAGCTCGATGACAGCCGCGTCGCCGCGCGTCGCCACGTCGGCGAGGATCGCGCGCACGCCTTCGTCCACGTCCACCGACGTTTCGCGCTTCTGGCCGAGCAGGCGGGCGAAAGCATGCTGGAAGCCGTCCTGGCGGGCGTCCAGTCGCAGCGCCGTGGGGCCTGTGTCAACCATGTCAAAGCTCTCCGTCGGTTTCAGATCGGCTCAATCTGTTTCATGGGCGGGACGGCGAATGGCCTCCCATACCGGGCCCAGGTCCTTCAGCTGCGCCTCGATGCACTCGACCTCGGCGCGGATGACGCCGCCGCCGGAAAAATCCAGCCGCAGCGCGCCAGACGGGGCTTCGCCTGGTTCGAAAGAAATTGCCAGCAGATTCAGCGCCTGGGCCGCGGGATCAACGCCCTTGTGGACGACGCGGGAAACGCGGCCGAAATGCAGGGCGCTGAGCCGGCGTCGTGGCTGATCAGGCGGCGAGGACCAGTCGAAACGGCGCAGGCTCAGCGCCAGCAGGCCGTCGCCGGGGCGCCAGACGATGTCGGCGGGTCGCAGCACGGCGTCCTGAACGTGGGCGGAAATCACCGCCAGATCTTCGGCGTCGAGCGCCATCAGGCCAAGGGGCGTGCTGTCGTCGGAGGTCAGTTGGCTCATGGTCGCCTGTCGGGCTGGCGTGGAAACACGGGTCAGGACCCGGGAAACATTTGCGGGAACAACGTTTGGGGCGCGCGGCGCGTAACGAACTGTGCATATATATCATGGTTGATAACGTTTGCGGACGTTGGCGCGGCCGGCGGCCGCGGGCGCGTCACAATCTGGCTTGAAACACCAGAAGCAACCCGAAAGACGCGCCGGACCATTCGGCGGCAGGGTCAGGAGAATTCCCATGAGGTTCCGTTCAGTGACGGGGCGCGTGGCCCAGGTGGCGACGGTGACGGCAAGGACGACGACAGCGGCCGTGACGATGGCCGTGGCGGTCGCGGTGACGGTGATGCTGC
>Ga0180223_1000551_pt1 | contig 44433 bp, 44 predicted proteins | sample eDN5th30CKraftOP_FD_151337 | JGI IMG/M metagenome (GOLD analysis project Ga0180223, IMG submission 151337) | Enriched Organic Plus compost microbial communities from Emeryville, California, USA - eDNA 5th pass 30_C Kraft OP (version 2) (version 2) ... | reverse complement strand
GGCCCCAGCGTGCCGGCCATGCTGGGCCTGTCCGGGCGGCCGGAGAGCCCGGATGGCAAGTCGATCGAGCCGATGCGCGCGTTCGGCATCGAGGCCATGTCCATCGGCCTGCTGGTCGAGCAGGACACGCCCATGATCTGGCGCGGGCCGATGGCCACCTCGGCGCTGATGCAGCTGTTCACCGACACCCTGTGGGGCGACCTGGACTACCTGGTGGTCGACCTGCCGCCGGGCACCGGCGACATCCAGCTGACCCTGGCGCAGAAGATCCCGGTGGCCGGTGCGGTGGTGGTGACCACGCCGCAGGAGATCGCCACCCTGGACGCGCGCAAGGCCGTGGCCATGTTCAACAAGGTCGAGGTGCCGGTGCTGGGCATCGTCGAGAACATGGCCATGCACGTGTGCAGCAACTGCGGCCACGTCGAGCACGTGTTCGGCCACGGTGGGGCGCAGGCCATGGCCGAGCGCTACGGCGTGCCGCTGCTGGGCTCGCTGCCGCTGGACCTGCGCATCCGCGAGCAGGGCGACGCCGGCGCGCCGGTGGTGGTGGCCGCGCCGGACGCGGCTCCGGCCCAGGCCTACCTGGCCGCCGCGCAGGCGCTGGCCACCGCGCTGGCCCGGCGCCCGCGCGCCTCGATTCCGATCGCGGCCCGGCTGGCCTGACGCCCCGGTCCGCGCTTCCCGCCGCCGCGGCGGGAGGCCCGGCCGGGCGCGGGTACACGCGGCCCGGCCGGCCCCCCTACAATCGCGCGTTCACGCGCCTTGCCCCAGGGAACCACTGCATGAGCATCAAGAGCGACCGCTGGATCCGGACGATGGCCGAACAGCACGGCATGATCGACCCGTTCGAGCCCGGACAGGTGAAGCAGGTCGACGGCAGGCGCATCGTCAGCTACGGCACGTCCAGTTACGGCTACGACGTGCGCTGCTCGCGCGAGTTCAAGGTCTTCACCAACATCAACTCCACCATCGTCGACCCGAAGAACTTCGACCCGAAGAGCTTCGTGGACGTGGTCGGCGACGAGTGCATCATCCCGCCCAACAGCTTCGCGCTGGCGCGCACGGTGGAGTACTTCCGCATCCCCCGTGACGTGCTGGTGGTGTGCCTGGGCAAGAGCACCTACGCCCGCTGCGGCATCATCGTCAACGTCACCCCGCTGGAGCCGGAGTGGGAGGGCCACGTGACCCTGGAGTTCTCCAACACCACGCCGCTGCCGGCGCGCATCTACGCCAACGAGGGCGTGGCCCAGATGCTGTTCCTCCAGTCCGACGCGGACGACGTGTGCGAGACCTCGTACAAGGACCGCGGCGGCAAGTACCAGGGCCAGACCGGGGTCACCCTGCCGCGCACCTGAGCAGGCGCGCCCGCCGGCTCAGCCGCAGCGGGTGCCGTCGCCGCGGCGCAGCAGCCAGCCGGCGCCGACCGCGATCAGCGCCAGCGGCCACCAGGTGGACAGCACGCGGCCGGCATCGATGCCGATTCCGAGGTTGTCGAGCAGGAACAGGACGCCCAGCACGATCAGGACGAGGGCGGGAACCAGGCGACGGCACATGGCGGCTTCCTCCTTGGGGGATGGAGCGCATCTTGCGCCGCCGCCGGACCGGCGTCAGGTGACAGGCGTCAGCCACCGCTGCCGCCCCCTGTCACCGGCGGCCGCGCGGCTTACTTGCGCCGCAGCAGCATGGCCACGCCGACCACCACCAGGCCCGCCGGCCACCAGGTGGCCAGCAGCGCGCCCAGCCCCGTGTCGATCCAGCCCAGGTTGCGGGCCAGGAAGAACAGGCCCACGACGATCAGGACGAGGGCGGCGAACACGTTGGAACCCATGGGCGCGTAACCGGCAGTGGAAAGGGCGCCTATCCTAGCCGCGAACGCCAGTCCGCGGCAGCCGCCGCCAGCGCCTCCGGGGCGTGCCGCACCGCGCTGCCGCTGCCCCACACCGGCCCCGGCCAGGCGGCGTCGCCCGGGTGCCGGCCGACCAGGTGCACGTGCAGCTGCGCCACCACGTTGCCCAGCGCGCCGATGTTGAGCTTCTCCACCCCGGGCGTGGCGCGCAGCGCCTGCGCGGCGCGGTTGAGCTCGGCCAGCAGCAGGCGCTGCTGGTTGCCGTCCAGGTCGATCCACTCGCGCGCCCCGGGCACCCGCGGCACCAGCAGCAGCCAGGGGAAGCGGGTGTCGTCCATCAGCCGCACCTGCGACAGCGGTCCGTCGGCGACGAACACGCTGTCGGCGGCCAGGCGCGGGTCCAGTTCGAACCCGCTCACTGCAGGTGCTCGGCGAAGAAGGCCAGGGTGCGCTCGCGCGCCAGCCGCGCGCTGGGCTTGTCGTAGGCCTTCGGATCGACCTCGCGGTCGAACGCGTGGCCGGCGGGGTAGGTGTGGACCGGCATGCCCGGCAGCTTGAGCCGGTGCTGCTCCACCGCCTCCGGCGGGATCGAGGGGTCCTGCTCGCCGAAGTGGAACATCACCGGCGCCCTGGGGCTGGCGACCAGGGCCGGGTCGTCGAGGAAGGCGGTGTTGCGCGCGCCGTAGTAGCTGACCGAGGGCAGGCCCAGCCTCAGTGCGCCGAGCATGGCCAGGGTGCCGCCCCAGCAGTAGCCGACCGTGCCCACGGCGCCGCGCGGCTCGTTGAACGCGCCCAGGTAGCGGCGCAGGCGCTGCGCGGCCGCATCGAGGATCTGCAGCGCGGCGTCGAAGCCCAGTTCGCCGGCCAGCTTGCGGCCGTGGGCGAAGCCGGCCTCGTCGTAGCCCAGCTCCACGCCGGGCTCCACCGGGTCGAAGAACGCAGGCGCCAGCACCGCGTAGCCCTCGGACACGAAGTCCTCGGCCACCGCGCGGATGTGCGGGTTGACCCCGAAGATCTCCTGGATCACCACCAGGCCGCCGCGCGGCGCCGACGGCGGACCGGCCTGCCAGGTCGCGACCTGGCCGCGGGGCGTGTCGAGCTGGATCCATTGGCCCATGGCGTCGTCCTCGGTTGTGGGGGGGGGCGCCATTATGCGTCGCCCGGGCGTTCCGGCCGCGTCTGCGGGCGCGGTGGCCGGGGCGGGTATAATCGCGCGCCCCGCGCACCGGCCCGTCGGTCGCGCCCGCCCGCCGTTCCCGAGCTTCCCATGTCCGTGCACAACCCCAAGGTCGGCTTCGTCAGCCTCGGCTGCCCGAAGGCGCTGGTCGATTCCGAACGCATCCTCACCCAGCTGCGGGTGGAGGGTTACGACATCGTCCCGACCTACGACGATGCCGACGTGGTGGTGGTCAACACCTGCGGCTTCATCGACTCGGCCGTGGCCGAATCGCTGGACGCCATCGGCGAGGCGATGAACGAGAACGGCAAGGTCATCGTCACCGGGTGCCTGGGCAAGCGCTCGGAACTGATCCGCGAGCAGTACCCGGACGTGCTTGCCGTGTCCGGGCCGCAGGACTACGCCAGCGTGATGGAGGCCGTGCACAAGGCACTGCCGCCCAGGCACGACCCGTTCGTGGACCTGGTGCCGGACTACGGCATCAAGCTGACCCCGCGCCACTACGCGTACCTGAAGATCTCCGAGGGCTGCAACCACCGCTGCAGCTTCTGCATCATCCCGTCCATGCGCGGCGACCTGGCTTCGCGGCCGGTGGACGAGGTGCTGCGCGAGGCCGAGCGCCTGGTCAAGGGCGGCGTGCGCGAGCTGCTGGTGGTGTCGCAGGACACCTCGGCCTACGGCGTGGACCTGAAGTACGCGCCGGGTACCTGGCGCGGCCGCGAGTACGCCACCCGGATGATGGCCCTGTGCGAGGGCCTGTCCGAGCTGGATGCCTGGGTGCGCCTGCACTACGTCTACCCGTACCCGCACGTGGACGAGGTGATCCCGCTGATGGCCGAGGGCAAGGTCCTGCCGTACCTGGACATCCCGTTCCAGCACGCCAGTCCGCGCATCCTCAGGCTGATGAAGCGCCCGGGCGCGGTCGACAAGACCCTGGAGCGGATCCAGCGCTGGCGCGCGACCTGCCCCGAATTGACCATCCGCTCGACCTTCATCGTCGGCTTCCCAGGCGAGACCGAGGCCGAGTTCGAGGAACTGCTGGATTTCCTCGACGAGGCCCAGCTGGACCGCGTCGGCGCCTTCGCCTATTCGCCGGTGGAAGGCGCGGCCGCCAACGACCTGCCCGGCGCGGTGCCGGAAGAGGTCAAGCAGGAGCGCCTGGCCCGTTTCATGGAGCGCCAGGGCGAGATCTCGGCCGCGCGCCTGGAGGCCAAGGTCGGCAGCGTGCAGCGCTGCCTGGTGGACTTCCTCGACGGCGAGCTGGCGATCGCCCGCTCCATGGCCGATGCGCCGGAGATCGATGGCACCGTGCAGATCCAGGACGGCCGCGATGCCGGTCTGCAGCCGGGCGAGTTCGTCGACGTGCGGATCATGGGCAGCGACGAGCACGACCTCTACGGCGAGGTCGAATACGCCGAAACCGGCGACACCTCGCCGCTGGCGCTGCGCGTGCTCTGAGCCCTGCGCGGGCGGCAACCTCGAGGGCGGCGCCGCAAGGCGCCGCTTTCGTTTCCGGGGAGCGCCGCCGCAGCTTGGCGGCGCGAATCCGGCGGCAGGCCAGGCCCGCCGCGGCCGATTTCCGGCCCGGGCTCTCCCGGCGGCCGGGAGCGGTGCGGGCCGTCGCCGCTCAGGGCGCCTCGTTGGGGACGGGGCCGGCATAGGCCAGGGTCAGCCCGCCGGGGCCGATGTTCATCATCCCGGTGATGCTCATCTGCAGCACGTGCAGGGAGACGCCGGCGCGCTCGCAGGCCTGGCGCAGCTCGCCCAGTTCCGGGGTCGCGTGCAGTTCGCCCATCGCCCCGGCGTAGGAGACGATCACGTGCGGGGTGTGCAGCTGGCCTTCGGCCACCCTGCGCGCGGCGTACCGGAACAGCTTGCCCCAGGCCTGGGCGCGGCCGCGGTACTTGCTCACCGGGTGGGTATCGCCCTGGTAGCCGCGGATGATCGGCTTGATGTCCAGCGCGCTTCCCAGCAGCACGCTGGTCAGGTGGATGCTGCGGTCGCCGCGCACGCGCGAGCGGGTGCGTGCATAGCCCAGGTCGTCGGGGATGTAGTAGGTGTAGGTGGTATCGACGATCCGCAGCAGCTCGGCGCGGACGTCCTTGGGCGACATCCCCGCCTGCAGCATGTCGCGCAGCGCCATCGCCGCGATGCCGGAGCCGGCGAACATGTTGCGGGTATCGATCACCCGGAACTGGAACGGCCGCCGCATCTCGGCCGCCTGGCGCAGGCCGCGGATGTGGTGCAGCGCCAGCGCGCTGCCCTCGCTGCAGGCCTCGTGGATCGGGCTGCGGGTGGAGGTGATGGTCAGGCAGTAGACCGAGTCGTAGTCCAGGGCGAAGCGCTCGATGAAGAAGTTCTTCATCTGCGCCGCGTCCAGCGGGATCGACTGCCCGGCCACGCCCTCGCCGTTGCCGTTCTCGCGCATGTAGCGCGCGCTGGCCTCCGGGTCGTGCTGGTCGATGTAGGTGCTGGCGCCGATCCTGATCGGGATCGGGATCACCGCCACGTCCGGGTCGGCCAGGAACTCCGCCGAGACGTCGACCGAGGCGTCGATCACGATGCCGGTACGGGCGCGATGGGTGCTGGGCGCGGGCGCCAGCGCAGCGGCCGGCGCGGCGGCCAGGCCGGTTTCAATAGCCGTCAAAGCACTTCCCCTGATGCGATTGCAGTCAGGCGGGAAGGTCGCCGGTCGGCGCGGGGGACGTCAAGCTGCGTCGCCGTATGGCCGCCGCCGGCGGCTCAGCCGTAGCTCACGTCCACCACCACGAAGCGCGCCGGGCCGCCGGGCAGCTGCGCCTCGACCTCGTCGTCGATGCGCTTCTTCAGCAGGGCACGGGCCAGCGGCGAGTCGATGCTGATATGGCCCTGGGCGGCATCGGTCTCGTCCGGGCCGACGATGCGGTAACGCACGCACTCGCCGGTGGCCAGGTTCTCCAGCTCCACCCAGGCGCCGAAGTAGACCGCCTCCGGGTCGGAGGGCACGGTATCGACCACCCGCAGGGCGGGGATGCGCTTGGACAGGTAGCGCACGCGGCGGTCGATCCCGGCCAGCTGCTTCTTGCGGTAGGTGTACTCGGCGTTCTCCGAGCGGTCGCCCTCGGCCGCGGCGGCGGCCAGCGCCTTCACCACTTCCGGGCGCTGCACCCGCCACAGGTCGTCCAGCTCGGCCTTGAGCCGGTCGTGGCCGTCGCGGGTGATCAGGGCGGTGCTTTTCTCGGGGGGCGGACGCCAGCGCGACATGCGGACAACCGATGGGTATTGCGGGGGCGTGATGCTAGCGCCTGGTGGCGTGGGCGGGGAGTCGGCGGTCGGCGCCGCTTGCGCGGCGCCGGGGCGCTCAACGCCGGCCGAAGATGCCGCCGAGGATGCCGCGCACGATCTGGTTGCCGATCTGCCCGCCGTATTTCTTCCCGGCCTTGCCGGCCACCGACTCGCCGATGCTGCTGCCGAGGCTGCGGCCAACCGAGCCGCCGACGTTGCGCGCGGTCTGCTTGGCCACCGTCTGGACCACGCCCTGGCGGCGCTTGGTGCCGAACAGGAACTCGCCGATCTTCTGGCCGATGCCGCCTTCGCCGTCCTGCTGCGCCGACGGCGTGCCGGCGGGTGTGCCGGCCTGGACCCGCGCGGCCAGCAGCTCGGCCGCCGATTCGCGGTTGACCGGGGTGTCGTAGCGGGTACCGACCGGGCTGGCGGCGCGCACCCGGGCGCGCTCGGCCGCGGTGATGGCGCCCATGCGGCAGCGCGGCGGGGCGATCTTCGTCACCTGCACCGGCGCGGGGATGCCGCCGGCCTGCAGCGTGCTGACCAGGGCTTCGCCGGTGCCCAGCTGGGGCAGGGTGGCGGCCACGTCCAGCTTCGGGTTGGGCACGAAGGTCTGGGCCGCGGTCCTGACCGCCTTCTGGTCGCGCGGGGTGTACGCGCGCAGCGCGTGCTGCACGCGGTTGCCGAGCTGGCCGAGGATGTTGTCCGGCACGTCGTCCGGGAACTGCGAGCAGAAGTACACGCCCACGCCCTTGGAGCGGACCAGCCGCACCACCTGCTCGATGCGCTGGCGCAACGCCGGCGGCGCGTCGTCGAACAGTAGGTGGGCCTCGTCGAAGATGAAGGCCAGCTTCGGCTTGTCCAGGTCGCCCACCTCCGGGAGGCTCTCGAACAGCTCGCCCAGCAGCCACAGCAGGAAGGTCGAGTACAGCCGCGGCTTGAGGATCAGCTGGTCGGCGGCGAGGATGCCGACCACGCCGCGGCCGTCATGGTTGACCCGCATGATGTCGGCCAGTTCCAGCGCCGGCTCGCCGAAGAACTGTTCGCCGCCGTCCTGGGACAGGCGCAGCAGGGCGCGCTGGATCGCAGCCACCGTCTGCGCGCTGACCAGGCCGTATTCGGCCGAGACCGCCTTGCGCTCCTCGGCCACCAGGCCGAGCAGCGCGCGCAGGTCGTCCAGGTCCAGCAGCAGCAGGCCGCGGTCGTCGGCCAGCTTGAACACGATGTCCAGCACCCCGGCCTGGGTGTCGTTGAGCTCGAGGATGCGCGCCAGCAGGGTGGGGCCCATCTCGCTGACGGTGGTGCGGACCGGGTGGCCGAGCTTGCCGTACAGGTCCCAGAACACCACCGGGCTGGCTTCCGGCGCGTAGTCCTTCACGCCGATGGCCGCGGCGCGTGCGGCCAGCTTCTCGCCGCCTTCGCCGGCTACCGCGAGCCCGGCGACGTCGCCCTTCACGTCGGCCACGAACACCGGCACGCCGATGCGCGAGAAGCCTTCGGCCAGGGTCATCAGGGTCACGGTCTTGCCGGTGCCGGTGGCGCCGGCGACCAGGCCGTGGCGGTTGGCGAGCGCCGGCAGCAGGGTGACCGGGACGTCGTCGGTGGTGCCCTTGCCGAGCAGGATCGGGTCCATTGGGGCCTCGCGCGGTGGAATGGCCGGGATTCTAGCGGCGTCGGCGCGGGTTGCCCCTGCGCGGCGGCGGGGGCTACCCTGCCTGTCGCTTCTGGAACCCGCTGCCGATGTCCTCCCGTCCATCGTTGTCGCGGCCGTTGCTGGCCGTGTTGCTGTTCGCCTGCATCGTTCCATCCGCCTTGGCCCAGCGCGTCTCCGCGCGCGACCGGGCCGCCGCCGAGGCCCTGGTGGCCCGCATGGCCCAGGCCGAGACCCGCTTCCGCGCCGCCACCGTGCTGGCCGGCAACGGCGACCCGCGCGGCGCGGAGGAGGGCAATGCCGCGCTGGAGGACATGGAGGACGTGATCGACGCCTGCGTGAAGCAGCGCGGTTGCCCGCTGTCGGACCTGCTGGCCAGCTACAAGCGCCTGCTCAAGGAGGGCATCGACGACAGCGGCGCCGGCCCGGACGAGGCCGGCGAGGACGACGAGCTGCTGGAGGCCGACCCGGCGCTGGCCGCCGACGTGCCTGAGGCGGTACGCGCCGCGCGCCTGCTGGGCGACGACAGCCGCCATGCCTTCGACCGCATGGTCCGTTACAACCCGGCGATCCAGGCCGGCATCCGCCGCTGGCTGACCGACATGCGCCCGCAGCTGATGACCAGCTACGAGAACTACCAGGTCATGCGCCACCTGATGTGGCCGGAGTTCGAGAAGCGCGGCCTGCCGGAGGCGCTGCTGTTCGGCATCCTGGCCAAGGAATCCAACGGCCGCGTGCACTCGGTCTCGCGCGCCGGCGCCGCCGGGCCGATGCAGTTCATGCCTTCCACCGCGCGCCGCTTCGGCCTGGGCCCGGACGGCACCGGCTTCGACACCCGCTACGACCCGCGCGCGGCGGCCGAGGCCAGCGCCGCCTACCTCAACGAGCGCCTGCGCGAGCTCAACAACGACGTCGAACTGGCCCTGGCCGGCTACAACGGCGGCGAGGGCCGCGCGTTGCGCGTGCACCGCGCCAGCGGCGGCTCCGGCTTCTGGAACCTGCGGGCCTACGAGCAGTTCCCGCCTGAAACCCGCGACTACGTGCCGATGGTGATCGCCGCGGCCTGGATCTTCCTGCACCCGCGCCAGTTCGGCGTGACCTTCCCGAAGGTGGAGGCCACCCCGGCGGCGCTGAAACTGGTGCGCCCGGCCAGCATCTACGAGCTGACCGTGTGCCTAGGCAACAGCGGCAACCGCGACGGCTACATGCGCACCCTGCGCAACCTCAACCCGCGCTTCGACGCCGAGACCGTGATCCCGGCCGGCACCGTGCTGGCGGCCACCGCGCGGGTGGCCCAGCTCTACCGCCGCCATTGCGAGGGCGGGGCCCGCGCCGAACTGGCCCATGCCCTGGTGACCGCGGACCCGAATGCGGCGCTGGAGGGGGCGGCGCCGCTGGGCAGCGTCGCGGTGGGCGACGTGACCCCGGTGCCGGGCGTGGCGACCACGATCGCCACCGGTAGTCCGCAGCCGGCGCGGCCCAAGGCGGCGCAGGCGCGCACCTATACCGTGGCCCGTGGCGACACCCTGGGGCGCATCGCCCAGCGCCACGGCTGCCAGATCAAGCAGCTGGCGGCGGCCAACGGCCTCAAGGCCCCGGCCTACGCCCTGCGCCAGGGGCAGAAGCTGCAGCTGGTCGGCTGCTCGAAGTAGAGCGCTGCCCGTTGCGCATCAACGGTGCGGGTCGCGCACGTGGCCCGGGTAGCGAGGCGCACCCGGGGCGCCAGATGCCGGAGTCCCCGCCGCCGGTCAGCGCGCCAGGTGCGCCAGCGCCTGCCCCAGCCGCACCGGCGACTCGGCCTGCAGCCCCGGGGCCAGGGTGGCGGCGCCCGGCGGCAGCAGCACGATCACGGTCGAGCCGTAGTTGAAGCGCGCCATCTCGGCGAAGCGCTCCAGCACGATGCCCTTGCCGCGCCAGTCCTTGCGGGTGATGTCGTCGCCGTACTCCGGGATCTCCACCCCGCTCCAGACCGTTTCCACGCCCGAGACCAGCATTGCCCCGACCATCACCGAGGCCATCGGCCCGAAGCTGGTGTCGAAGTGGCACACCAGCCGCTCGTTGCGCGCGAACAGCCGCGGCACCGTGCGCACCGCGGCCGGGCCCACGCTGAACAGCCGGCCCGGCACGTGCACGGTCTCGCGCAGCACGCCGGTCCAGGGCATGTGCACGCGGTGGTAGTCGCGCGGCGACAGGTACACGGTGGCGAAGCTGCCGCCGGCGAACACGCGCGCGGCCTCGGCGTCGCCCAGCAGCTCGGCGGCGGTGAACGAGCGGCCCTTGGCCTGGAAGATGCGGCCGTCGTCCTCGATCCGGCCCAGCTGGCTGATGCGGCCGTCGGCCGGCATCAGGATCGCGCGCGGGTCGGGGTCGGGCGTGCGTGCCCCCGGTTTCAGCGCGCGGGTAAAGAAGGCATTGAAGCTGGGATAGGCGGTCGGGTCCGGTTCGGCGGCCTCCTCCAGGTTCACGTCGAAGCGGCGCACCACCGCGTCGATGAAGCGCTGCTTGACCGCCGGGTTCTCCGAGTAGGCCAGTTGCCGTGCCAACGAGGACAGCAGGCGGTGCGGCAGGGCCCAGGTCAGGTAGGTGCCGAGGCTCACTGTCCACGCTCCTTCGCGGTCAGCACCGCCAGGTCCTCGGCGATCGCCTGCGGCTTGAGCGGCGGCCGGATCAGGCCGGCCAGCCGGCCCTGGCTGTCGAGCACGGCGATGTTGGCCGAGTGGTCGACGCTGTAGTCCTGCGGATTCTCGTCGTAGGTCTTGCCAGGCACCTTCATGAACACGAAGCCCAGCGAGGTGGCGAACTTCTCCAGCGCCGGCACGTCGGCGGTGGCGGCCAGGGTGTCGGGGTGGAAGGCGTGGGCGTACTCGCCGGCCTTGGCCGGGGTGTCGCGCTCCGGGTCCACCGACACGAACAGCACGCGCGGGCGCACCGCCTCCGGCAGCGCCTCCCACTGCTTCTGCGCCGCGGCCAGCTCGGCCAGGGTGGTGGGGCACACGTCCGGGCAGAAGGTGAAGCCGAGGAACACCAGGGTCCAGTGCCCGGCCAGCTCGCCCGGCAGCAGCGGCGTGCCGTCGGACTGGCGCAGGTTGAACGGCGGCAGCTCGCGCGGCTGCGGCAGCAGGGTCACCGCCTGCAGCGCAGGGCCGGCGGGCGCGGCGGGGCGGTCGAGCAGCTGGCGTGCGACCAGCAGCCCCAGCCCGGCGGCGAGCGCGGCGGCGAGGATGTAGCCGAAGGTGCGGTTGAACATGGCGTCAGCGTCCGTGGGGCGTGGCGTCGGGCCGGCCATGATAGCCGTTGCGGGGGAAAAGGCGGCCGTTGCCCTATAATTCCCGGCCCTTTCCAGCCGGCGCCGCAGGCGCGCACACCCCCATGACCGACGCCGACGTGGCCAGCGAGCTGCACACGATCATCGACCTGATCCGCTATGGCGGCAGCCGCTTCAACGAGGCCGGGCTGACCTTTGGCCACAGCTACGACAACGCCATGGACGAGGCCACCCAGCTGGTGCTGCACGCGCTGCACCTGCCGCACGACCTCAGCCCGGTGTACGGCCAGTCGCGCCTGACCTCGGCCGAGAAGGCAAAGATCCTGGAGCTGTTCCGCCGCCGCATCGAGGAACGCGTCCCGGCGGCCTACCTGACCGGCGAGGCCTGGTTCGCCGGCCTGAGCTTCAAGTCCGACCCGCGCGCCCTGGTACCGCGCTCGCCGATCGCCGAACTGATCGAGCGCGGCTTCGAGCCGTGGCTGGGCGGGCGCGAGGTGCGCCGCGCGCTGGACCTGTGCACCGGTTCGGGCTGCATCGCCATCGCCATGGCCCACTACAACCCGGACTGGCAGGTCGACGGCGTGGACATCAGCGACGACGCCCTGGCCCTGGCCGCGGAGAACAAGGAGCGGCTGCACGCGACCAACGTGGAGTTCGTGAAGTCCGACCTGTTCGCCGGCCTGGCCGGTCGCCACTACGAGCTGATCGTCACCAATCCGCCCTATGTCACCGACGCGGAGACCGACGCCCTGCCGCGCGAGTACGACTACGAGCCGGAGCTGGGCCTGCGCGCCGGCCCGGACGGGCTGGACCTGGTGCTGAAGATCCTGCGCGACGCGCCGCTGCACCTGAGCCAGGACGGCCTGCTGGTCTGCGAGGTGGGCGAGTCCGAGCAGCACCTGGTCAAGCTGCTGCCAGAACTGGACCTGGCCTGGATCGAGTTCAAGGTCGGGCAGATGGGCGTGTTCGCGGTCGAGTGCCGCGAGCTGATCGCGCACAACGCGCGCATCGCCGAGCTGGCCGCCGCGCGCGGCTGAGGCTCCGGGAAAGCGCGCCGCGGGTCCATGCCCGGGGCGCGCCGGCCGGGTCGCCGGCCGCGTCTAAGCCGTTACCGCGGCAACGTTTTTTCCCGCTGCTGACGCGCTGCAGCAGGCGTCGCGATATGCGATGCTTGGCGGCCTTGTAGAGGTACAGCGCGGGGCGCGTCTTGAGCAGCAACACCTTCGGCAGGCTGCTGTCGGTCACCACCTTCGGCGAATCGCATGGCCCGGCCATCGGCTGCGTCATCGACGGCTGCCCTCCCGGGCTGGAGATCGCGCCGGAGGAGTTCGCCCACGACCTGCAGCGCCGCGCCACCGGCAAGACCCGCCACACCTCGGCGCGGCGCGAGGCCGACGAGGTCGAGATCCTGTCCGGGGTGTACGAGGGCCGCACCACCGGCACCCCGATCGCGCTGCTGATCCGCAACACCGACCAGCGCAGCAAGGACTACGCGAACATCGCCGCGCAGTTCCGCCCCGGCCACGCCGACTACACCTACTGGCAGAAGTACGGCATCCGCGACCCGCGCGGCGGCGGCCGCAGCTCGGCGCGCGAGACCACCATGCGCGTGGCCGCGGCGGTGATCGCCAAGAAGTGGCTGAAGCAGCGCCACGGCGTGACCGTGCGCGGCTTCATGGCCCAGATCGGCGACGTCGTCCCGGCCGGCTTCGACTGGGACGCGGTGGAAGCCAACCCCTTCTTCTGGCCGCATGCGCCGCAGGTGCCGGAGCTGGAGGCGTACATGGACGCCCTGCGCAAGTCCGGCGACTCGGTCGGCGCGCGGGTGACCGTGGTCGCCGACGGCGTGCCGCCGGGCTGGGGCGAGCCGGTCTACGGCAAGCTCGACGGCGAGCTGGCCGCGGCCCTGATGAGCATCAACGCGGTCAAGGGCGTGGAGATCGGCGACGGCTTCGGCGTGGTCGCGCAGAAGGGCACGCAGCACCGCGACCTGATCGCCCCCGACGGCTTCGCCAGCAACCACGCCGGCGGCATCCTCGGCGGCATCTCCACCGGCCAGCAGATCGTGGCCTCGATCGCGCTCAAGCCCACCTCCAGCCTGCGCCTGCCCGGGCCGACCGTGGACGTGCACGGTAATCCGGTCGAGGTCATCACCACCGGCCGCCACGACCCGTGCGTGGGCATCCGCGCCACCCCGATCGCCGAGGCGATGGTCGCCCTGGTGCTGATGGACCAGGCCCTGCGCCACCGCGCCCAGTGCGGCGACGTGGGCGAGGTCGGCCCGCGCATTCCCGCCGGCGCCGGCGCGCTGGGCGAAGGGCAGGGGAGCTAGGCACGCGGCCATGGCCAGCCAGCGTCCGCGCGTATGGGTCTCGCAGCCGCTGTTCGACGACATCGTCGACCAGCTCGCGGCCCATTGCGACGTGGACGCGGTGCGCGAGGTGACCGTGCACGCGCCCGCCGACGTGGCCGCGGCCCTGCGCGAGGCCGACGGCGCCCTGGTCACGCTCAACGAACGCATCGGCGCGGCCGAGCTGGCGCAGGCCCCGCGCCTGCGCGCGGTGGCCAACGTCGGCGTCGGCTACAACAACCTCGACATCGCCGCGCTGGACGCGGCCGGCGTCATCGCCACCAACACCCCGGACGTGCTCACCGAGACCACCGCCGACCTGGGCTTCGCCCTGCTGATGGCGGCCGCGCGCCGGATCAGCGAGTCCGAGCGCTGGCTGCGCGAGGGCCAGTGGCGGCAGTGGTCGTTCTCGACCATGCTCGGCGCCGACGTGCACGGCAGCACCCTGGGCATCCTGGGCATGGGCCGGATCGGCCAGGCCATCGCCCGCCGCGGCCACCACGGTTTCGGCATGCGGGTGCTCTACCACAACCGTTCACGCCTGCCGGAGGACGTGGAGCGCGGCGTCGGCGCCCGCTACGTGGACCTCGACACCCTGCTGGCGCAGGCCGACCACCTGCTGCTGGTGCTGCCGTATTCCCCGGCCAGCCACCACATCATCGACGCCGCCGCGCTGGCGAAGATGAAGCCCACCGCCACCCTGGTGAACATCGCCCGCGGCGGCCTGGTCGACGAGCTGGCCCTGGCCGATGCCCTGGCCCATGGCCGCCTGGCCGCGGCCGGCTTGGACGTCTACGAGGACGAGCCGCAGGTGCGCCCGGAACTGCTGGCACTGCGCAACGTGGTGCTGACCCCGCACATCGGCAGCGCCTCGCTGGCCACGCGCCGGGCGATGGTGCAGCTGGCCGTGGACAACCTGCTGGCCGCGCTGGACCTGGGCCCGGATGCCGGCCGCCCGGCCACCCCGGTCACCGCGAAGAAAACCACCGGCGCCATTGCCGGTGCGGGGAAAGACGCGACCGGCAAACGATAGGGAACCTCCGCCCGCGCCACGCAGCACGGCGCCCACCCCGGCAGAGGTTCCCCGAACCCGGCCCCGCGCATCGCGCTCCTGCTTTCCGAATACCAGTCACCAATCACGAACCACGGACATTCCAATGAGCAACGCAGAACGCCGCTTCACCGTCGCAGTCGTAGGCGCCACCGGCGCGGTCGGCGAGACCATGCTGAACATCCTGGCCGAGCGGAACTTCCCGGTCGCCGAGATCATCCCGCTGGCCTCCGAACGCTCGGCCGGCGGCGAGGTCGAGTACGCCGGCCGCAAGGTCAAGGTGCAGGACCTGGCCACCTTCGACCCCAAGGGCGTGGACATCGCCCTGTTCTCGGCCGGCGGCAGCGTGTCCAAGGAATACGCGCCGAAGTTCGCCGCCGCCGGCGCGGTGGTGATCGACAACTCCTCGGCCTTCCGCTACGACGACGACGTGCCGCTGGTGGTGTCCGAGGTCAACCCGGAGGCGGCGAAGAACCGTCCGCGCGGCATCATCGCCAACCCCAACTGCTCGACCATGCAGATGCTGGTGGCCCTGGCCCCGCTGCACCGCGAGTACGGCATCGAGCGCATCAACGTGGCCACCTACCAGTCGGTGTCCGGCGCCGGCCGCTCGGCGCTGGATGAGCTGGGGCGCCAGACCGGCGCGCTGCTCAACTTCCAGGATCCGGACCCGCAGCGCTTCCCGGTGCAGATCGCGTTCAACCTGATCCCGCACATCGACGACTTCCTGGACAACGGCTTCACCAAGGAGGAGATGAAGCTGGTCTGGGAGACCCGCAAGATCCTCGGCGACGACAGCATCCAGGTGAACCCGACCGCGGTGCGCGTGCCGGTGTTCTACGGCCACTCCGAGGCCGTGGCGATCGAGACGAGGAAGAAGGTCACGGTCGAGGCCGCGCGCGAGCTGCTGGCCCGTTCGCCGGGCGTGGAAGTGGTCGACGAGCGCAAGGCCGGCGGCTACCCGACCCCGGTCACCCACGCCTCGGGCAACGACCCGGTGTACGTGGGCCGCATCCGCGAGGACTTCTCGCACCCGCGCGGCCTGAACCTGTGGATCGTGGCCGACAACATCCGCAAGGGTGCCGCGCTCAACGCGGTGCAGCTGGCCGAACTGGTCGCCGCCGGCGGCTGATCCGGACGGCGGCGTCCCTTGCCGCCGCCTCCTGCACCACGGCAAGGCCGGGGCTCCATGCCCCGGCCTTTTCGTTGGGCCGGACCTGGATGCGTGCCGGGCTGCAAAGGGGGCTTGGCCCGGACAAGCCGCAGTTTGCATCCGCGCAAGCCGCCTGGCCGATGCGGGCTTGCCAGGCCGGCGACGCAGGCCCCGCCCTGGGCCGCTGCGCCTGGGCCGGCCATGCCGGTCCCGGTCGCAAACGCGTGCCGCGGGCAGCCATGGGTGGCCGCGCGATTGCCGCAAGGCCCGGGGGAGGGGCAACGGCCGCTTCCGGCCGGGCGGGGCGGCCGGCTGCAAGCGGGCGTTCCGTGCCGCGCCGGACGGTTCCCGGGCTGCCGGCGCTGCGGTGGGAACGGCGAAACCGCTATAGTTCGCGCCATGGAAAAGAGGGGACAGGGCGCGTGGCGCCCGTTGCAATGGCTGGTGGCGACCGCCCTGTTGCTGGCCAGCAGCAGCGCACTGGCGCTGGGCCTGGGCCAGATCCGGGTGCTGTCCGGGCCGGGACAGCCGCTGCTGGCCGAGATTCCGATCATCTCCAACCAGCCCGGGGAGCTTGAGAACGCGCGGGTGCGCCTGGCTTCGGCCGAGACCTTCGCCCGCGTCGGCCTGCAGCCTCCGACCGGCCTGGTGCGCGACCTGCAGTTCGCGATCAGCGCCGACGCCCACGGCCGCGCCGTGGTACGCGTCACCAGCAGCGCCCCGGTCGACGTGCCGGCGGTGTCCTTCCTGGTCGAAGTCGACTGGGGCCAGGGCCGCCTGGTGCGCGAATACTCGGCACTGGTGGAGGCGCCGCAGAGCGCGGTGGCGATCGAGGCCCCGGTGATCGAGGCGCCGCAGGCACTGCCTTCGGACATGATCGTGCGCGCGCCCGAGCCGCTGCCGCCGCCTCCGCCGGCGCCCGTGGAACCGGCGCCTGCGCCGGCCCCGGCACGGGCTCCGGCTGCGGCCATCCAGCCCACGGTGGCGGCCGCCCCCGGCGAGACCCTGGCCCGGGTCGAGCGCGGGCAGACCCTGTCCCACGTGGTCGCCGCCATGGACCGCGGCGGCTACAGCCGCGAACAGGCGATGGTGGCGCTGCTGCGCGCCAACCCCGAAGCCTTCATCGGCGGCAACATCCACCGCGTGCGTGCCGGCGCGGTGCTGCGCATGCCGGGCGCGGAACACTATGCCGACGCGGCCACCGCGGCCGCGCTGGTGCGCGAGCAGACCGCGCAGTGGCGCCAGCTGGCCCAGCCGGTGCCGCAGCCGGCGGTGGCCGGCACACCGGAGCAGCAGGGCACCATCGACGACAGCGCCGCCGCGGCTCCCGCCCCGGCAGCGGCCGCGGCTGCTTCCGGCGCGCGGCTGGAGATCGCGCCGGCGGTGGCGGCCGAAGGCACGCAGGCGGCGACATCCGGACTGGGCAGTGGGGGCGAGGGCGACATGCTGGCTAACGAACAATTGCGCCAGGCGCAGGAAGACCTGGCCGCCCGCGAGTCGGAGGTGCAGGAGCTGCGCAGCCGGGTCGAGGAACTGGAAAAGCTGCAGCAGCAGCAGATGAAGCTGATCGAGCTGAAGGACAGTGAGCTGGCCGCGGCGCAGCAGCGCCTGGCGCAGATGGAACAGGAATCCGCGCACAGCGGCCTGGGTCTGTGGCCGCTGGTCCTGCTGCTGCTGGCGGCGGCCGCGGGCGCGGCCTGGTGGTTCGCGCGCCGGCCCAAGCCGCTGCCGATCCCGGTCGGCCGCGGCGCCGGCTTCGATGCCGCCGCGCTGGCCGCGGCCGCGCCGTCCACCCACGTGCCGGCCGACCCGGTGGTGCCGGTGGAGGCGCCGGAACTGGAACCGCATCCGGTCGAGCCGGAGGCGTACGTGGACGAGCAGGCCCCGGAGCCGGACGTGGAACCGGAGCTGCCGCTGCGCCACGACGACCTGCCGCCGCCGGCACCGGCCGCGCGCGAGTCCGCGGCCCCGGCCTGGCACGACGACGCGTCCGCTTTCACCCCGCTCAACCCGGCCCCGGCCGGGCGCGAGCGCCTGGAGCTGGCCGTGGCCTACCTGGACCTGGGCGACGTGGACACCGCGCGCACCCTGCTGCGCGAGGTGCTCGCCGGCCAGGATCCGGCCGCCCGCGACGAGGCGGCGCAGCTGCTTCGCGAGATCGGCTGAGCGGCGATGCGCTACGCGCTGGGCGTGGAGTACGACGGCGGCGCCTTCCAGGGCTGGCAGGGCTTGGGGCCGTCCGGGCCGCCGACGGTGCAGGCCACGCTGGAGCGCGCGCTGTCCTCGGTGGCCGACCAGGAGATCACGGTCAGCTGCGCCGGGCGCACCGACGCCGGGGTGCACGCCGAATGCCAGGTCGTGCACTTCGACAGCACCGCCGAGCGCGATCCGCGCGCCTGGACCCTGGGCGTGACCGGGCGCCTGCCGCCGACCGTGTGCGTGCGCTGGTGCGTGCCGGTGGACCCGGGCTTTCACGCCCGCTTCTCCGCCCGCGCCCGACGCTACCGCTACACCTTGGTCAATCGTCCGGTGCGGCCCGCGCTGTACCGCGCCACGATGGCCTGGGAGCGGCGCCCGCTGGATGCCGATGCCATGCACCGCGCGGCCCAGGCGCTGTTGGGCGAGAACGACTTCAGCGCCTTCCGCACGGTGCATTGCCAGGCACCGCATGCACGCCGCAACCTGCAGGACATCCAGGTCCGCCGCAGTGGCGAAACCGTCACCATCGAGGTACAGGCCAATGCGTTCCTGCACCACATGGTCCGCAACATCGTCGGTTCGCTGCTGGAGGTGGGCGCCGGTGCCCAGGACGAGGGCTGGATCGCCCGCCTGCTCGCGGGGCGCGACCGCACCCTGGCCGGGCCCACAGCGCCGCCGCAGGGCCTGGTCTTCCTGCGTCCCCTTTACCCCGCCGAATGGGGCCTGCCGGATGAGGTGACGCTGTGAGCCGAGCGCTGTACCGCACCCGCATCAAGTTCTGCGGCATGACCCGCCCCGGCGACGTGCGCCTGGCCAGCGAGCTGGGCGTGGACGCCGTGGGCTTCGTCTTCGCCGAGGGCAGCCCGCGCCAGGTGACGCCGATGGCGGCGCGGCAGCTGCGCCTGGCGATGGCGCCGCTGGTCAGCGCCGTGGCGCTGTTCCGCAACAACAGCGCCGAGGAAGTGCGCGAGGTGGTGCGGCAGATCCGCCCGGCGCTGTTGCAGTTCCACGGCGACGAGGACGACGCGTTCTGCCGTGCCTTCCGGGTGCCATACATGAAGGCCATTCCCATGGGCGACGGCAGCACCTGGGACGCGCAATCGCTGCAGCAGCGCTGGCCCAACGCGGCCGCCTTCCTGTTCGACAGCCATGGCGCCGGCGGCTCCGGCGGCAGCGGCAAGGCGTTCGACTGGCGGCGCCTGCCCACCGGCCTGCACCGGCCGTTCGTGCTGGCCGGCGGCCTGGACCCGGACAACGTGGCCGAGGCCATCGCCGCGACCCTGCCTTGGGCGGTCGACGTGGCCAGCGGCATCGAACTGTCCCCGGGCATCAAGGACGGCGACAGGATGCGCCGCTTCGTCGCCGAGGTGCGGCGCGCGGACTGCGCCGAACTGGACTGAGCGGCACGCGAGGGCGCAGGCCAGCCGCGCAGCCGTGCCAGCGTCCGCGCGTGCATTCGGGCCGAAGAGCCGTCTGTTGCTCCCGCCGTTCCATGCGCTGCCGCGCGTCGCGCAGGCATGAGCGCCCTGGACAAGCGCAACGGTAGCCGCGCGCCACTGCCTGCCCGCCATCGGCGCGTACGCGAGCCTGTGGCCGCGTGGGCGGTTCCCCTTCGTAGCGCAAGGCGCCGGTCCGGATGCTTCGGGCCGGATCAAGCGCACCTTGCCAGGGGCGCCCGGACAATGCATCTGCTGCCCCGCTCCTGAGGAACGAGGACGGGAGACTGTTGCCCGCACCCGCTGCCGGGTGATCGCAGCGGGGCGGGGTTGGTGGCCGCACAGGCGCTCGTGCAGGCAGCCGCGGGTGCGGCCGTTCGGCGCGCATCGGCCAGGCAGGCGGTGCTCCGCGCCGGAGCCATCGCGCCGCGCGATCGGCGCCTGCTCAGGCGCGGCGGCGGCCCTCCACGCCCTGGACCTGGACCTCGGCCATTTGCAGCAGCAGTTTCTGCACCGGGCGGCTTGCCAGGCGGTAGGCGTGCAGCAGGCGGCGCTCGGCCGGATCGTGCACCAGTTCCGCATCCACCGCAGGCAGGTCGTCGCTGCCGTCGTAGGTGAGCGGACCGCGCCCGGTGGCCAGCCATTCGAAACACACGCCGGTGACCTGCGCCAGGCGTTCGAGCCTGGCCGTCGCCGGCTGCGCGCCCACCGCGCATTCCCAGTTCGCCACCGCGCCGCGGGTGACGCCGAGGAGTGCGGCCAGCGCCTCCTGCGACAATCGGGCCCGCTGGCGCGCAATGCGGATTCTCATCGAGAGATTCATGCGTTCCCTTCCTGCCCTGTCCGTGGCATTGGCTTGGAGCCTAGCCCTGCCAAATGCGATTGCGCAACCGGCGCAAATGCAAGCGATTCTGGCTGCATTTCGTGCAGTTTCGCTTGCACCGCCTGGTGCGTTGCTTGTGTGACGCGGCGCGAGGCCTGCGCCGCAAGCGGCTTTGCACGTGCCACGCACCATCGTCGGGCTTGTCGTCGCAAATCCCGGCGGGCAAGTATCGGGACGAAGCGAGTGCGCGTTGCGTCATCTTTGTGACGCGGCGCACATCGAGCGCGAGGGGAGAGGGATGAAGGAGTCATCTGGTACCCACGAAGCGCCGCGCGCCGCGCGGAGCGCGGCAGCCATCCGGCGCACATGGACGGCGCGGGCCCTGGCAACGGACACGGACGCGGCATGAGCCAGGAACTGTTCCGCAGGGAAGCGCTGGAGGCGCGTCGCGGCAGCTGGCTGGGCGCGATCTCGCTGGCCCAGCCGCTGCGGCTGTGGCTGCTGACCGCTGCCGCCGCCGCGGTGGCGCTGGCGGTGATCCTGTTCCTGCTGTTCGGCACCTACACCCGGCGGTCGCCGGTGGTGGGCCAGCTGGTCCCCAGCGCGGGCATGGCCACCGTGGTGGCGCCGGCCACCGGGGTGGTGGTGGCCGCCCACGTGCAGGAAGGCGCGCGCGTGCAGGCCGGCCAGGCGGTGGCGGTGGTGGCGGTCCCGCGCGCCACGCGCGCCGCCGGCGACACCAACGCCGCCCTGGAGGAGCGCCTGCGCCGCCGCCGCGAGAGCCTGGAATCGGCGCACGCGGCGCAACTGGCGCAGCTGGAAGCGCAGGAATCCGGGCTGCGCGTGCAGCTGGCCACCGCGCGCCAGGAACTGGCCCAGGTGGAGGCGGAGATCCGCACCCGCGAGGAGCAGATCCGGCTGGCGCGCGAGACCCTGGACCGCCTGCGCCAGCTGCAGGACGAGCGCTACGTGAGCCTGCTGCAGATCAAGCAGCAGGAATCGGTGGCGCTGACCCAGGTCGGCGAGATGCAGGCGCTGCAGCGCCAGGCCGTGTCCACCCGGCGGATGATCGCGCAGCTGCAGCAGGCGCTGGCGGAGATTCCCGGCCAGCGCAGCGCCGGCGAGGCCTCGTTCGCGCGCGAGCTGGCGGCGCTGGAGCAGGAGCTGGTGGAGACCCAGGCGCGCGGCGAGCTGGTGCTGACCGCGCCGATCAGCGGGGTGGTCGCCACCCAGCTGATCAAGCCGGGCCAGTCGGTGCAGGCCGGGCAGCCGCTGCTGTCGGTGCTGCCGGGCGAGGGCACGCTGGAGGCGGAACTGCTGGTGCCCAGCCGCGCGATCGGCTTCATCGAGCCTGGCGACGCGGTGATGCTGCGCTACCAGGCCTTCCCCTACCAGAAGTTCGGGCACCAGCGCGGCACCGTGGACCGGATCAGCCGCAGCGCGCTTGGTCCGGGCGAACTGGCCACGCTGACCGGCAACGCGCAGGCACCCGAGCCCTATTACCGGGTGACGGTGACGCTGCCGGCGCAGGCGATCCGCGCCTACGGCCGCGCCGAGCCGCTCAAGCCGGGCATGGTGCTGGACGCGGACATCCTCGGCGAGGAACGCACGCTGATCGAATGGCTGCTGGAGCCGCTGTGGTCGGTGCAGGGACGGGTTGCCGGTTGAGCGGCGGCGCGGGATCCGGCGCGCGCGGGCGCGCCGGCGGTGGACGGAGAAGGCGATGCGGATGTGGCGGCAACGGCAGGAAAGGATGGCGGCGGCGCGCTTGGCAGGGCAGGCGGCGGCGCGCGCGCCGGCGTGCCGGCTGCGGGAGGGCGGGCGCGCATGCTAGGCCGTTCCCCGCGGGTGGTGCTGCAGGCCGAGGCGGCCGAATGCGGACTGGCCTGCCTGGCCATGGTGGCGTCCGCGCATGGGCACCAGACCAGCCTGTCCGAGCTGCGCCAGCGCTTCCCGCTCTCGCTCAAGGGCGCGCGCCTGGACCAGCTGATCCGCATCGCCCAGCAGCTGGGTTTCGCCACCCGTCCGCTGCGGCTGGACCTGGAGGAACTGGACAAGCTGCGGCTGCCCTGCATCCTGCACTGGGACTTCAACCACTTCGTGGTGCTGGCGCGGGTCGACCGCTCCGGCGTGGTGCTGCTGGATCCGGCCAGCGGCGAGCGCCGGGTGTCGCTGCGCGAGGCGTCCGACCACTTCACCGGGGTGGCGCTGGAGCTGGGCCCGGCGGCCGAGTTCCGCCCGCGCAAGGCGCCGGCCTCGGTCGGCGTGCGCCAGCTCACCGGCCCGGTGCGCGGGCTGTGGGGCGCGCTGGCGCAGATCCTGGTGCTGTCGGTGGCGCTGCAGGTGTTCGTGGTGCTGGCGCCGTTCTTCATGCAGTGGGTCGTGGACCAGGTGCTGGTGTCCGCCGATCGCGACCTGCTGACCGTGCTCGGCCTGGGCTTCCTGCTGGCGCTGCTGCTGCAGGTCGGCATCGGCCTGCTGCGCGGCTGGTCGGTGGTGTACCTGTCCACCCGGCTGGGCCTGCAGTGGATGGGCAACGTGTTCGCCCACGCCCTGCGCCTGCCGCTGGACTTCTTCGAGAAGCGCCACCTGGGCGACATCACCTCGCGCATGTCCTCGGTGCAGGCGATCCAGCGCACGCTCACCACCAGCTTCGTGGAGGCGCTCATCGACGGCCTGATGGCCGTCGTCACCCTCGGCCTGATGCTGCTGTACAGCTGGAAGCTCGCCCTGGTGACGCTGCTGGCGGTGGCGCTGTACATCGGCATCCGCGCGCTGGCCTACCGCCCGGTGCGCGACGGCACCGAGCGCCAGCTGGTCGCCGCGGCCAGGCAGCAGACCCACCTGCTGGAATCGCTGCGCGGCATGCAGAGCCTGAAGGTCGCCGGCGAGGAACCGCGGCGGCGCGCCGCGTACGAGAACCTGATGGTCGACACCGTCAACCACGAGGTGCGGCTGGCGCGCATGGGCCTGGGCTTCAACAGCGCCAGCCAGCTGGTGTTCGGCATCGAGCGGGTGGTGGTGATCTGGATCGGCGCGGTGCTGGCGCTGCAGAACGTGCTGTCGGTGGGCATGCTGATCGCCTACCTGGCCTACAAGGACCAGTTCGCCACGCGGATGGCAGCGCTGATCGACAAGTGGATCGAGTTCCGCATGCTGCGCCTGCACGGCGAGCGCCTGGCCGACATCGTGCTGACGCCGCCGGAGGACGAGCGCGAACGCTCGGAACTGCCGCCGCCGCCGGATACCCGGATCGAGGTCGAGGGGTTGTCGTTCCGCTACGGCGACGCGGAGCCGTGGGTGATCAGGGACTGCAGCTTCACCATCGAGCCTGGCGAGTCGGTGGCCATCGTCGGCGCTTCCGGCTGCGGCAAGACCACCCTGGTCAAGCTGATGCTGGGCCTGCTCCGGCCCACCGAGGGAAGGATCTGCATCGGCGGCTACGACATCCAGAAGGTCGGGCCGCGCAACGTGCGCGCGATCGTCGGTGCGGTGATGCAGGACGACCAGCTGTTCGCCGGCAGCATCGCCGACAACATCAGCTTCTTCGACCCGCAGGCCGACCAGGCGCGGATCGAGGAGGCGGCGCAGCTGGCCGCCATCCACCACGAGATCGCGGCCATGCCGATGGGCTACCACGGCCTGATCGGCGACATGGGCAGCTCGCTGTCCGGCGGGCAGAAGCAGCGGATCATCCTGGCGCGTGCGCTGTACCGCAAGCCGAAGCTGCTGTTCCTCGACGAGGCCACCAGCCACCTGGACGTGGCCAACGAGCGCCTGGTCAACGAGGCGGTGAAGGGCCTGGCGCTGACCAAGGTGATCGTGGCCCACCGCCCGGAAACCATCGCCAGCGCCGACCGCGTCCTGGTCATGGACCAGGGGCGGATCGTGCAGCAGCTGCGCCACGAGGTCGTCGACGGGCGCTTGGTGCCCGTGCCGTGCTGAGAGTGCCCGGGCCGGTGCGGCCCGGGCGGCATACCGTGGTGTGCGGAACACACCGGACAGGTACGCGTTCCAGGAGGAACACATGCGGAAGCTGGCGCAGATGGAAATGGCCCGGATCGCGGGCGGGATCGGCGAACCGGACGAGTCCCCGCACCTGCCGCTGCCGGGCGGCATCTCCGAGGCCGAGTGGCAGCAATGGCTCGACTTCTTCGAAGAGCAGGCGCGGCGCAACCAGCCCAGGCCCTGAGGCGGGGCGCGGCGCGAGTGCTGCGGCCCGCCGGATGTGTGGTGCAACCGTCAACCCAGAGGAGCACAGGAATGCGCGAGATCGAAAGCGGAGAGGTCGGGCAGGTGGTGGGTGGACAGACCTGGCCCTGGCCTCCCGAGCCGCCTGATTGCCCCCGTCCGGAAATTCCCGAGTGGGGCGACATCCGGCGCGAACGGATAGAGGCACGGTTGAAGCCGTGAAGCCGTTCGTTGGTTGGCTGCGGCCGGCATGCCCGCGCGACGCGGATGCCGGCACGGCCATCCCCGGTGCACTAGGACTTCGAGGAGATCGCCAATGCGCGTGATGGAACAGGCAGAGATCGGAAAGGTGGCGGGCGGGGCGGGCGAGGAAGCGCCCCCGCCGCAGCCGTGGACGGGCGTGTCCGATACGGGGTGGCAACTGCTGCTCAACCTGCTCAGGGAACAGGAGCGCCGCTACCGGCAGCATCGCTGACCGGCGCGGATCACTTTGGCAATCGAACGGGAGAAGAGGAATGCGTGACCTGTACCGCGGGGAATTCCCGCATGTCGGCGGTGGCGAGCTGGTCCGGGTGCCGCCGCCGGATCCGCTGGCGGGCTACCTGGATCGCGCCCAGCGCGAGCTGGAATGGCTGCTGGAGCAGTACCAGCAGGTGAAGCCGGTCGCCCCCTGACCGGCTGCCGGCGGGTGCGCGGACCGGCCCGACTGCCGGTCCGCGCGACCGCTGCATCCGTGGCTGCACGTGGCCGTCCCGCCCGGGGCGGCCTCGATCAACGGAGGACTTGATGCGCGACATGACCCAAGAGGAACTCCGCCATGTAGTCGGCGGCCTGGTCGTAGTGGCGCCCGGCTACAAGCCGCCGGGGCGCGACGATGCCACCGAAGCCTGGCTGGACTGGCTGGCCCCCAGTCCCACGCCCGAGCCGCGGGAGCGTTCGGCGGCGGCCTGAGGCTGCTGCGGTCCGTAGGCGGGGATGGCCGAGGCCCTCCCCGCGGGCGGCTTGCGGGATGAGTGGGGCTTTCCGGCTGAAGCAGCGCCGCTGGCAGTCGGGTGAACCCGGCATGCAGCCGGGGACGCGGCCCGGTAGTACCTGGAACCCTGGCTTCATGCGGGGGGATCCGACCCAAAGCGCCGGTTTGTTCCTGCGCATCGGTGCAGGTAAATCCGATTGATCTTGCCGGGCAGCGCCATAGTATTCCGCGAGGACCGTACCCAGGAATCAAGGATGGATCCTTGATCCGCGACGCCGGATGCGTCATGCAAGGAGGCAAGAAAGATGCGCGAAATGACCATTGATGAAATCCAGATCGTTGGCGGTGGCCGTACCTGGAAGGACTGGCTTGTGCGAATGGCCGGCGCAATCGGCACCGACACGCTCATCGACTTCGTTGGGGACAACCTGAAAGGTGCGGTGCGCGATGACACCTTTTCCAGCTCGACCACCTTCATCAACGTGTACGGCGCTTGATTGAAGGGCCGGGGCGGGCGGTGCCTGCCCCGGCTCCAATGGACGGAGGCATGGGGGCAGCATGACTCGACCGCCTATCCCCAAACTGGTTGCGGAAAGTGCATGCGCGAGCGCGGTCAGCCTCGCCGGTGGCGCCAGCTTGGCTTTTGCCTTTGGCGCGACAGGCAGCACCGGTTCTGTCGGCGAACTTCAGTCTCCCGAGGGGTGGCGGGTGTTCGGGTGGGTGCTGGTCAGCCCGCTGCTGGAAACCCTGGTGATGGGGGCGTTGCTTTCCTGGATATTCCTGCCAAGGACACGCAGCAGCGCGCTGGCAATCCTGATGTCGAGCGTGGTCTGGGGTCTGGTGCACGGGCTCGCCGACTGGATCAGCGGCATCGCGAACCTGGCCAACTTCGCGGTGTTTTCCTTCGTATATGTCAGGTACCTGAAGTTCGGTGCGGGCTGGGCGGTGCTTGCTGCCTCCATCACGCATGCCATCCACAATTCCGTGGTGGCAACGCTTCTGGTGTTGTAGTGGTTCCTGCGCCAACCCGGCGTGCCGGACTCAGTGGTCCAGTTGCTTCCGCAGCCATGTGGTGAACGGCGCGATCCGCGCATCGCCTCCACCGCGCAGCGTGCATAGCGCCCAGTAGCCGTCGGTTTCGGTAAAGCCCCAGGGTGCGACCAGGCGGCCGGCGCGCAGGTCGTCGGCGACCAGTTCCTGCGGGGCGATGGCCACGCCCAGGCCGGCAGCGGCGGCTTCCAGCAGGTAGTAGAGATGGTCGAAGCCGGTGCCCAGGCGCAGGGCTTCCGGATCCAGGCCGTTGCGGCGGGCCCATTCCGGCCACGCCGAGGGCCGCGAGGCGGTGTGCAGCAGCGCCTCCTGCAGCAGCGCGGTGGCGGGAGCACCCTGCAGCCGGGCATGCGCCGGATGTCGCGGGCTCAGCACCGGCCCGATGCGTTCCGGCGCCAGCCGGTGCACGTCCCAGCCGGGCGGCCAGGGCGGGGTGCCGATCAGGAGCGCGGCGTCCATCCCGGTGAGCGCCGCATCGGGCGTCGCCTCGCTGGCCGCCAGGTGCAGGCGCAGGTCCGGCAGCTCGGTCGCCAGCTGCTCCATCCGCGGGATCATCCAGCGTGCCAGCAGGCTGCCCGGGCAGCCCAGCACCAGGGCGGGGGCCGCCGCCGGCGAGCGCAACTCCGCCCAGCTCCGGCGCAGCGGCTCGAACGCGGCGGCCGCGGCCTCGCCCAGGCGGCGACCAGTGGCGGTCAGCGCCAGCCCGCGGCCGTGCCGGGTGAACAGCGGGGTGCCCAGCGCGTCCTCCAGCAGCTTGACCTGGCGGCTGACCGCGCCGTGGGTCACGTGCAGCTCCTCGGCCGCCGCGGCCATGCTGCCCAGGCGGGCGGCGGCCTCGAAGGCGCGCAGGGCATTGAGCGGGGGCAGGTCGCGTGACATGTGAGTTTTCCTGACGTGTCGCGCCAGACTTTATCGCTTTATGGGCGGCATGTCGTGCGTTAAGGTCAACCCACCTTACATACCGTCAAGCCGATGAGCGCCCCCATCCAGGACTTCCACGCCTATCCCGACGCCAGTGGCCACTTCGGCCAGCACGGTGGCCGCTTCGTCGCCGAAACCCTGATCGGCCCGCTGCAGGAACTGGCCGCCGCCTATGACGAGGCCAGGGCCGACCCGGCCTTCCAGGCCGCCTTCGAGAAAGACCTGAAGCACTACGTCGGCCGGCCTAGCCCGATCTACCACGCCGAGCGCCTGAGCCGGGAAGTGGGCGGCGCGCAGATCCTGCTCAAGCGCGAGGACCTCAACCACACCGGCGCGCACAAGATCAACAACACCATCGGCCAGGCGCTGCTGGCCGCGCGCATGGGCAAGAAGCGGATCATCGCCGAGACCGGCGCCGGCCAGCATGGCGTGGCCAGCGCCACCGTGGCCACGCGCCTGGGCCTGGAGTGCGTGGTGTACATGGGCGCCACCGACATCGAGCGCCAGAAGATCAACGTCTACCGCATGAAGCTGCTGGGCGCGACCGTGGTCCCGGTGACCTCCGGCTCGGCCACGCTCAAGGACGCGCTCAACGAGGCCATGCGCGACTGGGTGACCAATGTGCAGGACACCTTCTACATCATCGGCACCGTCGCTGGCCCGGACCCGTACCCGCGCATGGTGCGCGACTTCAATGCCGTGGTCGGGCGCGAGGCGCGGGCGCAGATGCTGGCCGACTTCGGCCGCCTGCCGGACGTGATCACCGCCTGCGTCGGCGGTGGCAGCAACGCCATGGGCCTGTTCCATGCCTTCCTCAACGACCGCCAGGTGCGCATCGTCGGCGCCGAGGCCGCGGGCGACGGCGTGCACACCGGGCGCCATGCGGCCTCGCTGTCGGCCGGGCGTGTTGGCGTGCTGCACGGCAACCGCACCTACGTGCTGTGCGACGACGACGGCCAGATCATCGAGACCCATTCCATCTCCGCCGGCCTGGACTACCCGGGCGTGGGCCCGGAGCACGCCTTCCTGCAGGACAGCGGCCGCGCCGAGTACGTGGGCGTGACCGACGAGGAGGCGGTGGGGGCCTTCCACCGGCTGACCCGCACCGAGGGCATCCTGCCGGCGCTGGAATCCAGCCATGCGGTCGCGCAGGCGATCAAGCTGGCGCGCGAGCTGCCGAAGGACGCACTGGTCCTGTGCAACCTCTCCGGCCGCGGTGACAAGGACGTGCACACCATCGCCGCGCGCGAGGGCATCCAGCTGTGAACCCGGCGCCGGCCGCGCCGGCGCCGAACCGCATCCACACCGCGCAAACGCGCCACCGGCGCGACGCAACCCACGGGCGATCCATGAGCCGCTTCGAAACCACCTTCTCGCGACTGTGCGCCGACGGGCGCAAGGCACTCATCCCCTTCATCACCGCCGGCGATCCCGCGCTGGAGGCGACCGTGCCGGTGATGCACGCGCTGGTCGAGGCCGGCGCCGACTGCATCGAGCTGGGCGTGCCGTTCTCCGATCCGATGGCCGATGGCCCGGTGATCCAGCGCAGCTCCGAGCGCGCGCTGGCGCGCGGGGCGACCGTGGCCTACGTGTTCGACTGCGTGCGCCGCTTCCGCGAGCGTGACGCGGACACGCCGGTGGTGCTGATGGGCTACCTCAACCCGGTGGAGATCCGCGGCGCGGCCCGGTTCGCCGCCGAGGCGGTGGCCGCCGGCGTCGACGGCGTGCTGCTGGTGGACCTGCCGCCGGAGGAAGCGCCGCAGTTCCAGCCGGCGTTCAACGAACTGGGCCTGGCCCTGGTGATGCTGGCCTCGCCGACCACCTCGGACGAGCGCGCGGCCATGCTCAGCGCCAGCGCGCAGGGATACCTGTACTACGTCAGCTATGCCGGCGTGACCGGCGCCGACCGCCTGGACACGGATGCCGCCAGCCGCCGCCTGGAGGAACTGCGGGCAGCGGCGAAGGTGCCGGTGGTGGCCGGCTTTGGCATCAAGGACGCGGCCAGCGCCAAGGCGATGGCGGCCGGCGCCGATGGCGTGGTGGTCGGCTCGGCGCTGGTATCGGTGCTGGCCGAAGCCGCCGATGCGGACGATGCCGCCGCCCGCGCCCGCGCCTTCCTCGCCCCGCTGCGCGCGGCAATCGACGCCGGCTGAACGACGGCGCGGCACATCACGTCTTCGGGGCGGTCCCGACCGTGGCCTCGTTCGGCGCTCGCGCATACCCCTGGACAAGGCCCCGGGCCGCATCCGGGGCGGGCGCGCGTCAGCCCTGGCGTTGGACGCCGGGAGCCCTGATGCGCTTCGCTTGGCGGGGCTGCGAATCCGTCCACCAGCGCTCAGGCCGGCAAACGCCAGCACCCGGTGGCTTGCTCCTCGAACCGCCCGCAAGCCACGCCCGCCACTACGGGCGTAGCCAGTGACGCCCGTATCAACCCGAATCCCGAATCACCAATCACCAATCACCAATCACCAGTCCCGGATCCCGAACCCCACCAAACAGATCGCGCGCGGCCTCCTGCGACGGGATCGCGCCTTCCAGCTGCAGCAGGAAGCGCTTGGTCGGCAGGCCGCCGCCGAAGCCGGTGAGCGAGCCGTCGGCGCCAATCACGCGGTGGCAGGGCAGCACGATCGGCAGCGGGTTGCGGCCGTTGGCCGCGCCGACCGCGCGCATCGCCGCGGGGCGGCCGACGCGCATCGCCAGCTGCGCATAGCTGATGGTGCTGCCGTAGGGGATGTCGGCCAGCGCCAGCCACACCTGGCGCTGGAACAGCGTGCCCTGCGGCGCCAACGGCAGGTCGAACTCGCGGCGCTCGCCGTCGAAGTACTCCTGCAGCTGGCGCCTGGCCTCGCCAAGCACCGGGTGCTCCTTCGGCACCCAGCCGAGCCGGCGCTGCGGATGGCGGTTCTGCGGAAACTCGATTGCGTGCAGTCCCGCATCGGAGGCGGCCACGGTCAGCGGGCCGACCGGGCTGTCGAACCGGCAGTAATGGATGGCGCTCATGGGATGACCTCCGCTTCGGTGCCGGCACGGGACGCGGGCAAGGCGGCCTCGCGCCAGAGATGGATGACGGCGTACGCACGCCAGGGGCGCCAGGCCTGCGCGCGCTCGCGCAGCTGGCGGGTGGACAGGCGCGTGCCGTCGCCGGACGCGGCCTTCTGCAGCACCAGGTCCTCGGCCGGGAACGCGTCCGGATGGCCGAGCGCACGCAGGGCCAGGTACTGCGCTGTCCATGGGCCGATCCCGGGCAGGGCGCACCAGGCTTCGACGAATTCCTCCAGGGTCTGTTCCGGGCCGAAGCCGACCTTGCCCTCCAGCACCGCGCGCGCGATCGCGCGCAGGCTGGCGATGCGCGCACCGGTCAGGCCCAGGCCGTCCAGGTCCGCCGCGGCCAGGGTGGCCGCGTCCGGGAACAGCCGGTCCAGGCCGGGTGCGGCGTCCAGCGCCACCTGCGCGCCATGGCGCTGCACCAGGCGCGCGGCCAATGTGCGCGCGGCGGCCACGCTGACCTGCTGGCCAATCACCGCGCGCGCCGCGATCTCCAGCCCGTCCCAGCCGCTGGGCAGGCGCAGCCCGGGTCGCTGGCGCAGCAGCGGCCGCAGGCGCGGATCGGCCCCCAGCACCGCGGCGATCGCGTTCGGGTCGGCATCCAGGTCGAACATCCGCCGCACCCGCTGCACCGTGTCCGCGAGCCGGGCCGGCGCCACGCCGTGCAGTTCCAGCCGCAGCGCATGCACCGGGCGCGCCCGGGCCGATGGCCAATGGCTGACCCGCAGCCAGGCCGGCGCGCTGGCGTCGCCGACCACGCGCGCATAGGACTGACCATCCACCCGTTCCACCCCGGGCAGGGCGCGGTCGCTCAGGAAATCCAGGATGGCCGCGAAGTCGTACGGCGGCCGGTAGCCCAGGCGCAGCACCAGCGAACGGTCGGCCGCCAGCGCCGGGCGCTGCTGCAGGCTGCGGCGCAGTTCGCGCGGCGCCATGCGATAAGCCTCCTGGAACGCGGCATTGAAGCGGCGCAGGCTGCCGAAGCCGGCGGCCAGCGCCACCTCGGTGACCGGCAGCGTGGTCTCGGTCAGCAACTGCTTGGCGAACAGCAGGCGGCGGGTAACGTGCACGCCCAGTGGTGCCGCGCCCAGGCGCTGCACGAACAGCCGCCGCAGCTGGCGCTCGCCGACCGCCAGCCGCTCGGCCAGGGCCGCCACCGGATGCTCGGCCAGGAAGCCCTGCTCGATCAGCGCCAACGCCCGCGCCACCAGCGCATCGCCACGCCGCCAGGCGCCGTCCTCCGGCGCCAGCTCGGGGCGGCAGCGCAGGCAGGGGCGGAAGCCGGCCGCCTCGGCCGCGGCGGCGCTGGGGTAGTAGTCGACGTTGGCCGGCAGCGGCGGCGGCGCCGGGCACACCGGCCGGCAATAGATGCCGGTGCTGCGCACCGCGGTGAAGAACAGCCCGTCGAACCGCGGGTCGCGGCTGAGGCGGGCGCGTTCGCATACGCGCGGATCGGGCAGGGCGGCGACGGAGGACATGCGCGCAGGCTAGCACCGGCGCCCGGGCCCGACTGGCCGTTTCCGGACATCAAAGCGGACGCCGCCGGCACGGCCCGGCCGCCGGCGGCGCCGCGGATCAGGGCGCCTGCAGCGCCGGCAGCAGGGTTTGCGGGTTGCCGTCGCCCGGCTGCGGCTGCACGCCCACCAGGCGCGCCAGCAGCGGGTAGACGTCGACGTTGTCGAACACCGGCAGGCGCAGGCCGCGGCGGAACGCCGGGCCATGGGCCAGGAACACCGCGCGCATCGACGGAAGGTCCGGGTCGTAGCCGTGCGCGCCCGCGTCGCGGCGGCCTTCGGCATTGCGCCGTTCGATCATCGCCCGCGGCAGGGCGTTCCAGCCTTCGTCCATCTGGCACACGATCGGCGGGATGCGCGGGTGGCTGCCGTAGTGCAGGCGCGCCGGGATGCGCTCCTTCTCCCAGCACTGGTACTGCGCGTGGCGGCCGGGCAGGCGCGCGCGCAGCACGTCCCCGTATCCGGCGCGCGGCACCAGGCCGATCACCTGGCCGATGCTCACCACCTCGGCCTCCTCCATCGCGGCGATGTCCTCCACCGCGAGGAAGTTCCGGGCGTCGGCCATGCCGTGGTCGGACACCACCACCACGTTCGGGACCACGCCGGCGGCCTCCAGTCGCGCCAGCAGCTGGCCGATGGCCGCGTCCACCGTGCGGATCGCCGCGCGGGCCTGTTCCGAGCCGGGGCCATGGTCGTGGCCGGCGCCGTCGACCATTTCGAAGTACATCGCCACCAGCCCGGGGCGCGGCCCCTGCGGCGCCGCCACCCACGCGGCAACCCGCTCGACGCGCTCGTCCAGCGGGATGTTCGCGTCGAAGGCCTGGCCCTGGCGCGGCAGCACGCCGTCGCGCTCGGCGGTGGCGCCCGGCCAGGCCCACACCGCGGTGGCGATGCCGGCGCGCTCGGCCGTGGTCCATAGCGGCTCGGCCTGCCACCAGCCGGCGACCGTGGCCGCCTGCTTGTCCGCGACCACGAAGCGGCCCAGCTGCGGATCCTTCATCGAGTTGTGGACCACGCCGTGGTGGTCCGGGCGCAGGCCGGTCACCAGGGTGTAGTGGTTGGGGAAGGTGAGCGCCGGGAAGGACGGCCGCATGCCCTCGGCCTGCACGCCTTCGCGCGCCAGGGCGTCGAGCACCGGGGTATCGCCGCGGCCGAGCGCATCGGCGCGCAGGCCATCGACCGAGACCAGCAGCAGCGGGGTGTACGCCGGCTCCTTGGCGGTGCGGGCGGGAGCGGCCGCGCAGGCGGCCAGGGAGAGCAACAGGAACAGGAAGGCGCCGAGGCGCGGCAAACAGGACATCACATGGGGAGAGGGCAAAACAGGTGCGGAAGCTTGGCAGATGCGCGTTGCCGTCCGCCAGCCTTGACGTGCACCGGCCAAACCGCGCCTGAGCGGTTCCCGAGCGCCGGCTGAAGCAGCCCGCGCTCCCGCCGGCGCGGCTGCCGCCGCGCGCGTTATAACGGGGGCGTATCCATACGGAGCGCCGACCCGATGCCGATCCCGCGAGCCGCACGCCTCCCGGCCCTGGCCATCGCGCTGTGGCTGGCCCTGTCTCCGCTGGCCCAGGCCCAGTCCGTCACCCCCGACCGCTACCGCCAGCGTGCCGGCGACCAGGACACCCGTGCGCAGACCTGGGAACGATCGCGCCAGGCCGCGGAGCAAGCCCGCCAGCAGCAGCTGGACGCCAGCCGCCGCGCCGCCGCCGAGCGGCATCGCCTGGCGCTGGAGGACAACCGCCGTCGGATGGAGGCCGACCGCGCGCGCGCCGAGCGGCGCATGCTGCACGCCGCCTCGCCCGAACAGCGCGAGCGCTACCGCCAGGAGTTCGAGGCCCGGCGCATCCAGTACGAACGCGAGCGCGAGGAGATCGAGCGCGCCCGCGAGGCCGAGGAGCGCCGCCTGCAGCGCCAGCAGGAAGCGCCCCGCGCCGGCCACTGAGCCACCGCGCCCCGCGCTGCACAACGGGCCGGCGCGGGGCCGCTGCGATAATGCCGGCACCTTCCATCCAGGTGTACCGGCATGTCCGATCCACGCCACGATCCCTCCCGTGTCGTCCGCGCGCCGCGCGGCAGCCAGCTGACCTGCCGCAGCTGGCTGACCGAAGCCCCGTTCCGGATGCTGCAGAACAACCTCGACCCGGACGTGGCCGAGCGCCCGGAGGACCTGGTGGTGTACGGCGGCATCGGTCGCGCCGCGCGCGACTGGGAATGCTTCGACGCCATCCTCGCCACCCTGCGCGAGCTGCGCGACGACCAGACCCTGCTGGTGCAGTCCGGCAAGCCGGTGGGCGTGTTCCCGACCCACCCGGACGCGCCGCGGGTGCTGATCGCCAATTCCAACCTGGTGCCGCACTGGGCCAGCTGGGAGCACTTCAACGAGCTCGACCGCAAGGGCCTGATGATGTACGGCCAGATGACGGCCGGCTCGTGGATCTACATCGGCTCGCAGGGCATCGTCCAGGGCACCTACGAGACCTTCGTGGAGATGGGCCGCCAGCACTACGGCGGCGACCTTACCGGCAAGTGGATCCTGACCGCCGGCCTGGGTGGCATGGGCGGCGCGCAGCCGCTGGCGGCGACCATGGCCGGTGCCAGCATGCTGGCCATCGAGTGCCGCCAGGACCGCATCGACTTCCGCCTGCGCACCGGCTACGTCGACGAACAGGCCGCCGACCTGGACGACGCGCTGGCGCGCATCGGGCGCTACACCAAGGCCGGCCAGGCCCGCTCGATCGCCCTGCTGGGCAATGCCGCCGACATCCTGCCGGAGCTGGTGCGGCGCGGCGTGCGCCCGGACGCGGTCACCGACCAGACCTCGGCGCACGATCCGCTGCGCGGCTACCTGCCGCAGGGCCTGACCGTGGCCGAGTGGGAGGAGGAACAGGAGGTGGTGCCGGAGCGCGTGCAGGAACTGGCCCGCAGGTCCATGCGCGTGCACGTGGAGGCCATGCTCGCGTTCCAGCGCATGGGCGTGCCGGTATTCGACTACGGCAACAACATCCGGCAGATGGCCTTCGATGCCGGCTGCAAGGACGCCTTCGACTTCCCCGGCTTCGTGCCGGCCTATGTGCGTCCGCTGTTCTGCCGCGGCGTTGGCCCGTTCCGCTGGGTGGCCCTGAGCGGCGACCCGGAGGACATCGCCAGGACCGACGCCAAGGTCAAGGAACTGATCCCCGACGACCCGCACCTGCACCGCTGGCTGGACATGGCCGCCGAGCGCATCCGCTTCCAGGGCCTGCCGGCGCGCATCTGCTGGGTCGGCCTGGGCCAGCGCCACCGCCTGGGCCTGGCGTTCAACGAGATGGTGCGCAATGGCGAACTCAAGGCCCCGGTGGTGATCGGCCGCGATCATCTGGACAGTGGCAGCGTCGCCAGCCCCAACCGCGAGACCGAGGCCATGCGCGACGGCAGCGACGCGGTCAGCGACTGGCCGCTGCTCAACGCCATGCTCAACGTCGCCGGCGGCGCGACCTGGGTCAGCCTGCACCACGGCGGCGGCGTGGGCATGGGCTACTCCCAGCACTCCGGCGTGGTGATCGTGTGCGACGGCAGCGAGGCCGCCGACCGCCGCCTGGAACGCGTGCTGTGGAACGATCCCGGCACCGGGGTGATGCGTCACGCAGACGCGGGCTACGAGATCGCCATCGACTGCGCGAAGGAGCAGGGGCTGCAGCTGCCGATGCTGGGGCGGTAGGACCGAGGGCGCCGGGGGGCGGTGGTACGGCCGTGACGGTCGTCCCGTCGCTTCAGTGGTCGCCAGGTTGCCGAGTTACCCGGAATGCCGGAGGGACTGAGGGACTGAGGGACTGAGGTCAAGGCACGGCGGCGGTCGCCGGGGGCGCCCTGGCGTGTGGCCTGCTGCCGTCCCGCCCCCGGTCCTGGCCCTCGCGGGCCAGCACCTCCTCCTTTACCTCCCGGCAGCCGGCACACGCCATGGCGCTTCTGGCGTGGCGGGACGCGGGGCGGTGGTGCGGGGCAGCCTCGACCTGGGGGGCAGCCGGCCGGGTAGAGGCCAGAAACGGTTGATTGCGTGATTCCCACCCGGCGATGAGTGGCAATCGCTGGCGCGCCAGCGATTTCGACACGCGAACGAATGGAAATCAGTGGCCGTCGAGCAGTTTCCATACGCGGATGAATGGAAATCACTGGACGCCGAGCGGTTTCCATACGGCGACGGGTGATCAAGACTGGCGCGCCAGCGATTTCCATACGACGGTGAATGGAGATCGCCGGCGTCCTAGTGATTTCGATACGCGCGCGCATGGAAATCAGTCGACTGCCAGTGATTTCCAGTCGAGGCCCGGTGGCAGACATTGGCGCGTATCCGGCGGCAGGGCACGCGCGGGCAGGGCCGTCAACGGTCCAGCGGACTGAGCACACCGAGCGCGCCGCGGTTGAGTACGTGCGTGTAGATCTGGGTGGTGGCCACATCCTTGTGGCCCAGCAGCTCCTGCACCGTGCGGATGTCGGCGCCGGACTCCAGCAGGTGCGTGGCGAAACAGTGGCGCAGGGTGTGCGGGGTGACCGGCTTGTCGAAGCCGGCTTCGCGCGCCGCCCGGCGCACCGCCGACTGCAGCACCTTCTCGTCGATATGGTGGCGCCGCCTCACCCCGTCGCGCGGGTCGACCGAAATGCGCGTGGCCGGGAACACGTACTGCCATCCCGGCTCCGCGGCCGCGTTGGGATACTTGCGTGCCAGCGCGTGCGGCAGGTGCACCCGGCCCAGTCCGCAGGCCAGGTCGCGCGAGTGCAACAGGCGCACCTCCGCCAGCTGGCGCAGCAGCGCTTCGCGCAGCGCGCCCGGAAGCACCGTCATCCGGTCCTTGCCGCCCTTGCCATCGCGGATGGTCAGCTCGTTGCGCTCCAGGTCCACGTCCTTGACCCGCAGCCGCGCGCACTCCATCAGGCGCAGCCCGCTGCCGTAGAGCAGCCCGGCCATCAACGCCTCCCGCCCGGACAGGCGCTCCAGCAGCCGCACCACCTGCGCGCGCGACAGCACCACCGGCAGCCGCCGCGGCCGCTTGGCACGGACCACGTTCTCCATCCACGGCAGCTCGATGCCCAGCACCTCCCGATAGAGGAAGAGCAGGGCGGCCAGCGCCTGGTTCTGGGTGCTGGCGGCCACGTTGTCCCGCGTCGCCAACCCGGTGAGAAACGCCTCCACCGCCGCCCCGTCCAGTTCCGCCGGATGCCGCGGCAGCCACGCCCGGACATACCGGCGGATCCAGTACAGATACGCCTGCTCCGTGCGCAGGCTGTAGTGCTTCAGGCGCAGACGCCCGCGCACCTGGTCCAGAAGCCGCGGCCCACCGGGCGGCGTTACGCACCCTGTTATCGCGGCATCCTCGCCGTCATAAGACATATCGGAGCCTCCTTGCCGTCTTTCACCGGAAGCCTGCCGGGCCGGCAGCGTCGCGACAATCAGTCAACCCCGCGATGCCAGTAGGGTTTTCCCCTGATTGACGCCACAGCAGCCGCTCTGCAGACTCGCGCTACGCCCCTTGTCGGGGTCTACTGGTAGTTAGGCGACGCAAGATGCGCTATTGTTTCACCACAACAGGGGACTGAGTATGCTGAACTTGCTGATCTGGGGAATTGTCATCGTTTCATCCATCTGGGTTCTGATCGACGCACGGTCAATTGGAGTCCAAAAGGGGCAAATTCGCGGAATTGCAAACATGGGGCCTTTGGCATGGTTCTTCGTTTGCCTCCTACTATGGATTGTTGGATTTCCCATGTACTTGGCCAAACGACCAGAGTACAAGCGGGTAAATGGGAAAAGCGGCAGTAACGCTCTAGCAACGATTGTTGGCGTTACGGCAATAGCAGCAGTTGTTCTTTCGATGGTCCTGACATTCACTGGCGATATCAAGGTCAGTACACAAGACCTCCAAGCTGAAGTCTTGCAAAGCATTCGTGAGACATGGGCAAAGGAGCCAAGCCTTGCCAATGCGCAAATTTCATCGTTCAACCTAGTTCATAAGAGCGGAAACCAATACGAGGGCCTTCTGGATGCCTCTCTTGATGGTGAGCGAGAGAAACTAGTAATAGACGTCACCTATGACGGGAAGCAGTTCATGTGGCAGGTTCGTCAGTAGGTGCATGCGCCGCCTAACAATTCATTCAAGCCGACGCCGCTTCGCGCGGCGCGGCTTAATTCAGGCGTTAGACGATGGGTGAAGATCTCGCCGCTCAGAACCAAAGAATCTCGGACAACATCCGAGAGTACGGGTGGCACTGCTCCATGTCTTCCCAACTAAGGAAGGCCAGGACAAGTTCAGCTATTCCATTGGCTTCGGCGAGTCTTACGGTTCCCCGGAGGTGTTGATCTTCGGGTTGGAGCGGGAAAAAGCCCATGCTTTGCTCAACGAGTGCGCTCACTTGTTCAAAGGCGGACACACCATTGTTCCCGGCGTCGAGGACGGTAGCGTTCTCGCAGGTGACTATAAGGTCGTCTTTAAGCCTGTTCGCCCGGACAGGTTGGGTGAGTACTTGGGCACCGCTGTGCGGTACTACAAAGACAAGCCCTTCAGTGCGGTGGTCATGTTTCTTCCGGATCGGCAGCACCGTTTCCCTTGGCAACTGGGCTACGATGACATTCCGGCGGAGGAGCCGTTGGCCATCGTCTAACAATTCATTCAAGCCGACGCCACTTCGTGGCGCGGCTTAATTCAGGCGTTAGGCCGCACATGAGACATCATGGCTAACTTGATCGTTACACGCGCCATGGCTGCGAGAGCTCGTCTCAAACGAGATCACTTGGGCGAAGCTCAGGCGACCGACGCGCCGCTTGGCAATTGGTACGTTACGTTCTTGCCAATGGCAGAGCGCAACGCCTTTGTGTATATGAGCAGTCGCACTCAGCTGAGCTTCCTCATGCTGGAGGGAGAGCGCCTCACGGCCGAAAAGCTGTTCATAAGCTTGGTTCGGGGCATTTCCCTAGTGCTTGAGCTCGCCGGTTACCCGGACCATGTGCGGGAGCGAGTGATGAACGGGTATCGCGCTGTTGCATTTGCGCGAGCAGCTGATCTTTCCAAACTCGGCGTGCTGACCAACTGTGCACTCGATTACGAGGCCTTCATTGAACAGGATGGCGGCTTGAACCGCTGCAGTCTTGACCAGCTGGTAATTGACATGAATTCCCGACCAGCTAAGAAGCTTGGTTTCAGTACACCGCTTGAAGAGACTGCCAAAGCGCTTGGTGTGCGGCCTAACAAATCATTCAAGCCGATGCCGCTTCGCGGCACGGCTTAATTCTGGCGTTAGGGCTGGGGTGTTTGGTAGCAGGGGATGCGGCGTCGGGCTTCGGCAGGGGAACGCAATGGGCAGGTGGTGTGCGTCATCGCATCGGCTAGAGCGCGGGGAAGGCGCCGGGTCGGTGAGCATCTCAGGCAATCAGGTCGCGGGCTTGCCCGCGTTGCAGGCCGCCCTTCGGTCATGGCGCTGGCCTATCCCCGGCCAGCCAGCCGGCGAGGACCAGGATGCCCATGGCCAGGGCGGCGCGCAGCTAGAAACCGAGCCGGCCAGGCGGCAGCGGGCGCACGTGGCGGATCTCGCGCAGCAGGCCTTGCGGCCCGGGGGAAGGAGGTTCCGGGACCGGGGGCAGGCGCGCGTTCGACATGCGCATATCGTTCGTAGCCCCAACGCCGTTGCTAACCTGTGGGCCTACATCACAGGAGGTGGCCGTGGGCATCGAGATCCATTATCTGGGCTGGTCGGTGGTGCTGGGCGTGGCGCAGTTGCTGCTGGCCGGCATGCTGGTGACCCGCCAGCGCGGGGTCGAATGGAATACCGGGCCGCGCGATGCCGATCCGGGTCCGCTCCCGCCCAGGGCCGGGCGCGCCGACCGCGCGTTCCGCAACTTCATGGAGACCTTCCCGTTCTTCGCCGCCGCGGTGCTGGCGGTGGTCGCCACCGGCCAGGCCGATGCCTGGACCGCGCTCGGGGTGCAGCTCTATTTCTGGGCGCGCGTGGTGTACGTGCCGCTGTACCTGTACGGCGTGCGCTACCTGCGTTCGCTGGCATGGGGCGTCTCGATGGCCGGCCTGCTGCTGGTGCTGCTGCCGCTGTTGCGCTGAACCGTTCGTCGACGTTCATCGACGGTTGTCCGGCGCGGCCGGGCACCGCCTAGACTGGGTGCATGCAAGCCGACCGTCCTTCCATGTCCAAGGCCTCCCGCCAAATCCTGTCCGTGGTCCTGCTGCTGGCCGCGGCCATTGGGGTGCTGGTCGCCTGCCAGCGTTTCGTGGCCGATGATGAAGAGGTCCAGACCCAGCCGGTGGCCTCGCCGGAAGAGGGGGGCGCGGTCAGCCGCGATCCGATGCCCGAAGAGGCCATGTCGGTGGAGGCATTGCCGCAGGGGCAGGCGGCCGAGCCGGAGGGCGAGGTGGACTGGTCGCCGCGCGAGCTGTCCGGCCAGGCCTGGATCAGCTGCAGCCTGGACTACCGCGAGGGCGACGGCGCGGCGCTGGCCTCGCTGGAGCGCGAAGCGCTGCGCGAGGGCGTCGAGGCCTGCCGCGAAGGGCAGGTCGTGCGCGTGCGCTATACCGGCAAGATCAGCCCCGAGTTCACCGCCCTGGTGCAGCGGGTCACGGTGACCGCCGACGAGCTGGGCATCGTCCACCGCGTGCTGGACCTGGACTCCACCGGCGGCCAGGTCGAGGACGCGATCCGCGCTGGCGACTGGATCGGCAACCACCACTGGACCCTGTGGGTGCGCGAGGACTCGGTCTGCCACAGCGCCTGCGTGTTCGTGCTGGCCGGCGGCGACAGTCGGGTGCTGGCCGGGCGGGTGGGCATCCACCGCATCATCCGCCTCAGCTCCACCGCCACCAGCCGCCAGGAGCTCAACACCGAGCTGCAGGCGGTGTACGGGACCGTGCGCGCCTATCTGGAACGCAACGGCGCCTCGCCGCTGCTGGCCGACGTGATGAAGACCGTGCCCAACCGCAGCCTGCGCCTGCTCAACCAGGACGAACTGGCGGCCTACGGCCTGGACGGCAACAACGCCGCCCAGGACGACCTGGACCGGATGCGGCTGCTGGCCAAGTGCGGCGACGACTTCATGCAGCGGCGCGACCGCTGGATCCGCGCGTTCGAGGAGCGCTGCCGCGGCGAGCGCGAGGTGTACGCGCGCAATGCCTGCGGCCTGGAGCTGCGCCGCGGGCTTGGTTTCCCCGACGACACCTGCCCGGCGGAGAGCCCGCTGGCCGAGTTCAACGCGGTGGAAGTGGTGCTGCTGGACGCCGAGTCCACCGCCGGCGAACCGGACGGCGAGGGTGCCAGCGAGGCGGCCGCTGCCAGCGCGCCGGGCGGCGCGGCCACCGGGGTTGCCGGCGGCGGCTGAGGCTTCCCGACACCGGGCTTCGCGGCCGGTACACGGCGGCCCGGCGCATGATGGGGCTGAATGGACGGCCCGTCCGAATCCCGCCGTGGGGCGACAAACCCCGCGTTGCAGCGCACAATGGCGAACTTTCATGTGTCCCCGCCGCGCCTCCAGGCGCCGCCGCCGGAGTCCCGGATGTCTTCCCCCGCCCAAGAAACCCCTGCCGCGCCGAGCTTCGGCGAACTCGGCCTGCCGCAGCCGTTGCTGGCTGCCCTGACCGAAGTCGGCTACGAAACCCCCTCGCCGATCCAGGCCGCCACCATCCCCGCGCTGCTGTCCGGCCGCGACGTGCTGGGCACCGCCCAGACCGGTACCGGCAAGACCGCGGCCTTCGCCCTGCCGATCCTGGCCCGGCTGGACCTGGCCCAGGCCAGGCCGCAGGCGCTGGTGCTGGCGCCGACCCGCGAACTGGCCATCCAGGTCGCCGAGGCGTTCCAGCGCTACGCGGCGAAGATGCCCGGCTTCCAGGTGCTGCCGATCTACGGCGGCCAGGGCTACGGCCCGCAGCTGCACGCGCTGCGCCGCGGCGTGCACGTGGTGGTCGGCACCCCCGGGCGCATCATCGACCATCTCGAGCGCGGCTCGCTGGACCTGTCGGCCCTGCGCGCGCTGGTGCTGGACGAGGCCGACGAGATGCTGCGCATGGGCTTCATCGACGACGTCGAGGCGGTGCTGCAGAAGACCCCGCCGCAGCGCCAGGTGGCGCTGTTCTCGGCGACCATGCCGCCGCCGATCCGGCGCATCGCCCAGACCTACCTGCGCGATCCGGTCGAGGTGACCATCGCGGCCAAGACCACCACCTCGGCCAACATCCGCCAGCGCTACTGGTTCGTCAGCGGCCTGCACAAGCTCGACGCCCTGACCCGGATCCTGGAGGCCGAGCCTTACGACGCGATGATCGTGTTCGCGCGCACCAAGGCCGCCACCGAGGAGCTGGCCAACAAGCTGCAGGCGCGCGGCGTGGCCGCCGCGGCGATCAACGGCGACATGCAGCAGCAGCAGCGCGAGCGCACCATCCAGCAGCTCAAGGACGGCCGCCTGGACGTGCTGGTAGCCACCGACGTGGCCGCGCGCGGCCTGGACGTGGAGCGCATCAGCCACGTCCTCAACTACGACATCCCCTACGACACCGAGAGCTACGTCCACCGCATCGGCCGCACCGGCCGCGCCGGGCGCAGCGGCGAGGCGATCCTGTTCGTCACCCCGCGCGAGAAGGGCATGCTGCGCGCGATCGAGCGCGCCACCCGGCAGCCGATCGAGGAGATGCGCCTGCCGACCGTGCAGGCGGTCAACGATCGCCGCGTGGCGCGGTTCTTCGAGCGCATCAGCAGTGCCCTGGAGGCCGGTGGCCTGGAGGAATACCGCGAGCTGGTCGACCGCTATGCGACCGAGCACGACGTGGGCGCGGCCGAGATCGCCGCCGCCCTGGCGCGCCTGCTGCAGGGCGACGTGCCGCTGCTGCTGGAGGCCCGCGACGAGCCGGCCCCGCGCGAGCCGCGCCCGGCCCGCGAGCCGCGCGCGTTCGAGGAGCGCGAGCGTGGCCCGCGTCCGCCGCGCGGCCGCGACGACGACTTCGCCCCGCGCGCCCCGCGCGCGCCCAAGCCGCCGCGCGAGGCGCCGCAGCCGGGCATGGAGACCTACCGGGTCGAGGTCGGGCACGTGCACGGGGTCAAGCCGGGCAACATCGTCGGCGCGATCGCCAACGAGGCCGGGCTGGAGGCGCGCTACATCGGCCGCATCGACATCCACGAGGACCATTCGATCCTCGACCTGCCGGCCGGCATGCCGCCGGAGATCATGGGCGTGCTGCAGAAGGCCTGGGTGGTCGGGCAGCAGCTGCGCATCACCCGCTGGGATGGCAGCCATGCGCCGTCGCCCAACGCGCCGCCGGCGCGCGGGCGTTTCCGCCCGACCGGGACGCGCCCCGCACCGCGCGGCCCGAAACCGCACCGCAAGGGACCGCCGCGCCCGCGTTCCTGACCGGCGCGGGGCCGGCCCCGGGGTAGGCTGATGTCGGTCACAAAAGCAACAATCCCAAAGGATGATCCAGGCCCGTGGGTGACCGTGGCCGCGCTCCGTATCATGGGCGGGTGAAACCGCAACGGAGCAGACCGGGCCGCGCGCGGCTCCGTAAGCTTCCCCGATCCGCAGACACCCCATAAGTAGAACTTTCTGGCATGTTTTCCCCAGCCAGGAGGTTCCATGAAGAAGTCCCGTTTCACCGAGACCCAGATCGTCTCGATCCTCAAGCAGGCCGACGCCGGCGTGCCGGTCAAGGACATCTGCCGGCAGGCCGGCATCAGCGTTCCGACCTACTACAAGTGGAAGTCGAAGTACGGCGGCCTGGAGGCCTCCGAGCTGCGGCGTGTCAAGGACCTGGAAGCGGAGAACGCCAGGCTCAAGCGGATGTACGCCGAGCTGGCGCTCGACAACGCCGCGATGAAGGATCTGATCGCAAAAAAACTGTAGGGCCGGAGCAGAAGCGCGAGGCCGTGCGGTACCTGGTCGAGGTGCACACGCGGCCCCTGAGCCGGTCCTGTGATTGCGTTGGGTTGTCGCGGGCAGCGTGGTACCAGCCGCCGGTGCACTGGACGGTACGGGATGCCGAGATCATCGCGGCCCTGGCCGAGGTGGTCGAGAATCGCCCGAGCCGCGGCTTCTGGAAGTGTTGCAAGGTCCTGCGCCGTGCGCGTCCGGACTGGAACCACAAGCGAATCTACCGAGTGTACAAGGCGATGAAGCTCAATCTGCGCCGCAAGGCCAAGCAGCGGCTGCCCAAGCGCGAACGCGTACCGCTCTACGTTCCCCTGCTGCCCGATGCCGTCTGGTCAGCGGATTTCATGGCCGACGCGCTGGCGTGTGGCCGCCGCTTCCGGACCTTCAACGTGGTCGACGACTTCAACCGCGAGGCGCTGCACATCGAGGTCGACACCTCGATCTCGTCCACGCGCCTGGTCCGCATCTTCGAGCAGCTCAAGCGCGACCACGGCCTGCCGCAGGTCCTGCGTACCGACAACGGCCCGGAGTTCCTGGGCGAGGCCTTCGTGCAGTGGGCCAAGCTCAACGGCATGGCCATCCGGTACATCCAGCCCGGCAAGCCCAACCAGAACGCCTACATCGAACGCTTCAATCGGACCTT